>Ga0268298_10000094_pt1 | contig 106631 bp, 99 predicted proteins | sample WWTPWeurt_MetaG_FD_194462 | JGI IMG/M metagenome (GOLD analysis project Ga0268298, IMG submission 194462) | Activated sludge microbial communities from WWTP in Nijmegen, Gelderland, Netherland - WWTP Weurt | ecosystem: Engineered > WWTP > Aerobic digester > Activated sludge | place...
TCACCATCTCCCGATGAGGTTCGCCGCTGCCTCAGAAAGCAGCTTCAGCTTCATCAGGTCTTGCAGACCAAAGCGCAACAGGCCCAGCAACAGGCCCAGCAACAGGCCCAGCGACAGGCGCAAGCTCAAATCCCCGTGCCTGACCTATGGTTGCTGTGCGCCGGACGGCCCGATCGAGCCCTTGCCGAATCCAAGGCTCTTCCGGCCCGAGATTGGCCAAGCGGGTTTTATGTTCACCGGGGGCTGTTCCCGCTGTGGTTTGTCGTGCTGCCAGAGCTTCCCCTGGGGCCGGAAACGAGGCTGCTGAGGCTGTGCGGCAAACCTGCGCTGCGCGACGCGGCCATCGCGGAGATCGAACAGCTCGAACCGGACAGCCCGGCTCGACACCGTCTGTTGTCCGTGATACTGGTCATGCGAAAACTCTTTCGGCCCGAGCCAAAAACCCAAAAAGACACCCAAAACCAGGAGGCCCTTCTCATGACCGAAGCCAGACGAAACTTCGAGCGATTCCGACAAGCCGTGTACCAAAAGGGCATCACCCAGGGCATCACCCAGGGCATCACCCAGGGCATCACCCAGGGCATCACCCAGGGCGTCTTTCAAGGAAAGGCGGACGACATCCTCGGCATTTTGGTCGCCAGGGGCCTGCCGGTGAGTGATTCCGTGCGCGACCGCATCCGCCTGTGTACCGACCTGCACACCCTGCACACCTGGCTCCTCCGCGCCGTTTCCGCCACCACCGCCGAAGAAATCTTCACCGCCGCCTAATCCCTGCCCACCGCCGGAACACCCCGCCCGTTCCCCAAAACCAGAAACCACCCTCCCGGCCACTCTCGAGAGTGCAAAAGAGGCGGTTTGGGCCGTCCCGGCCACTCTCGAGAGTGCAAAAGAGGCGATTTTGGCCTTCCCGGCCACTGTCGAGAGTGCAAAGGAGGGAGTTTGCACCCTCCCGGCCACTCTCGAGAGTGCAAAAAAGGCGGTTTGGGCCCTCCCGGCCACTGTCGAGAGTGCAAAGGAGGCGGTTTAGGCCCTCCCGGCCACTCTCGAGAGTGCAAAAAAGGCGGTTTGCGCGCGAACTTGTTTGTTATAAGCGCGACATGCCTACATCCAAATCGTCCAAAAAAGCCGGTTCTGAAAAAAAAGCGCCCGCCCCAACCAAACCCACGGAAAAACCGACCACGCCTGAAGGGCCGAAAGGCGATGCCCAGGTCACGGCGGGCGAGGCGGCGCTGGAAAAACTGCGCGCTCGTCTTTCGGTCGTGAAGCCGGAATCGCTCGTGAACGTCCGTTTCAATGTGCGGCTCGCATCGACGGCGGCGGTGGGGTTGCTGGACGAAATTGCGCGGGCGGGGCTCAAGGAGCGGCTGGGGCGGCTTGAGGCGATGGGGGAGCTGGACCCGGACCACGCCAAAAGCCTGGCGGACCTTGCGCGGGCGGCTTGGTATGTGCGGCACAGGCTGGACGAGGCGGCGGCGCTGACGGGGGAAGCGCGGGTGTCGTCGGCGGTGGTCGAGGGGGCGGCGGCGCTGCGGGCGACGATGCTGCGGGTGCTCGCGTTCCATTTTGACGAGGACCCGGCGGTGTCTGCCCAGCTTGCGTACATCCGAAAGGGGGCCGGCCATCACGACCTGGCGGACGACTTGACGGGTTTGGCGGCGCTGTACAAGCAGCATCAGGGGACGCTTCGGGGGACGCCTCGGTATTACCAGGCGCAGGACGCCGAACGGGCGCAGAAACTGGCCGATGCGATTTTGGCGGAACTTGGCCAAGACAAAGGGAGCGGCGTGGCAGCGTGGGCGGACCTTCAGCGCCGGGTGGCCCTTTTGCTGGAACGCGCCTACGACGAACTCGCGAGCGCGGCGCGTTACCTTTTGCGGCACGACCCCTCGGCGGAAGCGCGCTTCCCCAAACTCCACGCCGTAGCCCGAGCCCGCTCAAACCCCACCCGAACCCCAAAACCAGGCGACCCCCACGAACCAGGCGAACCAGGCCAGCCGGACGCCTAGCCGGTACCAACGCTGAGGGGGATTGGGTTAGGGGGATGGGCGGAGGCGGGCGAGGGGGGGGGCGAGTTGGTCGCAGAAAATCGCGAGGAGGGTTCGCTCGTCGGGGTTGAGGGCTTGCTCGGGTCTGCCGTGGCAAAGATAGGCGAGGACAGAGGCGGGTTTGCCCTGGGTCATGATGGCGAGGCTGTGGTCGGGGGTTTGGGGCTCGGTGAAAGAGAGGGTGAGGGGCAGGCCCAGCTCTTGGCCAAAGGCGGCGACGTGGGCCTCGACCTGGGGGAGGGTTTGGGCTTGGCCGAGCTTGCCGGACAGGGCGTCGAGGTGGTGAAGAACCTGGCGCGTCTTTCTGCGCCGCGCGAGGGCGGCAAACAGGCCGTGGGGACCTTGTTTGAGGTAGCCGAAGGCATAGGCAAGACCCAAAGCAAAGAGGACAGAGACCAACAGGGCGACGCGGGCCAGGGTCACGCCGCACAGAACCATGACGAGCGACAAGGCCGAAAAGACCAGGCACACGCCGTAGAGCCACAAGACGGCAGAAGAAACGGGGAGGCCGCGCAGGAGCAAACGGTGATGCACGTGGTCTCGGTCGGCTTGGAGCACGGGACGGCCCGAAAGAACGCGGCGGGACAGGGTGAGGCCGGTGTCGAGGAGGGGAAGGCCGAGAGAAACGACCGGAAAGACGACGAGGACCAAAGTGGCGGACTTGCGGACGGACCAAATGGAAGTCGCGGCGAGGAAATAACCCAAAAACAGACTGCCGGCGTCGCCCATGAAAATGGAGGCGGGAGCGAAGTTGTAGCGCAGAAAACCGAGGGTCGAGCCGGCGAGCGTGCCGGTCAAAAAGGCGAGGAGAAATTCGCCTCGGACCAGGGCGGCGATGGTCATGGTGACAAGCGCGAGGACCGCGACCCCGGACGCCAGACCGTCAAGACCGTCGATGAGATTGACGGCATTCATGACGCCGACCATCCACAAGACGGTGACGACCAGCGAAACCAGTTGGGGCAAGTCGATGGGGCCTGCAAAACCGCTGGTGCTAAGGACGCGGACGCCTTGCGCATACAAAAAGAGAGCGACGGCGATTTCGACGACGAGTTTGGGCAGGGCGCGCAGGCCGATGAGGTCATCCACGACGCCGAGCAAAAGGATCGGCACACCACACAACAGAATGGGCACGACCAGGGTTCCGGTTTGAAGGGTGGCGTGGGCGACAACACTCCCAAAACCAAACAACAGCAGCACGGACAGATAAAACGCGACGGCAATCGCGACTCCGCCCAAACGGGGCACTTGGGATGGGCGCAAGAGTTTGCGGGCGGAATGCGGGTCAAGGGCACGAATGGCTACGGCGAAGCGGCGCAAAAACGGGGTCAGCACGAACGCCAACAAGAGGGCGCACACAAAACCGACGGTCACGGCGCGCATCAGGTGGGCTCCTGGACGAGGGAACGCAACAGCGTCTCGTGGCGGATAAGGAGCAGGCGTTTGTCGAAACGGGTTTGGGCAAGGCGGCGGCACGTCTCGGCGATGGTTTGCCAGCGGGCGGGGTCGGCTTGGAGGGCGCGGAGGCCTCGCAAAAGAGCGGGGCCGTCGTGTTGTTGGACGCAGACGCCCAAGTCCATTTCGCGGAACAGGGCGGGAATGCGTCCTCGCGAGGGGCCGATGTACGCGATGGGGCGACCGGCGGCCAAAAGGCCGTAGAGTTTGCTGGGGGCGACGAGGCCTTCCATGTTGGCTTTGACGGAAATCAGGCCGACATCGGCGGCGGCGAGCACGTCGGACAATTCGCTGCGGGCCTGGGGCGGAAGGGCATGGACGTTTTTGCGGAGCGGCTCGGGGACGGCGGCCAAAAAGCGGGCTTTTTCGTCTCCATCCCCGACAAAGAGCCAATGAATGGGCGGTTCGGTTGGGGTGCGGGCTTGCTCGGACAGGGCGGACAGCACGGTGTCAAAGTCGTGGCCACGCCCGTGGTTGCCGGAATAACAAACGACAAATTCGTCGCGCAGACCGAGCGAGTGTTTCAAACGGCTGTGGCCTCGCGGTGTGGGTTTTAGTTCTTGCGTGTCCGCCACATGGTCGATGACGGTCAGTTTTGCGGGGTCCGCACCGGCTTGCACGAGCCGAGCGGCCATCGCTTCATCGAGGGCGATGAGGGCGTCCGCAGACTGATAAAGACGCCGGGCGAGCGCGGCCAAAGCGCGCGTGAAGGGCGCGTCTTTCGACAAAAGGCCGGATGCCCACAGCAAATCGGGATACACGTCTTGCACCCACAAGACGAGTTTGGCGCGATGGAAACGCTGAGCGCACAGGCCGAGCGCACCAACAAAAGGAGGCGTGGTCAGCGCAACGACCACATCGGGCCGATCGAGTTGTGTCAGTTTTGCAGCGGCTTTTGCGAGGAATTGGCCATAGGCGGCGGCGCGGCGGGCCAGGTGTCGCGCCTTGTCGGCACGGCTGGCGTGGGCGGGCTGCGCAACCGGAGCATCAGGCACGGACACACGCACGATGCGGACGCCACGATGAAGTTGGATCGAGGGAAGCGGCTGGTTCGCGTCGGGAAGATGCCCTTTGTGCGGGATGCGGTACTTGCCGCTGCCGCACAGGACGGTCACAGAATGGCCGCGCTCGGCAAACCATTCGGCCCAGTCGGTGGCAAGCTGCGCGGTCGCTGCGATGTCTGGATAGTAATGTTGGTTGAGCAGCAAAATGCGCATGAGCCGAGCGCCCGTATCTTGGCACGCTCAATCGATGGCGTGCGGCTAGGAAATCTGTGCGACGAGCAGCGTGATGTCGTCTTTGCGGGGCTTGTCGGCGTAAAACTGGGCGGCTTGGGCCATGATGGCATCGCGCGTCGCAGCCGGGCTCAGCTCAGCCGTTTGCCCGATGGCTTGCCGGAGCCGCTTTTCGCCAAACTCCTCGCCTGCCGGGCTTTCGCATTCGATCAAGCCGTCGGTGAAAAACACGATTTTGTCGCCCGGACGGAGGGTTTGGGTGTTTTCCGCGAAGGTGGATTCGGGCACGTCGCCCAAGCGGTTTCCGCGCGACATAAGGACGGTGAACGGCGACTCGCCTTCTTTGAGCGTGCTGGCTTGCCGGTACAGGTAGGGAAAATTGTGACCGGCGTTGGCATAGGTGATGGTGCGCGTTTTCTGATCGATGACACAGGCAAAACAGGTCATCACGAACTTGCGGCGAGCACTTTCGTAAATCGCGTGGTTCATGATTTCCAAAATGCGCGCGGAAGTGATGCGATCGCCTTCGAGTGCGCGACCCACGTCGCAAGCGGCTTTGGCGGCGGCGGTGATCATGGCTGCGGGGACGCCGTGGCCGGTGACATCGCCGATGATGACGAGCTCGCGGTCGCCGGGCAGGCCGTAGACAGCCCACCAATCGCCTCCGCACTGCGTCGCGGGTTGAAAGTGGCCGATGATTTGAATCGCGCCGCGCTGGATGACTTCGGACGAAGGCACGAGTGTTTCTTGAATGGTCTTGGCCAGCTCCATTTCTTTTTCGAGGACGGCTTTGGCCGCAGTTTCCTCGAGCAAGATCTGCAACCGGTCGGCCATGAAATTGAAATTTTCGGCGAGCAAACCGATTTCGTCGGTGGATTGGATCTCAACGCGGGTCGTCAAGTCGCCGCGCGCAATCTGATCGGCGCGTTGCGCAAGTTGCTGGATGGGTTTGGAAATGCGCAAGCTTTGAAAAATCGACGCGCCCGCCGCGATCGCCAAAAACAAGAAACCGAGCACGGCGACCTGAACGAAAAAGGCTTGGCCTTGTGCGGTTTTGTATTCCTCGATGGAGCGAAGTTGGTTGCGTAGCGAGGCCATGCTGTAAATCACGACCAACGTGCCGAATTTCTTTCCCTGCTCGGTGGCAACGGGACGAGCAAAGACGCGCCGCGTGTCTTTTTGGCCGCCATCATCGACCTCGAGCGTCTTTTCGAGAGGCCGCGAGAGTTTTTCCAATTCCGGGCCAAGCACGGGATCGACTTCGGTGATTTTCTTTTCGGAGTCGTTCCATTTTTCATCGCTGTGCGCCGCGACATATCCCGTGTCGCTGATGACGTACAGGGCTCGCACGTCGGGATCGCTTTTCGCGGCTTTGGGCACAAACGCTTTCAAGCTGCTGTAGTCGGACTGCATGAGCGCGGCTCGAGCACTTTCAGACATCGCCGCCGTCAGCGTTTGAGCTCGAGCACCCAGCGCTGAATCGTAGGACTCCGAGAGCTTCTGCGCCGCCTCGTCAAAGGCCCGTCGGCCATAGTAGACGCTGGAAGTTCCCAGAAGACCCGTGATGAGAATGATCAACACCAGGGTGGTGGAGATCATCTTGACGCTAATCGACACACCGCGCTGGCTCGACATTAGCCCGAGTCTACGCACCCTTGCTCCGCCGGTCAATCCTCGCTACGATCGGCGGCATGCATCCGGCCTTAGAGCGGTTTGTCCAGCAGTTTAAGGCGACCTCCGATGTCGTCATTGACAGTTGGTTCGTGTGTGACAACGACCGCAACATTGTCGAGTACAACCGAGCCTTCTTTTCGTTGTTTCCCAGGCAGGAAGCCCGGCAGCTCAAAGTCAAAAAGTGCTACGAGGTGATGCGGCTTGGGATTTGTCAGGAACGCTGCATCGCGCAGCAGTGTTGGCGAGAAGGTCGGCAAGTTCGCCTGGATGAAATCGACGGCAAGCCGATTGGCCAGCCGGAAGATGCGGCCCCGCGAAGGTACGTGCTTTCGGCGATTCCTGTGCTGGATGAAAACAACCGGCCTGTTGGCGCGCTGGAAATTCAGCGCGATGTCACCGACGAGGCGCTGGTGCAAGACAAGTACAAAAAGATGCTCGAGAACGAAGCGCGCGAACGGGAACGGTTGGTCACGCAAATTCGTTTTCGCACGCGCGAGCTCTACGAAACCAATCAGCTTTTGCTCAAAGCGCAGGCCGAGCTTCTTCAACAGAAAAAAGGCCTCACCTTTTAATTGCGAGTGGATGTCGAGCGAGCACAGCGGCGGGTCGGGTTTTCTCTTTTGGGTTTGTGGTTTTTGACGTGAGCGAGAAAGCGCCTGCCGTTGTGTTGTGTGGGCTCGGGCTTGGCGACGAGGGAAAAGGCAGCTTCGTCGATGCCTGGGTGTCCAAGCAGACCAAACCAACGTGGGTCGTGCGATACAACGGTGGTCCCCAGGCCGCGCATCATGTGGTGTTGCCCGACGGGAAAACCCATTGTTTCGCGCAATTTGGTTCCGGCATGTTGCAGGAAGGGACGCAAACCCTGCTTTCGACGCACATGCTGGTTGAGCCGCTCGCACTTTTGGCCGAAGCGCAACACTTGGAGGCGCTTGGCGTGTTGCTTCCACTGTCGAGGATGGCGATTTCGCTTGGCTGTGTGGTGGTGACGCCGTTTCACAAATGGTTTGGGCGAATGCGAGAGATCCATCGCGGTCTTTTGCGGCATGGAAGTTGCGGTTTGGGCGTCGGTGTGGCCTGGCTCGACAGTCAAAACAAAAGTCTGCCGTCGTTGCGTGTGCGGGATCTTTTGGATCGCGAAACGCTTTTGCAAAAGTTGCGCTTTTTGCAGCTCGTGAAAGTGGATCAGGCCGAGCAGCTTGTGGATGGGGCGCGGGGCGACGACATGCGTCGCGAGTTGGTGCCTGTTTTGGATGTATTGCGCAGACGGTCGTGGCCGCAGGAGCTGGCGAAGGAATATGCGCGGCTGCTGACCTCGGGCGCGCGGTTTATGGACGACGATCAGGTTCGGGAAGTGCTGTTGGATGAATGTTCGCCGTGTGTGATGGAAGGTGCGCAAGGTGCGTTGCTGGATGCAGTGCTTGGTTTTTTTCCGTTTGTGACGCCGAGCCGAACGCATGTGGGACAGGCCGTCGATTTGCTGGCGGGTCGTTCTGCCGAACGTGTGGGCATTTTGCGTGCGTATGCCACGCGCCACGGGCCGGGGCCGCTTCCAACGGAATCGGCGGAATTGTCGAAGGCGCTGCTTGAAACACACAACGCGACCAATGCTTGGCAAGGGCCGATGCGGATCGGTTGGTTCGACGCAGTTGCGATGCGATATGCGCTGCGCGTTTCGGGGGGCGTCGATGGGCTTGCGGTGTCGTGCATCGATCGCTTGGTCGATCTGCCCACGATACTGGTTTGCGATCGCTATCGGTTCGTCGGGAAAACCACTGAGAAACTGGGTTCGTTTTTTGAATTGGATGCGCGGGGCGACATCGTCAATCTGCGGTTCGAGCAGACGCCTTCCTTACAAAGGCAGCACACGCTGACTGATCTATTGAAGGACTGCCTTCCCGTTTTGCGTCCGCTGCCGCAGCTTGAACGGCCCTTTGCACAGAGCGGGCGACTCACAGCGCAGACGGAACGCTTTTTGACGGAGCTTTTGCAAACGCTCGATGTTTCGCTCGACAAGCTCGCATGCGTTTCGTTTGGGCACACAAAAAGCGACAAGGTTTTTTGCGCGGTACGACCTGACGGAGGCGTGTTGAAGGACTAGAAAGAGCAAGCACCGAAGCAGTTTGGTTCGTCGATGCTTCCTCGTTCACGTTGAGTTGACGGTGCCGGGCCAACCAGTACGCGGTTGGCGACCCTGTTGAGGTTGTTCAAGCACGACCGGCGGATTGCCTGCGATGCACACGCGATTTCGGCCAGCGCCTTTGGCGACAAACAATGCCTCATCGGCGGCCTGCAAAATGGTCTCGGCTTCCATGCCGTCGGCAGGACAGCTTGCAACGCCCAAAGAAATGGTCAAACCGGTACCTTTGGCACCGCCAACTCGGCTGAAGGGCTCGACGGAGACGCGGAAACGCAAGCGTTCGGCGATGTTGGAAGCGATACGCCGATCGGCATTGATGAGAAGCAACGCAAACTCTTCGCCGCCGTAGCGCGCAATCACGTCGTTGACTCGGCGGTGTTCGCTGATCATGCGTCCGACACGTCGCAACACTTCGTCGCCCGTCTGATGACCAAAGCGGTTGTTGTAGTCCCGGAAATGATCAACGTCGATCATCAGCACACCGAGCGGCACGTTCGTGCGCAGCGATCGCTCAACCTCTAGTTCCAAGCGCCGCTTCAAATACGCATGGTTGTGAAGCCCGGTGAGACTGTCGGTGGACGCTCGTCGCGACAGGTTGCGATTTTCGGCTTCCAAAGCCATTTCGCGTTGGCGAAAGCCTCGCGCAAATTCTTCCAATTCGGTTTGTTGGCTCCGACTGGTGCGCAATGCGGCAAGAAGTTCGTCGGTATGAAGTTGGTTTTCGTGCTGCCGCAGCGCGTTTTCGATCGAAAGCCGCAGCGATAGATCGTCAAACGGCGGAAAAACGATCTGCACAACGCCAGCGTGTTGCACCGCAACATTCAACAAGTCACGGTCGGTTATCGTCGGTAAGGCGAGTTTTGGAACGCTCGGTGTGGCAGCGTGCAGCGCGCGCAATTCGGTGAGCAGCGGATCGAGCAAAAACCTTCCGCTGACCAAGAAAAGCGACACTTGTTTGCCTTGTCGCAGCAGCGCGTAAAACCGCTCCAAAAGTGCCGAAACGCAGGGAAAAGTTTCCAAACAAATCGAATCGGCAAGCTGCGATTGGACGCGCTCCACCGTCGGGGGAACTCTTGTTTGGTCGGATAGTAAAAGGATGAAATACACGGGCGCGCTCCGTTCAAAAAAGAGCGCATCGAACACCGGAACCCATGAAACACGGGTCACGTGCGATCAAAAGGAAGCCGTCTGCCCTCAAGACAAAGACAAAGACACGCAGACCGGGGTCAAAGTGGAGAGCGACACATGGCATCTGCAGACACAGAAAGGGCGGCTCTTATACCACGAGGTTTGCAGAAGAACCAGGATTGGGTAAAAGAAGCGATGGATGAAATGCAGAAATGTGCCGGTGGGGTCCATTTGTGAAGCGTAGTTTGTGAAACCTAGAAGGATGAAAAACGGCGAGTTGACTGGGAGGAGGAAGCAGCAAAACAAAGGTGCCGCGCAGCGAAACCGTTTTGTGCTAGGTTGCCCGGCCATGGTGAAGGCTCGTCGCGTACACTCTCTTTCATCCCGGTTTTGGCCGGTCGTTTTGGGTTCGGGTCTTGTGGCACTGGGTGCCCTCGCAAGCTGTGAAACAAGCGATCCGTGCGTGTTGAGGCAGGCTGCCTGTTTGGACGTGTCGCTGATCGGAAACAAATCGGATGCGACGGGCGCGCCGATCGCCTACCGCGATGTTTCCATCAAAGTGTGTAGCGGCGCTGCAAACGCGAGTCTGCCTTGCTTGGAAGGGCAAGTTGCCCAAGGCTGCACAGCCGAGCTGGCCAGCAGTCCGTCGCAAACCTTGTCTGCTGTTGCGGCATATTCGGCGAACGTGCAGGGCCTCGTGAGCTTCCAGTTGCCTTCCGGGTTTAATGATCAGGTGGATCATCCTCCGACGGAAGTGGACAACATGGATGCGGGTGCGCGTCAGGCGCGGCTCAAGGTGTTGCGGGATCAAGATCCACGGGCCGTCCGCATTTTGGTGACGCAGACGCAGGCGCGCGGAACGGTTGTGGCGTGGGATTCTCGTTGCGAAGAAGACCGGTTTTCGGACGACGAGTGGGCGAAGCTCAAGTACTACCGCGTGGCCAAAAACGAATATCTGCCCGTCTTTGCTGTGCTGCGCCAAGCGCAGACTTCGGCGCCATGAGCGCGTGTACTCGGTCTGGTGAGCGGTAGCGAGCGATGGCACAAGTTCGCGTCGGAGTGTGGGGCGTGGGCATCATGGGCGAACGCCACGCGCGGGTGTTTTCCTGCGAACCGCAGGCGCAACTGCTGACGGTGTACGACCAAGACGCCGAGCGTGCCCGGCAAGTGGCGGCGCGGTATGGTGCCAAAGCGGTGTCGTCGAAAGAAGCTCTGCTCGAGGGCGTCGATGCCGTGAGCATTGCCACGCCTACGCCGGAGCATTTTGATCACGTAAAAACGTGTCTTTCTGCCGGAAAGCATGTGCTGGTCGAAAAAGCGATCACCGAACACGTCGATGAGGCTGAGACGCTGACGCGGCTTGCGAAGGATGTCGGGAAGCTGCTGATGGTCGGTCACATCGAACGCTATAACCCGGTGTTTTTGGAGCTCAAGCGTCTGATTGCGGAAAGCGGGGAGGTTCCTTTTTCGCTGTTGTTCCGTCGGCTGTCTTGTTTTTCGACCTCGAGCCAAGTCGTGGATGTGGTGCTGGATTTGATGATTCACGACGTGGATTTGGCGCTGGATTTGTGTCGGGGTCGGCCCGTTTCCCATGTCGATGGGGTGGGTCGCATCGTTCACACGCAAGAAATCGATCACGCGGTCGCGCAGCTTTCGTTTGTGGACGGGCCGATTGTGTCGCTTCACGCCTCGCGTGTGACGGAACTAAAAGTGCGCGCGATCGAAGTCACGATGCCTTCGGCGTTTGTGGTCGCTGATTTGCTGCGCAAGGAAATCCAGTGTTATCGAGACAGCCGCGCAGCGTATGCCGTTCAGCCGCAGGGCGACGGCGTGGTTTCGCAGCAGCGGACGCAGGTCGAGCAAGTCCAAGTGCCATCGGTCGAGCCGCTTGCGCTGGAACTTCGGGACTTTGTTTCGGCGATCCGAAAAGGCAGCAAGCCGCGCGTCACCGCCGAACAAGCTACCGAAGCGTTGCGTCTGACGTGGGCGTTGCGCAACCAGATGGTGGACAAACTGGGACAAGCGGAACATTTGTCTTCGGCGTGCGCGGGCGAAACAGGAGCTTGCCGGGCTGGTGCTTCAGGATGCGGTGAAGTTCCTTGAGCTCGTCGTAGAGCTCGGGGTCGCCGCGAAAGCCGCCCAGCGTGCCTTGACCTTGCTCGATGATGTTCAACAGATATTGCGCATCGCGAGCGGTGCGTTCGGCTGCCTGCACCGAGGCGCGGAAGTGTGCGCGGGCTTGGCTCCAAGCCGATCGCTTTTCGGACAGCGAAAACGAGAAATCCTCAGCCCGAAGGCGGAGACCGTCGAGCCTGTGCGAAAGCAACGTGGCTTGCGACGAAAGAGGCGCAATCGACGCGGACAAGTTCGAGGCCACGGTTGGCGCTCGCGTAACGCCAGCCTCATCGAGTTGCTTCGACAGTTTGGAAAGCGACAACAGCAACAACAAACTTCGAGAAGCAATCCGCTCGACTTGGCCGGGCTCGGCGATGTGTTCGAGCCGCTTGCGCACCGCAGAAAAAGCCGACACGGCTTCGAGCCATTCGGGAGAAAGCTCGCGGGCTTCCCCCAAAATCGTGACCAGACTTCTGTGGACACGGTGCAGAAGTTCGCCCAGGTCCGGCGGGCCTTCGGCTTCGATGTTGTCTCCGTTCGTGACAACGCGGCCCAGATTTCCGTCGGCAGGCAGGCCCACTTCCAAAAAAGCCGGTGCCAAAAAGTTCGGCGTGCGTGCGATGAACACGGAACGGGTGAACACGTTTTTCTTTGCGCGGTTTTGGATGCGTAGCTCCAAGTCGATGCGTTCCGCCTCGGTTTCGGCCACGTTTCGGGACGCGGAATCGGGATTCATCGGGGCAGGTTTGTATCGGCTGATCGCGACGACTTCGCCGATGCGTTCTCCGGCCAGCCGAACTTCCGTGCCACTGCGAATCGGACCGCTGTTTTTCAGACGCAAGTGGATGGAAATCGTCTCGCCCGTCGTGTGAGCTGCGGACAGCAGCGCGATGGCGATCCCCAGTATCAAAACGAGCACGGTCCCACCGCCGAGAAGCGTGTGCAGACTTCGGTTGGACTGGTCGAACGGAGGTCCGAGACTCACGTCCCTATTCTTTCCAAAAGAACTTCCAGGGATGTCGTTTCAGGTCGCGCGTGAGCTCGCGCAAATCGTCATAAATCTGCGGGTCAACCAGCAGCGCACCGGCAGTGCCCTTCCCTCGCCGCACGTCTTGCAGGAGCGTTTGTGTGTCGGAAGCCAGCGAATTGGCTTTCGCCGACAGCGCGAGCAAGTCATCCAGGGCGCGCACAAGTTTCTTTTTTTCGTCGGGACCCAAAAGCGCAGCCACATCGCCCACGCCGTCCAGCGCCCGCTTGGTTTTTTGCAAAAGAGGCGACAAATCGTTGTGAAGTTCGGCGGAAATCGCCTCGACGTGCGACAGGATTTTCCGAATTTCTTCGCCCGAACCCACGCCCTTTTCCAACTTGGCCACAAGTTCTGCGCTTTCCGCCGTGAGCCGATCGACATTGGCGAGGATTTTTTTGACCTCGGTTTCGTTGTCCCCGAGCAATTTGTCGAGCGACCGCGCAACTTTTGCCGACGAACGAAGCAAGTCACGCAACAGTTCTTTGTCTTCTTGCAAAAGCCGCGTGACTGAATCCAAAAACTCATAAAGCCGCGCGATGATCAAATCGCTGCGAGGCGGATCGGTTCCCCTCCATTTGGAAAACGGAGCGACGGCACTGTTCGTGTTCCGACCTGGCTCGATTTCCAAATACTGCTCGCCGAGCACACCTTGCGTGTTGACGAAAAACTGTGCGTCGTCGTGGATGGCGTTGCGGACGCGCTCTTCTACCTGCACCGTCAGGCGAACTTGCACCGGTCGCCCAAGTTGCGGGTCGATCTCGCCGGCCAAGAACTGAATCTTTTCGACTTTGCCGACTTTGATGCCTGAGATTTTCACGGGCGCACCCTCGTGGATGTTTCCCGAAAAACCAAAATCCACATAAAAGTGCAACATCGAGCCAAAAGAAAACCCGCCGAGCATGGCGACGAAACCGGCCAAAAGACCCAGCGACGCGACGACCAGCGCGCCAACTTTGAGTTCCAAGGAGTACTTCATGGCCGCGCGAATCTATCACGGTCTTTCGCCGACAAGAGGCCGCGTTTTTCGGCGCACACCCGGCGAGCTTTGCTGTAGAACACACGCCCATGTCCTTTGACCTAAAAACCTATTTGGCTGAGCGTCGGGTTTCCGTTGAGGAAATGCTTCAAAATCTGGCGCAAAAACAGACCTTTTCTCATTCGCTGCCCGGCCAAACACCGACACGGCTGGCCGAGGCGATGCGGTACAGCCTTCTTGCTGGAGGCAAACGACTGCGGCCCATTTTGGCGATGGCAGGCTGTGAGGCCGTCGGGGGCAAGCCTGAAACGGCGCTTCCATTCGGTTGTGCCGTCGAGATGATCCACACGTATTCGCTGATTCACGACGATTTGCCCGCGATGGACAACGATGACTTTCGTCGAGGCCGTCCCACGAATCACAAAGTGTTCGGCGATGGTCTTGCGATTTTGGCAGGCGACGCGCTGTTGACGGATGCGTTCGGTTTGGTGGTGCAGTCGGCGGTGTCGGCGGATGTGGTGATCGAATTGGTGCGCGAACTGGCTTTTGCGGCGGGTTCTCCCGGCATGGTCGGTGGGCAGGTGTTGGATGTCGAGGCGACGGGAAAAAGGGTGGATCTTGCGCACCTTCAAACCCTTCATTCGATGAAAACGGGCGCGCTGTTTGATGTGTCCCTTCGCGGAGGCGCGCGGCTCGGCGGTGCGAACCACGAACAGCTTGCGAGCATTCGGACGTATGCGCAGGCGCTTGGTTTGGCGTTTCAGATCGTCGATGACGTGTTGGATGTCACGCAAGATTTGGCGCAGCTTGGCAAAGATCCCGGTTCGGATCGCGAAGCCGGGAAAACCACGTATGTCGATTTGTTGGGCGTGGAAGGCGCGATGGCGCGTGCGCGTCAAGTGATGGCGGATGGAATTGCGGCGCTGGCACCACTTGGAGAGCAGGCAGACCCACTGCGACGACTCGGCCAATATACGGTCGAACGTCAGTCTTGAATGTTTGGCATTTGCGACGACGAGATCTCATTTTCGCCGAGGATTTTGACCTCAAGGTCTAGACCAATTCCAAAACGGGCTTTCACGTCGGTTTTCGCTCGTTCGATCAGGGACAAAAAATCGGCTGCTTTTGCGTCGCCGACGTTCACGAACCAATTGGCGTGAACGGGCGAAATTTCTGCCCCGCCGTGACGCACTCCTTTTAAGCCGCACGCCTCGATCAACCGACCTGCAAAATCGCCCGGCGGATTTTTGAAAAAACTACCGGCACAACCGACGCCGTGAGGTTCGCGTTCTTTTCGCCTCATTCGCAGTGCCGCGACAGCCGTCTCCATGTCCGCGCGCGGTCGCGCCGAAAGCAACAAGCGGGCTTTGACCACAATGTCGGTTTTGGGAATGGCAGAGCCTCGATAAACAAAACCGCACGCCGCGTGGGTTCGGAAGACAGTTTCGCCCGATTCATTCAGGGTGAGGACTTCGCTCACCACGTCTCGAAATTCACCGACGAAAGTTCCGGCATTCATCATCAGCCCGCCGCCAATCGAGCCTGGAACGCCGCCCAAAAACTCGACACCGCCCAAGCCGCGCCGCATCGCCTCGGCCAACAGTTTGCCCGTGCTGACGCCAGCCTCGACGCAAACCGGAGTCTTGTTGTCGATTTCATCCAAAAAGTGAAGGCCGCGCAGGCGTTGTGTGGACAAAAGCACGCCCGAAACGCCTTCATCGAGCACGAGCAAATTCGAGCCCGCTCCGACTGCTCGGCACGGAATGTGCGTCTGTGTGCAGAAACGCCGCACGGCAGCAGCGACATCGATTGTATTGGGCGCGATCCAGGCATCCACCGGACCACCAACGCGCAACGTGGTGTGAGCAGACATCGGTTCCGAAAAACGCACCTCGCCCAATTCACCGACGAGACCGAGCAGCGTTTCCTTTTCGCTCGATGAAAGTGTCATGAATTTGGCGTTCTAGTCTGAACCATCCGGTCTGCCAACTTTTCGCCAATGGTTCACAAACGGTTTTGACGCGCAGCAGATGACCAACGAGTTCATGGGGTTCTGGCACTTGCAAAGAACGCCTGCCTTACCATAGCCTCTAGAGTTGAATCTGAACGTCGGCGTTGGGTCGTTTCCGTCGGAAGAAGAGCGGATGTCGGCCTACATGCACTGACAAATATGCAATATCTCTTACGGAATGAGGCTTGTTGGTTATGCGTGTGATAGCGGTGCGTTGGGCGGAGTTGGAGACAGCGGTTGAGCGCAATGCGCCTGACACAGAGAGCTTTTTAGACACTCGGACGGGCGAGGTTGTGACGCTGATCGAATCGGCACCAAACGTCGAGGAACTTCGCAGCAAAGTGATGATGGGTGGCGATGCTTTTTTGCGTGTTGAACCGGCGTCTTCCCGAGAGCAATACAAGTGGATGGAACGCTTTGTCGCAGGCGTAACGGAACCAGCTCTGCGAGAGCGGTTGATCATCAGCATTGATGGAAAAGGTGCGTTTCGACGGTTCAAAGACGCTTTGCTGAACTATCCGGTCGAGCGAGAACGCTGGTTTGCCTATCGTGGTGAGTTGCTTCATTGGCATATCCAGGAATGGTTCAAGCGCGACGGATTGACGACGAGCGAGCCGCCTCCGTGGGGCGAAGTCGAACCGCCGCCTGATGTGGAGCCGCAGCTTCCTCGTTCGCCGGTTGCATCGGAAACACCGGCAGACGGTTATCGTCGGCAAGCGCGCGATCTTCTCGAGCAATTGCCAACGGGTGAATTGCCCGCAGCGATCGCTTTTCTTGAATTTTTGCGCGACCGTGGCGCAAGCGAATTGACGCGGTTGCGGACGGTGGTTGTACGTCCCAAGCCCACACTGTAAGGAGCGCCGTTGGGTCCCGTCGGCTTTCTTCTCAAACGCGATCAACCGCAGTCTGTTGGCTTGTGCCAGCGGCTGGTGGAGGTCGTTCGTAGCGTCGGTGAAACCGAAGTGGTTTTGCGTGATCACATCGAGCTTCCCGGTTGGCTCAATGCGGTTTCCGAAAACGATTTTCCCAAAGATTTGTCGATGCTGGTCGTGTTGGGTGGGGACGGCACGATGTTGTACGGCGCAGGTCTTTTGGGAAAAAAACCGGTGCCGCTGCTCGGTGTGAATTTGGGTCGGCTGGGCTTTCTGACGTGCAGTGCTCCGTCGGAAGCCCCCGAGACGTTGTTGGCAGCGATCCAAGGGAAATTGCGGACGGAATCGCGGCAACGACTTTGCTGCCGTGTCTATCGACGGTTCTCGACGGAAGGCGAGCCGGCGATTTCGCAGGAAGAATTGTTGGTCGAAAAAACAGCTCTGAATGACGTCGTGGTGAGCCAGCCGAAAATGGCTCGGCTGTTTGACTTAGAGACAGTTCTCGACGGAGATCCAGTCACGACGTATCGGGCGGACGGTTTGATTGTTTGCACGCCGACGGGCTCGACAGCGTACAACTTGGCAGCCGGGGGCCCGATTCTGATGCCGCACATGGAAGCACTGGTGATTTCGCCGATTTGCCCACACACGCTAACCGCCAGGCCGCTGGTGGTTCCGTTGCGTTCGGTGGTTGAAATACGACCAGGAAAAGACGCAGAGCAGGCGCTGCTGACCGTCGATGGACAATGGAGCCACATGCTCGGTCCTCAGGATGTGGTTCAAGTGACGTGTTCGGACGAGCCGCTCACGATTTTTCGCCCACAGGAGCATACATTTTTCGATCTATTGCGGACCAAACTCCACTGGGGTGTACGCGCCTGATGTCCGTCTGAAACCGCCAAAAAAACTGCGGTGTTTGCCACGACGAACATTTTGGGTTAGTAACGGCGCGAGTTTTTCAGATCTCCGTTGCAAGGGAAGACGATGAAGCAAGAACTTGTCCAGAAAGTGCTCGAAAATGAGGCCTCGGTCCAAGCGTCGGAAAAAGGCGCTTATATCGTTGGCGAAGAAGTGGAATTGACCGTTTTGCTCGAAGGCTTTGGGCAAGAACCGCTGGCCGTGCCCAAGGTGAAAAAAATCGTTTTGGGCACCGACATGTTGCTTCTTGAGACGCACAAAGGCGAACGGATTTACACGGACGCGGCGACGGGCGTTCGAGCACTCAAGTTTTCTCCGCAAGACGCAAACAAATCGCGCGGCACTGGCTTCGCGGCACATCGTTAAGAGGCGGTCATGTCACGAGCGCCCTTTGGTTTGCCGAGTGCGCCAGATCGGAAGCGGCGCGTGGCGGTGATTTCGGGTGACGGGATTGGGCCCGAGGTCGTTGCGCAGGCGATGCGTGCCGTCGAGCCGCTCGGCGTTCCGCTGGATTTTGAGGAGTTTCCTTGGTCGGCAGAGCACTACCTGAAAACAAAGGAGACGCTCCCGCAGGGTGCGCTCGAGCATCTTCGAGACAACTTTGATGCGATCTTTTTTGGGGCACTCGGCGACCCGAGGGTTCCCGATGGCGCAGTCGCCAGAGACGTGTTGCTCGGGTTGCGTTTCGGTTTGGATCTGTACATCAATTTGCGGCCCGTGCAGCTTCTCGACGAACGGCTTTGCCCGCTGAAAGGCAAAACCTGCCGCGACATCAACTTTTTTGTCCTTCGAGAAAATACAGAGGGACCCTATGTCCAAATGGGTGGTTGCTTCAAAAAGGACACGCCGTTTGAAGTGGCGATCAGCGAAGACCTGAACACCCGGCACGGCGTCGAGAGAATTGTGCGAGCGGCGTATACCTTGGCGACAACGCCGCACGGTTCGTCGCACGAGGTTCCGAGGGTGTGCATGGTGGACAAGGCCAATGCGTTGCCTCACGCGCACGGACTTTGGCAACGAACATGGAAAGCGGTGGCGTCCGAATATCCGCGCGTCCTTTCCCATCACCTGTTTGTAGACGTTGCCGCGATGGAATTTGTCCGCGCCCCCGAGCGGTTTGACGTGCTGGTCACGTCGAATTTGTTTGGCGATATTTTGACGGATTTGGGAGCGGCAATTTGTGGCGGTCTCGGCGTCGCTGCGTCGGGAAACATTCATCCAGGTCGCTGCTCGCTCTTTGAACCGGTGCATGGTTCTGCGCCGGACATTGCGGGCAAAGGCAAAGCCAATCCGCTGGCAGCTTTTCTGACGCTGGCCTTGTTGTACGACCATTTGGGCGAGATCGAATGCGGCGATCGCCTTCGTCAAGCGGTCAGCGAGGTAGTTCGATCCGGTCAAGTGACACCTGATCTTTCGGGCCACTTCACGACGACGGAATGCGGCAACGCGGTGATCGCTGCGCTGTGCAAGCCGGCATCGTGAAACATGCGGGAGCGTCGCGTGTGTGCTGGCAAAAACCCACACAGCCTTGCGCAGCGACACCCAGACGAGGAAAGAAGTGAAAATACACTTTATTGGCATTTGCGGTACCGGCATGGGGGCGGTGGCTGAGCTTCTGAAACAGGCGGGGCACGAAGTTCGCGGCTCTGACGAGCACATTTATCCTCCGATGTCCACGCAACTTGCACGAGCGGGAATTCCGGTCGCGCAGGGTTATGGGGAACAAAACCTTACGTGGCAGCCGGACGTGGTGGTCGTCGGCAACATTTGCACTCGTTTTCATGTCGAGGTGGTCGGTGCGATCAAGAAGGACATTCGACTGACCTCATTTCCCGCGATCATTCGTGAGTTGCTGCTGCCCGGAAAGACTTCTTTCGTCGTCGCTGGGACGCACGGAAAGACCACCACTTCCTCGCTGGCTGCGTGGATGCTGCGATGTGCGGGTCGCGATCCGTCGTTCATGATTGGCGGTGTTCCCGTCAACATGGAAAGAGGCGCGGCTCTCGGAAAAGGACCGCATTTTGTTTTGGAAGGCGACGAGTACGACTGCGCCTTTTTCGACAAACGGAGCAAGTTCATTCACTACATGCCGCACGTCGCCATTTTGACCAGCGTCGAGATGGATCATGCGGACATTTTTGTGGACTTGGCTCAGGTCAAGGCTGCTTTTTTGACGTTCGTGCGACTGCTACCTCAGGACGGCGCGCTGCTGGTCGGGGCCAGCTCGTCGCACGCGGTGGAGTGTGCAAAAGAGGCTCGGTGCCAGGTGGAGCGATATGGCGTCGCAGATGCGTGTCCGTCGGACACAGAATGGATCGCCGAGGTCACGGGCGTTAAACCCGGCGGGCGGACGCTGTTTCGTGTGCTTCACAAAGGCCAGCCGTTTGGGTCCTTTGAAATGGGTTTGCCGGGGACGTACAACTTGGAAAATGCGGTGGGTGTGATTGCTGCGCTTTCCAAAGTGGGTCTTCAAGCGAGCGAGATGGAACTTGGCCTGCGCCGCTTTCTGGGTGTCAAACGGCGGCAAGAGGTACGAGGTGTCGCTCAAGGTGTGACAGTGGTGGACGATTTCGCACACCATCCCACTGCAATCCGCGAAACCTTGCGTGGTTTAAGAGGCCGTTTCGGATCAGGGCGGCTGTTCGTTGTGTTCGAGCCGCGCTCGGCGACCAGCCGCACGGCATTGTTTCAAAACGAATTTGCTCAGGCGTTGGCTGCTGCCGACGAGATTCTGATCGGTGCCGTCCACAAGCCTGAAAAGGCACCCGAGGGAAACCGTTTGGATGTCGAAAAACTGGCGGTGGACATTCGCAAACATGGTATCGCCGCGAAAGCGTTTGCGAAAAGCGACCACATTTTGGACTATTTGACCGAAACGGTATCCGCAGGGGATACCGTGGTGGTGATGTCGTCGGGGGATTTCGACAATCTGCATGAACGGCTTCTTCAACGGCTGGGTGATGCGATGGTGCCAGCCAAAGAGGCCGACTACGCCCAGGTCAAAAATCTGCTGGAGCAAGTCAAGTTGCCGACGACAGGCGTGCCGGATGATTTGGCCGAACTGTGGGTGCTCAAGGACGGTCAAAAAGACGGACGCGAGCAGGTTGTGGGCTGTGTGGCACTGGAAATTTACGACGATACGGCGCTTTTGCGGTCGCTCGCCGTGCGTTCTTCCCGACGAGGCGAAGGGCTTGGTTGGATGCTGGCTGAAATGGCGCTTTTGCGGGTGCGGCAGCGAGGTCTCAAACGGGTCTGTTTGCTCACGGAGCATGCCACGGACTTTTTTGCAGAAAAGTTTGGATTCCGCCCGGTTCCGCGCGAACAACTTCCGCTCGAGGTTCAGCTTTCGTGGGAATACAAACACTGCTGCGGGAAAGCCGTCGCGATGATGCACGATCTATCGTCCTAGGCTCCTTCCAAAACCTCACGGTTTCACGTCCGTTTGCGCCTACGCCCACACTCCTCCCGACATAAAACCACATCGAAACCTGACGTGTGAACAGTTGTTCTCGGGCAGGATTTTCGGTGTTTCGGGTTCAAACAGGACGAAGCGGGAAAAAGTTTCTTGACAGAAACCGCGCACAAACGGTACTACTCCCTGCCTTACGACCGTCGGCACTAGGCTGGCGTAGCTCACTTGGTAGAGCAGCTGACTTGTAATCAGCAGGTAGCGGGTTCGATTCCCACCGCCAGCTCGTGAAAATTTGAAAAGCAACACGGAGGGGTGCCCGAGTGGCCAAAGGGAGCTGACTGTAAATCAGCCGCGTCTACGCTTCGAAGGTTCGAATCCTTCCCCCTCCACGTCTGATATGGTTCCGTTTCTTCTTGCGGGTGTAGCTCAGTTGGTAGAGCTCTAGCCTTCCAAGCTAGACGTCGCGGGTTCGAATCCCGTCGCCCGCTTCTGCGAAGATCGTATCGCCCATGTAGCTCAGTTGGTAGAGCGCGTCCTTGGTAAGGACGAGGTCTCCAGTTCAATCCTGGACATGGGCTCACTGGAAAAAACAAAAAATTCACGCGGGTTTGCCCTGCGGTGCGAGGATGAGACATGGCTCGTGGAAATCGTGTTCTGGTGACGCTCGAATGCAAAGAATGCAAGCGGCGCAACTACCACACCAACAAAAACAAGCGCACGACACCTGACAAACTGGAGTTCAACAAATACTGCAAGTGGTGTCGCAAACACACTTCGCACAAGGAAACGAAATAGGTAGCGCGGACCCTTTTCCGAACAGGAAAAGGTCCAGCCGGATGATTTTAGGTCAGTAGCTCGAACTGGTAGAGCGGCGGTCTCCAAAACCGCGGGTTGGGGGTTCGAATCCCTCCTGACCTGCTAGCTTTGCGGTACCAAACAACACGGAATGTAGCGAGGGCATGGAAAGATACGGTCGCATGGACCAGCCCCGCCTGATTGGAGCAAGACGGAAACGATGGAACGAAAGTGGGTCCATATCCTGTTCGCGGCAGCGGGTCTTACGCTGATGTTCTTGCTCGTCAAAACCAGCGAGTGGGGCTGGAGCTATTTTACCAAGCCCAAGCCACTCATTGTCTACTCTGTGTCGTTGGTTCTTTCTGGCGTGGGCGTCTTTTGGGCATGGCGGAATGAGGAGATTTTTGGCCTGGCGTCCGAGTGCGTTGCGGAGCTGAGCAAGGTCTCCTGGCCCACTCGCAAAGAGACAACCACTGCCACAATTGTGGTTATCGTGACCGTGATCATCGCCTCACTTGTGCTCGGTATTTTCGACGCGGTGTGGGCGTATATGACCGGCCTTCTCTATGGCTAGCAGGATCTTCCCTTGGGCAATGTGGCGGTGATGCAATGGGTCTAAAGTGGTACGTCGTTCACACCTACTCGGGCCACGAGAACAAAGCCAAGCTCTCGCTCCAGGAGCGGATCAAACAAGCCGGTATGGATGGAGAGTTTGGTCAGGTGTTGATTCCGACGGAATCGGTTCTTGAGTTGGTCAAAGGACAGAAGCGGACAACGACGCGGAAATTCTATCCCGGGTATATGTTCGTCCAAATGATGATGTCTGAGCGCACATATCATTTGGTCAAGAACACAGCCCGCGTGACCGGCTTTCTCGGCGGAACCAACCCTGTTCCGGTAAACGAAAAGGACATCGCGCAAATCAACTCGCAGATGTCGGAGGGTTCTTCCAAGCCGAAACCGCGCGTCTCGTTTGAAGAGGGCGAAAGTGTGCGCGTCATTGATGGGCCGTTTGCCAATTTCGCGGGAATTGTCGATGAGGTGAAACCCGAGAAACAAAAAATCAAAGTTCGCGTGAGTATTTTTGGACGCGCGACCGCAGTGGAACTTGATTTCGCTCAGGTCGAGAAGGCCTGACTCTTTGAGCCTCGGATCGGCGCGCGCCAATCCGAGGCTGAGAACATAAAGTCACAAATAGTTGGCGCAATGATGCGCTATATCCTTGCCCTCCTTGGGCATTTTGGGCATCCTGTCGCGGTGGTGGCTGAGACGCCGCCCATAGGCTGACAGATTCGTAGGAAATGGCCATGAAGAAAGTCACTGGCTACGTAAAACTTCAGATTCTTGCTGGCAAGGCAAACCCTTCGCCTCCTGTCGGACCCGCGTTGGGCCAGCATGGCGTGAACATCATGGAATTTTGCAAGTCTTTCAATGCAAAGACGCAAGGCATTGAAACCATGATGATTCCGGTGGTGATTACGGTCTACTCCGACCGCTCCTTCACGTTCATCACCAAAACACCGCCAGCCTCCGTGCTCATCAAAAAGGCAGCGGGTCTTTCTCTTCAGAAAAAACCCGGTGCCGGCAGCAAAACGCCAAACAAGGTGAAGGTTGGCAGCATCAACAAGAAACAGCTTCGAGATGTGGCTGCGCAAAAGATGCCTGATTTGAATACCACCAACATCGAGAGCGCGATGCGTTCGATGGCGGGTACCGCCCGCTCGATGGGTGTTGATATCGTTGAGGGCTAAGCCTCACGCCCACCGCAGCGGATTGCGGGAGATTGTCGAGCGACAAGCTCGATGTCGAGATGGAGTTTGAAATGGCCAAGGTCGGAAAGAAATATGCCGCCGCTGCCAAGATGATCGATCGCGAAAAGCGGTATGGCATGGTCGAGGCGTTTGGGCTTGTTCCAAAGCTCAAGGTTTCCACGAAGTTTGATGAGACCGTTGATATCGCGGTTCGTTTGGGTGTTGACCCGAAACACGCAGACCAAATGGTCCGTGGAGCCGTAAATCTCCCGCATGGAACTGGCAAAACGGTTCGTGTGGTGGTTTTTGCGAAGGGCGATAAGGCAAAAGAGGCTCAGGATGCCGGAGCAACTTTTGTCGGAGCGGAGGATCTCGTCGCCAAAATCCAGACCGAAAACTGGCTCGATTTTGATGCGGCTGTGGCCACGCCAGACATGATGGGTGTCATCGGCAAAATTGCACGCATCCTGGGGCCGCGTGGTCTGATGCCAAATCCGAAGGTTGGAACCGTCACGACAGACGTAGCCAAGGCCGTTCGGGAATTGAAAGGGGGCCGTGTGGAGTTTCGCGTCGAAAAGAGCGGAATCGTACATGCTCCCATTGGTAAGGTGTCGTTTGGTTCGGAGAAGCTACAAGAGAATGCGCGTGCGTTGATCGAAATCTTGATCAAGCTCAAGCCAGCTTCTGCCAAAGGCACCTATGTGAAAAGTATTTCGGTTTCCTCCACAATGGGGCCGGCACTCAAGCTTGATACGAATGATGTTCAGGCTCATTTGGGTGCCAAGTAGCTCGTTGTTGTGGAAGAGGAAGCGAACATTCGTCCTAGATAGCAGGTGCCTTGCAGGGGCTTAATCGCCTGCCGAGACTTGGAGTCCTGAGGTATGGATCGGAACGAAAAAGCGCAGCAGGTTGCTGAACTGAAAGAGAAACTGCAAAAAAGTGTTGCGGTGGTTGTTTGTGACTTTCGTGGTTTGCCGGTGCCCGCTGTCACTTCTTTGCGTGAAGACTTTCGGAAGCAGCTTTGCGAGTACAAGGTGTACAAGAACACGTTGGTCAAGCTCGCGATTGCCGGTACTCCCATGGAGAAGATGGGTAAGTACCTCGAGGGTCCGTCGGCCATCGTTTTTTCTTGGGATAGCCCGTCTGCCGCTGCCAAGGTGGCGCGCGACTGTGCCAAGAACAACGAGAAGTTCAAGATCAAGGGCGGCTATCTGGAAGGCGTGCTTGATGACAAGGGGGTGCTTGCTTCGGCGGACCTCCCAGGCAAGGACGAAGTTCGAGCCAAGCTGTTGGCGACCTTTATGGCTCCTGCTACCAATGTGGTTCGGACGCTCAGCGCGGCTGCGCAGAACTTTGCATACGTCCTCGATGCTCGAAAACGGGCACTCGAGGCACAGGGCTAAAAACTCCAAGGAGAAAACACAATGAACAACGCAAACATGGACCAAATTATCGATCAACTCTCGCAGATGTCGGTGATGCAGATTGCTCAGCTCACCAAACTTCTCGAGGAAAAATGGGGCGTGAAGGCTGCGCCGGTCGCGATGGCGGCAGGCCCGGCGGCTGCCGGTGCGGCAGCGGCTGCACCGGTGGTGCAAGAACAGACCGAGTTTTCGGTTGTTTTGGCAAGTGCTGGTGCCAACAAGATTGGTGTCATCAAGGTGGTTCGCGAAATCACCAGCCTCGGTTTGAAAGAGGCGAAGGACTTGGTGGACGGGGCTCCCAAAGAGATCAAGGCAGGAGCCTCCAAAGACGAAGCAGAGTCCATCAAGAAGAAACTTGTCGAGGCTGGTGCTACGGTCGAGATCAAGTAGTTTGGAGATTGGCCTGCGCCAATCGGTGACACATACGAAGAAGCAGAGCCGACCGACGGCTCACAGGGATTTCTGTCTCTGTGGGTCGCCGGTTTTTGTCACGTTCGGCATCACTTGAAATGTCTCTCCGTCGCGCTTTGCGAATGCTTCGCTTCGTAGGGATGGAGAGACTGACAACCTCGTTCGGAAAGCCACCGCTGCGCTGGGGACTTTGCGCGTGAGAAGTTCTTGGCAGCTTTCCTGAGAGCCTTGTGCATATGACTGCAAGGGACAGAAAGGGTCGCTAATGGCTTCGGTGATTCAAAACAACTTCCGGGTCCGCAAGAACTACGCGAAGATCACCAAGATCATTGACATCCCCAACCTCATTGACATCCAGAAACAGTCTTACGACAAGTTTTTGCAGAAAGACACACCGCCAGACCAAAGAGAGGATGTTGGTCTTCAGGGCGTGTTTAAGAGTGTTTTTCCCATCAAAGACTTCAATGAGACCTCGTCACTCGACTTCGTTTCGTATCACCTTGACAAGCCGAAATACGACGTGGATGAGTGCCGCCAAAGAGGGATGACTTTTGCGGCACCGATCAAGGTCGTTATTCGCTTGGTTGTTTGGGACACCAATGAAGAAACGGGTTCCCAATCGATTCGCGATGTGAAAGAGCAAGAAGTCTACTTTGGCGAGATTCCGCTTATGACGGAGAACGGGACATTCATCATTAACGGCACCGAGCGTGTCGTGGTGTCTCAGCTTCACCGATCGCCGGGTGTCTTTTACGATCACGACAAAGGCAAAACCCATTCTTCTGGCAAGCTTTTGTACAGCGCGAGGGTGATCCCTTATCGCGGGTCCTGGTTGGACTTCGAGTTTGACCCGAAAGACATCCTGTATGTGCGCATCGACCGACGCAGAAAACTGCATGCGACGGTTCTGCTGCGAGCTCTCGGGTATTCCACGGAGGACTTGCTTAACTATTTCTACGCAACAGAAATGGTTTTTGTCGAATCGAACGGTGGATACAGTAAGTCCCTTGAGTTCGATTTGTTGCCCGGACAGAGATCGACTCGCGACATCCGTCATCCCGGCACAAATGAGGTCCTGGTCAAGAAGAACCGCAAATTCACAAGAGCGGCGATTCGCAAGCTTCAAGAGATTGGCATTGATCGTTTGCCGATCGAAGCGACAGAACTCATTGGGAAAGTTGCTGCACATGACGTAATCAACGAGCTGACCGGTGAAGTTCTTCTTCAGTGCAACGAGGAACTGACAGAGGCCAAGCTGGATGAGTTGCGGCAGCACAGCATTGCTTCGTTCAGGGTGCTGTTTATCGACGGCCTCAATGTCGGGTCGTATCTGCGAGACACGCTGATCGCGGATCGATTGTCCACGCCGGAAGAAGCAATGATGGAAATCTATCGTCGCCTTCGACCTGGAGATCCGCCTACGCTCGAGACGGCGCAGCAGTTGTTCAAGAACCTGTTTTTCAACCCAGAGCGGTATGACTTATCGCGGGTCGGGCGATTGAAGTTGAACTATAAGTTCAAAATTGATGAACGCCTCGATAACTGTGTTTTGACACAGCGCGATATTCTTGAGACAGTTCGTTATCTCATAGATCTCAAGAATGGAAAAGGGGCGATCGACGATATCGACCACTTGGGCAATCGTCGGGTGCGCGCTGTCGGTGAACTTATGGAGAACCAATACCGAATTGGTCTGGTTCGCATGGAGCGCGCAATCAAAGAGCGTATGAGTATGTCTCAGGAAATTGAGACGCTTATGCCGCACGACTTGGTAAACGCAAAGCCCGTTTCTGCGGTAGTGAAGGAATACTTCGGTAGTTCTCAGCTTTCGCAGTTTATGGATCAGACCAATCCGCTTTCCGAGGTAACGCACAAGCGGCGGTTGTCCGCCCTTGGGCCTGGTGGCTTGACTCGCGAGCGGGCGGGGTTCGAGGTTCGAGACGTTCACGCAACTCACTATGGGCGCATTTGTCCCATCGAGACGCCGGAAGGACCGAACATCGGTTTGATTGCGTCGCTGTCGACGTATGCTCGCGTAAACGAGTTCGGCTTCATTGAAACGCCGTACAGAAAGTGCAGTGCTGGCGGGGTCACCGATGATGTCGAGTTTTATTCTGCTCTCCAAGAGGAAGGCCATTTCATCGCGCAAGCCAATGCTGCGGTGGAGGACGATGGTGCTTTTGTGGGGCCGCAGGTTTCGGCTCGTCACAATGGCGATTTCGTTTTGTCGAAGCCAGAAGACGTGACCCTCATGGACGTTTCACCGAATCAATTGGTTTCGGTTGCGGCGTCTTTGATTCCATTCCTCGAGCATGACGATGCAAATCGGGCGCTTATGGGAAGCAACATGCAGCGTCAGGCGGTGCCGCTGATACGCACGGCATCGCCGCTTGTGGGAACCGGTGTCGAAGGCATTGTTGCCCGAGACTCTGGTGTGACGTTGGTAGCGAAGCGCGAAGGCATCGTCGAATCAGTGGATGCTGCGCGCATCGTGGTGCGACCGCTCGAACAAGATCGCGACGATATGGTGGGAGCCAAGCCCGATATTTATTCGCTCGTCAAGTTTCAACGCTCGAACCAAAATACGTGCATCAACCAAAAACCGATTGTTCAACGGGGCGATCGGGTGAGTCCAGGAGATGTCATCGCGGATGGTCCGGCATGTGAAATGGGCGAGTTGGCTCTTGGGCAGAACGTCGTGGTCGCCTTCATGCCGTGGGGTGGTTATAACTTCGAGGACTCGATTCTTCTTTCGGAGCGTTTGGTAAAAGAGGACGTGTACACCTCGATTCACATCGAGGAATTCGAGTGCATCGCGCGCGACACCAAACTCGGCAAAGAGGACATTACTCGCGACATTCCAAATGTGGGCGAGGAAGCCCTCAAAGACCTCGACGAATCGGGAATTGTTCGGATCGGGGCCGAGGTGAAAGCCGGCGATATCCTTGTTGGGAAGATCACTCCGAAAGGCGAAACCCAATTAAGCCCGGAAGAGAAATTGCTCCGTGCCATTTTCGGGGAAAAGGCGGGAGATGTCCGCGATAGTTCGTTGCGGGTTCCGCCCGGTGTTCAGGGCATCATCATTTCTGCCCGGGTGTTTGCGCGCAAAGGTACCGAGAAGGACGAGCGTGCCAAGGACATTGAAGATGCGGAGAAAGAAAAACTCATCACCGATCAGCGCGATGAGGTGAAGATCGTTAGTGAGGCGTATCACTCGAAGATCCGGCGGTTGCTCGAGGGCAAGACAACCGCCTCTCGCTTGGTGGACGACAAAGGAAAAGTGCTTCTCGCGAAGGGTCAACCGCTGGACATGGCGACACTTGAGTCACTTCCCCCGCGACACTACCGCGAGCTGCGGCTTGTGGAGGGAGAGGGGAACCTCGAGGCGCGAGTCGAGCAGTTGGTGCAACGTCTTGAGGATGACATCCACGCGATCGAGTCAGTGTACCGCGACAAGGTGGCCAAACTGACCCGAGGCGACGAGCTGCCGCCCGGTGTGATCAAGATGGTCAAGGTGTACGTGGCCATCAAACGCAAACTGGCTGTCGGAGACAAGATGGCAGGTCGTCACGGGAACAAGGGCGTCGTGAGTCGCATCTTGCCCGAGGAGGACATGCCGTTTTTGGCTGATGGAACGCCGGTCGATGTGGTGCTGAACCCGCTGGGTGTGCCGTCGCGTATGAACGTCGGGCAAATCTTGGAAACGCACCTTGGGTGGGCGGCGTTGCGCTTGGGCAAGCAAATCGAAAAGGTGCTCGCAACCAAGTACTCACCGGCGGCACTCCGCGAACATCTCAAGAGAATTTACACCACCGGGCAAGCACACGCATTCATCGATGCTCTCGATGAACTTGACCTGAGGCGGTTTGCCAACAAGTTGGTTCGTGGTGTTCACACGGCCACACCCGTGTTCGACGGTGCCAAAGAAAGCGAGATCAAAGCGGCCTTGGCGATGGCAAATCAGTCCGAGAACGGCCAGTCCATCTTGTTTGATGGAAAAACTGGCGCGGCCTTTGACCACGATGTGACCGTCGGTGTGATGTACATCATGAAGCTTCATCACTTGGTGGATGACAAGATTCATGCGCGTTCGATTGGGCCGTACTCGCTGGTCACGCAGCAGCCGCTCGGCGGAAAGGCGCAGTTTGGCGGTCAGCGCCTGGGTGAGATGGAAGTGTGGGCGATGGAGGCCTATGGTGCGGCCTATGCGCTTCAGGAGTTCCTCACGGTCAAGAGCGATGATGTCGTTGGACGGACTCGCATGTATGAATCGATCGTGAAGGGGGAACACAACCTGGAGTCCGGTTTGCCGGAATCGTTCAATGTGCTGCTCAAAGAACTGCAATCGCTTTGCCTCAATGTGGAGCTGATTGAAGACCCGAACGCACCGCAAAAAGATGCTTCGACCTCGGCGGTTCAACAAATGGCCCGCGAGGTTGTGGCCAAAATTGGTGCCGCTTCGTAACGCGGTAGGCACGCAACTGTAAGGAGAATCTCGTGAAGGATCTTTTCAACTTCTTCGAGAAGCCGAAGGACCCGCTTTCGTTTAGCGCCATGCGCGTCAGTCTCGCGTCGCCTGATAAGATTCGCGAGTGGTCGCAAGGCGAAGTCAGAAAGCCAGAGACGATCAACTACCGCACGTTCAAACCAGAGCGCGACGGGCTTTTCTGCGCGAAAATTTTTGGGCCGGTCAAGGACTACGAGTGCAACTGCGGCAAATACAAGCGCATGAAACACCGAAACATCGTTTGCGAAAAATGCGGTGTTCAGGTGATTCCAGCCAAGGTCCGTCGTGAGAGGCTCGGACATATCTCGCTTGCGACGCCGGTTGCGCACATTTGGTTTCTCAAGTCGCTGCCGAGCCGAATCGGAAATTTGCTCGACATTACGCTGAAAGAACTCGAGAAGGTTCTTTACTGCGAGTCTTACGTCGTCGTCGAGCCACGCAATTCCGGGCTCCAGGTCGGCGAGCTTTTGACCGAGGATCGGTACCAAAAGCTTGCGGAAGATCTCGGTGGGGAAGATGCGTTCGAGGCGCGAATGGGGGCGGATGCGATCCGCGATTTGTTGCGCAAGATCGACATCCATCAGTTGGCGGAACAGCTTCGTGGCGAAATGCGCGATGCGACCAGTGAGGCCAAGCGGAAAAAGATCGCCAAACGGCTGAAGGTGGTCGAGGCGTTTCGCGAGTCGTCCAACAAGCCCGAATGGATGATGCTCGAGGTGATTCCGGTGATTCCGCCGGATTTGCGACCGTTGGTTCCTTTGGATGGTGGTCGGTTCGCGACTAGCGATCTGAACGATTTGTATCGGCGGGTGATCAACCGCAACAATCGGCTCAAGCGTCTGCAAGAACTCAATGCGCCCGAAATCATCATCCGCAACGAGAAGCGCATGCTTCAAGAAGCGGTCGATGCACTGTTTGACAATGGTCGTCGAGGCAAAACGATCACTGGGCCGAACAAGCGGCCTCTCAAATCGTTGTCTGACATGCTCAAGGGCAAGCAGGGTCGATTTCGACAAAACCTGCTTGGGAAGCGCGTGGATTACTCCGGGCGAAGCGTCATTGTCGTTGGCCCGGAACTGCGTTTGCACCAATGCGGGTTGCCCAAGAAAATGGCCCTCGAACTGTTCAAGCCATTTATCTACAACAAGCTCGAGGAACGTGGGCTAGTTACGACGATCAAAAGCGCCAAAAAAATGGTGGACAAAGAGCGCTCTGAGGTGTGGGACATCCTCGAAGAGGTGATCCGCGAACACCCGGTTTTGCTCAATCGCGCACCTACGCTTCACCGGCTTGGGATTCAAGCGTTTGAACCTGTCCTCATCGAGGGCAAGGCGATTCAAATGCACCCGCTCGTTTGCGCCGCCTTCAACGCAGACTTCGACGGCGATCAGATGGCCGTTCACGTCCCGCTGTCCATCGAAGCCCAGATGGAAGCCCGTGTGCTCATGATGTCTACAAACAACATCCTGAGCCCGGCACACGGCAAGCCGATCATCATTCCGTCGCAGGACATCGTGCTCGGTCTTTACTACATGACGCGCGATCGGAGTTTTGTGAAAGGCGAATATCGCGAGTCCAAGGCGGGCGAGCCGGTCTCGGGAATTTTCTCCTCTCCCGAGGAAGTGCGGATGGCGTACGACCACGGGGAGTTGGATTTGCAGGCGAAGATCAAAGTTCGCATGCAAAACACCGATGGAACGCCGGGAAAAGCGAAGCTTGTCGATACGACCTGTGGTCGGGTGATTCTGTCCGAGATTTTGCCACCTGCACTTCCTTTCAAGCTTGTCAACCGTGTGCTTGGGAAAAAGCAGCTTGGCGAACTCATCGACACTTGCTATCGCATTTGCGACCAGAAAGAAACGGTGCTTATTGCCGATCGACTGCGCACGCTTGGGTATACCTATGCGACGGCAGCGGGGATCTCGATTTGCATCGATGACATGAAAATCCCAGCCAAGAAACGGCTGTTTCTTGAGCAAGCCGACAAAGAAGTTACCGAGATCCAAGATCAATACAACGAGGGTCTCATCACCGATGGTGAGCGTTACAACAAAGTCGTAGACATTTGGGCACAAGTTGCTGAGCGGGTCGCCACAGAGATGATGGGCGAAATCAGCACAATGGTGTTTCGCGACGGTCGTGGCGGTGAGAAGCGTGGGCAGGCGTTCAACCCGATTTTCATCATGGCGGATTCGGGTGCTCGCGGTTCTCAACAGCAGATCCGTCAGCTTGCGGGGATGCGTGGTTTGATGGCGAAGCCCTCGGGTGAAATCATCGAAACGCCCATCCGAACGAACTTCCGAGAAGGGCTGTCTGTGCTCGAGTACTTCATTTCGACGCACGGAGCGCGCAAGGGTCTCGCCGATACGGCTCTCAAAACGGCAAATTCGGGGTATCTGACGCGCAGACTTGTGGATGTCGCCCAGGACTGCATTATTGCGGACTACGACTGCGGAACCACTGAGGGAATCGAGACCACACCCCTCGTTGAAGGCGGCGAGGTCATCGAACGAATCGGCGATCGCATTTTGGGCCGAGTTCCGCTCGACGACATTGTTGATCCGTATGGTGGGGAGGTGATTGTCCCGGCCAACACGGAAATTACAGAAGAAAAAGTCGTTTCGATCGAGAATGCCGGCATCGATAGGGTCAAGATTCGGTCGGTGCTTACGTGCCAGACTCGACGGGGAATCTGCGTGCAGTGCTATGGTCGCGACTTGGCGCGTGGATACATGGTGAACATCGGAGAGGCCGTGGGAGTGATTGCGGCCCAGTCGATTGGTGAGCCTGGCACGCAGCTTACGATGCGGACGTTCCACATCGGCGGTGTCGGTCAGGTTCGCATTCAATCCAGCAACCTGGAATCTCGGGGAGCTGGCACAGTCAAGTTTGAGAATGTTCAGACCGTCCAAAAACACAATGCCGACGCGACCGACCCGATCGAGAGAGATTACCTCGTGGTCATGAATCGTCACGGCGAGCTGCTGTTGGTGGACGATGCCGGGCGAGAACGAGAACGATATGCACTGACCTATGGTGCGCGGCTGTATGTTCGAGAAGGACAGAAGGTTGAGCCGAAGCGTCTGTTGTCCGAGTGGGACGCCTTTTCGTTGCCCATCCTCACGGAGGTGACGGGAACCATCAAGTACGGTGACATCTTGGACGGCGTCACCATGCAAGAACAGCTTGATGAGCACACAGGCTTGTCCCGCAAGGTCATCATCGAGTCCAAGGACGCTGACACTCGTCCTCGCATCACCATCAAGGATGAGTCTGGCAAGACGAAAAAGATTCATGGCACCAGCCAGGAGGCGCGATACTTCCTGCCTGTTGGTGCAAACATCTCGGTTCAAGACGGAGAGCGTGTGGAGGCCGGCGACATCATCGCACGTATCCCACGGGAGACCGTCAAGACGAAAGACATCACCGGCGGTCTGCCGCGCGTCGCTGAACTGTTCGAGGCGAGGAAACCCAAAGAGCACTCGGTCATTTCTGAGATAGACGGCATTGTGAGCTTTGGCAAAGACACCAAAGGGAAGCGAAAAGTGGTGATCACGCCCGAGGTCGGTGAGCCGAAAGAGTATCTCATCTCAAAAGGCAAGCATTTGTCCGTGCGCGATGGCGATCGCGTCAAGGCAGGCGAGCCCCTCATGGATGGCAGCTCCAACCCGCACGATATTCTGCGAGTTCTCGGCGAAAAGGCACTTGCAAAGTATCTGGTGGACGAGGTTCAAGAGGTCTACCGACTTCAAGGTGTGAAGATCAACGACAAGCACATTGAGGTGATCGTTCGCCAAATGTTGCGCCGTGTGCGTGTTGTCGACGTTGGGGATACCAACTTTTTGGTTGATGAGCAGGTCGAACGACATCTGTTTGAAGAGGAGAATGAGAAAGTGCTTGCACACGGTGGCCAGGCCTCGCGTGGAGAGCCGTTGCTCCTCGGGATTACAAAGGCGTCGCTGTCAACCGAGTCGTTCATTTCGGCGTCGTCGTTCCAGGAAACAACAAAAGTTCTCACGGAAGCGGCGATCTGCGGGAAGGTGGACTATCTCCGCGGGCTCAAGGAGAACGTCATTATGGGTCGGTTGATTCCTGCCGGAACCGGTGTCCCGACTTATCGCAAACTCTCTCTGAACATCGTTGCCGAGGAGCCAGCTCCACTACACGATCGCGCCGAGCGTTTTGAGAGCGCGATCGCGATCGCGGATTCTGTTGATGAAACTGTGGCTCAGGCGATCGCCGGCCATGGTGGCGAAGAGTGAGAAAAATGGACAGGGGTGAAGCCGGTTTGCACAGAAAATTCTCGACGGAAAACAAGAAGAACGGTGTGAAATCGCTACTTTTTGTTGACTACAGAAAGTCCCTCTGTATACTGCGTTTCTCTTTGTGTTCGGACACAGAGACCTAGAAAATACGGTGGTGTGAGGAAAGTGGTCGGATGCCTACGATCAACCAGCTTGTAAAAAAAGGACGAGAGAAGCAGACGCGAAAGACGTCTGCTCCCGCCCTTAAGTCGTGCCCTCAAAAGCGGGGGGTGTGTGTGCGTGTGTATACGACCACGCCCAAGAAACCAAACTCGGCGCTGCGCAAGGTGGCGCGTGTTCGCTTGACCAACCAGATAGAAGTGACCACCTACATCCCTGGTGAGGGCCACAATCTTCAAGAGCACTCGGTGGTTCTGATTCGCGGCGGGCGAGTGAAAGACCTTCCTGGGGTTCGATACCACATCGTTCGCGGCACACTGGATACTGCTGGTGTTGCGAATCGTCGTCAGGGCCGGTCCAAATACGGTGCCAAGCGGCCCAAGTGATAGGGGCGAGGAATAGCGATGCCACGCAAAGGTGAGGTTCCGAAACGGGAAGTGCTGCCCGACCCGAAATATGTTGATCAAACAGGTGATGTGCGTTGTCGTATCACCAAATTCATCAACACGGTGATGGTGGTTGGAAAGAAAGCGGTTGCAGAGCGGATCGTCTACGGCGCTTTTGACAAGGTGGCCGAGCGAGCCAAGGAAGACCCCGTTAAGGTTTTTGAGCGGGCTATGGGGAATGTTCGTCCCAAGCTGGAAGTTAAGTCGCGTCGCGTAGGCGGATCGACATATCAGGTTCCAGTCGAGGTTCGTACAGACCGGTCGCAGGCGCTCGGTATGCGGTGGTTGGTTTCCTATGCGCGGGGCAGGGGCGAGAAAACGATGGTTGAGAAGCTCGCCTCAGAGATATTGGATGCTTCGCAAAACCGCGGTAATGCCGTAAAGAAACGCGAAGATACACACAAAATGGCAGAGGCCAACAAGGCGTTTGCTCATTATCGTTGGTAGGTTTATCCGTAGCGGCGCGGGATTCGGTGCCGCGAACAGGGCTTCTCGTAGTTTTGACAACAACGTCCCGGTGATGAGTGCCCCGTTGAGGGAAGCAGCAGCGGAGATCAGGGTAGAGGGAAAGAGTTATGGCCAAGGAAAAATTTTCTCGGAAAAAGCCACACGTCAACATTGGAACGATTGGTCACGTCGATCATGGTAAGACGACGCTCACGGCGGCGCTTACCAAAGTGGCGGCCTCAACGTTCGGTGGTGCCAAAGAGGTCTCTTACGACCAGGTTGCCAAGGCTTCTGAGTCGCAGGGTCGGCGCGATGAAACCAAGATTTTGACGATAGCCGTCTCCCATGTGGAGTACGAGAGTGCTGCCCGTCACTATGCACACGTGGATTGTCCTGGTCATGCGGACTACGTGAAGAACATGATTACGGGCGCTGCTCAGATGGATGGGGCTATTTTGGTGGTGTCTGCTGTGGACGGGCCAATGCCTCAGACTCGTGAGCACGTCTTGCTTGCTCGTCAAGTAAATGTGCCCGCGTTGGTCGTGTTTTTGAACAAGGTCGATCTCAACACGGACCCTGAATTGCTTGATCTCATCGAGATGGAGATCCGGGACCTGTTGAACAAATACAAGTTCCCAGGCGATGATGCGCCTATCGTTCGAGGTTCGGCGCTTCAGGCACTTCAGGGGGTTCATGACAAGATTGCTGACGGGGCGATTCTGGACCTTCTGAAAGCCTGTGACTCTTTTGTTCCGGAGCCGGTCCGTGAGACGGATAAGCCCTTCTTGATGCCGGTTGAGGATGTTTTCACTATTTCTGGTCGGGGCACGGTTGTTACGGGCAGGATTGAGCGGGGCAAGATCAAGGTCGGAGAGGAAGTGGAGATCATCGGTTTCTCTGAGACGAGGAAATCCGTGGTTACCGGCGTTGAGATGTTCCGAAAGTTGCTTGATGAAGGGCTTGCCGGGGACAATGTTGGTTGTCTCCTCCGAGGTGTGAAGCGGGAAGAGATCGAGCGTGGACAGGTCCTGGCCAAACCAGGATCGATTACTCCGCACAAGAAGTTTAAGGCCGAGGTCTACGTTTTGAAAAAGGAAGAGGGTGGTCGGCACACACCCTTCTTTACGAACTATCGCCCGCAGTTTTACTTTCGCACTACAGATGTGACCGGGATTTGTCGTCTGCCGGATGGCACTGAAATGGTCATGCCGGGTGACAATATCCAGATGGAGATCGAACTGATCACTCCGGTGGCTGTTGAAACCCAGCTTCGTTTTGCCATTCGTGAGGGTGGAAGAACGGTTGGGGCTGGCGTGGTGACACAGGTGATTGAGTAGCCGTTTCCGCAGGTGGGTAAATGACAACGTCCAAGATACGCATCAGGCTCAAAGCCTACGACCATAAGCTCCTCGATCAGTCGGCGGGTGAGATTGTGGAGACGGCGCGGCGAACCGGAGCCAAGGTGGCTGGGCCCATTCCGTTGCCCACCCAGATAAACAAGTACTGTGTGTTGCGGTCGGTTCATATCGACAAGAAGTCGCGTGAGCAGTTTGAGATCCGAACGCATAAGCGTCTCCTTGACATTCTCGATCCAACGCAGCAGACGCTTGATGCGCTGATGAAGTTGGATTTGTCAGCGGGTGTCGATGTCGAGATAAAGACCTGACATGCACCTGCGTGAGTGAGAACTATGGCTAAGTTTGACGTACTGAACCTTCGGGGTGACAAGGTAGGCGAGGTTGAACTCGCTGACGATGTATTCTCCGTTGAGGTTAATGAGCATGTTTTGTGGGAGGTCGTTCGTCAACAGCGGGCCTCTCGTCGTGCCGGGACCCACTGTACGCTGCGACGCGGCGAGGTGCGTGGCGGTGGCAGGAAGCCGTACCGGCAAAAAGGCACGGGCAATGCGCGGCAGGGGTCGTCTCGTGCTCCCAATCATGTTGGGGGAGCGAAGGTCTTCTCTCCGAAACCCCGCTCGTACTCCTATGAGGTTCCCAGGAAAGTAAGGGAGGCTGCTCTTCGCTCTGCGTTGAGTGTGCGCGCCGTCGGTCGGAACTTGGTTGTTGTTGAAGACTTGGCTCTTGGCGAGGCGAAGACTAGGCGTGCGCTTGGTGCTCTGAAAGCACTGGGCTTGCAGTCGGCGCTCATCGTTGGTGGCCGCGAGTGCGCCGATGCAAGTAGGGCCTTGCGAAACATGAATGCTTCTAAGTTCCTATCTGATGAGGGGTTGAACACGTACGACATACTCAACTACCCCTCTTTGGTCTTGACGGTGGCATCTGCAAGAGCAATCGAGGCGCGGTTGTCTGCGGGGGGCCGTTCCTCCGCTGGAGGTGCGTTGTGAAGCCGCATCAGGTTGTGAAGCGGCCACTCCTGTCGGAAAAAGCTTCGCGACAGAAGACGGCTGCGGAGGGTGAGGGGGCCGTCGTTTTCTTCGAGGTTCATGGAGATGCCAACAAGGTTGAGATCCGCAAGGCGGTCGAGGATCTCTTTGCGGTAAAAGTTGCCGATGTCCGCACTGTGAACGTGCGCGGTAAGGTTCGCCGTGTTGGGCGTTTCATCGGACAGCGTTCCGGTTGGAAGAAGGCGGTCGTGACGCTCGCTCCGGGGAGCAAAATCGAGTTTTTCGAGGGTGTTTGATGGGCATCAAGGTATTCAAACCAACGTCGCCCGGGCGACGCGGCATGACTGGGTTCGACTTCTCCGAAATCACGAAGACTGAGCCCGAAAAGAGGCTCACGAAGGGGAGAGTGGGCCGGGCGGGCAGGAATAATGCCGGTCGAGTCACGACACGGTTCCACGGCGGTGGGCACAAACGGCGCTACAGGTGTATCGACTTCCGTCGTGAGAAGGTTGGCGTCCCCGCCCGTGTTGCCTCCATTGAGTATGACCCCAATCGGAGTTGCCGCATCGCGTTGCTCCACTACGCTGATGGGGAGAAACGGTACATTCTTTGTCCCGATAAGCTTGGTGTCGGCGATAAGGTGATTTCAGCCAACACTGCGGATATCAAGCCGGGCAATTCCTTGCCGCTTCGCTATGTTCCACTCGGGACTGCTGTTCACAATGTCGAGTTGAAGGTTGGTGGTGGAGGTCAGTTGGTTCGGTCCGCCGGAGCTGCGGCGCAGTTGATGGCCAAAGAGGGTGAATGGGCTCAGGTTCGGTTGCCTTCCGGTGAGGTTCGCCGTGTGCATATGGATTGTCGTGGGACTGTCGGGCAGGTCGGGAATCTCGATCACGGTAACGTGCAGTGGGGCAAAGCGGGGCGTATGCGGTGGAGGGGGCAGCGTCCCCACAATCGTGGCGTCGGTATGAATCCCGTTGATCATCCGATGGGTGGTGGTGAAGGGCGGTCGTCTGGTGGTAGACACCCGTGTTCACCGTGGGGCATGCCAACCAAGGGTTACAAGACGCGCAAGAACAAGGCGACGGATAAGTTTGTGGTTCGTCGCCGCGGAACGAAGGGTTAACGGTTCATGGCTCGGTCGATTAAAAAGGGGCCCTTTGTTGATGGGCATCTTTTGGTGAAGGTGCTTGAGGCGGTCAAGACCAAGAACAAGAAAGTCATTAGAACTTGGTCGCGCCGTTCGACGATTGTTCCCGAAATGGTGGGAGTGACTTTTGCTGTGCATCAAGGCAAGAAGTTCATTCCGGTTTTCGTGACTGAGAATATGGTTGGTCACAAGTTAGGCGAGTTTGCCGCAACGCGGACGTTTCACGGGCACTCTGGCGATCGAAAAGCCAAGGCTGCTGCCCCGGCGCGCCCGGCTGGACCCGCGAAAAAGTAGGTAGGTAGGCTGCGGGTGGTTCCGTGGCTTGCTATTGAAAGATCTTGTTGAGACTTGGCGGTGCGGTTCTGCATCGTCATTTGGTGGTTTGGGAACTGATCACATGGAAGCCAGGGCCGTTTGTAGACATGTACGGATATCGCCTCGGAAGATGCGCGTGGTTGCTAACCTCGTGCGGGGCAAGCGGGTGGGTGATGCAATGGCGGTGCTGAAGCATACGCCGAAGCGTTCAGCCAACGTCATTCGGAAGCTTCTGCTCTCGGCGGTTGCGAATGCGGAGAACGGCGGGGCGTCTGATGTTGATGCGCTGGTCGTTCGGGGCTGTTCGATTGACAATGGACCGATCTTGAAACGGTGGATGGCTCGTGCGATGGGTCGTGCGAATCGCGTTCAGCACAGGACCAGCCACATAACCATCGTTGTTGCAGAGTAGAAGGCAGGGCAATGGGCCAGAAAACACATCCAGTGGGGTTTCGTCTTGGTGTCATTCGGAGCTGGAGTTCAAAGTGGTACGAGGAGAAGAACTATGCCAAATGGCTCCATGAGGACGTCAAGCTCAAGAATGAGATCAAGAAAAGGTTGGCCCACGCCGGAATCGCTGGCGTTGAGATAGAGCGTGCGGCGAACAAGGCCAAAATCAGCATTCATACGGCTCGTCCAGGCATTGTCATTGGGAAACGTGGTGCCGGGGTTGAGCAGATCAAGAAGGAAATTCAGGCACTCACTGACAATGAGGTGTTCCTGAATATTCAGGAAGTTCGGAAGGCAGAAATCAATGCCCAGCTTGTGGCTGAGACGATCGCGACTCAGCTTGAGCGCCGGGTGGCCTTCCGCAGAGCCATGAAGAAGGCCATTCAGACGGCAATGAAGTTTGGGGCGAAGGGTATCCGTGTCTCCTCGTCGGGGCGTTTGGGTGGGGCGGAAATGGCTAGATATGAATGGTACAGGGAGGGGCGGGTTCCTCTTCATACCCTGAGAGCTGATATCGACTTCGGGTTCGCGCAGGCATACACGACCTATGGTGTAATTGGGGTCAAGTGTTGGATTTTCAAAGGCGAGGTCTTGCCCGTGCGTGGTGCGGTACAGTCTGCTTGTTCTTCGTAGCGAGTGGTTGCGTGTTTTTTCGGTCTGGGAGCTAGTTCATGTTATCGCCTAAGAGAACGAAATATCGTAAGGCAATGAAAGGCAGGACCTGTGGTCTTGCGAAGGGTGGCTTTGCGGTTTCATTTGGTGACTTCGGTCTTCAGGCGGCTGAGCCTGGTTGGATTACTGCGCGCCAAATCGAGGCGGCGCGTATTGCGATTTCGCGGCATATCAAACGCGGCGGCAAAGTTTATATCCGGGTTTTCCCTGATAAACCGACGACGAAAAAGCCTGCTGAGACTCGCATGGGCAAGGGGAAAGGCAATCCGGAAGACTGGGTTGCGGTGGTTCGTCCTGGCCGCGTGATGTATGAGATTGAGGGGGTTACGGAGGAGCTTGCGCGGGAGGCGTTTCGCCTCGCGCACCACAAGCTACCCATCAACACGCGCTTCGTGGCGCGGGACCAGGGGGGCATGTCATGAAGTTGTCTGCGGTGTTGCGTGAAATGAAAGAGTCTACGTCGGTTGAGTTGGAGGGGCGGCTGGGTCGCTTGGAGCGTCGGTTGTTTCAGTTGCGACTGAAACACTCGACCAATCAGCTCGAGGATTCGAGCCAGATTCGCACAACTCGACGGGAAGTCGCTCGTGTTATGACGCTGCTTGCTGAGCGTCGAAGGGGGGCTTCTGAATCATGAGCAACGAGGGAAAGTCTGTGCAGGCTGAAAAAGTCGGCGGCAATCGGCGAACAATGGTTGGGGTCGTCGTTTCCGACAAGATGGACAAGACGGTTGTGGTGATGGTTGCCCGAAGGGTGTGTGACCCCAAGTTTGGCAAGTTTGTTACCAAGCGTGCCAAGTATAAAGTTCATTCCACCAATGATAGTGTCCGCGTGGGCGACAGGGTCACCATTGTGGAGTCCCGGCCCGTTTCAAAAGAAAAGCGCTGGCGTCTGGTGGAATTGGTGGAGAAGGCCCGTCGGGCCTAGTTTGCAGCAAGGTTGAGTGACCAGCCATGATCCAAATGACAACGGTTCTCGATGTTGCCGACAACTCTGGTGCGAAGAAGGTCTTCTGCATCAAGGTTCTCGGTGGGTCGCGACGTAAGTATGCTTCGGTTGGGGATGTGATTGTTGTTTCTGTCAAAGAGGCACTTCCCAATTCAAAGGTGAAGAAGGGTGATGTTGCGCGCGCTGTGATTGTGCGGACCGCGAAGGAAGTGGCTCGTCCGGATGGAAGCTACATTCGCTTCGATAGTAATTCCGCCGTCCTTGTGAACAAGGAGAACGAGCCAGTCGGCACGCGCATCTTTGGGCCCGTTGCGCGCGAGCTGCGGGCCAAGAAATTTATGAAAATCATTTCACTTGCCCCGGAGGTTTTGTGATGGAACGCATACGCAAGGGGGATCTTGTGCAGGTGATGGCTGGAAAAGAGAGGGGCAAGCGTGGTCGCGTTCTCAAGATCATTCGCAAGAGTGGGTCGGATGCTGACCGCGTGGTCGTGGAACGGCTTCAAATGGTGAGTCGGCATACCAAACCCTCTCAGAAGAATCAGCAAGGGGGTATCTTGGAGAAGGAGGGTTCGATACACCTCTCCAATGTCATGCCGATTGATCCGCAGACGGGGAGGCCGACTCGTGTTCGGGTTGTGGTGAAGGCAGGAGTCAAGCAGCGTGTTGCGCAGAGCGGAGCTGTGATCGAAGTTCAGAACTGATGGGTTGAGTTTGTTGTTCGGCACGTTAAGGGTTCGAGACCTGCGGACTGGTTTTCGCAGTAGCGGACGGAGCGATAGGTAGATGGCTGAAGAGAAGAAGAAAGAAGGCGCAAAACCGACAAAAGGAGCCCCGACGGTTGCTCCCAAGGGCGGTGGCGTGAAAGCTGGCAGTCCCTCTAAGGGTAGGGCTGGGGAGAAGGGCGGGAAGGCCGAGGCTGCCGTTGTGGTCCCGATCAAACGTGTGGCTCCTCCCAGGCTCAAAGACCTGTACTTGAAAGAGGTCGTTCCCAGACTTCAGAAGGAGTTTGGGTACAAGAATGTCAACCAGGTACCTCGCTTGGTCAAAGTTTCCCTGAACATGGGTCTCGGAGAGGCTATCGGGAATCCGAAGGTTCTCGATTCGGCCATTGAGGAGTTGAAGACTGTGTCGGGCCAGGCACCAGTGGTTACGAAAGCCAAGAAGTCCATCGCAACCTTCAAGCTCAGAGAGGGCCAGAAGATAGGTGCAATGGTTACTTTGCGTCGAGAGCGCATGTGGGAGTTCTTCGATCGCTTTGTGAACTTGGCGCTTCCTCGCGTTCGCGACTTTAAGGGAATTTCTCCTCGGTCTTTCGATGGGCGGGGGAACTTTTCCGTGGGAGTTCGTGAACAAATCATCTTCCCCGAGATCAACTACGACAGGATTGACAAGATTAAGGGGTTGAATGTTTCTATTGTGACCACTGCGCGCACAGACGAAGAGGGGCGTGCTTTGCTGCGGTACCTGGGGGTACCTTTCAGGAGCTGATATGGCACGTCTTTCAAAGGAATGGCGGGCGGAACACAACGTTTTCAAGTTCAAAAGGACGGACAAGAATGGAAATGTTCGTTCTGTGCGGCAGCGAAATCGTTGTCCTGTATGTGGTCGGCCCCGTGGGTTTATGCGCAAGTTCCGGCTGTGCCGGATTTGCTTTCGGAAAATGGCGCTGCGGGGCGAGGTCCCGGGTGTCGTGAAGTCGAGTTGGTAAGCACATGACAGATCCAATCGGCGATATGCTAACTAGGATTCGCAATGGCATCATGTCTCGCAAAGACAAGGTGGAGGTTCCGGCCTCCAACCTGCGGGAGCGAGTGGCTGAGTTATTGCGAGATGAGGGCTACGTTGACGCAGTGGTTCGGAACGGGGGTGGGCTGGGTGCGACCCTTTCGATAACTTTGCGATACGGGCAGGACCATCGCAGTGCCATCCAGGTCCTGCGCCGGGTGTCAAGGCCCGGTCAGCGTAGGTATGTGGGCCGTGATGACATTCCGAAGGTTCGTTCTGGGTTGGGCTTGTCCATTCTGTCCACGTCCCGGGGCGTTGTGACGGATCGTCAGGCTCGTGCGCTCGGTGTCGGTGGCGAGTTGCTTTGTGAGGTCTGGTGATGTCTCGCATCGGAAAGTTGCCGGTTGCAATTCCGGCGGGTGTTCATGTGACCATCAAAGACGCGGTCGTTACGGTCAAAGGTCCCAAAGGCGAGCTCAAGCGTGGGGTCCCGTCCGGGGTTTCCGCAAAACTGGAGGCCGGCAAATTGTTGGTTTCCCGTGCGGGCGATGGTCGAGAGGAGCGCTCGCGCCATGGGCTGTTGCGTGCGCTCTTGGCCAACATGGTCAAGGGCGTGTCCGAAGGATACACGCGCCAGCTCGAGATCAATGGGGTGGGGTATCGCGCCGAAGTGGTTGGGACGAAGCTGAGCCTTGTGGTGGGTTTGTCTCACCCGGTTGAGATGCTTCTCCCCCCTGGGGTTTCTGCGAAAAGCGAGAAAGCAAAAAGTACAGTTAATGCGGGGCAGGATGCGGTGTTGCTGACATTGATGGGTCACGACAAGGAAGTGATTGGGCAGTTGGCATCCAAAATTCGCAGCACGCGACCTCCTGAGCCTTACAAGGGCAAGGGTATTAAGTACTTTGAAGAAAAGTTGAAGCGGAAAGTTGGCAAGACCGGCGCTAGCTAGTCGAGTATGGGTGCAAACATGGCTACGAAGGAAAATGCACGTTTCAAACGGAAACGGTCGATTCGAAAGCGCGTTTCTGGTTCCGTTGAGCGTCCGCGGTTGTCGGTCTACCGTTCGACGCAGCATATCTATGTTCAGGTGATCGACGACAGAGATGCGGCAAGGAGTCAAACTTTGGTCGCTTCCTCCACCCTCGACCCATCGCTGGCAGAGTCCATGAGGGGGCTCAAGAAGCGTGACCAAGCGAAGGCAGTGGGCAAGAAGATTGCGCAGATGTGCTTGGCCAAAGGGATCGACAAGGTTGTCTTTGACCGAAATGGGTTCATTTACCACGGTCGCGTCTCTGCATTGGCAGAGGGAGCGCGCGAAGGTGGCCTCAAGTTTTAGGAGTCTGACGTGGCAATCAATGCGAACGAGGTCGGCGAGATCAAAGACCGTGTGGTGTACATCAATCGCGTAGCGAAGGTGGTGAAAGGTGGTCGCCGGTTCAGTTTCTCGGCCCTGGTAGTGGTTGGAGACGAGAACGGACATGTTGGTGCGGGCCTTGGGAAGGCGAATGAGGTGCCGGAGGCCATTCGCAAGGCGACAGATCAGGCCAAAAAGAGCCTGTTTCGAGTTCCGTTGAAAGATGGTCGCACAATCCCACACGAGGCCATTGGTGAGTTTGGGGCGGGCCGAGTGTTGTTGCGTCCGGCCTCTCCCGGTACTGGTGTGATCGCAGGCGGTGCGGCTCGGGCGGTGGTCGAAGTCGCCGGTATCAAGGACATCCTGACCAAGAGCATCGGGACATCGAATCCGCACAACGTGATTCATGCGACTGTTGAGGCGCTCCAGCAACTTCGCGATCCTGGCGAGGTTGCTCGTCGTCGGGGTAAAACGCTGGAAGAAATTCAGTAGTGGAGGGGAATCACGATGGCGCTCAAACTGAAAGTAACACTGGTGCGAAGCGGAAATAGTCAGCCCGAGAGGCAGCAGAGAACTATCCGTGCTCTTGGACTCAAGCGTTTGAACAAGTCGCGTGTCCTTCCTGACAATCTGGCTGTGCGAGGCATGATTCGCCAGGTTGCGCACGTGCTGCAGGTTGAAAGGGTCGAGTAATTTCGTCATGGGCACTTCTCTACATACACTCGCTCCAAATCCTGGAGCTAATCGCCCTAAGAAACGGCTGGGTCGCGGTCACGGTTCCGGTCTTCACAAGACTTCCGGCAAGGGAACCAAGGGACAGAAGGCGCGAACGGGACACCATGGCATTCCCAAACCTGGTTTCGAGGGCGGGCAAACGGCCATGGCGCGCCGCCTGCCTAAGCGAGGCTTTAACAATCCTTTTCGTAGGGAGGTTTTTGCTGTCAATCTAGGCGATATCGCCTCGCGTTTTCCGGATACCGGGAGCGTCGTAGGATTGGAGCAACTCAAGAGTGCGGGTTTGGTTCCGCGTTCTGCAAAGCTGGTGAAGGTGCTTGGCTCGCTACGGGACGGATTGGTCATTCCACAGAAGATGACCGTTGGTGCTCATTTTATTTCCGCGTCCGCGCGGGAAAAGTTGATTGCTGCGATGGGTTCCTTTCAAGAGATCGCGGTTCGCGTCTCCTCAGCGGATGTCAAGTAGCACTTTGCGTTGTGATACCTTTGGTGGAAAGATAAGGAATGGCGTCTAATATCGCCAACATCGCCAAGATTCCAGAACTGAGGCGGCGTATTCTTCTGACGCTCGGGCTCCTGGCCGTGTACCGCGTTGGGGTTTTCGTCTCTGTGCCCGGTGTGAATCGGCAAGCCATGAAGGACATGGTTAAGGCCGCGTCAGGTTCTTTTCTCGGCTTGTTCAATATGTTCTCCGGGGGGGCACTCGAGCAGATGTCGATTTTTGCGCTCGGGATTATGCCCTACATCAGCGCGTCGATCATTCTTCAGCTCCTGACAGTGGTCATTCCTACGCTCGACAGGCTTCAAAAAGAGGGAGAACAGGGTCGCAAAACCATCAATCAGTACACTCGCTATGGAACCATTGTTATCTCTCTGGTTCAGGCCTTTTTCATCGCTCGGTATTTGGAGGGTTCCCGCACTGGCGCGGTGGGTTCGGCGGTAGCGGAGCCAGGGTTGTTTTTTGAATTTGTTACGATGTTGACCCTGACAACAGGGACAGCATTCATCATGTGGCTTGGCGAGCAAATCACGGAACGCGGCATTGGTAACGGAATGTCGCTGATCATTTTTGCTGGAATCGTAGCTCGCTTCCCAGACGCGATGGTTCAACTTCTCCAAAAGTCAGGGGGGCAGGGTGACATGACAGCATTTGACCTCTTGGTGATTTGTGGAATTGTCATCTCCGTTATCGCTGCGATCATCTTCTTTGAGCGCGGCTATCGCAAGATTCCGGTCCAGTACGCGAAGCGGGTTGTGGGACGAAAGGTTTATGGCGGTCAGACGTCACATTTGCCATTGAAGATCAATGTTGCAGGAGTGATTCCGCCCATTTTTGCTTCCTCCATCTTGCTTTTTCCTGCCCAGCTTGCGGGCTTTGTCCAGTCATCTTGGATGCAACGGGCAGCCGATGTCTTGAACCCGGGTGATTGGCGATACAACGCGCTATACGTCGGGCTCATTGTTTTCTTTTGCTATTTTTACACAGCGGTCACGTTCAACCCTGTAGATATCGCTGATAACATGAAGAAGTACGGCGGGTTCATCCCGGGGATTCGGCCTGGAAAAAAGACGGCAGAATATATTGATCGCGTACTCACACGCCTAACTTTTGGTGGGGCGTTATACATTTCTGCGGTGTGTGTGTTGCCTACGTTCTTACAGCAGAAGTTCAAGGTGCCATTCTATTTTGGCGGGACCTCTCTGTTGATTGTCGTTGGTGTTGCGCTCGATACTGTGCAGCAGATAGAGAGTCACCTCATCACGCGCAACTACGAGAATGTAACGGGTCCAAAGGGGTCACGCATTCGCGGTCGTATTCCGCGCGCGCGGTAGGTGGCGGTTGCTGGCGGAGGAGTGAATGATGCAACGGAACATCTATCTGCTTGGAGCACCTGGCGCGGGGAAGGGCACTCAGGCTCAATTGCTGTCTGAACGGTTTGGCATTCCGCAGCTATCTACGGGCGAAATGTTGCGCAGTGCTCGCTTGGAGGGAACGGAATTAGGGAATCGTGTGGCGTCGGTCATGGATGCTGGGGGGCTTGTATCCGATGAGATCGTGATAGATCTAGTCGAGCAGCGGCTTCAGCGGCCAGACCATCAGGGTGGTGTCATTCTAGACGGGTTTCCGAGGACGATACCCCAAGCCAAGGCCCTGGATGCCCTCTTTTTGCGAAAAGGCCGTAGCCCGCTGGTGGTGGTTGCTGTCGATGTTCCTTCTGACGAGATACATAGGCGATTGTCTGGACGCAGGTGGTGTGTTCGTTGCAAGAAAACCTACCATGTGACAGACAATCCCCCCGGCGAGTCGTGCGAGAGTGGTGGGGTTTGTCAGCTGGATGTGCGCAGCGATGATAAGCCTGATGCCATCGGGAGGCGCTTGGTCGCCTATGCTGAGCAGACTTTGCCCCTTATTGCCTACTATCAGGCGAAAGGGGTTTTTCACTCGGTGAGCGGGACTGGGAAGATCGCGGATATCTTTGCGTCCTTGCTTGTGGTGTTGTCCTAGAGGCTGTGGCTGAGTTGGAATGCCCGTCTGACAGATGAAGATTTTCTTCAAGAGCAAATCCGAGATTGCCAAAATGCGCGAAGCTAATTTGGTGGTCTGCGATGTGCTGGACACTGTTGGGCAAAGTTGTCGGCCCGGAGTGAGCACAGCCGAACTAAATGAGATAGCAGACAAGGCTATCAAGAGAGCCGGCGTCACGTCGGCGTTTTTGGGCTATAGCCAGCCGCCCTATCCGGCTGTGATTTGCACCTCGGTTAATGAGGTTGTTGTGCATGGCGTGCCAAGTCGGCGGGTCGTCCTCCGAGAAGGCGATATTGTTGGGCTCGACTTTGGTGTCTTCAAACAAGGCTTTTGCGGTGACGCCGCGCGGACGGTTGTGGTGGGTGAAGTATCGAAGGAGGCTCTGCGGCTCGTTGAAAGTACGCGGGAGGCTCTTCGGCTGGCGATCGCTCGTTGTGTGCCTGGGGCTCGATTGCAAGACATCGGTTGGGCCGTGCAGTCATTTGTGGAGCCTTTGGGGTATTCGGTTGTGCGGCGGTTCGTCGGTCATGGTGTTGGGCGCGCGATGCATGAGGACCCGCAGGTGCCCAATTACGGAGAACCCAACAAGGGGATTCGTTTGAAAGAGGGTATGGTGCTGGCCATTGAGCCGATGATCAACGCTGGCAGACCTGAAGTGGAATTGCTCGACGATGGTTGGACTGCGGTAACGAAGGATCGATCGCTGTCTGCTCACTTTGAACACTCGGTGGCGATTACGGACCATGGTCCGGAGCTGTTGAGCAGATGGTGAGATGTGAAGCGACTTTTTGCCGAGTGCCGCAAGAAAGTTGCATTTTTCTTGCAATCATGCGGGTTTCGGGCTAAAGAAGGCCCCTTGAAGTGCGACCGTGACTCTTGGTCGCGTCGGAGATTTTCACGATGAAAGTTAGGGCGTCCGTCAAGAAGATTTGTGAAAAGTGCAAAATCGTGCGTCGCAAGGGCGTCGTGCGAGTGATTTGTGAGAACACGCGCCACAAGCAGCGTCAAGGCTAAGGATAGGCAGAGGAACCTCATATGGCTCGTATCGCTGGCGTAGACCTTCCGCGTAACAAACGGATGGAGATCGCACTAACCTACATTTATGGGATCGGCAAAGCTCTCTCAAAAAAGATATTGAGTCGGGCTGGGATCTCTCTCGACAAGCGCTCCGACGATTTGGAGGAGGCGGAGATCCGCAGGATTCGTGACGTAATCGAGGCTGATTTCAAGGTCGAGGGTGACCTTCGGCGCGAAGTCTCGATGAACATCAAACGGCTGATGGATTTGGGTTGCTATCGTGGGGTCCGTCACCGTCGTGGTCTTCCTGTCCGCGGTCAGCGCACGCACACAAATGCGCGCACGCGGAAGGGTCCACGTAAGGGTGGGTTGGCTCGCAAGAAGCCGAGCGGAACAGCGTAGTTTGGAGCTCAGGGGTAAAGCATGTCTCAGCAGCCGAAGAGCAAAGTCAAAAAGAAGATCAAGAAGAACGTCCAGAGCGGCGTTGCGCACATCCAATCCACGTTCAACAACACGATTGTCACCATCACCGATGTGTCTGGGAATGTCATTTCCTGGTCGTCGGCTGGTGTTCGTGGTTTCAAGGGCTCAAGAAAATCCACGCCCTTTGCGGCTCAGCTCGCTGCTGAAGATGCTGCGAAAAAGGCGATTGAACACGGGATGCGCACGGTTTCCGTCTATATGAATGGTCCCGGAGCCGGTCGGGAATCGGCCCTGCGGGCGCTGCAATCTGCTGGCTTCAAGGTGAGTCTGATTCGGGATATTACGCCGATACCTCACAATGGCTGCCGGCCTCCGAAACGGCGCAGAGTCTAGTGGTGCATCAAAATGTGCAGAAGCTTCTTGCGGTTTTCTTGGCCTGCGGCGTCTTCAGGGTGGAGCCTCGCCGGGGGCAGTGCTTCTGCGGGCAATAACGAAAGCGACTTTTGAAGAGAGAGAACCATGGCTCGGTACATCGGTCCTGTTTGTCGGCTTTGCCGACGTGAGGATATGAAGCTGTTCTTGAAGGGGGAACGCTGCTACACCGAAAAGTGTGGGCAGGGGCGTCGTGCTTATGCCCCCGGTCAGCATGGGCAAAACAGCAAGCGGCGCAAGGCCTCTGATTACGGAGAGCAGCTTCGTGAGAAACAGAAGGTCAAGCGAATCTACGGGATTGCTGAACGCCAGTTTCGCGGCTATTACCATCGGGCCAACCGAATGAAGGGCGTGACGGGCGAGAACCTGCTCATGCTTCTTGAGCGTCGGCTTGACAATGTTGTTTACAGGCTTGGCTTTGCCAGTGACCACGCGGAGGCGCGCCAGCTTGTTCGGCATGGTCACTTCAAGGTTAATGGGGCTCGTGTCAATATCCCTTCCTACCTTGTGAAGGCCAGCGATGAGGTACTTGTTCGAGACAGCAGCAAGAAAGTGAAGAGAATCGGTGAGAGTCTTGCTGCTGTGGATCGGCGTGGGGTGCCGCAGTGGCTCGAGGTAGACAAGGATAACTTTCGCGGAAAAGTGAAGACGCTCCCGTCTCGTGAGGACTTCACGATGCCGATTCGCGAACAACTCATCGTCGAGCTTTACTCGAAGTAATCGCTCTTTCTGGAGACCAGCAAGATGGCTACCCCGCAGGCAAGTCCGCCGACCTATGCTCGCAATTGGCGCGAGCTGATCCGTCCCAAAATGCTGGAGGTGGATCGCGAGACGTTGACCGCAACTTATGGCCGCTTTTCGTGTGAGCCGCTCGAACGGGGGTTTGGCACGACGCTTGGGAATAGCGTGCGGCGAGTGCTCCTATCGTCCCTGCAAGGGGCCGCGATTTGTGCAGTCAAGATCGAGGGGGCTCTCCATGAGTTTCAAACGCTCCCCGATGTTGTTGAGGATATTACTGACATCGTCCTGAACCTCAAAGATGTTCTTCTGAAGATGCACGACGCAAAGCCGCGACTGATGCGCATCGAGAAGGACGGTGAGGGTGAGGTGACCGCTGGCGATATCATCCGGTCGGACGGGGTTGAGATACTCAATCCGTCTCATCACATTGCGACTGTATCGCGAGGCGGGAAGCTCCATGCGGAACTTCTTGTGCAGGTGGGGCGTGGCTACGTTTCGGCAGAGCGCAACAAGCAACCCAGTATGCCGGTGGGGATGATCCCGATTGATGCGCTTTTCTCGCCCATCAAAAAAGTCAACTATGTGGTAACCCACGCGCGGGTAGGCCAACAGACTGACTACGACAAGCTTACGTTGGAAGTATGGACGAACGGTTCCGTGAAGCCCGAAGATGCGGTGGGTTATGCGGCCAAGATTCTGAAGGATCAGTTGACGATCTTCATCAATTTTGAGGAGACCTTCGAGCCAAGCGATGAGCCGGTTTCCGAAGAGCAAAGCAAGCTTAACGAGAATCTGGATAAGTCGGTGGAAGAACTGGAACTGTCGGTTCGATCGGCCAACTGCTTGCAGAATGCGAGCATTCATTTCATCGGGGAACTCGTGCAGCGAAGCGAGACAGAAATGTTGAAGACCAAGAATTTTGGTCGTAAGTCTCTCAAAGAGATCAAGGAAATACTCGCTGAAATGAACTTGTCTCTTGGTATGAAACTAGAGGGCTGGGAACCTCCGACAAGTCGGAACAAGTTGTAGGAAGTTTTTTCTGGAAACAAGCGGAGAGGGCATTCGCTCATCGAGAGATTCGGGAAGGGAGACGGCGCGGCGTCGTTGGGTTTTCTTCCTCAGTCGGTTGAGGTGAGTGGCTGTTCGCTCTTTTGAACTCGCAGAGACTAGAACAATGCGTCATCAGAAAACTGGGAAGACACTTGGTCGGAAGGCCGACCACCGGAAGGCTTTGTGGTCAAACATGGTTTCGTCTCTCATTCGTGAGGAGAGAATTCAGACCACGGATGTAAAAGCCAAGGAGTTGCGTCGGTTCGCGGAGCCGACGATTGCGTGGGCTGTTTCGGTGGGGGCTCTCATGAGCAAAGCTGCGGATCAGCGGACGGACGAGGAAAAAACTCGAGTTGTCCATGCCATGAGAATGGCGCAGCGCGTGGTAAAGAATCGGTCAGCCTTGCGGAAGCTTTTTGCGGAACTCGGGCCTCGCTATGCCGATCGTCATGGCGGATACCTGCGGATTGTCAAAAAGGGATTTCGTCATGGCGATGCTGCACCGGTTTCCATTGTGGAATTGGTGGCTCGCCCACAAGAGGAATAGGTCGCGGCGGGGGCAGAGGCCGCAAATACTTCTGTTTGGGGCCCGGTGTTTCTCCTGTCTCCGTGGCTTGGGGTGTGACTTTGGTTCGTGCGCCCGGGTCTTTCTGTTCCTGCTCACCTTCGCCGCTGTTTTTTGTCCTCATATGTATGGCCGCAATGTGCTGTGTGCGCCATTCCTGCATTCCTAGTACGACTTCCTCCCTTCCTGGATGACAGCGGCCAAGCGCACTGGGCGTTTCGTGGCTTAGGTCTTCACCGCCTCCGTGGCGATGGTCAGGGCTCGGTCGGTCGTTCCAGGCACCCTCCCGAGCTACTCCGGCGGGATGTGTGGAGCAATAGTGAGTTGTTGCGTGGGCGGTAGGTCAAGGTGGTGCCAAAAAGGGAGGGGGGGGTATTGGGGACCCCGCAGTGGGGAGGGGTCGGTCGTGACCCTCCAAAAGGCGGGAGGAATTGAAGGATGACACAGATCGCTCGCCGAAAAGGGCCCTCTGATGGTGGAGGGACGCCATGGCTCGTGGAGGCGGGTTCGACCGTTCGTCCGTTGGGCGTACTCTTGCTGCGTCCGCAGGCTCAGTCGGTCCGAATCGCCGAGTGGGTCAAAAAGCGCGGCGGAGTGGCACATATCCATCCGTGTCTGGTGGTGGAACAATTCTCGCCGCCGCCGTTTTTGAGGGCGCTTTCGAGCGTTCCAGGGACGCAGACGCACATGGTGGTGTTGACGAGCGTCCATGCAGCAGAGGCCGTCGTGCCACACATCGGACGGCTTGCGGAAAAAGCCCTGTGTTTTGCCGTGGGGAAAAGAACGGCGGAAGTGCTGGCTCAGGCGGGCATTTCGGTGACTTCCGTTGGAGAAAGCGAAACAGCAAACGCCTCGCAGCTCGCGAAGACCGTGTTGCGAGCGTTGTCGGATCTGCCGAAGCCGGTTCGAGTGCTGTTTCCGCAAGCAGAGGAGGCGCGCGAGGAATTGCCTCTGAAACTTGCGGAGGCAGGCGTGCCGGTCGAATCGATCGTTGTGTATCGAACTCGCGCGGTGTCGCCAGAGGCGTTGGCACCAGCGGTTTCGCTTTTGCGCACCCGGCAGATTGATTTGTTGCCATTCGGAAGCCCTCGGACGGTACGCATTTTTGTGGACGCGCTGGGCGAGGAAGCAGCCGCGTTGCTCGAGCCTGTGTGCGTGGGCGCAATCGGGGAAACGACGGCGCAGGCGCTGCGTGCATTGGGCGTGCGCGTGGATGAGGTTGGCAAGCAAGCTCTGTTTGAGACGCTGCTCACTCAGATGGCTGCGCGTTTTCTGGTGTGAGTCGCGTCACAGTCTTCGGCGACAAAGCGGAAACCCCACAAAAAAGCGAAAGCGGCATACGATGGATGCTGGTGTGGCCGAGGACAAGCCACGCAAGGGGGAACCGATGGCCGCGATTGATTTGCTGTTCGACCGCAAACTCGACAGCGAGAGGCTGCATCAAGTGGTGCTGTCGGTTCTGCTTTCGCGCAGCCGCCTGCTTTCGCAATTGCTGGGTGTGCCGGACCTGCGCGTGACGGATTTTGAATGGGAAGCGGAAAGAAGGCTGTTTGATTTGGCGTTTTCGGTCGAGGACCCAAGTCACGCGGTTTCCAAAGTGTACGTCGAACTCAAAATCGACTCGGAACTGACCAAAGAGCAGTTTCAAAGACAACTCCAACACGCCGCAAAACAACCCGGTTCGCGCGTGGTGTATCTGGTGCTCGGTCTTTCGCAAATCTTGGCGACGTCAGCGGAATTGAGTGGATGGGCGCGGGGGCTGCCGGCCTCTTTTCATTATGTGGATGCCGATCGGTTTGCGGATTGGTTGTCCGATTGGCAACCGCTATTGTGGAATGAAGATCGTGCTGCTCGTCGAGAAGTGCGCGATTTGATCGTTGCGTATCGCGAAGCACTCGATCGATTGAAATCCCGCACAAAGTGTTTTTCAGAACACGAGGTGTCGAAATGGAAGAACACCGATTTCTACGGCTTTTTTTCTTCCTGCCGGGACGAAATTGCGGCGATGAGCCAAGCGAAAATCACGTATGAGCCCAATGCCAGAGGTGGTTTCGTCGGCTGTAATTTTCATTGGATTCGTCTGCATCCAGTCGAAAAAGTGTGGCTGTATTTGCAGTTTGAGGAAACGAAGATCTGTTTGAAGCTCAAGGTGCCGGACGAGCACAAAGCGCACAGGAGAGCACTGTGGAATGAGGCGCAAAAAGGATTGCACGCGAGCGGGCTTTCCGTCGCGAGGGAGTTTCTCCCGACCCACTACCACAGCGGAACGTGGATGACGTTTGCGGCGAAGCCGGATGTGCTCGGCGCGTCTTTTGTGGACAAAAAGCAGGTGGAGCAGGCGGTGTTGGACGCAGGGAAGCTGGCAGACGAGATCGCAGGCGAGCTTTCCAAGACGGCGGTGCGGCTGTTTTCGCAAAAAACGTGATTACACCGCAGGAAGTTCCGGCGTGGACAGCACGAGGCCGAGGCGTGCGTACCGAAGTCCAGGGGGAATCTCTCCAAGCAGGGCTTGGGCCAATTCTTGCGGTCGCACACCGCCCTGGTTTCCGATGCGCACGCGAGCCCGAATGAGCTGCGTGGCGTCGGGCCAACCGAACTTTCCGCACAGATCTTGGGCGTCGGAGGCGACGAGCGGTTCGGCTTCCAGCAAATAACTGCCCACATCGATGGGTTTGCTGGTTTCGTTGTCCTTGCCGGGCCGTGCGACGGTGAACAAACCGTTTCGGAGCACGTCCGGATCTTTTTGCGAAAGCCGTTCCCAAAGCGAGGCGGGCCAGTCCGCAACACCGAGCACGAAGTCGGCTTTTTCCACAACCTTGGAAAGCGCCGGGTCTTCTTTTCGGAGCCGCGTTACTTGATCGATGACGAAACCTTCGGGGGCCGCCGCACGCAGCCGGTCCGTCAGCTCGGTTTCGGAAATGAAATCGTCGGTTTCGGGCAGTTTTTCAAGGCGCACATCGGAATACTCACCCAAGCTGGCGACGCCGAGCCCGAGCGCGGGCCCAAGCACCATGTCGGGTTTGGGATGAAAACCGGCGGTGTAAATCGGCTCGATGCCGGCCCGCCGAAGCATCCGCTGCAAAAGACGCATGGCATCAAGGTGCGACAAAAACGCGGCGCGCCCGAGCTTTTGGTAACGAATGCGGTATCGCGCGCCCTCGCTTTGCGAAAAGGCTTTCTGTTTGCGAGGCCGCCCGCGTTCGGACAGCGTCTGCTGGGCCTCTTCGTTGGTTCGCGCCGGTTCCGTTTTGCGCAGCGCGCCGAGACTGACGAGCGCGGAAATCCGCTCTTCTTTCATGTGAGACAAATCGCACGCGATGCCGCAGTCGTAACAAACGAGCGGTTTTGTCTGGGCTTCTGCGTCCTCGACGTTGTTCGGATGGAGCAGCAAACCGACCGGTTTCCCACACGGTGGTGAAAGCCGCCCGCGCAACGCTTTTTTGTATTCCTTGAGCAGGTGGTCGTCTTCGATGCCTACATCCAAATGATCCCACGGCAGACGTGCGGACAGCGGCAAGGTCTGAAAATACGGCTCGGGGTCGATGTGAGCGTCGGACAGCGCCTGCTCCCAAACGTCCACGCTGAACAGCTCGTCCCAGCTATCAAACCGCGCGCCGAGTTTGTAGGCGCGCAAAATCACGTCCGACAAACGGCGATCTCCGCGCGAAAGAAGCCCTTCAAGCCAAGACATGCGACGGTCGTGCGTCTTGAGTTCGATGCGTTGCGAACGGGCCAGGTCGCGGAGCAGCGCGTGTTTGTGGGCCACGGTTTCTCGGCTGTCCTGCGCACACCATTGAAACGGTGTGTGTGGTTTGGGCACATGGGTAGACACGGAAACGGTCACCTCTGCGTCGCGACGGATGCGTTTTCCGACGGCACGAAGCCGAACCGCCGTTTGAACGATGCCGGCGACGTCTTCGTCCGTCTCGGTGGGGAGGCCGATCATGAAATAGAGTTTCATGCGCGACCAGCCTCGGGAAAACACGGCTTCGGCAGAACGGGCGATGTCTTCTTCGGTCACGTTTTTGCTGATGACATCGCGCAACCGTTGCGTGCCGGCCTCGGGCGCAAACGTGAGGCCGGTAGCGCGAACCGACGACAGTTCGTCCAAAATTTCGGGTGACAAACCGTAGGCGCGCAAGGACGACACCGACAGCGAAACCCGCTCCTCGCGCAGCCGCTCCATCACTTTTTTGATGAGCGGCAAGATGCACGAAAAATCGGCGGTCGAAAGCGCGGTCAGCGAAGTCTCGTCGTAACCGCCTCGTTTGACGCACGAAACGATGGATTCGACGATGGAATCGGGTGTGCGCTCTCGGACGGGGCGATAGATGGTGCCGGCTTGGCAAAAACGACAACCTTCGGTGCAACCTCGGGCAATTTCGACGGAAGCGCGGTCAAAAATCGCCTCGGCGTAAGGTACGGGCGTGTCGGATGGAAACGGATATTGGTTCAGATCGGGGACATAGGTGCGCTTGATGCGGGGCGGAACACGAGAGTCGAGCGGCTCGGCAACGACTTCGCGGGCCGTTTCTTCGCAAAACCGCGTCGCATACAAAGACGGCACGTACAAACAACCCCGCTCGGCCAAGCGAATCAGCCTTTCGCGGCGCGGGACGCCTTCGCGTTTCCATTGGGCCCAATCCAGCAGGATATCCGGCAAAACCTGTTCCGCTTCACCGAGCAAAAAGCAGTCGAAAAAGGGCGCGACCGGTTCGGGATGCGTCGCGACGGGGCCGCCTCCCAGGACAAGAGGATGTGCCTCGCCCCGGTCTTTGGACAGCAAGGGAATCCCCCCAAGCGCCAAAATGGCCAAACAGTTTGTAAACGTCAGCTCGTATTGCAAAGACAGACCGACCACATCGAATTCGGAAAGAGGCCGCGCAGATTCCAGGGACACGAGCGGCAGTTTTCGCGCTCGCAGCTCGCGTTCCAAATCGACCCACGGCGAAAAGACACGCTCACAGACGATGCGCGGGTCCTTCCCGAGCAGCGAGTACAGGATTTTCGTGCCCAAATGCGACATGCCGATTTCGTACACATCGGGAAACGCGAGCGCGACGCGGACTTGGGCTTGGTCAAAATCCCGGTGGTGCGACTGAAATTCGCCGCCCAAATAGCGAGACGGTTTGTCTACAAGCGAAATGAACTCTGCGTAGGGATGAGACGTGAGGCGCACAGGCGGCATGTACTCGGAAACCCGAAACACGTCAAGGTCGCCAATGGTTTGGTCTGGCGTGGTCTGGCCTAGTCAGGAGCACTATTTTGCCTCGGGAGCGCAGCAGCCCTGAAAACCTGTTTCGGATGGAGAAGGCGGCGCAGGGACGGGCTCTGATTCGAGCAGCGTTCGCAGTTTCAAAAGGTCTTGGAAGAGGGCGCGATCCATGTCTTTGGCGAAAAGCGGAAGCAACAAACGGGTCATGAAGTCGTGGTAGTTCGTCGTCGCTCGTTGTGTCAGCGAGGTGTGGCCATTTTGCTCGACCAGCGTGTACTCGATCACGCTCGAAAACTCCGCGTGTGAAAGCCGCAACTGAAGCAAAGTGGGCGGCGAACATGCAGTCGTTTCCTGGATCATCTCGAACCGGCAGCCGCGTTGGATTTGCACCATGTGAGCACGCAGTCCGAGGCGCGGTTCCTGTCCGTTCGGCACGTAGCTTTCAAGACCCGAAACCCACTTCAAAAGGAGCGGTCCCTCGGAAAGCCACGGAAACACGACGGAGGCGGGTCGTGCGATGTCGATCTGCGCTTCCGTGCGGGTGTAGCGACCATCGCGACCCAAAAGCAACAAAACGAACACAAACGCAATGACCAGCAACCCGATGACGGAGCCCAGACGCACAAACCACTTGATCATGTTTTTCCAAAAGCCGACCGGCATTTTCACGGCGTGTATAGCGAACCCAACGCTGCCGTCAAGGCCGCTTCGCTTTACGTGCGGGCGAAAAACGCGGTACGGTACAGAAAACAAATGGTTTCTTTGCGCTAGACCGCAAGGGGAGATGCAACATGCCCGACAGACCCATGGAAAGTGATTTGCCGCCCGACCCACCGCCCACCGAAGAAGGGGGTTCTTCAGAGAATTCTGAACGAAATGAAATGGACGAAGGAAACGACCCAGAATTGCAACAACGGGTCTAGCCTAGCCAGCGTCACATGCAGGCCAACGATGTGAGCATGCTTTACGTCAGGGATTTCCCATCACAGCGATCGACTCAATTTCCCACCCAGCGTTGCCGGGAGCCGCTGCTGCTGACGTCAACTTGAACAATGGTTGCACGTTGGTCCCGACCCCCGGAATCCCGGCCAAATCCGCGCGCGTCAGCGTATTGACGTTCTGCTGCCGAGGATTCGAGCCGGTTCGATACTCAAACCGACGGTTGGAGTCATCAAGCCCCAGCATGATTTGTGCGGATTGAAACTGGGCGGGCTTGTCGTTCAAATCTACCCGCTGCACCACCGCGAGGGTCACGCTCGAAAACCCTGCATTCAACGGAGCCGCTAAGTCCGTGTTTGGCATTTTGAACGAGCACGTATCTGCAAACCCCCCAAAATTCACCACTCCCAACTTCCCGCTCTTGATTTGCCAACAACCTTTGGCTGCGCGGTCGAAGTCCCAGGCATCGAGTGGTGCTGGATTGGTTGAACCAAGCACCCGATCGCCGATCGCCTCAAAATCCACACACAGGATCGGCGTTCCGGTCAAACCGAGGGCTGCCGCACATTTGGGTTTGGGTGGTGTGAGATCAGGTATTCCTGCGTCCGCCGTCGGACATCCATGAGGAAACCCATCCGGGTACAAGACGTAGGGCCCTCGGTCGCAAGCACTCACACACAAGCCAAACGACACCACAAAAAAAGCAAACCGCATCGTGTCTCTCCAAGTTTTTTCAAAGCGGCCAGTTGCGCATGGCCAGTTGTCCCAAAAGGACCAGACGACCCATCCATGACTCGGCTAGTTTGGACACCGAATCGGTAGAGGCCCTGTTGGTCCTCGCGGCTTGACGGGCAGTTGGGTTTCGGGTTTTGTCGTGATCCGCCGAATGACGACCGTCGCCGGTATCGCGATTGTCGCAAGACCCAACGTCGTGCCGAACGCGGTCCAAGCCGGATACCACAACGTGTCCCCGACTCGTGATCCATCGGGCTGGTTTCGAATTCCAGCTTCCGTTGAATTTGCCGCAAACAATCCGAGTGTGGTCGCTGCGGACATTCCGACGGAACTCCATACAAGGGCTTGCAACATGTTGCTTGTGTTTGCGTCGAGCCTGGATGGAGGTGCTGCCGCCGGGCGATTGGCTGTTTCTGGCAAAAAACGAAGCAGCGTGTCCAAACCTGAACACGGGGTCTGCGGGAATGGTTCGCAGGCTTCCTTGGGGAGAAGCGCCGGATCGGCATAACCGCACCCCGAACCGAAACAGCGAGCAAGAAGCCCATCGATCTCAGGTTCAATTTTGGGCAAAAGTCCCTCTTTGTTTTTTTCGCAATCGATGCAATCCAGCACGCGGTCTGCGGTTTGCTCGGTCTTGCCGTCGAACACAAAGACGCCGATCTTGCCCTCACGAGGCAGCCGCACTCCGACGATTTGCGCATCGGTTTGGCCCCCCAAAATGCGTTGCAGCACGTCCAGCGAGTAGGTCTTTGCTTCGACCGTGACGGGCAGGACGGCTCGCCCCGTCGCTGCAAGTTTTGCTTTGAGTGCCGCAAACACAAACGCTTTGTGCTTGCTTTCTCCGTAGACGAGCAGGTGCAGCGGCGTGTGTTGCGGAGTGGCCAACGTGCTTCCCGCGTGTCCGCCCTGGCAATACAGCGGCACAGGTCCTGGCAAGTCGCCAAATTGCGGCTCGGACAAAAGCTGTCGGGCCTGCGTCCCGAGCGCAGTCACCACGTCGCAGGATTGGCAAAAGTCATCCAACACGGCGACTTGGCCTGTGTCGAGGCTGTACAGCCACAAGCGCATCTTCATGACATCTTTGCCTCGGACGATTGATCCTCCGAGCAACTGTCCTTGCACCTGCGGGCACATGGCTTGAAGTGCTTGACCACACTGTGCGCTGGTGTGTGGCAGACACACGGGCGGGGCCGATGCCCCTTCAGTCGAGCGCAGCAGCCAGACTTCTTTTTGTGCGGCGTGCAGTTGTTTTTCCAGGGCGCGATCGGCCTCGGGCATGCTTTGGCAGCCGTTTTGAAAACCCCACAGATACGTTCTCCGAGGGATATCGGCGGACGCACTGCGAGAAGAAAACAGCGCAAAACAGAGCGCCGTCACGCAAAAAGCAGACGTTGTTTTGAAGATAGAAGGCATGCGGTCTCCAGTCGGTCGGGCAGTGGTTTGGGTCCACGGAGAAGTTCAACAGTCGGTACGAAACGCCCAGACGCGAATGCGCGCAGATTTTTCTGCGGGTTCGCCGGGCACGGGGTTGTCCATCGGTCCTTGGTAGCGTCGGGTCACGTCATTTCGCAGACGGCACGGCAGAAGATGCGGTCCCAAAACTTGCAAGCTCTTCCCGGCAGGAACGAGTGCGCGCATCGCAGCCAAGTATTTGGTGCCCGTCGCCAAAGCTTCGGCGTGCGCTGCGTCGCTTTCGTGTGACGGCTGCACCAGAATCAGAAAACGGGTAGACGGATGTAGGTTATGTGGGTCTAGCAGGTCCCGAAGTTGCCCTTCGCGCGAAAGAGGCAGTCTCAGTGTTTCGACGCCTGGTCGAAAGATCGCGGTCGAGTACGGCAACGTGTTCAAAAACAACAGGGCGGTCGCCAACGATCCGGCGGAACACGTTCCAGGCAGACCCGCTTGGACTTCCGCGATGAATTCTGCGGTTTTGCCGTTTCGGCAAAGCTGTTGGCTCCACATTCTTCGCGATTCGTTTTCAATGTGCGCTTCGAGTTTCCGAACGTCGGCGCGAAGGTCTTGGATTTCGCGCGAAAGCTGCTCCTGATCGTGCTGCAACGCTTGCAGGGTGTCTGCGCTGACACAGCCGCAAAAAACGAGCGCCGCGACAGCCACACACCATTTGTTTAGCGACGACATCGAATTTCGACCTCTTGGGGATATTCCCCGGCCAGGGCGCGCAGACCGTACAGCAGCACGGCGGGCTCGCGACGCATGGAGGGCGGCGCGACTCGCACACGCGGGCGAGCCGGTATGCCTGACAACACCAAGCGCTCGCCGTCACAAAGTCGGACGTTCCCATGACGCAGAGCCGTCGCAATGTTCGACTTCTGTTGCATCGATAGATTGGGCGTCAGAATACACGAATCCGTCACCTCGTGAGCCTCGCAACCTCGGCTCATCGGTTTCGGTGCAGGCTTGTCGTGCGAGACGAGGACAGGGTTTTTTTCCGTTCGGTTCGGTCTGTTCGGAGGACCCGGATCGAGAAGCATGTCCGTGGGAATGTCCGTAGGTGTACCAGTGTGTGCGTCGGTGTGTGCGTCAGTGTGTGCGTCAGTGTGTGCGTCAGTGTGTGCATCTGCGTCCGTGGAAGGAAGCGACCCGGCGGTGGTCAAGTCTGGCAAGGGAACACTCGGAGCGAGGATCGGCGGAACCTTCTCGACAGGAGGGAGTGGCTTTTCGCGCATCCCAACCAGCACGATGGCCAGCGCGCAGACAAGACCCAAAAGACCCACACCCAACCAAAACCTCAGCAGCAAGGAGCGTGGCGCCGCATGTGTCGGTGCCGATGGAGTTGCGGTCGCAACCGGGTTTGCCGGCGTTGGAGCGCCCTTGAAGGTGCGATCCTCGGGATGCGCCCTGACTGCGGGCACCATCGACACCGGTTTTGGGTCCGTCGCGATGTCTGACAGCGACATCGGAACTTTGCCCAGTTCGCCCATCACACGTTGATCACTTGGCGTCCCGACGCCGCGTGTTCCCTCGACCGACGCGCCGTCGGGCAACTCGAGGGTTTGTTTGCTGGTTCCGCTTGCTGATGTGCGTCGATCAGGCACTGGAGGCGCATCCACCGTGGGGCGAAAAACGTCGCTGTCTTGCGCAGAGCCGATTGGTTCGGTTTTTGGGGGTGCCCAAGGAAGGACAGGAGCAAAACCGGTCTGTCTGGGGGGCGGCAAACCCAGAATCCGGCGCACCTCGCTTTCCACCGCTGACATGGTGGGCCGCGCGCTCGGTTCGGTTTCCAGCATGCGCATGACCAGTGCAACCACTTGCCGTGACAAGGTGGGGACAAGTGTTCCAAGGTGGGGAATCGCGTCGAGCATGCGCTGGCTCATGATTTCGTAGTGCGCTTGCCCGTGGTGCGGGAGCTGTCCCGAAAGAATTTGATACGCCACGCAACCAAGCGAAAACACGTCCGCTTTGCCATCGACAGCCGCCGAGTCCCTGAATTGTTCCAGCGACATGTACAGCGGTGTGCCCAACATCGCACCTTTCTGCGTATGTTCGTCCGAGCACAGCTTTGCAACGCCAAAATCCAAGATCATGCCCCGCTCGCCCGTGAGCGTTGCTGGATCGGCAGTGATCATGATGTTCCCCGGTTTCAAATCCCGGTGAATGATGTCGCGCGCGTGCGCCGCCGCCAGCGCCGAGGCAACATCTCCAACGATGTACAACCCGTCCATCCCGATCGCTCGGCCCGGAAGGTCTTGGGCTTTTTTCATCCGAGTGGCCAGCGATTCGCCCGAAAGAAGCGGCATGACAAACCACGGCGTTCCGTCGTCGAGTTGGCCAAAGTCATACACCGGCACCACGCCCGGATGGCCGATTTGATTGGCCGCTCGCGCTTCGTTTTGAAAGCGCACGAACAATTCGGGCAGTTCATGGATGTCGATGTGCAGAACTTTCAGCGCAGCGCGTCCCGCCAACACCGTGTTCTCGACATCGAACACAGAGCCCATGCCGCCTGCCCCAATGGGGCGAACGATGCGGTACTTTCCGCCAAGGACTTGTCCAGGTTGTAGTACACGCATGGTGGCTCTCCATGCCCGAACGCCAGGCACCGCATCCTATCACGCCGTCGCTCGACTACGGCGCAGCGAGTCGATTGTATTTTTTCAGAACAGCGCGCAAAACATCATGCGGAATCGCGTACACGGTCGCGCCGTTTGGACCCACCATGGTTTCTGCCGCCACGAGCGCGTTCACCAAGGCCTCTTCTGTCGCCCAAACGACCGCGCGAAAAATCGGGTCGAGTCCTTCATTTGGAATCGAGCGCCAAACCTGGATGCCTTTTGCATCGACAACCGGTTCTGCCGTGCCAAAACCCACGAACAAATCGCCCGACGTTTGATAGGAAATGGCACCTAGCCGACCCACGCCCAAAGGCACACGCCGCACGAGCCGCGCCATTTGGTGTGGCAACAGCGGCACATCGGTCGCCACCACCACAATCAGCGAACCATCTCGCCGTTTTTCAGCGGTTTCTCGTTTGGGTAGCACGGGCATTTTTTCGGGGAGTTCCACACCCACAGGAACGCCAGCGATGCGCAGATCCGGCCTGCGACCATAGTTTGCCTGCACGAGCACACCGACCGTGTACGTTCCAGACGAAAGCTCCACGCGGCGTGACGACGTGCCGATGCCGCCTTTCCATTCGCTCGTCATCATTCCAGTGCCGCCGCCTACATTTCCCTCGGCCACCGGGCCACTTTGGGCTGCATCGAGCGCCACGAACACATGTTCAGGCTTTACATGCTGTCCGGCGATGTCGTTCAAAAACGCATCTGAAGTCTCTGCAACGACAGGTAGGCCAAACACCTCCTCTTCCAAAGGAGACGGCGGAAAGTGCCGGTTTCCCCACGCAATCACCGCATCGCGCACGACGCCCACAGAATCCGTGTTGGTCAGAAGCACCGGCGTTTCGAGCAAACCCGATTCGTTCACCCAATGGCTGCCGGTCAGCTCGCCGTTTCCGTTGAGCGACACCACCGCTGCAACGCTGCGAGGCCGCGCGTTCTTTCCCCTCGGAAAAATCGCCGTCACACCCGTCCGAACCGGCCCTTTTCCGACGACCAAGGGGCCGTGTCCTGCATTCAGCGTCACCTGACCCACCAATACGCCCGGCACGTCCGTGATGGCATTCCAAGAACCCGGTTTTCCCTCAAACGGAACGCCCAAATCGCGGGCGCGCGGCTTTTTGGTTGGCTGTCCGGCCCAGGCGTTTGGCGCAACCCAAATCCGCCACATCGCATCCATCAAAATGGACACGGAAAGCACAATCACCAGCGTCGAGAAAATGCCCGCAAGCTTGCGTATCGTAAAAGGAAACCGACGTGCGTAGGGTGTGACCATGTGCGCACCGTACAGTCTTCGCGGAAACTTGTCTTTTTTGTGCCGAAAAAACGGGAGGTGGCGGATTTAGTGATTCGCTTTTCGTTGGGCGCGCAAAAACGACAACAGGTTTTCGGTCGCGGCCTGAACGGATTGGGTCAGCGCCTGTTCTTCCAAGGTCGCAACTTGCGATTTGCTGAGCGAAGACGCCGTATTTTTGGGCGAAAATGTGCTCGCGCCGCCCGAGACAATGCCCACCACGCGACGAGCGGGCAAAAGCGTAATCACGACATTGATGTCGAGCGACACTTCCAGTTCGCCGCGCGGCGTCGTCCGTTTGGACATGTTGCTGACGGTGCCTTCGACGGAAAACGCGCTCTCGGTGCCACTTGGTCGAAAATCCTCGCGCAGGTCGATGTCCGGGCTTCCGCGCAGCTCGCGCGAAAATTCATCCCGGAGTCGTTTGGGCAAACCGGCGATCGACGTGGAAACCTTGCTCGACGTGCCTTTTCCGGTGGGCCCCGTCACCAGAACGATCAGCCGTTCCGTCTTGGCCGACGACAGCTCTTTGATGCGAGCGAGCGCGACCTCGGCCTTGGCACGAACGGTTTCGTTTTCGTCGTGCGAGGCCGCTCGGAGCGCAGAAACGGCTGCCGGCGCACCCAAGGTTCCCAGCGACTCGGCACAACTTGCCCGCACTTCCGCGCTGCGATCGGCAAGGAGCGCAGCCATCAGCGGTTCGAGCGAATTGGCCGCATCGACTTTGCCGAGCCGAATCGCCGCCTGCCGTCGCGCCTCGGTTTCTTTCCCGGTGCGAAGGGTTTGGATGAGCGCAGCATCAGTGCTCTGAGCGAACACCTGCACCGACTCGCCGAATATCCCCAGCAGAACCACACACACGAACACAAAACGCACACACACCGACCAAACAGGTCTCAAAACAGACTTTGGCGTGGGCATTTGTCGATCCAAATTCGGTCCCAAGGGGAGGGCCGAATTACAATGAGTGTCTCGCCATCCGTCAAGCGACATCCCTTTGCCCTTCGTCAAAAGAACAACGCCTGCCCGCCTGCCCACACCGACCGCACCGGGTTTCCGCCAAGCTGCTGACAGACTTCGCGGTAGTGCTGGGCATTCCACAAAACCACATCCGCGCTAGCGCCTTGGGTCAAGCGGCCTCGGTCCGGCTGTCTGGGCGATGGACCGATGGACAAAGCCGCATTCCGCGTGACCGCAAGCCAAGCTTCCGCACAACTCAAACCCATATACGTACACGCGAGCGACATCATGAGCGGCTGCGACAAACAAAGCGAACTACCCGGATTGCAATCCGTCCCAAGCGCCACCTCGAGGCCTTCGTCCAGGAACGCGGCACCATCCGGCCACGGCAGTTTGAGCTGGAGCGCCGCGCCCGGCAAAAGATTCGCCACCGTTTTGCGCCCCGTGTTCGCGTGAACCTGCGCAAGCGCCGCACGGCCCGCTGCATCGATTTGCTCCAAGTGTTCGACCGACAGCGCGCCCAGAGACGCCGCCAGCGCCGCCGCGCCCGTGTGTGTGAACTGTTCGGCATGGCACCGCAAAAAAAGCCCCGCTTCTTGTCCCGCACGCAAAAGTTCGCGGGTTTCTGCCAGCGAGAACGCGCCCACATCGCAATACACATCCAGCGCGTGTGCTCCAAACTGCTTCGCGGTGGGCAACACCTGAACGAGATCGCGCAGGAAACGCGCCCGGTCCGCACCGCTTGCCGCCTCTTTGGGAGGCACATGACACAAAAACGTCGGAGACACGGCACACGGATGTTCCCCGGCCACTTCCACCATCAGCCGCAGCAAGCGCAATTCCGCGTCGGGGGCCAGGCCGTATCCGGTTTTCACCTCGCAAAACGTCGTTCCCAAAGACAAAGCCCACGAAAGCCTTTTGTGCAAAAGCGCCTTGAGGGTTTCGTCCGTCGCTGCTGTGGTTTCGCGAACGCTTTTCTGAATGCCGCCGCCTTGCGCTGCGATTTGCAAATAGGTTTGCCCCAAGCCTCGTTTCTCAAATTCATCGCTGCGATCGCCCGCCCAAAGCAGATGTGTGTGGGGGTCGCACAAACCCGGCGTGACGAGCAGTCCACGCGCCGATTGGACCGTGACCGGTTGCGGCAATAGATGCAGCGGCGGCGCGTCATCGAGCGAACCGGCATACAGCACAATTCCCTCGGACCACATGAGGACCGCGTTTTCGATTCTCCCGAGTGCGTATTCGGCAGCCTCGTGGCGGTCGGCCCGGTTGCTGGACCGCACGCTCGGCCCGCCCATCGTCAAAAGTTCCCCGATGTCTTTGAGGACAAATGTCACGTTTCGCCTCCGTCGATTTCCATAAGCCCGGTGCGACCCGGTTTTTGCGCCGGAATTTCCACGGAAAAACGTGCGCCTCGTCCGCTGGCACACGGACTTGTCAGTCGAATGTGACCGCCGTGCCGAGTCATCGCTTCCAAGCTCAGCGCCAGCCCCAAACCCGTGCCGCCTCTTTTCGTCGTGAAAAACGGCTCGAAAATCTGTCGCTGCTTTTCCGACGGCACACCTGGTCCGCTGTCCTCGATGTCCACCACCAAGTGGGCGTCCTCCGATGCTGTTTCGGAACCGTTCATGGGCGTTGTTCGCGTGGTGATGCCAAGCGTTCGTTCTTCCGCAGGTTGCTCGGCCATCGCTTCCTCTGCGTTGCGAATCAGGTTCAGCAGAACTTGGCGCAGCTGGTTTTCATCCGCGCCAGCGACGGGCAGGTGTTCGGAAAGAGACAACTTCAGCGTGACGCCTTTTCGCGCAAACTCTTCTCGCAAAAAGCCCACGACGCCCAGCAGCAGCGCGTTCAAGTCGATCGGCTCCAGCCTCGGTTCTGGCAACCGGGCAAAGCGCAAATACTGCTCGGTGAGTTCGGTCAACCGGTCCACTTCCTTGCAAATCGCCTTCGCGATCTGTTCGGCTTCAGGCTGACCGACGGCAAAATCATCCGCCAAAAGTTCCGCATGCAGCCCAATCGACGTGAGCGGATTTCGGATTTCGTGCGTGATTTGCGCCGCCATTTTTCCGACTGCCGCCAGTTGTTCCGACCGCCTGAGCCGCTGTTCGCGTTCCTCGAGCGCCGCTGCCATTGCATTGAATTCCTTTCCGAGCGCACCCACCTCGTCGGGAGAATCCGCAGGAACCCGTTCTTTGTAATTGCCGCGCGCAACTTGCTTTGCGGTGTCCGCGAGCCTCCTCAACGGTCGAAGCGTCGAATGCAAAAGCAAGAGCACCCCGACGCTGGTAAGCAGCGCAAAACCACCGAGCGCGGCTGAAAACAGGCCCGCCCGCGCTTCATACCGCGACCCAGCATTGACGACCTCGATCACTTTGCTTGTCAGGTGTTGCGACAGTTCTTGCAGAAGCCGCGCGGCGCGTTCCTCTTCCTCTGAAGCCAAGGCGAACGTGGCTCGATCAGTGGCTTCGTACAGCGCAAAAAGCGCCTCCAACCGAACCTTCACTTGTTCGGACAGAAAGCGCGCATCTTGTTTGGGCAGGTTTTTCTGCAAATCCGCCACATGCTGTTGCGTCGTCGCGAGGCGTAGCTTTCGCAGTTTCCGATCTGCCGCCACTTCCGACAAAAGTTCCGCACTTTGGCCTTGCCCTCGTCCAAACGCCAGCAGGCGCTTTTGCAGGTGGACTTGCATCGTTTGCTGGTCCTGAAGTTCAAGACGCAGATTGGAATACCCCAGCGCCACCAGCCGAAGCTGTTGTCCCAGGGTATGTACCGCCCAGGCACCATACAGCGTGGCCGTTCCGAACGTCAGCAACACCACCACAAAACCGAGCAAAATTTTCTTGCGAATCGACAAACGCAGCACGAGCCATCCTTTCGATGGTGTTTCGGCCCAGGAGAAAGCGAATGTCTCAGGATATAATCCACCGGGTGAAAGTTTTGGAAACGCTCTCGATGCTTTCTTGTTGGCCGTTTCGGGCCGTGCCGTTTTGGGCGAAAAGCTTTTGTGCGCAACGATTTTTCGCCTTGTTGGCTTGCGTGTTGTTGGGAAGTGTTCCGTGGGTCTCTTTGTCGGTGGTTCACGCCGCACCGCGAACCATCGGTTTGCTCGGAATCGACGGGGCGAACGCCGAGCCCGGCATGGCCGCGATTTTGACCGATGCCCTCCGCCGGAACATTCCACGGCTCCACGGCATGCAAATCGAGCCACGGACGCAAGACTTGGCCGAAGTCAAAATCGTGTTCGCCTGCCAGGACGAAAAACCACCGTGCCTGACCAAAATCGGTCGCAGCATGCACGTCAGCCGCTTGCTCTTCGGCACGGTTCGCAGGCAGGGTGCAAACCTGCTGGTGCAGCTTCGGCATTTCAATGTTCTCGACGGCACGCTCGAAAAAACGGTGAATGACACAGTGCCGTCCGCTCTTCTTTTGCGTCCGAGTGTCAAGCTCGACGACCTGTGCAAACGTTGGCTGGATGAGCTTTTGGTTGAAGGCTTGCGCGGCGGTTTGGCCATCAACACCAACCCACCGGGTGCGCTCGTTTTTTTGGACGGAGAAATCGTGGGCCGCACACCGTACACAGCCTCTTCACTCGAACTCGGGCAACATTCCATCAAGATCGAACTGACCGGTTTTGCGACGCTGGTTCAAACCGTCCACATTCGACCCAACCAAAACGCGACCCTTGACCTTGCGCTCCTCGAAGAGACTTCAAAAGCGCCACTTTCTGAACACCGTCCGACGGTCCAACGAAACTGGCAACCCATTTTGCACTACGCCGCGTATGGGTTTTTCGGTGTGTCTGCGGTCTCGATCGTCGCTGCACTGGGAACGACCGGCGCGATGAGCAAAGCCCAAGACCGCGCCAATGAACACCTCGATGCGTTGCAACTGGATTTGGGTCCCGCCGGGGCTGCATACAACGATTTTTTTTCCAGCCGAGCGAGGCTGGCCCGATGTGAGGGCCCAACCGACTTTGTAGGTCGCGCACCCTACGACGCCTACGTTGCCGAGTGCCGCAGCGGGAATCGGCTGGCGAGTGCTTCGACCGCGTTGTGGATCACGGGCGGAGCATTTGCGACCCTTGGCGCGGTTTCTTTGCTGACGGCGTATTTCTTGAAGCCCGATGCCGAGAAAAACGCGACAGGCGTGACGAAAAACGCGCACCGTTTGCGCCTAGAACCCCTTGTGTCGCCTTCTGCCGTGGCGGTTTCCGCTGCGATGACGTTTTGAATGACCATGCGTGCCGCGCGTTTCCTTTCTTGCCTGGGTGTCGGATTTCTTCGCGTGTTTGCGTTGGGTTTGTTGTGTCTGCTTTCCCCAAGCAGTTGCGCCAAACCGGTTGCGGGAGTCCCGAAGAAAACCGCTGTGCCTCACACCGAAGCCGAGTTGTCTGCTCAAAAACTCCAAGTCCCACTCGACCAGCATGTGTGCCGAGCACGCGTTTTTCCCACTGCGCAACGAACGTGGAAACTTCAGCGAGTGGTTTCTTTGCTCGGACGGGGCAGGACATTCAAAGAGGCGCTCGAGGCACTCTGTCGCGAGGCCGATGGCAAGCAATTTCCGGCTGTGATCGATGTTCGGTACGAACGCGCTCCTTCTGCGTGGTCTCAGCATCACGCGGTGCGCGGAACGGCGGTTCTGTTTGCAGAGAACTTTGCTCCTCCCGACCCGCCCGAATTTTCCGCCATCACGCCGCCTCCTTTGCCCAAACCCACCGACGAAGAACCGGTTCCTTCTGGTGAACTGTTGGAAAGTGCAGAGCCTTTTGCTGCGCCACCAAGTCCGTCCAATACCCAGAACCCTCCCAACACCCAGAATCCTCCCAACACGAAAAGTCCTCCCAACCATCCCAATCTTGCCAAATAACCGGACACCGTTCTTTGCGTCCCCTTCTAAAAACCGAGCCTCACCCGCGTTTCGGCCTGCGGTTTTTGAAAACGCCGATCCGATGGTTTTTGAGCCTTGTCTCCCTTTGTATTTTTGTCGCTTGTGCGGCACCGAAACGGGCGATCCCCGAAAGGTCTGCAAACAGTGCGGGTCGCATTCCCTCCCGTTCTGTGATGCAAGAGAACCGCAACCAGAACGAGGACCCCTTTTCCGGCACGTTTGATTGGCTGTTCACGACGCGCGACCAGCAAGGCGACCTGCGCATCGAGCAAGAGGAATGGCGTCTTTCTCGAACCGGAGACCACTTGGCCGGAACCTGTTTGCGCCAAGTCCTCACGTTGTCTGCCGACCGGACTCCTTTTCGTTGCAACGGTCTTCTGGGTTTCGAGCAGGTCACGCGCGTGGAACTTGTGGGAAAGGTGTCGGGAGACACCGTGGTGCTCACAGAGACTGCGGCTGTGACCGAGCCCTCTTTATGTCCCGCACCTCGCCAGGCGTTGCGTACGTACCGGGGCGAAAGACAGGGGGCCAGGTTGGTTCTTTCCTCTTTGGAAGGCAGCCAGCGCCTCACTTTTCGCGACCCCAAAACGAACATTCCGCCTCTTCAAACTCCAATGGAAGTCGCTCGGGCTTCTCCTTCCGAGGAAACCGCTTCGCCATTCACAGGTGTGTTTGTATTTGAACACCGTGCGCAGAATCTCGCATCTGGAAGACCGGAAGTACACATCGAACGCGAAGAATGGAATCTTGTGGATCAAGCTGGCGAAATGGTTGGGTATTGCGATCGCGTCGTCGAGCGAACCCGTGAAGAGGGTGTATTCCCCTGTAACCAAAGCAGCACCATTCGCACCACCACGCGCTACACCTTAAGAGGCCGCCGAACCGGCGCGTCCTTTGTTCTGCACGAGGTCGATCAGCGCATGGAACCGAATCCATGCGACAACGGTGCCCGTCGGCTGGACAGCTACCAAGGCCGCATCTTGGAACCAGGGACCTTGCTGCTCAGAAGTCCCAGCACCGATCAAATCCTTGTCCGAAAACCCACCGCTCCGAAAACGTCGATCGCGCCGTAGCTTGACATCGTTTCGTTTCGAGTTTCTGATTCGCTCGCATGAGGGATGTCTATTCCGAGTGGGGTTTTCTGCAAGACCCCTTTGATTCCGATCCGATTCCCATGACCGATTCCACAGTTCCCCTTTTGGTCGATCGTGAAGAGGAATCCAGGAAAATCGTTCGACACCTGTACGCACGATCCAATTGTCTGTCCCTTCGGGGTTCGCGAGGGATTGGGAAGACCAGCCTCGTTACCCTCAGCGTGTTCAACGAATTTTCGCGATACAAGCGAACAGACACAGCGCGGTTGCTTTTGCCGTGTCGCCGTACCTTTCGATGTGCTCCCGGTGTGAACCCCGCGCTGGTGACGGACAACATTCATTTCCAACTTGCACGCACGCTGCTTGAAAACCGCAGTTGTTTGGGGAAAAACGCCCTCCCAGGCTATGCAGAGGTCTGCGAATGGTTCTCTGCTCCCCACACCCAGACGCTCGATTGTGGTTTGGAGGTCCTGCGGTCAGGAATTTGCTGGGAACGCGACCCCAGAGCGGTCCATCGGTTGATCAATGGACGCGCCAGTTTTTATGCGCTCATTTGCCGCTGGCTCGAGGACGCATTTCCTCGGTTAAGGCCGGGCGGGCTTGTCTGCATGCTGGATGACGTCGATCTGTTGGGGGGGCCAAATGAGGCGCGTTCCTACTTCGATGAACTTCGGTCGCTGTTTTTCCAGACGGGTCTGCGATGGGTTCTCTGTTGCGAAGGAAACATCCTCAACGACGTGTTGAGTTTTCCATCCACGTTGCATTATCTCGCCCCGCCGATGATGATTTCCAGCCTGTCGCCAGCCTTGATTGCTCAGGTGTATGAGCGCCGGGTTCGTTTCCATGCTGAGCCCGACCGCGAGCCCCGAATGCCGCTTGCGGTGGAAGACTTTGTTTGGCTCGTCGCTATCTTTTGCGGCGACATGGCCATGGCATTCGCGGCTGCCGACAACTTCTGTGTGGACCTTTTCGAGCAGAGTCTCATCCGTTTTCCACAAGACTTGGCGACGAAGCGGGCCGCTTTTGCTGCGTGGATCGAGGCGCGCATCCATCGCATTTTGGATGACCTTGGGGACAAGCTTTCCCCACAGGATTGGGAATCGTTTGACAGGGTGGTGAAGCTGCGCGGATCGTACCTGGCGCTGTGCCAGAGTTTTCGCAAAAGAGAGGATCTCTTCAAGGCGATAAGACCCCTTTACCAGATAGGCCTTCTGACGGGGCCTGGTCTGGAACGTGGCGTGGTCGATGGCGATGTCACTCCAACCGAGCAAGGATGGCTGTTGGCACACCACCGAAAAACGACCCCAAAAATCCTGTACCCCTCTGAACATTCAGGCAGCAGTAGGAATAGAACGAGTGGAGCAAGCGCGTAGGACAAAACCGGACGAAACATTTTTTTTCTTCCTACGCAGCCATAGGATGTCGGCGGATATGCGGGGGGCCGGGTTGCGTTCATCCTGGAACCTGGATGAAGGCAGCAGCTTCAACATCGGTCGGGCGTTCGGAACGGGTAAGTCGCTATGTCAGCGAACAGCTCCTGAACATGCACCCGGCCTATTTCGCGATGTCGATGGCAACCGGCATCGTGTCGATCGCGTGTTTCCTGCTGGGGCTGCGGGTGCTGTTTCCGCTTCTGTTTTGGATCAATGTGTTCGCCTACGCCTTGATTTGGATCGCGATGATCGCCCGCGTGGTCGTTCACCCCAAAGCCTTTTTGTCGGATTGGACGAGTCACCAACGCGGGCCGGGCTACTTCACTTCGGTGGCTGCAACGTGTGTGCTCGGTTCGCAGTTCGTTCTGTTCCGTCATGAGCCGGGCATCGGTTTCGCGCTGTGGGGGTTTGGCCTGTTTCTGTGGGCGGTGTGTACGTACACGGTCTTTGTCGCGCTGAGCATCCGGGAAGAGAAGCCGTCTCTGGCCGATGGAATCAATGGTGGGTGGTTGATCGCGGTCGTGGCCACCCAGGCGGTTTGCGTCCTGGGGTGTCAGGTGTTGCCCGATCGTTTGGGGAACCGCGATGCCGCGCTGTTTCTGCTGACCTCGTTCTGGCTGTGCGGCGGCATGTTGTACATATGGATGATCTCGCTGATTTTCTATCGGTACACGTTCTTCCGGTTTAGTCCGTCGGATCTGATGCCGCCGTACTGGATCAACATGGGAGCGGTGGCCATCTCGACGCTCGCGGGGACTGCGCTCCTAGGGGCCACGGGGGATTCGCCCCTTGCGGCCTCGCTGCGACCCTTCGTGAGGGGTTTCACCATGCTGTTCTGGGCCACGGCAACGTGGTGGATTCCGATGCTCCTGGTTCTGGGGATTTGGCGTCATGGCGTAAAGCGGGTGCCCTTTTCCTATAACCCTCTGTACTGGGGCCTGGTCTTCCCGTTCGGAATGTACTCTGTCTGCACCTATCGTTTGGGCCAGACCCTGGAACTGCCCTTCCTGACTTGGCTGGCGAGGGGCTTTGTCATCGTCGCGATCAGCGCCTGGGTACTGACGTTCTTCGGGCTCCTCGCGCGCTTTCTGTACCTTTTCCTGTTGGCTGCGCGGGCGCTGTCGCGTCCGTCGGTTGCGAGCAGCGGACCAGCGGTGATGCACCCTGCCGTTCTCGTACAAGCGAGCGCCAACTCTTCTTCCTCTGGAGGTCCGTCATGAAAATCAATCCGTCCGCCACCGTTCAACAGGTCGATATGTGGATTCCCCTCGAGAAAATCGAGCGTGCCCAAGCCGTGGCGCCTGTGGAATCGCGGGCCCAACAGGCGGAATCGATGCAGAGACGCGGCAGGAAGATGGTGATCGCGGGCTTTGTCATTACCATCGCGGGTGTGGTGGCTTATTGCGCGGCCACGTTCGCGGGCGGAATGAATGTGGACATGGGGGACCTGCTGTTCCGCAACGCGGACCCCTTCGCCCTGTCTACGTTGGGGATCCTCGGAATCGGGACGCTCTCGTGGTTGGTCGGCTCGTTGACCTACCTTCGCGGCGCGATGGACGCCGATGAAGAGTCGAGCCAAGACGCCAAGTAGTCCTCGCCCGCAACGACTGCGACAGCACGCTGGCTGCCGGCTCGGCACACTCGAAAGTGACCGAGAAGGTGTCCAGCACCCGTTTTTGATACCCCGAGGTATCAGCGGAAGGCGATTCGAGCCTTTCTTGATACCTCGAGGTATCAGCGGAAGGCGATTCGAGCCTTTCTTGAATCCTCGAGGTATCCGGGGAAGGACGTGGGGGCCTTTCTTGATACCTCGAGGTATTGCCGGAAGGCCGGTTGCGCCCTTTTGGATTCCTCGAGGTATACACAGCAGCGGAAGCGCGACTGCCGTGAGCTATTTCGTCAAGGAACTTTTTTACACGCTGCAAGGGGAGGGGTTTCACACGGGACGGGCGGCGGTCTTTTGCCGCTTTTCCGGTTGCAACCTGTGGTCGGGGCACGAAGCGGATCGGGCCAAGGCCGTGTGTCGCTTCTGTGACACGGATTTTGTCGGCCACAACGGGCCTTCTGGTGGAAAGTTTGCAACACCGGACGTGCTGGCCGACGCGATCTTGTCCGTCTTTGCCAAGCACACATCGCACACGTCAGGCCGTTTCGTGGTGCTGACCGGGGGCGAACCCCTGTTGCAAGTCGATGCGCCGCTTGTTCGCTGTTTGCACGCGCGCGGGTTTCGGGTTGCGGTCGAAACGAACGGAACGCGCCCCCTGCCCACAGGCACGCCTTTGGACTGTCTGGATTGGGTCTGCGTGTCTCCGAAAGCAGGGGCGGACCTTGTGGTGACAAAGGGGGACGAGCTGAAGCTTGTCTTTCCGCAAGAAGGGGTGTTACCAGCCGAGTACGAAGGCCTGGCGTTTGCGCACTTTTTCCTGTCCCCCATGGATGGCCCAAACCGAGAGAAAAACACCGCCTTGGCGATCGCCTATTGCCTGAAAAACCCGACCTGGCGTCTTACCCTGCAAACCCACAAATACCTGGGGATTCCCTAACCACCCAAAGCCCCGCCGACACACGTTGTCTGCGTATTCGGTCAAACCGCAGGGGAGGGCGGTTTACGGGGTCGGGCACAAGAGTTCGACGAGGGTGCTGGTGCCGTAGCCGGTGGCACCTTTGCTGAGGTGGCCGAAGTCTTTGTCGGACAGAACGGGACCGGCGATGTCCAGGTGAACCCAGGGCGTGTCGCTGACAAACTCGCGCAAAAACAGGGCGGCGATGATGGCACCACCACACTTTTCGCCGGAGTTTTTCATGTGGGCGATGTCGCTCTTGATGCTGTCGAAGAGGCGATCTCGCAGGGGCAAGCGCCACATGTCCTCGCCGCTTTTTTCGGCGGCAGCCATCACGCGGTGGGCCAGCGCGTCGTTGTTCGAGAACAGGGCAGCGGTGCCATTGCCCAAGGCCAAGGGGGCTGTGCCGGTCAGCGTGGCAATGTCGATGATTTCGTCGGGGAAAACCTTGTCGAGCGCATAGGTGATGGCGTCCCCAAGCGTGAGGCGGCCCTCGGCATCGGTGTTGACCAACTCGACGGTTTTGCCGTTCATGCAGCGGAGCACGTCGCCGAGTTTGTAACAGGTCCCAGACGGCATGTTTTCGCAGACAGCCAGGAGGCCGTGGACCTCAAAAGGGCAACCCAAACGGGCCAAGGAAGACATCGTGGCCAGGACGGCGGCACCTCCGCCCATGTCGTTTTTCATGGGAAGCATGGATTCGGTCGATTTGAGGGAAAGGCCGCCAGAATCAAAGGTGACGGTCTTGCCGACGAGCGCGATCTTGCGGGCAGGGATGCCGATTGGGCGATAGGTCAAGTGGATGAGACACGGTGCCTCGACCGAACCGCGCCCGACGCTGACGAACATGTGCATGCCCATGGCCTCGCAGGCGTCGCGGTCGAAGACTTGGCAAGAAAAGCCAGTGCGGCTGGCCAGGTCTTGGGCGATTTCCACGATGCGGCGGGGCGGTTTTTCAGAGGGGCTTTCGTTGGTCAGGTCGCGGGCGATGCAGACCGCTTGGGCGATGATTTCGGCGCGGTCGGCAGAGGCTGTGGCGACCCGTACATCCGCCGTCGAAGGCAGAAGCACGACGACTTCTTCGAGTTGTGTTTTCCGTTTTCGGTCGGCAGCGAGGTACTTGTCGAAACGGTAACTGGCCAGCAGGAAGCCCTCGACGACGGCCTGGGACGCAAGTGCGAGGGAATCAAATGCAACAGGCGGCAGGCAAAAGAACATCCGCTTGGTTTTGGAAGACGCGCTGCGCAACGCCCGACCGGCCAAGACGCGCACGAAAGCGGGATTGAAAGTGGTCCTGTCGGCTGGGCCCAGGCCAAGAAGCGTCACGCGACCTTGTGGGAGATTGTCGTTTGGGGGCAACACCACAGACTGGGTTTGCCAGGGCTTGCCCGAAAAACCCTCGTCCTCGATGGCGCGGCGCAGGGCGTCGCTTGCAGGGGTCGGCAGGGTCGGCAGGAGCGGATGGTCTGCCGCCTGTCCCTCTTGCACCATCCACACCCATTGTTCGTCGGCTTGCACGGAAAACGAAGCGGGCTGCTCGCATGTTTGGAAAACGAAACGCATCGGTCTTTAAACTCCTCTGTCTCTATCTGTACTTGGGACTACGTTCTGTCAAAAAAATGAAACCGCGATGATACACACGAGCAGAACAAAGAGGCGGGGGCGGGCGCAAAGCACCTCGGTTGGGCCGAACCGGTGCAAGTTCCACGACGCGCCAAGAGAGCTCACAGAACACAAGATGCGACGCCGTGGGCTCTTGTTGGGAAAGGTTCTGTGAGACAATGCCCGCATGAGCAAATTTGCGATCCGTGTAGTGCTGTTCGCTGCGGTTTTCCTGCTGGGACTTGGGAGGGGGTTCGCAGACATCCCGCCAGGTCCGCCGCCTCGCCCTCGCCCACGCCCGCAACCGATTGCCCCATCGCAACCGGCGAAATACCAAGTCGTGGCGTTTTGGCGACTGAGCAATCTGTCCCAATCGCTTGCGACGATCGGAACCTACGTGCCGTTTCCGGTGCCCGCGCAAGAGGGTTTGAAGTCTCTGCTGGGGGATTTTTATGGGGTCGTCAACCAAACTGCGCCGGTGGATGTGGTTTTGGCGTTGGATGCCGCAACCGTGCCCAATTTGGATGCACCGCCCCCCGTCGCGGTGGCTTTTTCGGTGTCGAGCGTCGCAGAAACGCGGCGGATTGCCAAAGCCCGAGGCGTGCTCAACGGCGCGACCACAGACCGCGCGTCGATCAGTGTGCCGTTTGGCGGCGAGAGTGTTCCATGCGCGCTGTTCGGTGCGACCGGCCCTGGGAAGATCGTGTGTTCGACGAACGATCAATACGTGAGCGGCCTCGCGCCGCTTTTGTTGCAGGCGAACGTGCCCGGTGCGCAGGGCAAGGACCTGTATGGAGAGGTGATGGTTTCGACCTTCGAGTCGATTTTCTCGGCGCAGTGGAAGCAAATTTTGGATACCGGAGCTTTGACGTTGCCCAAAAAGCTGTCGATGGGCGATCCGCAGTTTGATCGAGCCATGACCGATGTCATCCAAGCGGTCATTCGCGAGATGTCTGCGGTCTCGAAGGACCTTTCGATCTTGGCGGTGGATGTTTCGCTCAAGGCCGACCAAATCCAGTTTTCGCTTGGGTACAAGATGGTTGGGACTCAGTCGGCGTGGGCACGGTCCGATGCAGAATCGGCGGCCACAAAACCGAGCGGCCCTCCGGCAGCGTTTTTGGCGCTTCCCAAACAAGTGACCTCAGCGTCGTTTGCCAGAAGCGACCCGAAATGGGGTCGGCAACTTGTCGCGATGGTGTTGCCGGTGCTCGATGCGTTTTTGGCCAAAGACGGCTTGCCGGAAGCAGACCGCCAAGCCATCAAAGACCTGTTGCAGAAAACATCGTTGAAAGACGGCTTGTCGTTCGATGTGATGGGCGTGTTGCAAAACCCGGCGACGGCCAAACCGGCCAAAGCGCCACCAAATGGCCTTTTTAGCCATGACCACTTTCTGTCCTCGAGCGAACGCCTGGATGGAGAAAAAAACGCCACGCCTGCACACATCCGCAAGTTCTGCGAAACGTGGAACCGGCCTGGACTCCAAGGCTATTTGAGAAAGAAATGGAAAACGCTGGGCGTAAAAATCCCGCTGCCCGTGTTTCGGCTCGAGAACGTGGCGAAACCGCTGGGTCCGCAAGCCGCAGCGATGTTTTTCTCGCTCGATTTGTCGTGGCTGAAAAACAACGACAAAGGCAAGTCGGCTCTGCCGAGTTCTCTTGCGTTGTACGTCGTCAGCACCGAGACCGGCGGGCGCGTGTGGACCGCAACAGGTGCCAACAAAGCCGCACTGGTCTCTCGGCTTCAAACGATTGGGACGTTGCCCCAAAGCGAAACGCTGGCTAGCCGTGCGGATCTGGGCTCGATTCGCGAACCTGTTTGGGAAGCTGCGGGTTTCATGACGCTGGCGGGTCTTGTGTCCTCGCTGGATGCGGCGCTGAAAGAAGCCGAAAAAAAGCCCGGTTCACCGACGGCAAACCTGCCTGATTTGACCAATCTGCTCGCGGTTGTTCCGCATCACGGCGAAGTTCCCATCACATCCGGCACCCGGGCCGGAAGCATTGGTCCGCGCGGCTTGACCAAAGTCGCTTCCATCACCATCCCCAAACTGGTGGTCGAGGACATGATCGCCCTTGTCATGAATCTGGCTGCGAACGCCAAAAAGTAACGCTCCCGACAGGCCCCAAGAGGGCCAATTCTTCCGTCTGAAACCTGCTTACTTTTTCAGAACCAAATTCAGACCGCGTATCGAATTGAACGGCGATGTTTTGGGCTGTTGGGACGCATTCGGTCTAGGGGGTGCCGGTTTGCGATCCGAATCGTGGCGTGGGGACGGAGACCGATCGGAACCTTGCCCGGAACCTTGCCGTTCGGTTTGCGGTTTGCCTTGGGGTTTGCCTTGGGGTTTGCCTGGTGATTTGTCTGGCCGTTCGGAAGACGGTCCGCGCTCGCGGCGGTCACGACCACTGGCTCCGCCGCCGTCAGGCTGCCGAGACGGCGCTCTCGCATCACGAGGCTCGGCTCTGGGCGACTCGGCTTTGGGCGGCTCGGTCGCGGCTTTGATCGACAAACCGACCCGCATCCGATCCAGTTCCACCTTCAGCACACGCACCTTCACGCGATCGCCGACTTTCACAGCCTCGGCGGGATCTTTCACGAAACGGTGGGACAGTTCAGAAACGTGAACCAGGCCGTCCTGATGTACGCCCACGTCAACAAACGCGCCGAAGTTCGTCACGTTCGTCACGACGCCGTTCAGAACCATGCCCTCTTTCAAATGGGACACTTCGGTCACGTCGGGATTGAAACCGACTTCTTCAAATTCCTTGCGAGGATCGCGGCCCGGCTTTTCGAGTTCGACCAAAATGTCTCGCAGAGTCGGTTCGCCTCGTCGGTCATCAACGTAACGCGAAAGCTCGATCCGTTTGATTTGCTCGCTGTTCCCGACGAGTTCTTTCACCGACACGCCCAGATCGCCCGCCATCCGCTCGACCACGTCGTAGCTTTCGGGATGGACCGCCGACGCATCGAGCGGCGATTCCGCGTGCTCTCGAATGCGCAAAAAGCCCGCAGCTTGCTCAAACGCTTTCGGCCCCATGCGCGGCACATCCAAAAGCTGACGCCGCGACGCAAACGGGCCGTGCTGGCTGCGATATTGCGCGATGTTTTGCGCCAGCGTTTCCCCGACGCCCGCCACATATTGCAAAAGCTTCGGTGACGCCGTGTTCACATCCACGCCGACTTGGTTCACACACGACTCGACTACCTGATCGAGTTGTTTTTTCAGCGTCGGCTGATGCACATCGTGTTGATACTGACCGACGCCAATCGATTTCGGCTCGATTTTGACGAGTTCCGCGAGCGGGTCTTGCAACCGCCGACCGATCGACGCCGCGCTTCGGACCGTCGGATCGTGGCTTGGAAATTCCTGCCGGCCAATCTCGGAAGTTGAATAGACCGACGCGCCCGCCTCGCTGACCACGATGACTTTGACGCCGGGAAGTTTTCCCGCAGCAGCAAGTTTGCGAACGAAACCTTCTGTTTCTCGACTGGCTGTTCCGTTGCCAATCGCGACAGCAGACACCTTGTGTTCCCGCAAAATCGCCTCGAGCCGTTCCGCCGCTTCCAACCGGCGCGCCTCGCTCAGCGTCGCAAAAATCACATCGTGCGCCAGCAAATCGCCTTTTTCATCGACGACCGCCAGCTTGCAACCGGTTCGATAACCGGGGTCCAGCGCCAACACCCGTTTTCCCCCAAGCGGCGCTTGAAGCAACAGATGCCGCAGGTTTTCGGCAAACACGCGAATCGCCTCGGCGTCGGCGCGTTCGCGAAGCGCCAAACGCACATCCACTTCCACCGCCGGTTTGAGCAACCGATCCCACGCATCCCGAATCGCCAGCTTCACATCGTCGAGAAGCGGACTTTCCGCACAGCGCACCACAATTCGTGAAATCGTGGACTGGCACTTGTCATTGTCGAGTTCCAGCGTGACCCGCAGCACGCCCTCTTTTTCTCCTCGACGCAGCGCGAGCATCCGGTGCGACGGAATCGTCTTCGCGCCCTCTTCATACTCGAAGTAGTCGGAAAATTTCAGCGCGGGGTCTTCCTTCTTTTCGCCTTTTGCGGACGGTTTTGCTTCGACACTGGTCCGTTCGTTGCCGGGTTCCGCCGTCTCTTCGGTTTCTTCTTTTCGTTTCAGCAGCCTCGATCGCAACACACCCGTTTCCAGCGCAAGCGCCCGCAACGCCTGCCGCACCGCAGCATCGTCGGAAATCAGTTCCGCAACGATATCGCGAGCCCCAGCGAAAACGGTTTCTGCGTCGGGAAGACCCTTTTCCGCATCAATGTACGGCGCGGCCAGCACGTCCTTGGATTCCGCTGTTTTCGGTTGTGAAAAAATCAACAAACCAAGCGGTTCCAGCCCCTTTTCCTTTGCAATCGTCGCTCGCGTCCGCCGTTTCGGTTTGTACGGCAGGTACAAATCCTCAAGTTCGGTGCGCGACAGCGTGTTCAAAATGCGTTGTTTCAGCGCGTCGGTCAGCTTGCCTTGTTTGTGGATTTCCGACAGCACCGCCGCTTTGCGCGTCTTGAGTTCGGTCAGATACGTGCCCCGCTCGGCGATCGTCGAGATTTCCACTTCGTCCAAACCGCCCGTCATTTCCTTGCGGTAACGGGCGATAAACGGCAGCGTCGCACCCTCGTCGAGCAAATCGAGCGTTTTTTGCACTTGTTCGACGCGCAAACCCAATTCCTTGGCCAGGACCTGAGCGCGAGGGATTTCCACATCCCAAGTTTCCGCCGCGACCTGTGCTTCTCCCATCGGAGTCTTTGTAGGTGCAGGTGGGTTCGACGGTGCCTCTTGGGCACACGAAGTTCCCTCTGCGGAGGAATTTGAAGTTTTTTCGGGTGAAGGTGAATCGGATGGAGAGCCGTGCGGCACTTGCATGACACGCTCTCGTACACCAGTGGACCGACGGAAATCAAGACCCTAGCCGCATCACAATCGTGATGACGGACACGGCTGTGGAATTTTCTTCGCTTGGAAAACGCGCGCTTACGGCTTTGCGAAAAGCAGCGAGGCGTTCGTGCCGCCGAAACCAAAGCTATTGGACAGCGCCGCACGAGGAGCAGCGGAACGCGCAATCAGTGGAACGTAGTCGAGATCGCATTCGGGATCGGGTTTTTCCAGGTTGATCGTCGGCGGCAACATTCCGTCGCGCAGCGCCAAAATCGAAAAACCCGCCTCCACGCCGCCCGCCGCTCCAAGCAGGTGTCCCGTCATGGATTTGGTAGACGAAACGGGCAGATTTCGAGCGTGGTCGCCGAAAACCGCTTTGATTGCAACCGTTTCCGCGATGTCTCCCTGTTTGGTCGAGGTGCCGTGCGCGTTCACGTAACCCACATCCGTCGGCAAAACTCCGCATTCGTACGCTTGCCGCAGCGCCATCCGCATGCAGCGTTGCGCGCCCTCTCCATCGACGCACGGCGACGTCATGTGAAAACCGTCTGCCGAACGACCATATCCACACAATTCGGCCAAAATCGGGGCACCGCGTTTTAACGCCGCCTCGCGTTCTTCGAGCACCAGCAGGCCCGCCCCTTCTGCGATCACAAAACCGTCTCGGTCCACGTCGAACGGTCGCGATGCTCGATGCGGTTCATCGTTGCGCGTGGACAACGCTCGCATCGCATTGAAACCACCCACGCCGAGCGGAGACACCGTGGCCTCGGCACCTCCTGCAATCATCACGTCCGCTGCGCCTTCCGCAATGGTGCGCGCGGCTTCCCCGATCGCGTGCGCTCCCGTCGCACAGGCAGACACCTGGCTCATGTTTGGGCCTTTCAAACCTTTGCGAATCGACAAAAGTCCGGGGGCCATGTTGATGATGATTTGTGGGACAAAGTAGGGAGAAATCCGCCCAGGTCCTCGCTCGGTCAGCGTCGTGTGGGTCGATTCGATGTGGCTGACGCCGCCCAAGCCCGCGCCGACAAAAACGCCCACGCGATCGCACGGATAGGCACCATCGTCGCGCACACCCATAAAAAACGGGGACTGCGGAGAAAACAAACCAGGCTTGTCCGACGGTTCGGGACTCACTTTCAGCCGGGCGTGCTGCATCGCTTCCTCTGCGGCATACAAGGCAAAAATGACAAACAGATCCAGGTGTTTTGCCTCACGCCTATCGATGAACGTCGTCGGATCGAGGCCCTTGACCTCACCCGCGAAGTGCGTTGCAAACTGGGTGTGATCAAAATGTGTGATCGGACCGATGCCGCTCTGGCCTGCGATGCAAGCTTGCCAACTTGCCTCGCGACCAAGACCCAGCGGCGTACACATACCAATACCGGTGACAACAACTCGTCTTCGCATGGGCCTTGCATGTATCACAAAAAGGGCGGCTGTAGGCTGTGATGAAACCCTCAAACCACGGACCACCGACCTTGGTGTTGGCATTCGGTTTGGCATGGCGAGACCGACTGTTTGCTTTTGTATTGTCCCTCGTGTTTTCCGGTTCGGTTTCCATCGGCGGGATGCGCTCGGTTTGGGCGGAAACGGTCGAGGTCGATCAAACCCAGGACATCGTGTTGTCCACGCCGCGCGATTGGCCTCAAATCGGTCCACCCAACGCGCTTCTCACCCTCGACATCAAGCCGATCATTGGAGAAGGAGAGCACTGCGGCCCCTTCCCCCTTTCCGAATTGTTGCGGCACACAGACGCTCTGCCCGATGTCCGCGTGAGGGTGTTTGCCCAATCGAGTGCCTCTCCGACCGCCATTCACGGCGCGGAGTTGTACATCGCCGCGTGCGAACAACAGCCCGTCCGGTGCCTCACCTTCCTTGCGGAGTACTGTTCCCAAAAAAAATGGCTCGCGGAAAGTTGGAAAGGCAATACGCCGCCCATGAACGTCGGCGAAATGCACGAAGACCTTGTTCGCGCGGCCCAGAGGAACGGAATTTCTCCCGAACTCCTCATCGAGTTTTTGCGCTCGGGTAGAAGCAAGATAGCCTTGCGCCGTTTGTGGGCGACCAGCAAAGACAGGCCCAGGGACACTCTGTTTCTGAACGGAAGCTTGTGGACCCCCAATACGCTCACTCACCTGTTGCGAATCGTCCACTACGAACGCATTCGTGCTCGCAACCTCGTGCTGTCCGGGGTTCCCCTCTCGAACCTTCAGGAGTACCGCGCTCCACTGATTCCATCCCCTGACGACTACATTCCCACACCGCCAGGTGGAACACCCAAGGCCACGCCCCCCCCAACCCTTCGACCCATTCAAATCGACGCAACAGGGCTCCTCTGTACGGGTCCTTTGATCGCGCCGGTTACGGTGGTTCATGTTTTCTACCCAGATGAGCCGAAAACTGTGCAGCGCATCGCAGTTCTCCATAGGGTTTATTCCCGTTTCGCAGATCGGGTGCGGCTGTGTGTCGTGTATCTGCCTTCTGAAGAAGCTTCACGTGCAACAGAACTTCTAGCCGAAGTCGCAGAGATCGATCAAAAACTCCTGTTTGAGGTCCTTTCGAGTGTGCCAACACCATGGAGCGATCGGGACATCATAGATCGATACGAGATCGTCCGGCGTCTGCGAGAGCGAGGCTTCGCGGGCAAATTCGAGGCCTATCACGCGGCCGGGCAAAGCAGGCTCAAGGCCCACGCGGAATGGCTCGAACGCCACAATTTGGATCCAGGGAACCGACTCCTGATCAACGGAAAGGTCTTCACCTCGTTTGATCCTGTTCAGTTGTCTGGCGAACTGGAAGAACTTGCCCACCGGGGTCTTTTTTCGACATTGCGAAAAAAAATTCGGCACGCCCCTTGATCTCGTTTTGGACCCTCATTAGATAACGCGGTGGCTGGAGGGAACGGCGCTACCGTCGAGAGTCGTGGCGCTTTCTCCGCCAAGACAAGGATTGACATGGGACAGTGGGAGGATTGCCCGTGTCCTGTGTTTCTCGGAACAGAACCGAACAGAGTTCTTCACAACAACCAAGGGAGGTTTCCTATGTCTGCTGTTATTCGTCGTCCGTTTTATGGCCACGTTCCGTCGCTGTTTGCCGATTTCGATCCGTTCCGCGCGATGGAGGGACTCTTCCGTGTGGCACCGCAAAACGAGGCCGTTCAAAGGGGCTTTGAATTTGCGCCCAGTTTCGATGTGAAGGAGACCAAAGACGCATTCCTTTTCAAAGCAGACTTGCCCGGTGTCAAAGAGAGTGATTTGGAAATCACACACACTGGGAATCGGCTCTCGATCGTTGGAAAGCGCGAAGCAGAGGAACGCAAAGAGGAGGACAACTACTTCATGATCGAGCGGAGTTTTGGTTCCTTCCAACGTACCTTCACGTTGCCCGAGAGTGCTGACGTGGATCAGATCAAAGCGGACCTCAAGTCCGGCGTGCTGAGTGTCACGATTCCCAAGCGTGTCGCGGCCCAACCCAGAAAAGTGGTGGTTGGATCGACAGAGGCCAAGTAACGGCCCGTATTGACGGGCAAAGGGGGACTGCATCAAGCGGAACGGGGGGCGTGTACTTCGATGTAGTCCACCAGTTTTCCCTCCAAACGGGAGTTGTAAAGCCGACTGACTGCCTGCACTCCCGTTGGAGACGTGACATTCACTTCCAACAAGTAGTCTCCGATGATGTCGATTCCGACAAAGTGAAGTCCGTCTGCAATGAGGGACGGTTTCAGCCGCGCGCAGATTTCGCGGTCGCGGTCTGTCAGTTCCGTCGCGTGCGCCGAACCCCCAGCCGCCAGATTGGATCGAATGTCGTCTCCGGCGGGTTTTCTCCACAGCCATCCCACGGGTTCACCCGCCAAAAGGTGAATGCGTTTGTCCCCGCGTTTCCCCTCCGGTAGGTATTTCTGCGCCATCACCCACCTTCTGCCCCCCTGTGTGGAGACTTCCAGAATCGCGCTGACGTTGCTGTCACCGGGGCGGACGTGAAACACAGCAGACCCCCCGAAACCGTCGATCGGCTTGACCACGATGTCCTGACCCAGCTCGGTCATGAACGCGCGAATGTCGTCCATTTTCCGCGTCACGATCGTCGGTGCGATCAGATCCGGAAAGCGAAAAATGTAGAGCTTTTCGTTCGCTTCCCTCAGACCGCGCGGATCGTTCATCAAAAACGTCTGGCCGCGCGCGTACTCCAGGATTTGCGTCGAGTGCAGGTACATCGAATCGAACGGCGGGTCTTTGCGCATGAGCACCGCGTGAAAGTGAGACAAGGGCAGCCGTTCTGCTTCCTTTCGCAACACGAGCGCCGGTGCCACTTCTCGATGCGCCGACACCACGCCCAGCGCATCTGCGAACGGACATTCCTGCCGCAGCGACAAATCTTGGGGCTCGCATACCCAAACCGAGTGTCCGCGCAACAAGCACTCGTCGATGAGCGCCACCGACGTATCCGAACGGGGCCGCAAAGTCTGCGGAGGATCGATGATGACCAAAACGCGCATGGGCACACTCTATCATCGCGACCTTCTGCCTCTGTGATGAAGATTTGAAACGAAGGCAGGAGAAAGACGCGGCCTGTTTAACACCAGCCACCTGGCTTGACAGTTTGTTTTCCTGACCAGAAGTTTATGCGCATGTGCCGACCCCACCTTTTTGAAGCTTTTTCCGCATGGTTTCGTCTGCTGTCGCTTGTTCTTGTGCTCGGTGTTTTCGCTGCGTGTCAGGGGGGCAAAAGCAAGACGGCTCCTTCCGTCGCAAAAAAGGGTCCGGGCGCGTCTCAAAGTGCCTCTGAAAAACCGGGCGCTTTGCCGATTTTAGAGGCACCGCAAGCTTCAAAAACGGGTGTCGCGCTGGCAAATGCGACGCTTCCAACGGCGCTCACGCCCAGTCAACAAAGCCGTCGCACACCCGTCGTCGAGGCGGTTCAACGCACGGCTCCGTCGGTGGTCTCGATTTTCAGCGAGCAGCGTCCCCAATACAATCCATTTGGTTTTTTTGGGCTCGAACAAGACGATGAAAGCGGACGGACTTCCCTTGGGTCCGGTGTCATCGTCGATCCGCGCGGTCTGGTCGTCACAAACGAGCACGTTGTTGCTGGCGCGGCCCGCATTCGCGTGCTTTTGGCCGACGGTCGCGAGCTGCCTGCAACGCTGGTTGGAGCGGATCAATCGTTTGATTTGGCCGTGCTCAAGATCGAAGCCGGAAAAGAGGGAAAAGAGGTCAAGGACTTGCCCGCGCTCAAACCGGGCACAGCGACGGATTTGATGATTGGCGAGACGGTGATCGCGATTGGGAACCCGTTTGGTTTGTCGCACACCGTCACCTCAGGTGTGATATCGGCGCTCAACCGCATGGTCCGCGCGAAAAACCGCACCTACGAGGACTTCATCCAAATCGATGCGCAAATCAATCCTGGCAACTCCGGCGGGCCTCTCCTCAACGTGAACGGCGAGCTGATCGGCATCAACACCGCCGTGCATTCAGGTGGCCCTGGAATCGGTTTCGCAATTCCCATCGATCGCGCCCGCACCATCGTGAACGACCTGTTGCAATTCGGTCGTGTTCGTTACGGCTTCGTCGGCTTGCGCGTGAGCCCTATTCTCGAACGCCGTCGGCAACCCGTCGGTGTGGTTGTGACCGAGGTCGAAGCGCAAAGCCCCGCCGAAAAAGCTGGCATCCGTCCCGGCGACGTCATCACTCGCATCGGCGACGAAGACACCGAGACCGTCGAACGCTATTGGGATCGCGTCCATCGCATCCTCGCCGGGCAGGAAGTTCGATTTCGTCTGACCCGAGGCGAAGTCACGCTGCGCACCACACCGCTCGATCCGCGTGAACAATCCGTCCGCGCAAAAAAACGCCTCGGCCTCGACGTGGTGGACATTCAGGGCCGCGCCGCGCTCGTCCAGCGTGTGACGCAAGGTTCGGTTTCCGATCGAATCGGTTTCCAACCGGGAGACGCGATTTTGCAAATAGGTGCGCGTCAAATCCGCTCGGCTGCCGACTTCCAGACCGCGATCGGAGAAATCCGACCCGGAACAGATACCGTGATGTTGGTGTTGCGAAACGGCACTTCGTACTACGTCACGGTTCCCTTCTAGCGCGTTTATTCCGTCGGTGAATCCAGACCCAAACAGGCTTTGCGCGCAGAGGGTTTACGCGCCGACGTGACGCGGATATCGTGGCAGAAATGAACTCGCGTCGTCGTTGCCGCTTGCCCATCGGGCCACTTGGTTGCTTTTTTTGGCTGGCCGCGTTTTCCGGCTGTTTGGCGAACACGCTTTCCCAGACCGCTGCGCCGCCCGTCGCGCCGCCGAAGCCGGAACTTCTGTGCGAACGTCAAGGTGCCGAGCGAATCGAAACCGCGAATTTTCGGGGTGGTAAGGCACCTGAGGTCGTCAAGGTCTTCCACAAAAATCCCGACGGAAATCCGCCGCTTTTCATGTCTTGTAAAGAAGTGGACGTAAATGGCGACGGGCGAAAAGACATGCTCGTTTACCTCGACAAAAACGGGCGCAAAACCCGCGAGGAGTTTGACCACGACAAAGACGGTGTTGCGGATCAAAAAAGCCATTACGAGGGTGGCGCGCTCGTTCGAGACGAGCTGGATAGCAATTCCGACGGAAAAATCGACATCATCGAGCATTTTTCAGACGGAAAACGCATGCGCGTCGAACGGATTGTCCCGGCCAAACCCGCAGAACCGTCTGCGACTGGAACGTCGGCACAAGCAGGCGACACAGGGTCGGCCAAACCACCCACTTCTTCCGCACCGCCGACCGATTCGTCGGCAAAACCCGTACCTCCGACCGATTCGTCGGCAAAACCCGTGTCTCCGACCGATTCCGTCGCGAAACCAGCGGCTTCGGTGCCTGCCTCCTCAGACGGGAAAAACTGAAGCGCCGGGTTTTCTTTGCCAAATGGCTTTGCCAAACGGCCTATTTTTTCGCGGGTCGCCAGCCTTTCATCGGGCCCGGTTTTTTGGCGACGCCGTAATGCCCACCGACGTACTTGCATTCCATCACGTACAGCGCAGACGAAAGCACGTTGAGCGCCGTCTTCAGGTCGGCGCGTTCGCCGGGCTGGTTCGGATCGGGCGGCAGCGGCGCAGGAAACGCCTGATAACAGGCTATCTCGGCCTCTCGCACCGTCGCTCGACACTGGTACAGCCGGGCTACGACCTCGCCCTGATGAATTGATGGATACAAAAACGGAACCCCAAACAAACTGTGGGTGTTGTGCGACGCGCTGCGAACCTCTTGAGCCGTTTGTCCCAGAAGCCGCACTTCTGGCAGCGGCTTGTCCATCACCTCGCAACCGATCATCGAGCGCACAAGGTCGATTGCGCCTTCCAAGTCGCCGCACAGACCCGACGCGCCTTCGTCCTGAGCGACGCGCTGCGCATCCAAAAACAAACCTTGGAGCAAATCGAGCTTGCCGCGAAATACGATGCGCGGATGGTTTTTCTCGACGAGGGTTTCGTCGTCCCGCAAATGCGTCAGGTGGACGGGTTTGGTCGTCAAACGCTGGCCCGTCGCGAGAATTTTGTATCGTCCGTCGCTGTTTCCGGGTCTCGAGGACAAACGCTCTCCGCCGCCTCGAGCGGATTGGCGTTGCGCAAGCGGTGACACCGCCACGTCGATGACCGCCGCCGCAAATGCCTCGGCTGCGGCTTCAACAGCGGGCAACGAGCCCGACAAATAAGCACCTGCGTAGTTTGTTTCCGTCGGTGGTCCAAAAAATTTGCGCAGCTCGACCCCGCCCACTTTCAACGCCGCATCGACCGCGATCATCGCCTCGAGGGGCGGTGCGATCAGGTACGCAAGCGGTTCTCCGACGGAAACACCGGCCAGAGTGGACAAATAGCGCCCGGTCGCACGGACAACGTGAGGGAAAAAACACAATTTCCCATGTCCGTCGGCGCTGTAAAACCAAGCTTCATCGGCCAGACAGCGTTGGCACGCCGCGAGCGCGTGGTGAATCTCGTCGATGTCATGGCTGGCGTAGCAACCGATGACTTCTCCCGACAGTGGCCCCGATGCGTGTGCGGCACCTGCATAAAACGACTTTGCGTACACGACTTCGACTTGCGCGGCCTTGGTTCCCTCGTCGAGGGCGACGTAAAGCGCATCGTCGCTGGTACACGTCAAAAAACCAGCGGCGCGCATTCCGTCGGGCAAACCGAGCGACTGTGCGAGCGGCTCCGACACCTGCGCCAAGGTGCGCACGGCGAGTACCTGCGGCTTTTGGGGAACGAGCGAAAACCGAGCCATGCGTCCCCTTACCCGAGCACCACGCCGGATTTCTTGTTTTGCAAAATGCGCACAAGGCTGTCGGCGATTTGCACGGCGGCTTGCGCAGGCGGAAAACCACGCGGATTGATGTTGGAAATCACTTCGCGGTCGGCATCGGTCGCGCCCGTCGCTGGCCGATAGATGTAATAGGCCGAAAGACTGTCCGCAAACCCCAAACCGGGCCGCTCGCCGCAGATGAACAGCGCCGCCTCGCATTCCAAAAGGCGCGCGACTTCATCCATCACCTTGACGCGCGACAAATGCACAAACAGCGGCGGATTGTGCGAAATGCCGCGCGACAAAAGCTCTTGCGCGAGCGCTTTTTGCAGCGGTTCGGCATTTGCGTTGATGGCCTCTGCCGAGAGCCCGTCGCCATAGATGATTTGGAGCCGCTCTCCCTTTTTGAGCTTGTCCAAAATCACAGTCTTGGCCTCGCTCGACAACACGCGGCCAGCGTCGGGTCTTTGCAAAAAATGCTGCTTGTCTTTGGCTTGGCTGCGCACCTGCACAAAACCGAGCCGTTCCAAGAGTTCAGGCTTCACTTCCGACATGACGGCGATTTTTGCGGCGGCGTGGTCTGCCCGGAAACGCAAAAGGGTCGCGGTTGTATATCGACTGCCGACACGACCGACGGCAATCCGTGCTGGTGTCGCAGCGACGAGCGAAGCCAGCGCCGACGGAGCAACCGGTTTTTGCGGCGCACTCGGCAGAAGCAGAACCTCGCCGCCGAAGACGCCGACCGGCGGAACATCCCGCGCGGCGACACCCTGCTGAGCCAGCGCCTTGCGCACCATCGCCTCGATCGCAGAACGGTCCAGTAAGTCGGCCATGCGCGCGGTTTACCACACGACTCAAAAAACTGAGAGATCGTCTTTCCAAAAACCCTCGCACGCCGAGGCACACATCGACGAGCGGCGACCGGCATGTTGTTTGCAAACTCAGGAGGTTGGTTTCCCGATGAAGCGCACACTCGCACACACCCTGTCGCACACAGCCGCGCGGTTTTTCGTGTGGTGCTGGGCCGTGTTCGTGTGGTGCTGGCTCTCGCAGAAACCGGCGTTTTCCCAGGAGATTCCGATTTTTGCGCGGATCGAGCGGCAAGCGCAGGAATGGGCCGCGCTCGAAGCCCAAAAAGTCGCGGGGCAACAAGAGTTGGCCCGTCGGGAAGCCGAACACGGAAAGCGAGTCGCTCAGATTGAGCGATTGAAAGCCGAGCCACCCGGTCCCGTGCGAGATCTGCGGCTGGAATCGCTGCTCGCACAGGCCAAGGAACAAGGCGACGAGCTGTCGCAACAAGCGCTCGCGCTGCAAAAACGGAGCGACAGCATTGTGACGCTGCAAAAACAACTGCTCGCGTTGTGCAATCGGGCGCTGGCAACGGGTGAATCCCTGACGGCGACGCAGCGCGTGCGGGTGTTGCAACTGTTGACGGCACTCAGCGAACAGTTGCACGGCGATGTGCCCAGCCGAGTGCGGGATCTATCGCAAAAAAGCGAAGTGCTAACAGAACAGCCGTTGCACAGCGACGAACCACAGTGGTTGCGCGAACGAGCGGACCTTTTGCGCGATGTGGCCGACAAATTGGCGCGCGAAACCGAAAAACTCGCTGAGCGCCGCGTTGCGCTCGTGTCTCGGCAACGGATTCGCCAACGAGCAGCCGCCGTGGATGAGGATTTGTTTGCTGAACAGGCCACCGCTCGACGAGGAACCGTCGCGCAAACGACACGCGAAGGTGCATCCGCAAAAGATGCTGCGCCGATGGCAGGAGGCCCTTCCGCGCCCAGTCCGCCCGCATTCGATGCTTCCAGCGGTTCCACGGTGAGTCCGCAAGTTCGATCCGGCGTGGACCCCGCAGCCCTCGACGCGTTGTTGCGCGCGGATGTTTCCAAAGAGGGAAACGCGCAGGCCGCAGGGCTTCTTCGCGCAGAAAGCGAACTCAAACAGCTCGCCATCCGACTTCGGAATCGCGCCGCCGAGCTCGAAAAACAAGCCCAAGCCGCCAGTCGCCAAAAGTAAGGGTCTGCAAGTCCAACGAAAAAAGAGTTGCTCAAAAAAACGCTTGGATCTTCGATAGGTCCAAATCCTCTCCAAAACGGGAAGTTTGCTTCCCCCTTTTCGCTTCGAGGTTCCCATGTCCAAAACCGCTCTGTTCTTGCTATTCGGCGCGTTTGTTTCGCTGTCGTGTAATCCGGCCCGCGTAGAGGACCCGGACAAATGCGTGCCCGGGCAAGCCGATTGCGATCCGCCCGTCGTCCCGCCAAAGCCGAAGCCCAACACCGGCAACTCAAAATTGCGCATCGGGCCGAAAGCGCCCATCGGTTTCGATACCAAACAGGACGGCTCGTATGGCGTGCAGACGGACAAAGATGGGAATGTGATTTTGGACCCTGCGGGCAAAATTTCGACGACCACGCCTGTCATTTGGGTCGCGAACAGCCAAGAAGGCACCGTGTCGAAAATCGACACCCGAACGATGATCGAAGTCGCTCGGTACTACACCTATCCCGGCGGCGGCGGAGACCCAAGTCGCACCACCGTCGGTTTGCAAGGCGATGTCGTCGTCGCAAACCGGGCCGGTTCAGGGGGAAACAAGGCTTCTGCCGTGCGGATCGCTGGCGACCGAGCCTCGTGTGTGGATCGAAACCTGAACGGCGTGATTGACACGTCGGAAAACGCTGTGTTTGGCCAGGCCGCGACGCCGATTCCGTGGCCTTCAGACAAGCCAAACGATCCTCCCGATGAATGCATTTTGTGGATGACGCCGCTGACCGCGAATTCCTATCCCCGCGCAGCCGGATACAACGCCGGTTTTGCCGAGGGAGATACCGTGATTTACATCGGCCTCTATTCCCACAAACAGGTCGTCCGTCTCGACCAGCGAACCGGAAAAATCCTCAAGACCATCGACGTGAGTCCGTCCATGCCGTATGGCTTGGTGCTCGACAAAAATGGGGACGTGTGGGTGCGTGGAGCAGATGGGAGTCTGGGGTGGATACAGGTCAGCAAAGGGGATGCGGTGCAAACCTTCAACGGGTCGCTTGCTCCACCGTGTGGATATGGCATCGCTGCCGACGCAAAAGGTTTCATTTACACAGCGGGGAGCACCTGCGTGTCGCGCTTCGATCCGATCGCCAAAACGTGGGAAAAACTTGATCTGCGTTCGCAGGGCGCGTCGTTTTTGCGTGGTCTGGCCGTGGACAGCAAAAACCAAGTCTGGATTGCGGACACAAGCTCGGGAATGTTCCACGTCGATGCTTCGGGACCGGCGATGGCTTACAAGGGCAAAACGGCCACGTTGTCGTCGAACAATGTCGGTGCAGCCATTGATTTTGACAACAATCCATGGGTCATCAGCCAAACCAACGGTGCGGCGTACAAAGTGGATACGACGGACTACTCGACGAAGATGATCAAAGTTGGCACGGGGCCGTACACGTACAGCGACATGACCGGTTATCAATTGCGCAACGCCGCCGCACCAACGGGCATTTGGCGATACACAGCGCAAGGTTGCGGAGGTTCGCACCGCACGAAATGGGTCAATTTGGATTGGACCGCCACCGTTGCGATGGGGACCGAGATCGTGGTGAAACTCCGCTCGGGCGCAACCAAGGCCGAACTCGAGGCTGCGCCGTGGAAGCAGGTTTCCAAAACACCGTCCGATTCTCCTCCGGTGAGTTTGGAAATTCCCGAGGCCAAAGGGATTCTTTTGCAAGTCGAGTTTTCGATGCGCGCCGCGACACCAGAACTGACACCGATCCTGTCCAGCGTGACCTTCAGCTACGACTGCATCTACGGCTAGCCCGTTCCCGCCCAGAAAGGACAGCGGTGGGCGCGGGCTAGGTCCGGGAACCGCTCTGCAAAACCCGCGTAAACATCCCACAAAGGTCGAACCGAACCCTCGCAAACCGTCCGAACGACGGGGCGGGGTGTGTGCGGAACGCTTGAAACCAAAAAAAACAGCGCGGGGGGCGTGCGCGGATGGTTTGAAACCAAAAAAAACAGCGCGGGGGGCGCGCGCGGATGGTTTGAAACCAAAAAAAACAGCGCAGGGGGCGTGCGCGGATGGTTTGAAACCAAAAAAAACAGCGCGAGGGGTGTGTGCGGAACGCTTGAAACCAAAAAAAACAGCGCATGGGGCGTGCGCGGATGGTTTGAAACCAAAAAAAACAGCGGGCGGGGCGTGCGCGGATGGTTTGAAACCAAAAAAAACAGCGCGAGGGGCGTGCGCGGATGGTTTGAAACCAAAAAAAACAGCGCATGGGGCGTGCGCGGATGGTTTGAAACCAAAAAAAACAGCGCGAGGGGTCAAATTTGACGGTTTCAGTTCGCAAAACCCAGCCCCCACCCCTGTTTCCAGCCCATTTGCACGCGGCAGTCAAACCCCGCGCCCGCCCTGCTTCTTGTGAGCCCGCAAACTTTCAAACAGAAGATGGATGCGTTTCAGTGACCGTGTTCTTTTTGGGCGGCTTTTCGGAGGGTTTTGGCGGTGGGGCCGGGGCCGAGGGCTTTTTGGGTGTTGGCACCGTGGCCTTCGCCCAAGATGCTGCGGGCATAGGCTTTCCACTCGAAGGTGTCGGAGTGCTCGGGGGTGTGGCAGGACAGGCAGGTGTCTTGGTCGGGTTTGGGGGTGGGGATACGGACCTTGCCGGGGTTTTGGACATGGAGGGAACCGGGACCGTGGCAGACCTCGCAGCCGACGTGGCGCAAGTCGGGGGCGACTTTGGGGGGCGTGGTGGCGTTCTCCCACAGGTCGAGGGTGAACAGGTTGCTGCCGCCGGGTTGGCCAAACCCGGTGGAATGGCAATGCACGCAGTCATACGACAGGTGCTTGCGCAATTCGGTCAGGGTGCGGAAGGCGCGACCGTGCTGGGTGTTCTGCCACACGGCGTGGGCGGGTTCGTGGTAGTGGCACGCGCCCAAACAAGCGGTGTTGCCGATGTAGGAAGGCTCGGACGGGGCCGGGGGCGGCGGGGGAGCAGACACGACGCGGACATTGGCTTGCCCGATGCGGACCTCCAATTCGTCCATGGCGGCGCGCACGGCCTGGTCGGACGGAATGGCGCGAGACAAGGGGACAAGTTCTGCGGTGACGAAACCGTTTTCGACCGGCGCGGGCGCGGCGAGGCTGTCGATTTGTTTGCGCAACGAGGCCAGGTCGTCTTGCTGGGTCTTCACAAACGTGGGATCGGCGGACGGATCGGCGCGGAGGCTGGCAAGTTGGGCGGATACGGTCTGGGCGCGGGCCGTGAGCTTGCGGGCCAGGTCTTGGCGCTGCGCCTCGGTCGGCACAGGACGCCACACGAGGTTGTTTTGCGAAGACAGGTGGAGCGTCACATGAAACACGCGCTCGCCCTTTTTTCCGGGCACGAGCAGCAGCGACTCGCCGACCGTTTCGGGCTGGGCCACGCCATCGGGCAGGCTGTCATCTGCACCGACCACCCACAGTTTGACTTGGGAAAACGTGCGGGCGAGCTTTCTCACCCGGTCACGCGGCAGAGCGGCCAGCACGACGGTGAACGCAAGCGACTTTGGGGATAGCGCGGCCAGTTGTTGCGACAGGGCTTTTTCGGGATCGGTCACTGACACGGACGCGGGCCAACGGGCGCTTGGATCGGCCAAACCGATGACGCCCCACGAAAAACCGAGCGCGGTTTGCACGGCGTGCGGCACAAGCGCGTCCTTGGGCAAGCCGGACAGGTTTGCGCAGACGCGACGAAAACCGGGCTGGATGGCGGCCTCGGGTTCGTTCCGCAGGTCTTCGGGCTGGATGGCGGTCAGCGCGCCGAGCTGGCCCCAGGTTTTTTCCAAAAAATCGGCTTTGAGGCGAGCCTGCGGCTGTCGTTCAGCGGGCAGCGCGATGGGTTCGTACCGAAGACCGCCCGCATCCAAGAAACGGGTTTGCTCGGGGACTTGGTGAAGCAGCGTGGCCAGGCGCGCAATGCCTCCGAGCGGTGTGGACGTACACCCGCAAGGTTCCAGCGTGTTCCACATCCGGGTCGAGACATACAAATGAAGGGCGTGCAGAGGAACGGGGGCCGTTTGCGCGTGCGTGGCGGGCTTGAGCGGACGGACCTCGGTCTTCCCGCCGTGGCAATCCATGCCAGACAACGCGAGCAGGACGCAAAAAGCGACCAGCTTGGCAAAGCGGTGCGTCAAGTCGCTGGCTCCTGCGGGGACGGCGCGGCTGTTTTGGGCAGGGTGCGGGCTTCCTCGATCAGCATGTTGGGGATGCCGTTTTGCACGGCATACGCAAGGCCACAGGTGCGGCAGGACAGCTCGGTCGGGTCGGCCACAAGTCCACCTTTGCACTTGGGACAACGGAGAATGGCCAGAAGCTCGGGACGAAGTTCAGGAGGGTTCATGCGTTCGCGTATACCACTCTCGACGAAATCATGACAAGCCGGGCCGAGGGGTCTTTTGCCCTGGACGATAGTTGCGAAGACGCTGGCCGAGCGCATCCACCGCAACAAAATCCGCCGCACAAAACGCATGGCCGGGGCAGGTGTTGCAAATCGGAATCGCCTGGACGTGTTTCTGAAGGTGCGCGCGGCGAAGCTTTTGGGCAGGCGGGCCGTTCCACACGTCCGACACAGACTGCACGGACAGATCGCCCAGGACGTTCACGGCCTCGAAGACGTTGGCGCAGGGCACGACTTGGCCATTCCACAAGACGGTCAGTTCGGCAAAGGGCAGGCGGCAGGGCAAACTCGGGGGCGGTTCGGGTTGCGGAGGCGACGAAGGCGTCGTCCGTGGGCGCAAGGTTCCGAGCGGCACTTGACCGGCCCAATCGCGCGCTTCTTTGAACACGACATGACGCGGAAAACGACGCGCAAAGGCTTGCACCTCGTGTTGGTTTTGGGACGAGACAATCATTTGAACGACGATGGACAGGTCGGGGTGCGATGCCGCCTGTGACAGAAACCGATCGACGTGCTGCATGGTTTTCGCAAAATCGCCTCCGGTTCGCATCGTCGCGTAGCTTTCTTCGGACGTGGCATCGAGGGAAATCACCAAAAAACGCAGCCCGGACGAAAGCAGCGCCGCGCCTTTGCGTTCGGTCAAAAACGTCGCATTCGTGGACAAACCCATCGCGACACCCAAACGACTGCCGTACGCGACCAGCTCGGGCAGGTGAGGGTGAAACAGCGATTCGCCCAGGTGATGCACATAGGCAAATTCCAGCTCGGGCGCGGCCTCATCCAGAATGCGGCGAAACAGGGACGGCTTCATGTACCCGACAGGCCGCTGCATCGTCTTGTGCGGACACATCGGACACGCGAGGTTGCAAAAGTTCGTGAGCTCCAACTTCAGATGAACCGGCTTGCCGCGCAGGTGCGTGCGACCGGCCAGCAGGTCCTGGGCCAGCAACAGGCGGTTTGCGCGCCGAAGGCCATGGGGATCGCAAACTGTGGGATCAAAAACGGGAAAGGCCGGGGCAGGACTATTCATGGGTCAGCGCAGAAAGGAGCGGGGCGTTTGCAAGGTGCCGTTTGCCCGCTTCGGTCACTTGGGAAAGCGTCACGCGGTGTATCCGAGCGCGCAGGTCATCGATGTATCGGATGTCTCTGCCGACAAAAGCCAACCGGGACAGCACTTCGGCCAGATCGTCGTCTTCGGCCAGCATCGCATCGAGCTGTTTGTCGTATCCGGTGATGGCCTGCGCGAGTTCTTCCTGCGTCGGACCTTGTTCGAGCAAGCGACGCAATTCTTCGCGCATGGCCGCAAGCGTCTTGGGCCCGTTTTTTGCGGCGCACGTCGCCAGCGCAGCAAGAAAAGCGCCGTTGTCCTTGGTCGGGATCTGCAAAAAAGACTGAACTTCATAGGACAGACCCTCTTTTTCGCGCAGGCGCTGGTTCAAACGAGACACGGATTGCGCGCCGAACACCTGATGCCAAAGCACGAGCGCGGGAAAATCTGGGTGGTCGTCCGCGAGCGGAAACGGAAGCAAAATCGCCGCCGCCGCGCTGTCTTTGTCGGGCAACGGCACACGAACATCGGCGGGTGAAACGGGTTTGTACGGGCGCGGCAAACGCGCAAACGGCTGTTTCGCCACAAACGAACCAAACTGCTTCGTGGCCGCCGTCAGCACCTCGTTTGGATCAAAATCCCCGACGAGCACGAGCCGGCCCTGCTGGCCTCCCAGCAGGTCTTGCGCCACAAAACGAACGTCGGAAAACTTGGCCTGCGCAAGGCGCGCGAGCTGTTCATCCGTCGTCGGAAGGTATCTGGGATCGTTGGGCGGAAACGCGGTCGCGTGGCGAAACAAATGCAGCAAGGCTTGCGCCATCGGGTTGTGGATGAGCTCCTCGGTTTGCGCGACGGCTTGTTGCCGGACGCGCTCGAATTCGGCGGGTCGCAGGCCGGGCTGTTTCACCACATCCGACAAAAGAGACAGCAGCGCGGGCAATTCGCTGCGGACGGTGCGCCCGGATAGATCCAAATGCTGGCCCAATTGACCGGGGATGCTGGCTCGTGTCGTTGCAGCGAACGTCCCTTTGCGCACATCCAGCTCGTCCAAAAAGCGGTCGTAGTCGAGCGACTGCGTGCCGCGCCCAAGCAGCGGGGCCAGAAGGCTCACCACCGCCTCTTTTCCTTTGATGGAGGGCTCGTTTCCAAACGGCACAGACAACACCCATTCGACCTGCTGGCCTCGCGTGGCCTTGGGAACCAAAATCAGGCGCAAACCGTTGTCGAGCGTCCGTTCGACCAACCGCTGCGCCAGATTTTTGGGCGCTTGCACAAACGGTTCGCCGGTTTGCAGCGGGCCGCCCGGTTGGAACGTCTTGAGCGCGGCCTGGACCTCGGCGGTGGCGCGCAAGGTTTTGGGCGGCGGCACTTTTTCGGGCAGAAACAGCGCCGTCGTGCGGTTTTGCGCCACGAAATACCGCTGCGCCACGGTCTGAACCTGCTCGGCAGTCACCGAAAGCGCCTGGTTGCGCAGGTAAAAAAGCAGACGAAAATCCCCCAGCGTCGCGAAAATCGACAGCGCGTGTACAAGTTCGATGGGATTGCAGGACAGACGGTGGTGCTCGGCTTGGACATGATGAAAAAAGCGGCGCAGCTCGGTGTCCGTGATGCCGTGTTGCACAAGTTCGGAAAGCGTCGCGGCGACGATTTGTTGCACGCGCTGCGGATCGGTGGTGCTGCGCAGCTCGATGAACAGCAGGAAACCGCCCGGTTCGGCGCGCAGCTCGTTTTCGGCTGACACGCTGACCGCAAGACCCGTTTCGACCAGCGCCTTGTACAACCGACCTGAACCAGGCCGCGCCAACACATACGACAGCGCAGACAGCGCCGCCTGATCCGGATCGGCGACGGACGCAGTGTGAAAATACATCGCCAGAAGCGGCAGTTTTCCAACGCGCCGCACGGTAACGAATCGCTCGCCATCTTGCGCGGGTTCTTCCGTGTGCGTTTTTTCTGGCGGAGGGCCTTGTGGTCGAATCGGCGCAAACAATTCAGCGACCAACGCGAGCGTCTTCGCTCGCTCAATCGGCCCGCCAATCACCAAATGCGCGTTGTCGGGACGATAGTGGCGCGCGTAAAACGCTTGAAGACGCTCGACGCGGGCTCGCTCGATGTCGCTGCGCGTGCCAATCGGATCTTTGCCGTAACCGTGAATGACATACGCCGCGTGGTGCAGTCGCCTGGCCAAAAGGTCGCGAGGCTCACTATCTGCCAGTTCCAATTCGTTGCGCACCACTTGAAATTCCCGATCGAGGTCCGCCTGCCGAATCCGCACCTGCGTCATCCGATCCGCTTCGATCGAAAGCGCGAGGCGCAAGTTGTCGAGCGAAGGCAAATGCGTTTGGTAGTACCGGGTTTGGTCCACCTCGGTTTCTGCATTCCAACTTCCGCCTCGACGATCGATTTCGGCGTCCGGTTTGGGAAAGCGCGCCGTGCCTTTGAAAAGCAGGTGTTCCAAAAGATGCGCCATGCCTGCCTCGCCGTAGCCTTCGTGGCGCGAACCGACCGAATACGCGACCTCGACCGTGACAGAAGAGGCCGACGGCTCTGGCACAAGCAGCACGCGCAGCCCATTTTTCAGCCGGTACGCGAAAACACCCTCGACTTCGCCTTCAGCCGCTACGCCTTTCACCGGAAACGACGCCTTGGGCGTGCTGGCGCTGTGGGCATTCGGCGCTGACAGCGCAAGCAGCAAAAACAGCACGAAAAAACGGCGAGAAAACGGCCCCAAAACCAGCCCAATCGAACAACGCGGCATGTCTGAAAATCTAGTACAAATTTGGGTTTTTACGTTCCCAGCGTGATGCGAGCAGTTGGGCACATCCTCGGCGAGAAAATGACCGCCGAGCTTGACAGATCGCCCCAAAAGATTTCACGATCCGAAATACGATGAGCGGCAAAATTGCGTCAGGAATCGGAGTAAGTGCCGTCGCACGGTTTGCGTGCGTTCGGCAGAAAAATTTGCGCAGTGCGTCATGGACACGTCTCGTTTTTGCTGTGCTCTTGGGTGGTTCGGGGTGCTGGGAAGTGCCGGTTTTGCCGGACCCGACCAACGATCACCACAACCGAGACGGCGGTTCCTCTGATCTGGCTGGCACCGACGGTGGGCCCGCCGGCGTGTCCTGGAAATGGGAAAGCCCCATTCCACAGGGCAACCACTTGCGCGCCCTGTTTGGAAGAGCCGGACAAACCGCCGATTCTGACGAGCTGTACATGGCTGGCGAGGCAGGCGTGCTTGTGACCGGCCACAGCACAAGTTGGAAAGTCCAAAAAGGCCCCGGCGGCGGTCGCACGATTTTGGGGCTTGCAGGTTATGTCCAAGACACCAGCGTGCGGATTGTCGGCGTGGGCATCTACGACTTGGGCGTGCTCCACACGGGCACTGTGTGGGCCGATGTGAGCCCCTACTTGGGCACAGGAGACGGCCAGCTTACGTCGATTTGGGCGGCTCCGACGGCGGGCGATTTCTTTGTCGCAGGTACGACGGGCCGCGTCTATCGGGTCGCACAAACGACCAATTCCCTCAAGTTCACCGCCGAAGCTGCGGGCGTGACAACCGATTCTTTGTTCGGGATTTCCGGCGCAGGCACCTCGACGGCACCCGATGTGTATGCGGTCGGTGCAAACGGGCGTGTTTTGCACCGTGCTACCGACGGAAAATGGGCCATCGAAGCCAATGCGATGGTTGCGCAGCAGCTCAATGCGGTTTGGGTCGGGCAGGGCGCGCTGGCCGGCAACGTGTTTGCGGCGGGCGATGCGGGCGTCGTGCTGCGAAAAACCGGCACCAACTGGGCGGTCGAGAAACCTCCGACCACAGAGAACCTGACGGCGCTTGTGGGTGTGGGTGACGAAGTGTACGCCGCCGGGAACAAGGGAACGATTCTTCGACGGAAATCGGGTGTTTGGCAGATGGAAGCGCAGGGCCTCACGAGCGAACTTCTGTCCGCGCTGTGGGCCACCGACCGGGGCGCGGGGACCGTCACCGTCTATGCCGTCGGCAATTTGGGAACGATTTTGCGCCGCGAGCGCGACACCTGGACGCAACTCTCCAGCCGAGTGACTCAAACCTCGCTGTCGTCTGTGTGGGCCGCGAGTCCGTCCGAGACATATGCCGTCGGAAACGGCGGGCTTCTGCTGAAACGCACCGGCGTTGGTGCGCAGGGCGCCTGGAGAATGGTCTCGACGACGAACGCCGAAACGCTCAATGCCGTAAGTGGTTTGCCCGCTGCCACAGGCGACGCGGATGTGTTCGCCGTCGGAGCCAACGGCACCGTCTTGCATCAAGCCGGTTCGGTGTGGGTGCAAGAGGCTGCGGGTCTGACTGGCAACGATTTGACGGGGGTTTGGGTGGGTGCTGACTCGGTGTTTGTCACGGGTCGAGCCGGGCGCGTGTACAGCAAACTGTTGGGCAAATGGGACATTGAACCAGGACCGGCGGCTGGCGCGCTCACCGACGATTTGTTTGCCGTTTGGGGCACTGGCAGCGGCGATGCTCGCGTCGTGTACGTCGCCGGCGCAAAAGGTGTCATCGCCCGTCGAGACAAAACGGGCTGGACCCGCGAAGCCCAAGGGCTCACCACCGATAGCTTCGTCGCTCTTTTGGGCACGTCCGAAGATGGCTTGGTTGCGCTTGGCAACAAAGGCAACGTGCTCAAGCGATCCGGCGGAAAATGGACGGTCTCGACTGCGCGGCCCTTGACCCAAAACGGCGCGAGCGGTTCGTCCGGCTGTCTTATCGCCAAAACGGGTGAACTGTGGGGCGTCGGCACACAAGGTGTGATCATGCGCCAAGCCGGTTCGGAATGGGTCAGCGAGGCTTCACCCACCAACCAGCCTTTCTCGAGCATCGCGTGCGCTGGCCCGAGCGACCTGTTCGCCGTCGGCCCAAGCGGCCTCATCCTGCACAAATACTGACCTTTCCGTCAGCAGGCACGCGCCAATTGCGAAAGTTGGCGTAGTTTTTCGTGGGCCGCACGCGGGGACAAATCATCCACATCCAGGTTTTTCAGCAACAACAGCGCTTCCATGTGCTCTTTGGGGTGTTCTTTCTGCACACTTGCGCTTACAGGCACAGGCTGTGGCGCAGGACTTGGCGACGCGGCCAAACCCGGCGCGTCTTTGAGCAAGAGCGACAATTGACCCGTTTGCAAAGGCGGCACACCGTGCGCGGGCAAAGACGATGTGCCTTGGGCCGCAGCTTGTTGCTCCAGTGCCAAAAGGATTTCGCGGGCTCGCTGCAAAAGGGGTGCGGGCAGACCCGCCAAACGGGCGACCTCGATGCCGAAGGACCGATTCGCCCCGCCGGGCAGAAGTTTGTGCAAAAACACGATTTCGTCGTTGTACTGCCGAATCGCGACCTGGGCGTTTCGCACTCGAGGCCGCGCCGCCGAAAGCGCCGTCAGTTCGTGGTAGTGCGTCGCGAAAAGCGTTTTGCAGCCCACCACGTCGTGCAAGTACTCAGCGACAGCCCACGCGATCGACAGACCATCGTACGTAGACGTTCCACGGCCAATCTCATCGAGGACCACCAACGAACGACGACTCGCTTTTACCAGGATGTTGCTCGTCTCGCGCATCTCGACCATGAACGTCGAATCACCGCGAGACAAATTGTCCGCCGCGCCAACGCGTGTCAGCACGCGATCGACAAGCCCAAGCTCTGCTTGCTTCGCCGGTACGAACGAGCCCATTTGCGCCAAAATGCAAATCAGCGCCACCTGTCGCATGACCGTGGATTTGCCCGCCATGTTCGGCCCCGTGAGCAGCAGAATTTGCTCGTTTTCCGGGTCGAGCGCCGTGTCGTTTTGAACAAACGTCCCACGTTCCCGAAGCTGCTCGACCACCGGATGCCGACCGTCGCGAATGTCCAGCCGCAGCCCCGAGGTCATCGTCGGACGGCAATATCCCTGACGGTGCGCGAGTTCCGCCAAACTGCACAACACGTCCCACCTCGCAATCGTCCGCCCCAGCGCAAGCAACCGCGTTGCGTGTGCCGCCCATTCTTTTCGCAGCGTTTCAAACAACGAAAGTTCGAGCTCGATGCGCCGTTCCTCGGCGTGCAGGATTTTCGCTTCGTATTCGGCCAGCTCGTCGGTGACGTACCGCTCGCCATTCACCGTGGTTTGTTTTCGCACGTAATCGCTCGGCACCTTTGCCAGGTTCGCGCGCGTGACTTCGATGTAATACCCAAACACTTTGTTGAAACGAACCTTCAGCGACGCGATGCCCGTTCGGCGCTGCTCGCGTTCTTCGATGCGTTGGATGTGGTCTTTGCCGCCCTGCGAAAGTTCGACGCACTCGTCTAGCTCCGCGTTGAAACCAGGCCGCAAAAAACCGCCCTCGCGCCAAATCAGCGGCGGACTGTCGATGAGGGTCGATGTGATGCCGTGTGCCACATCCGAACACAAATCCAGACCCGGAGACAGGAGCGGCGGAAGGTCGGCATCCAACAAACCGGCTTTTTCGTTTTGCGCCCCGCGCAAACAAGCCGCGATTTTGGGCAGCTCGGCCAGACTGTGCCCCAAATTCGCCAGGTCGCGAGGCGTTGCGAGCAGCGTGGTCAGCCGCCCCGTCAGCCGTTCGATGTCGTGCAGACCGCGCAGCAAATCGCGCATCGCTTGGCGCGTCGCCTGCCGTTCGTACAGCCATTCCACCGCATCGTGTCGCGCCCCGATTTCTGGCAAATCCAGCAGCGGTTCCAGCAGCCATCGCCTGAGCAGCCGGCCACCCATCGCCGTTTTCGTCTGATCAATAACCCCCAGCAATGAACCCCGCCGCTGTCGTTCCAAGAGCGTCTGCAAAAGCTCCAGGTTCGTTTTTGTCGTGTCGCACAGCACCATACAATCCGTCGGTCGGTATGCACGAAGGGACGTGATCGGCAAACCGCCCTGGGGCTGCGTCGCACGCGCATATCGCAAACACGCTGCTGCTGCTGCAACGAGCCACGGTTGGTTCTGCAAAAACGTCTTTCCGTCAAGATCCGAAACGAGACCAGCCAAAAGCGTTTCGTCGGCAGCCGGATTCTCGCGCGCAGTTTTCCCCGTCGCGACTTTGAGCCGCGCGGCAATTTTCGTCATCCATTCCGCATGCATCGAGGCTGCGTTCGTCCCCGTTTTGTCTTCCACGAACAAAAGCTCGGCGGGTTCGATGCGGCACAGCTCGTCGAGCACGTCCGTTTCCGGCAATTCGCACGCTGCGAACTCTCCCGTCGAGACTTCAAGGTGCGCCAGACCGACCCGCCGCGCCGATTCGTGCGTCTGTGTCACCTGTGGACAAATCGCGCACAAGTAATTCGAGGTCTTGGGTTCAAGCTGTTCTTCCTCGAGAACAACGCCTGGTGTGACGACCTGAGTGACCGCACGCCGCACGATTTTTTTGGCTTTTTTCGCGTCCTCGATTTGGTCGCAAATCGCCACTTTTTTGCCCTGCGCGATGAGCCGACCGATGTAACCCCGCACCGCGTGATACGGCATGCCGCACATCGGCACCGGCACCTCGCGGTGTTTGTCCCGGGAAGTCAGCGTCAAATCGAGAAGTTGCGACGCCTCGATCGCGTCGTCGAAGAACATCTCGTAAAAATCCCCCATCCGAAACAGCAGAATGCAGTCGGGATACCTCTCTTTGATCTCCAGGTACTGACGCATAACCGGTGTATCGATCGCCGGAATCGCGCTTTTTCCGCTCGATCGTGCCTCGGCAACCGAGGGAAACGGTTGCGGCTCCGCGTGTGAGGCCTCTTCACCCAAACTCGACAAGCCAGGCTTTTGCATGGCTTGCGCTTTAGCAGCTTTGCCTCGGTTTGGTAAAGCGCGTGCTACGATGTGCGCGAGCCGTTTTGAGCGTCTCCCCTCTTTGTCGTCCCTAGGTGTTACCCAATGAAAAACATGAGAACCCTATTTCCCAAACTTCTGCTTGCCGGTTTGTTCAGCCTCCCGGTTTTGTCCGGCTGCACGTTTTCTTTGCACGAACGGCCTGTGTGTCCCGAAGGAGGCTGTCCGCCGCCTACCATGACCGACATGGCCACACCTCCCGACTTGCTGTCCTCTGTTGCTGACCCAAACGCGAACGGTCCCTTTCTGTTCTCGAACGAGTCTCTTCCTGTGCCGACGGACCTCCGCCTGGCCCAAAACACGCTTTCGATCGTGTGGCCCAGCGACGAAGGTACCGTTCCGTCCTCGAAACAACCCAACTATCCGCTCGTCGTCATGATGCCCGCCCAGAGTCTGTCGTTGTCGCAAATGCGGTCGTATGCAGATCGGCTCGCGACCCACGGAATCGCCGTTGCCCTCGTCAAAGTGTCCGACGAACGACGCCAAATCCAATACCGAGACACCGTTCTTTCTCTCGTCACCTTTTTGACCCAGCAATCCAGCGCAAAAAGCCGAATCGCCGCCGATCGAATCGGCCTGTTCGGCTACCAACTTGGCGGCATGGTCGCCGCGTCTGCGCTGTCGAAAGGCCAAGGCGCATTCCGGTCCGCTTTTCTGGTCGATCCCGTCGCCGTTTTGAGTTTTACCGAGCCCCTCGATGCCCTCAAAGACACCGCTTCGATTGCACAGGGCAAACAGGCTCCGTTTGCGTTGCTTGGCGAAGTCCTTAGCAAGGTGGGCGAACCTGGCGTTTTGCCGTGTACCCCTCCTGATGCGAATTTCGAGCAGTTTTACAGCAAGGCTTCCGGGGCCGCGTTTGCCGTCGTTTTTGGGGGTGCGACTCTATCGGATTTTGTAGGTACGTATCCCGACAACTGCGGCACACCGACCGCTGATCGCGCCACCACCTTGCGTTTGGCTGTGAAGTTCGCGACCGCTTATTTTCAGTGGACCCTGCTCGACCGGTTGTCCGCCCGCGATTATCTGCTCGGCGATGCTTTTGCCCAAGATGGGGCGAAACACAACCTCACACAGACCCGCAAGGGGTTTTAGCGCAGGAGTCCCCCCTTCTTTTCCCCTGTCTTCTTCACAGGCTGCCCCATTCACGTGCCCTTCCGTTTTCAAAGTTTGAAAAACACGCGCTTCCACAACTCGCCTCGCGTGCCGTATAGTGATACCGAGGGTCTATTTGCCGGCTCTCGTCTGAGGGGATATACCGTTGACCGCACAGGCCCAACAGGGCGCTGTACTCTTGGGGCGCACGCTAAACCGCACCTACTACGTCGAGCGGCTGCTCGGCGGAGGCGGAATGGGTGCTGTGTATGCTGCGCGCCATGTTCGTACTGGCGGCTTGTTTGCGGTCAAGGTGCTACATCGAGAAACCGCCACCGACTCTGAGATTTACAAACGATTCCAAGACGAGGCCCGTATCGTGTCCGGGTTGCGTCATCCGCACATCGTCCAGGTCACCGACTTCGACTGCGACGAGGACGGCACACCCTTCATCGTCATGGAACTTCTCGAGGGCGAAGATCTGTATCAACGCCTCTGCCGCGTCCGCAGGCTCTCCCTCCCCGAAGTCCTAGACATCGCCCGCCAAGTCGGCTCTGCGCTCCACGCCGCCCACGAAAAAGGAATCGTTCACAGAGACGT
>Ga0268298_10000095_pt1 | contig 106339 bp, 80 predicted proteins | sample WWTPWeurt_MetaG_FD_194462 | JGI IMG/M metagenome (GOLD analysis project Ga0268298, IMG submission 194462) | Activated sludge microbial communities from WWTP in Nijmegen, Gelderland, Netherland - WWTP Weurt | ecosystem: Engineered > WWTP > Aerobic digester > Activated sludge | place...
TATGACTTCCGTCGGACCGAGATGTGCATCATCCCCTACGGTACTCAAATGGGCGAGATCAGCTTTTGCGCCTACAACACCGGCATCGGTTTCCGCAACATCATCGAGCAAATGATGGCCAACGCGACGGTGTCTGAGTGGTATCGCAAGCACGGACGCCATACCGTGTACGCCAAGAATCAGTCCATCGAACTGCCCGAGTACAGCAACCCTCTCACCAGCCATATCCCCGGCGTACCGGACTATGTGACCCAGCTCAACCAAGAGGGTCGAGTCCGCCTCCGCATCGTCAGCTAGCCCGTTCTCAACCAGACTTTCCGATTCCACATTTGCGCACAGTGGCGTTGGGGTTATCCCACAGTTGTCCGACGGAAAAGGGAGTTGCGCGGGCTTGCGAAGGCGTGCCATCGTAAAAGGCTAAGATCCGTCTCGAAGTTGGAACCCACCTATGCCTGAGCCACCGAACCCCTCAATCACGCCGCAGTGGAATCCGCCCAAGACTTTTCAGGAATTTCGTCTGCTCTGGCCGCTGAGCCGGGGAGGCATGGGCGAGGTCTATCTGGGCCACGATACCTTGCTCGATCGCCCCGTTGCTGTGAAGTTCATCGCGACCCCAGTCAACAATGCAGCCTTGCGCGAGCAGTTCATGACCGAGGCCCGAGCAGCCGCGCGGCTTCAGCATCCCAACGTCGTCACGATCTATCGCGTCGGCGAGGTCGATGAACATCCAGTCATCATTTCCGAGTTTGTGCGCGGGCAAAACCTGGACGCACTTCCGAAACCGGTTTCATGGACTCGCGCGGTCGAGATCGGTCTCGGCCTCGCACGCGGTTTGGCTGCCGCGCATCGCCGAGGCGTGCTTCACCGCGACATCAAGCCCGGCAACGTCATCATTTCCAACGACGGAGAAGTGAAGCTGCTCGATTTTGGTCTGGCGGAATTTTTCGACGCAGACGGACAAAGTGCCGACCCCGAAGACTTGATGTGGAGCCAGGCCGCCGAGATGGCCTCGGTCTCGGGTCAGTACGCGACGATGAATATGCCCGTCGAGGATTCGGCAAAACTCATGGCTGTCGATCCTCCGTCGGCGATCGGCATCGGCGCAAGTCCTGATGAAAAAGAGTTCGTCATCGTCGTCAACCGACGCAGCATGGACCCCTCGTCCACTTCCACGCCCGAACAGAGAGGCGCGTATTCGTCTGGTGCCGTTGCCGCACTCAGCGCAGGTTATTCCGGTCAAGTGCCGCGTTTTCCCACGCTTCCCCCATCGGACAGCCAGCCTCCTTATGGACCGGTGAGCAAAGTCAATCCGTCCGCATCCACGCCCGAAGCCGACCCCACGCCGCGAATGAAGGCCGATTTTTCGCACGAGTCTACCCCGCGACCCTCTCCGGGGCGGCATCAGTCCCGCATCGCGGGCACGCCGCTGTACATGGCACCCGAAATTTGGCGTGGCGAGCCTGTCACCCGCGAAACCGACATCTACGCCATGGGTGCACTTCTGTACGAGATGTGCGCAGGTGCCCCACCCCACATCGAGGTGCCGCTCACCGAACTGCCTCGCATCGCTTCCGAACAAGACGCGCCGCCGCTTTTGCGCGTGGCCCCGACCGTCGATCCGCGTTTTGCGGAAATTGTCGATCGCTGTTTGAAGCGCGATCCCAGACGCCGTTTTTCATCCGGTGACGATCTGCGCGAAGCCCTCGAAGCCTTGCGGCCTCGCGAAGGAAAAATCTCGACGCCCGAAGGCAATCCCTATCGCGGCCTGCTCGCTTTTGAGGCCGAACACCGATCGCTGTTTTTTGGTCGTACAAACGAAATCGGCACCATCATCGACCGGCTCCGCACCGAGGCGTTTGTGCTCATCGCCGCAGATTCCGGTGTGGGCAAATCGTCGCTGTGCCGCGCGGGTGTTCTGCCGCTTGCGACCGACGGTGCCCTCGGGCAAAGCCGCACATGGTCTGTGCTTTTGATGGTGCCGGGCAGAAATCCACTCCTCACGTTTTGCGAGCTGCTCGCGCCGATCATGCAGGTGCCCGCCGAGAAACTCATGGAAAAGCTCCGCGCCGAGCCGACCAGCCTGGCGTGGGAACTGAGGAAAAAACTCGGCGAACGAACCGGCGTGCTGATTTTCATCGATCAGCTTGAAGAATTGGTCACGCTCGCCGATCCGCAGGAAATGCAGGTCATCGGCGCGGCCCTCGGGCGGCTGTGTTCGCGCACGCCGGGCATTCGCATGCTTGCGACCGTTCGCAGCGATTTTTTGGCGCGCGTTGCAACCGTGCCGCACTTGGGCGATGAGCTGGCCCGTGCGCTTTACATTTTGCGGCCCATGACGGCGGACAAAATCCGCGAAGCTGTCGTCGGTCCCGCGCATGCAAAAGGCGTTCGTTTTGAAACCGCGACCATGGTCGATCAGCTCACCGAAAGCACCGCAAAAACGGACAGTGGTCTGCCGCTTTTGCAATTTGCGCTGACCGAACTGTGGGAAGCGCGCAAAGCCGACGTGATCACCGAGGAATCTCTTGCGAAAATTGGCGGTGTGACCGGTGCGCTCGCCCGCCATGCCGATCAGGTGTTGATGAGTTTGCCTGCCGATCAGCGAGCCGCCGCGCGGCGCATGCTCATGCTGCTCGTCACCCTCGAGGGAACCCGCGCCCGTCGCACGCAGGAAGAGATTTTGGTGAATCCTGCGGCCCAGGCGGCTGCCGAGGCCCTGGTCCAAGGTCGTTTGATCGTCGCGCGCGACACCGGCGAGGCCCTCGCGTACGAAGTCGCCCACGAAGCCCTTATCCGAGGCTGGGATACCCTCAAGCGTTGGCTCGAGGAAGCCGCCGAAAGTCGCCAAGTCAAAGGCCGGTTGGAGCAAGCCGCGCACGAATGGCACCGGCTTGGCAAAACCCGCGAAGCACTTTGGAGCGAACGGCAGCTCGCCGAGCTGGCTTTGCTCGACGAGACCGATGTCACCGAAAAAGAACGCGCGTTTATTCACCAAAGCCGCAGTGCCGCACAGCGATCGCGCCTGGTCCGCCGCTCCATTCTGGTGTCGATTCCCGTCCTTCTGACGCTGATCTGGATCGGAATCCGCCTGGAAAGTGCGCGCACCCACCGCATCAAAGTCGATGCGTACCGCGATCGCGGTTTGGCGATCTTTTCGGACGCCCAGAAAAAAGTCGCCGAGGCAGCCAAAATTCGCCAAGCCTCCTATGACGCTTTTGACGCTTTCGACAAAGACAAAGGCGAAGCCCTGTGGGCCCAAGCCCTCGACACCGGAACAGAAGCAACCGATCTATTGAAGAAAGCCGAGCATGCCCTGGAAGCCGGCTTTGCGCTCGATTCCAGTCGTTCCGATGTGCGCGGTGCGTTGGGTGATGTGCTTTTAGAAACCGCGCAATTTTGGGAAGCTACTTTTCAAAAGAACAAACTGTACGAAACGCGCGAGCGGCTTGCGCTTTACGACCCAGACGGCCAGCGTGTAAGCAAATTGAATGCTCCTGCCGTGGTTACTATGCTGGTTGATCCGGCTGGCACTGAAATCAACATTGGCCATTATGTAGAAAACAAAAAAAAGAAACTCGAACTGGTTGATGTTCATCCAATTGGAAAGACACCGGTTCAAAATCTAGAAATCCAGTCTGGGTCATACCTTTTGACATTCAAGGCAGAAGGTCGCGAAGAGGTTCGATATCCCGTTGTTCTGGCTCGTGGAGAAAAACTAGAGATCAAATTCAAACTTCCCGCCGCAGGAAGCATTCCACCAGGGTACGTGTACATTCCACCTGGACGCTTTTATTTCGGTTCTTCTGCCGATGAACTCGTCCGAGCCGGAACCCTCACCACCGTCCCCATGCACCAAAGAACCACCGAAGGCTATCTCATCGGAAAGACAGAGGTAACGATCGCGGACTGGATCGAATATGTCTCTACACTGACCCCAGAGGAACGGGCAAAAATCCCGATCCTTTCCGATCCGAATCACCCGGTACATTTGCGACAATTACCAGACGGAAAATGGCATCTTCGGTTGAATGTCAATTCGACCATTACCGAAACAAGAAGTGATGGCAGTTGGGTTTATACGAGTCGCAAAATACACGCCAATCAAGATTGGATGAAATTTCCAATTGCTGGTGTCAATGTTCCTGAAATAGAGCAATTTTTGAATTGGCTTGTAAAGAGTAGAAAATTGCCTGGAGCGCGGTTCTGCTCGGAAGTTGAATGGGAAAGGGCTGCCCGCGGAGCAGACGATCGAGACTTTCCGAATGGCTACCGACTAGACGCAAGCGAAGCCAATTTTGATGAAACCTATGGGCAGAATAGCAACACTGCTGGTCCAGATACGGTTGGGACATATCAGTCATCTGCGACTCATTCTGGATTGCTCGATATGTCAGGAAATGTTTTTGAATGGGTGAGTTCTGGTCTCTCAAACAAAGCTTTTTTGACAAGAAGTGGTGGATTTTGGAATCCGAAGTTTGCCTCTAACATCACAAATCGCTATATGATCGAGCCTAACTACCGTGATGTACAAGTCGGCATACGTATCTGCGGAACATTCTCGCTAGATTGAGTTCATTGGTCGGCAAGATTCCTTATCGTTCATTTTCATCTCACACCAAGAAAGGCAAATCAATTGTATTTTCAAGCATTGACAATCCGTATGTGCGATCGATCACAAATTCTGTCTTTCATAGCGCCATGATTTCTTTGGTGTTTTATTCAAATAATAAAAACACCTTGGAGGACCTCATTACGTATCGTTTGGTTCACAAGTCGATACATTTTGTGCCGAAAAAATGAGTGATTCTAGTAGCAAGCGCGATTCTTGCAAACGCAGGTTGTTTCCCCTTTGTGTCTCATCCATCTTCATACTGTAGAGACGCAGGAAACGCATTTCCAAAACTTGAAGATACAGCTCGGAGCTGTTTGTCTTCCCAAGACATAGGAGGAAAGCCATGTCGTTGCGTAAGAGTGTTTTCATTTTGTCGTTGTCCATGTTTGGAATGGCTGGCTGTCCCACACCGCAGCAAGAAAGCGGAGGAGGAGACTATCGCTTTCAGGCGAATCGCATTCAGAATGGGGGATTCGTCAATGGTGGTTTCATCAACGGTGGTTTCATCAACGGTGGTTTCATCAACGGCGGGGGTATCAACGGTGGCGGTATCAACGGTGGCGGAACCAACGGTGGCGGAACCAACGGTGGCGGAACCAACGGTGGCGGAACCAACGGTGGCGGAACCAACGGTGGCGGAACCAACGGTGGCGGAACCAACGGTGGCTCGCTGAATGGCTCTGGACTCACCTGGACCGGGCAAGAAGGTTTGACCTTGACCTCTGTGGTTTACAACGGTGGCGGTATCAACGGTGGCGGAACCAACGGTGGCGGAACCAACGGTGGCGGAACCAACGGTGGCGGAACCAACGGTGGCGGAACCAACGGTGGCGGAACCAACGGTGGCGGAACCAACGGGTCTAGCTTGTACGGTATGCCGGTATCTGGTCTTTGGCTCACTGGAAGTGAGCTGAATGCACAAGTCGGAACCCAGACCCTTCGTGGAACTGATGTAAGCGGTATTGAAATGCACTTCAGTTATCAAAAGGACGCTTCTACGGCTCCATTTTTGTACACGATGCGCATCGATTCCGCAGGGCTTGATCAGACCGCGAAAATACCAACAGGCCAACAGAACGATGTCTGGATGTACAACCTGATTTGGCGACAAGAAGGCGTTTCTCCAGTACCTGCTTGGCAGTCCTGGTGCCTTTCTGAAATGGAGAATAAGCCCGATCAGGCGGTTTTCTTGTCGAATCGGTGGGACCCGGTTACGGCGAATCGGATTGATCAGCCGACGTTTATTACGTTTGCTTGTCGGGATTACTCGCTGGGAAAATGTGCGCGGATGGGATATCGGCCTTGGGCGAAAGGCACGAAGTGTACGGGGCATGGTTCCAACAAGACTTGTGCGGATGTGCAGCTTACAGACCACCACCAATCGTGCGTTCGGATGATGCGTGCAGATTATTGCGGCAGCGGAAAGAGCTATACGGTCAACGGGACACTTATCGATATTTACGACTACCTGAATCCGCCGATTCAAGTGCCTGAAACGGATTGGGACATCGAGGCGCGTTGGACTCCGACCGGGGCGATTTGCCTGAATGATCCGCGACATCCCGAATTGGTCGGCAAATGGAAACGGCCCGACTGCAACGGCGACGGCAAACCGGACCAATTCCCGAATTGCGGCAGCAGCGACAGGAGCTATCACGGCAAAGGCTTGGTCGTGAACCGCTTTGACGACGACCAGAGCCGCTGCGGCAAGTAGCCGACACGCACCCCCATCCTCGCACCCCACTCCCCGTCAAAATCGAAACCTCCATCGAGTCCTGTCGGCACACTCCTGTCAGACAAAAGCGGCGCGTTCAAAAAGACCGTTTGGTAGACGCGCGTGGGGTGCGGTATGGGTTCTACATGCAGAGTGGTGTTTGCAAACGAAACGTGGGTTTTGGGTTGGCCGTTGTGTTTTTGGGCTTGACGGTCGCCGGATGCTCGAACTTGTCGGCGAAGCGGCAGGCAGAGGCCAAAAAAGGGGCCGTGCTGGCCGAAATCGACGATGTGCGGATCACAGTGGGCGATTTCGAGGAGCGTCTGAACGGCCAGACGCCGTATGTTCGAGCGAAGTACACGAGCCTGGAACAGAAGAAGGAATTTCTGGACAACTTGGTGAAATTTGAGCTTTTGGCGACGGAAGCACGGCGTCAGGGGCTCGATCGTGACCCGGAAGTGTTGCGGGCAATGAAACAGGTGATGATCCAGAAATTGCTGAAGCAGCGGTTCGACAAACTCAAGCAAGAAGACATCACGGACGCAGAGACAAAGGGGTACTTCGACACGCACCTTTCGGAATTCAATCGGCCCCCGGAAGTGCGGGTGAGCATGATCCTGGTTTCCGACGAGGAAACGGCGAAAAAAGTGCTGGCGGACCCACGTTGCAAGGGGCTTGAAAACGTGGGTTTCCGGGAACTTGTGACGCAATACAGCACGGACGCAGATACTCGGGAACGGGGCGGGGATTTGCGCTTTTTTGATGAAGGGAATCGGGAACTTCCGCAAGAACTGGTCAGCGCGGCGTTTCGGCTGGTGAATCTGGGCGACGTGAGCGAACCGGTCCAAACGAAACACGGTTTTGCGATTCTGAAGTTGACGGGGCAGCGACGGGCGCTGACACGAACGCTGGCCGAGGTCAGCCAGCAAATTCGAGCGAAGCTGTTTCGGGAACGGCGGCAGAAGTTGCTCGAGGAATTTGAACAAACACTGCGGAAAAAAACCAAAGTGACGGTGAATGAAGCCAAGCTTTCGGAAGTGCGTGTGGAGCTGTCGAAGGATGTAGGTGTGCCGGAGGACTTGCGCCCACCAAAGGGTACAGGGGGCTACCATCCCGCGTTCCAACAAGCGCCGCAGGCCTCGCCGAATCGGCCTCCTGATCCGGTTTCAGCACCGACAAACACGGGAACGCCGTCTCAAAACGCCGCAGAAACAGGGGCTCGGAAATGAAAGTGGGAACAAGAAGGGGTTTGTTGGGAGTGCTCCGATCGCAGCGTTTTTTTGCGAAAGGAGCTTGGCTGTGTTTTTGGGGAGTGCTGTGTTTGGGAAGCGGGGCTTTTGGGGGGACGGCGCTGGATCGAGTGGTGGCTGTCGTCAACGACGAGATCGTTTTGGAAACAGAAGTGCTGGTTGCGGCGGAAATGGAAGCGCGGCAGGCGCTCGCGGGGATCGATCGAGACACACCGGAAGGCCGACGGCGGTTTGATGAACTGCGCCGCCGAGTGCTGGATGCGCTGATCGAAAAACTCCTGATCGCACAATATGCGCGAGAGCAAAAAATCTATGTGACGGAAGAGGAGATGACAGGGGCGGTCAAGGATGTGGTGAAAAACAACAACTTGACGGAAGAAGCGCAGCTTCGAGACGCACTGAAGGCGCAGGGAATGTCGTGGGATGCGTATCGGAATCTGCTGCGGCAGCAACTTTTGCAGCTCAAAGTGATCAACACTGCGGTGCGCAGCCGAGTGAGCGTGGGCGACGATGAAGTTCGGTCGCATTACGCGCAAATGGTGCGGCAATTGGCGGGCGATCAACTTCAAGTGCGCATCCAACAGATTTTGGTGCGGGTCGGAAAAGAGGCAACGCCGGAAAAAGTCGCTGAGCGTCGGGCAAAAGCGGCGAAAGTGGTCGAAGGGGCTCGGAATGGCCAGGATTTCGCGGCACTGTGCGAAAAGTTTTGCGAGGACGGAGACACGGGCAACGGGGATACGGGGCTTGTCGGGCGCAGCAGTTTGCCGGTGGAATTGAGGGATGTGGTCTCGACGATGGACCCAGGCGATCTGCGGGGTCCGATTCGGGGCGAACGGGGCTTTTATGCGGTGCGGCTGGTGGAAAAAAAAGACGCGGACGTGCGCCCGTTTGAGGAAGTAAAAGAAACGCTCCGCCGGCAACTTTACGAACAACAGGTGGACAAAGCCGCGACGGCGTGGACCAAAGAACTGCGTCGGAAAGCCCACGTAGACGTAAAATTGTAAAAAAGCCTGCGGAAAAGGGGGCGGCGCGTGGCGCTTCTCGACAAGCTCAATCAATTCGCCAATCAGTTTGGGGATCTTTTGGGGGACATCGCGGACGATGTGCGGGCCCACGTCGAGCTGGGGGCGCAGCTTCTGGAACGGGGCGATTTCGAGACGGCGATTCGGGAGCTTGAGCACGCGCTGGAAAAACGGCGGGATCATGCGCGGGCGCACTATCTGTTGGGTCTGTGCCATTTGCGACGGAATGGACCTGGGGATTTGGCGGCGGCGAAGAAGGCGCTCACGGACGCGCTTTCGGTCAAAGAGGAATACGCGGAAGCGCATGTGGCACTCGGCGATGTGCTGAAACTGCAAGGGGATGCGGGCAAAGCGATCGAGCAGTATCAGTTGGCGTTGCCGCTGCTCGACGAGGCGTTGGAACGGGCGCAGGTCGAACAGCTTTTGGGCGCGCTGTATTTGGAACAGGGGCTGCTCGACAAAGCCGTGCGGGAATTGCGGAAGTCGGTTTCGGAAAATCCAGAAGACAGCAAAACGCAAGGTCTGCTGGGGCAAGCTCTGTTGCGGCTTTCGCAAAAAAAGGGGGAAGCACCGGGAAGTCCGAATTGGGAAGCGGCGCGGCTGTGTTTGCAAAAGGCGGCGGCGTCGGAACACGCAGACCCACAGGTGCTTACATCGCTTGGGCGGCTCTTGTTGGAACTTGCGCAGGTGCCGGATGCGGAAAAAGCACTGCTGCGAGCGATCCAAGCGGCCCCGGAACGGACGGAAACGCTGCTGCTTCTGGGGGAATTGCGGCTTGTGCAAGGCGATGTGGCGTCGGCGTATGAACAGGGTTTGCGGGCGTATGCGGGAGCGCGGCAGGCCGGTCAGGCGGTGCTGCTTGCGAAAGCGCATCGGTTGTTGGCTCGGTGTCATTTGAAAAGCTCGGCCCCTCAACGAGCGGTGGCGGCTCTTTTGGATGCGGCGGCAGCGGCGGCACACGCGCAAGAACCCGAGCTTCAAAAAAGCTTGTTGTCGGAAGCGTTGGAGTGGGCGCTCAAACACGAGTTGGAACAAGACGCGCTTGCGCTGGCAAAACGTCCCGAAATGGCCGACACACAGCTTGGGCTGTGCGCACGAGCGATGTACGACAACCTGCCACCTGGGGAAGCGGATGCGTTGTTAGCGTCGGCGCAGGCCATGGGAGACAAGGTGGAACTGAGGCTTGCGCTGGCGGCTGTCGAACAGCGGAAGGGCAACGCAAAAGGGGCAGCGAGTCAGTATCGGCGGGCGGCGAGTCTGTCGCCGACGGGTGTGCCCGATCCTCGGGCGCGGAAGGCGCTCGCGACGCTGTATGAACACGAACGGAGTCTGTTTCCGCGTGATTTGTACGGTCTGCTTTTGAAAGTACACGAGCATTTCGCGAAAACCTCGGAACTTTCGGAATGGCTGCCCGAGGCGGGGAAGCTCGTCGAGACGCTCGATAGGCCGCTTTTGGTGACGGTGATGGGCGAGTTCAATTCGGGCAAATCGACGTTTGTGAACGCGCTGCTCGGTGAGGAAGTCGCACCGATGGGCATCACTCCAACGACGGCGACCATCAACATTTTGCGGTACGGGCGCGAGCGAGCGGGCCGCGTGCTGTATCGCGACGGGCAAAGCAGGATGGTCGCATGGGACAACGTGCCCAAGCTTTTGCGCGGCCTCGATCCCGTCGAAGTGAGCCGCATTCGGATCGTGGAAGTGCTGTATCCGCTCGAGGTGCTTCAACGTGTCAACGTGGTCGATACGCCGGGGCTCAACTCGATCCTTCCCGAACACGAAGCGGTGGCGCGGGAATTTATCGCGCAGGCGGATGCGGTGATTTGGCTGTTCACAGTCGATCAGGCAGGAAAAGCGACAGAACGAGAAGCTTTGACGAGCATTCGGGAGGCTGGGAAGAAAATCCTGGGTGTTCTGAACAAAATCGACCGTTTGGAAGAAAAACCGGCAGAAACAGCCCTTGACACGGAAGTTTCTGCGCAGAGCGGCGGCGAAACCGACCTTCTGCATTCGCGTGCGCTCCAAGCCATTCTTTCGCACCTCGCCGACGAGGAAACCGGTCTCTCGGACGTATTGGAGCGGGTCGTGCCGTTTTCGGGTCGGTTGGCGTTGCTCGGGCGACGGACGAAAGATGCGGCGCTGTTGGAAAAAGCGAACCTACCGATGCTGGAACAAGTGCTGGAGGAGCGTTTTTTTGCGCGGGCGCAAGCCATCAAAGGGGCGGCGGTGCGGACGCGGCTTTCGCAGCTTCTGTCGAAAGCGCAACAAAAAGCCGAAGGCCTGCTGTCTTTGAAGCGTCGCGACGAGCTGGAACAATCGGGGCGGCTTTTGTCGGCGGACAGTTTGTTGTTTGCGCGGGATTTCATTCCAAACGAACGCAAGCGGCTGATTGCAGAATCGGGCGAGACACACACACTGGCAGCGCGGGAAACGCTGTCGTTCGTGCGTCCGAGGCGTTGGCCATTTGGGGAACACCATGCTGCCGTCGCAGACCGAGATTTTTTGCTGAATCTGCTCGACGAAAAACTGTCCGCTCTGTGTCAGGGGTCTCGGGGGCGGGTGGTGTCTGCGCTCGCGCTTTCGGACCATGAAGCCGATTTGCTCGAACTTCTGAACGAGCAGGTGTATGGCCGATATTTGGCGTTTTCTCGAGGGTATTTGCGCGGCGGGAAAGTGGATGACTTTTTCGTGCGGGTGTTGCCGAAGTTGGAACTTCACGAGACGGCCATTGCGAGGGCGCTGGAACGCGATTCACCGACGGCGGTGGACATCCTGGAAAGCGAACTGTTTACGCCGCTGCGGTCGTTTGCAGAGACGCGGTATCGCCAAGCTGCGGAAAAACTAAAACAGAAACTGGCGCAAGAAGATCTGCGGCAACTGGACATCGACGAGCGTTTGGTGTTTCCGCTCTCGACGTTTGCGGCGGTGCTTGCGTCGCTGTCGGTCTGATTCTTTCCGTGTTGGCGTGTCAAAACCAAAGCCGAAAATCTGACGCGAGATTTCCGACGAGAACTTAGTTCTTCACACGAGAAAAAGACCAGGCAAGACTCGGATGGGATTCCCGAGGCTCGACGAGTCCGTTATTCTGACGAGGAACTTTCTTTTCATCACATGACTTCGTCTCGGTTTGGAACCTCGCTGCGAGGGCTGGGCGTGCCGTTTCAGCTCTTGTTTGTCTCCGGTGTTCTGTCGGACATCGGCGGGTTCTCGACGGTGACGGCGTTGCAGGTCCATGTTGCTCGTCTGACCAACGGGAACCCGACGTACATGGGCCTGATTGCCATCGCGACCCTTGTGCCCATGCTGCTCGCGGCACCGATTGGGGGTGTGTGGGCCGAAAAGTACGACCGCCGGATGGTGATGGTGACAAACGATGTGGTGCGCATTCCGATTGTGCTCCTGATGGTGACAACGGAATCGGTGGGACTGCTTCTGCTTCTGCACGCAGCCAATTGTGCGAGCACGGCGTTGTTCATGCCGTCGCGGCAATCGCTGATTCCCGACATCGTACCGAATGAACATTTGCTGCTCGCAAACTCGCTGTTGGGAGGCGTGATTTCCGTCGTCCACATGCTGGGACCGCCGCTCGGGGTGTTTCTATATCAAACGCTGGGAGGGCTGTGGGGCGTCGTACTGGTCGAGGCGGTCGCATACCTTTTGTCTGCGCTGCTGCTGTTTCGTTTGCCGAACCCCGCGCAACGGGTGCGGATGGACCAGACGACGCAGATGTGGGAGGAAGTGCGCGCAGGTTTCCGCTACGTCATCGCGGAACCGGATTTGAGACAGATTTTCGTGATTTTGCTCACAGCGGGGGCCGCTATGGGGCTGCTTCTGCCGCTGCTTTTGCCGTTTGTGCAGCAAGTGCTTCACGGCACCGAACGAGACTACGCGGCACTGATTTTTTGGTTCGGCTTCGGCGGAATGGTCGGGCCCTTCGTTGGGCACTGGCTGGGTCGGTCGCTCGGCTTGGGAAAGACGCTGCTTCTATGTTCCATCACGGAATCGTTGCTTCTGACGATCTGGTCGCGCGTCGATCGGCTGCCCGTGAGCACAGGTCTTTTGGTGCTGTGGGGCATCGAAGTGTTCGCGCTGATTCCCTGCTACACGAGCTACCTGCACACCTATGCGCGCAAAGAGTTCATGGGACGCACGTTCGCCCTGTTTGACCAAGCGGTCTATGTTCCGCAGATTTTGTCTGCGGTGATTGTTGTGGTGTGGGGCAACCGTTTGCCGACGCAGGCGCTGCTGACGGTGGCGGGCGTTGTGTACTTTTCGATTTTGCTTCTGACGCTGTGGTCTCGCGGTGCGCGCAAACTCATGGCTTCGGGGTCGTCCGCTGTTCCGGCGTATGTCGTCCTTGCCCACGATGCGGGAACCGATTCTCCAACACCCCAAAAACCCAAAACCGAGCCCGACAACGGGCAACCGGCAAGCAAAACGGTGTCCTCGGCCAAAACCCCAGACACCTGACCCCAGACACCTGACCCCAGACCTGTGTTCTTGTCTGTGAAATCTCCGTCGTAAACGGTTGACTTTCTCGCAAAAAAGAAAAGAAAATTGGGTCGGCCCATGCCGCAATTTCCCTTCCGCGCTGGCTCCTACATTCTGTTCGCTGACATCGGCGCAGGCACGCTTGGCACGATGTATATGGGATGCGAGCCTCTCGATGGGCAGACGACGTGGCAACCGTTGGCCGTGCGTCTCTTGGACAGTTCCATCTCGCAACGCCCCGACGCCGTGCGCCTGTTTTTGGATGAACAACGCCAGGCCGCTCTTTTGCAACACGAAAACATCGCGTATCTGCACGATGCGGGCGTGCTTCCCGACGGAAGTCCGTTCATGGCTTGTGAGTTCGTCTTCGGCGTGCCATTGCGAGATCTGCTGCGCCTGCAAAACGGGCTTTTGTCGCTTGACCAAGCCTTGCATGTGGTTTTGAAAGCGTGCGACGCACTTCATTACGCGCACGAACGCTACGACGAGTCCGGCCAAACCATCGAGGTCGTTCACGGCCAGTTTTCAGCGGATACGTTGTTTGTGGACATGGAAGGCAAGCTCAAGGTGACGGATTTCGGTTGCCTGGCGACGAAAAATGCGACCGTCACAAACATCGCGGTGCCTGTACGTCTTCAGCGCCGGATGGCGTTTTTGGCCCCCGAGCTGCGCGCTCAGATTCAAGCCGGGATGCTGCCCAACATTGATCGCACAGCCGATGTGTACAGTTTGGGTGCGCTTTTGTGGGAAGTCCTGTCGGGCGAATCGCTGCCGGTGCCCGAAAACGACGATCCGCCACCGCTCCCTGGCACCAAGCGATCCATTCCGATGCAGCTTGCGAAAGTGGTGCTGCAAGCGATGTCTCCGCGCCGCGAAGATCGCTTTCCGACCGCGCTGGCCATGAAACGCGCGCTCGAAGCCGAGGCCGCAGCGACGATGCAGGGTTTGGTGCCACACGCCAGTTTGGGACAACTTGTGGCCAAGCACTTTGCTGCGAAAATCGAGCATTGGCAGTCCCACGTTTTGCGCTGGCAACAGATCGAGTTGTCCCAAGTCCCTGAACTTACGGAGTCCCTGACCAGCACACCTGTCACCTTGGCGGCTGCGTGGCGCGGCGGTCCTGGCGCGGCGACGGCCCCAACCGGATACGTAAGCCAAAGAATCCCGACCTCGATCAGCCAGCGTTTGAACGTTCAGTCTGGCGGACAAATCGTCGGTGGCAGCACGAGCATCCGCGTTGGTCTGTCCCAGCGCACCCAAGTCGATCGCTCGCAAACCCCTGTGCCCATGCACCGCAAACCCCTGTTTTTGGCGCTGCTCGGCGCGGGCATCTTGGCCATCCTGATTGCGATTGTCGTTCGCATCAGCCGAAATCAAAGCGAACAGTGGTCCATCAACATCGACTCCGAACCCCGAGGCGCTGAAATCCTCATCAACGGACAGAGCCACGGCAACACCCCCAAACGCATTGTCCGCACCGGCCCACCTGTCCAGCTCAACATCGAAATCCGCAAAGACGGCTACGAGCCCAGCCAAGCCATCATTCTTCCCAAGCCCGGCCAAAACCCTCCCCACGAAATCAAACTCCGCGAAACTCCCCAAGCGCCAAACTAAATTTCACTGACCCCATGGAACCGACTCCGCATGGTACGATTCGTACACGGGGGCAGTGGGGATTTTTCCCCGGGCAGGACACCATGATCGGTCAACTGGTTGGACATTACAAAGTCGTCCGCAAGATCGGCGACGGCGGAATGGGCAGCGTTTTCGAGGCCAAGCACGAAGCGATCGGTCGTCGGGTCGCGATCAAAGTGTTGAAGCCGCAGTTCTCGAAGGACAAGAACGTCGTCACACGCTTTTTCAACGAAGCGCGGGCAGTCAACATCGTGTCGCATCCTGGCGTCGTCGGCAGTTTCGACTACGGCGAACTTCCCGATGGGACTGCATACATTGTGATGGAGTACCTAGAGGGAGAAACCCTCTCTTCACGCATCAAGCGCAAGACAGAACCGATGGGTTTTGACGCCCTCCGAATAGGCCGTCAAATCGGCGCTGCCCTCGCTGCCGCCCACACAAAAGGAATCATCCACAGAGATGCAACTCAAAAACCCGCTTTCTGTTTGTGGGAGTCTGTCCGTGAACCGAAAGGACAGAGACATGCACCAAACAGACCCTAGGTGATGGCAACCACGCAGACAGGTCATGTTGCCATCGAAGTCCCCCCGAAAGATGAAAGCGGGTACAGAGAAAGGAATGGGGGCACCGGACTATGATTTTGTGGCAAGTGCAAAGAGTGTATTTGCATAGCGAGACAAGACTGCCTCTGGATGGAAAACCCGTCGAGCATAGGACGCGATAGCACCCCGTTCTGCACGCCACTTCTCGCGGTTTTGCACCACTTGTGACATCGCCCCAAAAAGCTCTGTTCCGTTCGGCTGAACAGCCTCTTTGCCTATCCTGAGCAAGGTTTTGAGATTGAGAGATTGGATGTCACCACCTGGATTGGGGATCACCACCCCACGTTCTCCGTGCTCCCCACATAGTTCCGAAACACCCCCACAGACTGTGTGAATCAGCGGGGTTCCGGTCAACAAAGACTCAGTTGCTGCCAAGCTAAATCCCTCAAAAAAGGAATTGATGACCAGCGCGTCGGCTGCCGACAATACCGTCGAAACCTCCGGGTGAAACGTATCCAGCCGGATGCGATTTCCGCACGGCAGTTTGCGCCGGAATGCCTCGAGTTTATCCAAGTACTTCTTTTCCAGAGATCGATCTCCCATGCAAAGCAGCATCACGTCAGGATGTTGCGCTGCAAGCTGCGCAAAGCTTTGCATGATTCCAAATTGGTTCTTTTGATAGCAATATCGTCCAAGACAGAGAAACAGAGTGACGTGCTCAGGTATCCCAAGTGCTGCTCGTGCGGCCCCCTGATCCACGGGTAGGATTCGATCTGGATCGATCGCGTTGCCCACCACCTCAATGTTGTCTTGAGGAAACCCAGAATTGTGCGCGTGGTAGTACCGTTTGACAAGCTGGCTCACCGACAGAGCTTTAGCGAAATACTTGCTGCGGTTTGCTTCGATTTGCCATTGGTTCTTGTCAAGCCAAACGTAGGTGTTGTGAATCGTCTCGACAATCGGTCGATGAAGCCGTGCAGCGGCCTGCAACGCAGAGAGATTCGCATAATGGGAATTGATGACGTGAGGGGAAAGGGAAACCAGTTGGGAACGAAGCCTCTGCGCATTCCCAGAGGCAACGATGACCTTGCGTCCCTCTCCCGAAAGTCTGTCAGCCACATATCCACCTCGATTCAGACAGAGAACGGACGTTTGGATACCGTGACTCGGAAGATTACGGACCAAAAATGCGACGACCTCTTCAAGTCCTCCCACATCCAGCGTATCCACCAAGAAGGCCGCATGAAGGGGCTCTGCGGAACGCACAGACAGAGATACAACAGAGGGGACAGAAACCGGCGGAGAGGATATCCCTGTCTCTGGAAGGGGTACTTCAAAGTCTTGCGCAAGTGCGTTCGCGTGTCTCAAAAGGGTTGCAAGACATGCCTTCGGGGTCCACGCCTCCAGATAGGAATCGAGCACATCAACCTGCATCATATCGAGAGAAAGCCCCTTCGCAAACGCAAGAGAGGTCTCCTTTTTTCCAAGAGAGAATTGATATGGAGCAACGATGGGAGTTTGTCCGCTCGCGACAATCAGCGGCTTGCGCACAGAATAGGACAGCGCCAACTGATTGAGGTATTCATCGAGTTCCAGGGCAGGTTCGCAGACGGGAACAAGCAACCAATCAATCGCTGAATACAGTGGATAAGGAGTCCCAAGACGTTGTTTTCCAGCATACCCAGTGTTCGGAAATTCGCAGAAGAATTGGATGACATCCTGGTTTTCCAAATCGGATGTTTCAAGAAACAGAAAGAATGCCCAGGGGTTCTCTGTGATGAGGGACCGAAGTCGAGGAAGGGTCGGCAACAGTCGATCCGCATCCATGTGAATCAAGAAGACCGGACGATCGCCGCGTTCTTTGGGCAGCACGGGCCCCGGACGGGTCATTCCTCGCGCTTTGAGAGCCAACGGACTGACGCTGTGACCACGCGGAAGGGAAAGCCTGCGTTCATAAGGCCCTTCATGTCCCGGACTTGTACCCCCAATCAATTCAAACCGATGATCATGTACCCGCACAAGATATACAGAAGTCTGTCTGTCGGATGGTGTTTCATCTGCGAGAGTGAACAACAGAGACTTCTGCTTGGGGGAAGGACTCCTCTTGTTTGACGAAAGTCGAATCTGCACAGGCAATTCCGCCAGGATTTTTTCCAGGGAAAGCCGGGTCGCTTGAGGCAGCGACTTGCCGAGGACAATTTCCCAACGCTGCTTCGCAAAAGCCTGTCGCTGAGCGTCCAATTCCAACAGTTGCGCAATTCGCGCGGAATGCTCTGCGAGTTCCTGCGTGATTAGTTCGTGACTCATGGACCGTTCGTGTACACGATAGAAGTACAAGGGGTCCTCATTCCTCATGTGAAGGAGTCGCCCCACCGTGCGCAAACGCAGCCAAAAATCATAATCCTCAGCGCCCCGGAATCGGTCTGCATACACATCCCCGAGCATTCGGGAAGCGTCGCGCCGATACAGGAAACACGCATTGATGTAGTTGTCAGCTTCAGAACCCAGAGGCGCATCGCTTCTGCACAGTCGCGTGACATCCGGGCGCTGTGGATCAACATACGCAGCGCGATAGGAATCATCGGTCAGGGGTTTCCCGTTGTCATCGATGAGTGCCACGTCCGCGTATGCCAAAACCGCCTCTGGATGTTCCAGCAGAGCTTCACACAAACGAGCTACCGCATGTGGGTGCATGAGGTTGTCCGCAGAGGTCCAAGTCAGGAGTTCCCCTCGCGCAAACTGGAACGCATGGGTCAGCGCACGCGGCAACTTCTGGTTGGTTTGCCGGAAAAGCCGCACTGATGGCAAATCCAGCAAATTCCCAAGCACCGCTCGAACCTCTTCACGCGAACCATCATCCAGAATCACAAGCTCGATGTGCGGATAGGATTGGGACAGAACACTCTCAACCGATGAACGCAGAAGGTTCGTTTGGTTGTACACAGGCAAAATCACGCTGACCAACGGCAAACAGAGATGCTGTGACAGAGCGGGATGGGTCGAAAGAAGCCCTGTCTGCTGTGAAAAAGGGGGGACCTTTTGCACAGCATTTCCTCGGGTCCAGTTCAACACGGTCCCCAAAACCTTCGCTGTCTGTTTGCTGCCTCCGAACGCACTAAAAATAGCCTTGGGAATCGTCTCAAGAAGGCGGGAGCGGATGCTTTCCGCCGACTGTAAGACCCCCCGTTCCCGAACCTGGACAATTCCCTTGATCAAGGCCTTGCTGTAAGGAATTTGCTCTATCCTTTGAGAGATTTTGTTGCTCAAAGAACGGACGGCCCCCTCGCGAAGGGATGTCCAGTCGGGATGACCTAGGAAATTCATGCCCGCGCGTATATCCCACCAACAAGCGCAGTGTCAACGGGCTGGAACCAGGATAGCAACTCGTGCAACTCCCTCGAACGTGCGGAGCAAATCCCACTGCGATGGACCTTTCTAGAATGGCAGCTGCGAAAATGGATTGGAATACGCAAAACTGCATACTTGTCATCCATTTTTGTACGAGGACTCTACATACCCATGTAGGTTTTGCGGATCGTGGTCCGTGCATTTCCGATACAGAGTCCCATGTGAGCGGGGTTGGGGGTTGGTTTCCTGAAGTGAATTTTCGACGAGAAAGCGGGTTTGGGGTTGACAGACCTCAAGCCGGACAATGTGATTATTGTGCAGGATTCGGAGGCACCGGGGGGGGAACGGGCGAAGGTGTTGGATTTCGGGATCGCGAAGATCAGCGATCAGCAGGCGACGGGGCTGACGCAAATGGGCGAGGTGATGGGCACGCCCAGGTACATGTCTCCCGAACAATGTCGGGGGTCGGGGCAGGTGGATGCAAAAACGGACGTGTATGCGCTGGGCGTGATCATGTTCATCATGCTGACGGGGAAACCTCCGTTTGATGCAGAGGGAACGGGCGCGCTCATGGCGATGCACATCTACCATGACCCTCCCAAGCTGCGGGAAATCGACCCCAAAGTGCCGCCGAAAGTGGAGGAGCTGGTGCTCCAAATGCTGGCGAAAAAGGCTGAGGAAAGGCCTGCGATGGCGGACGTGGTGGCTCGGTTGGGGCAACTGGGCGGTCAGGCGGTGGCGACGGGAGCGATGCCTGTTTTGCGTCTGCAAGACATCCAGGCGCACATGCAGATGCAAATGCAGATGCAAATGCAGGGGCAACCGATGCTCTCGGGAGGGTATCCGTCGTTGCCGTCAGCGTCGGGCTCAATGCCTTCGTATCCGCAAATGGCAGGGCAACCGGGCGGGCCTCACGGTTATCAACACAGTGGTTCTCAACCGTCGCTGTCGCCAAGCGGTGCAGTGCTCAATCCCGCACCGGCAGAGGCAACGGGGCCGAATACATCGTCTCGTCCGTCCCTTTTGGGTGTGGGACAAACGCATGATCCGACGAAAATGGGGGCCGGACGGACAGGGGTGCGCCGGTTTTTGATCCCCGTGACGATGGCGACGGTGCTCTCGGTGGTGGGTGTGGTGTACGTCTTGCGAAGTGGAACCACCGACCCGCCACCGCCGCCTCGTGTCACCCGACCGGCAGCGCCAAAACCCGTCGTGTGGGACATCAAATCGGACCCACCTGGCGCGCAAGTCATCCGCAATTCCGACGACACGGTGCTTGGAAAAACGCCGTACCGTGTGGAACAAACGCCGACTGGAGGCAAGCTGGGCTTGGTGCTGCGCCTGGCGGGATACGCGGACAAAAGCGTGGTTTTGGAAAAAGACCAAGACTTTCAGCAGGAAATCAAGCTGAGCCCGGCGGGACCGCCTCCGAAACCCGAGAAGAAGAAGCGACCCAAGCAGCCCAAAAAAGAACCTGAATTCGGTTTGATGAATTAGAAGCGGTTGCGAATGACGCCCTGGGATGGGCCGGTGGCTTCGATCACCGTTCCCTTTCGATCCTGCGCAGAACCAGCGCCAGCGGGAGAAGTCGGGCCTGCTGTGTTCGTGACGGTCGTCGGCCATTCGCGACGCTGGGCTGGGATGCTCGTGGCTTTGTCGGACAGGCGTTGCCCGACGCTGCGATCGTCTGGCGGAGGAGTCGCCGGGCCTCCGTCGCGCAAGGCAGCCTCTTTTCGCAAATCGGCCTCCGTTGGTGCCAGAGGAATCGGTTTGCGCGTCCCACCTTCTTTTGAATGAGCGGCAGCAGCCGAATGCGCGGTCTTGGTTTTGACAGCGTGCGTCTTGTCTGCCGACGGACCACCGTTGTGCGGTTTGTAATCGGGGGGCAAAAGCGGCTTGACCGTTCCGCTCGGTTGTTGATCGAGCGCGGCGTTGCGAACCGGAGGAAGGCGCACCGTCACGACGCGCATCTCAGGAGGCTTGGTCCATTCCGCAGCGGCGGGCAATTTCCGCACAGCTTGGGGGGGCGCGGGCTCCGCGTCAGCGAAAGCAGGCGACGCCACACCCAGCAAAAAGAGACTGCCGACCAGAAACTGTGAAGCAAGAAAGGTTCGCATCGTGGCCTCCTTCTTTTTGCGAGCATACCCATTGTAAACAGACAGAGAACACAAAAAGGCGGACGAAGCAGGTGATAGACTGCCGCGTCGTGCTGGGTTTGATGTCTCAAAAACTGTGTTTGGGTGGAAACGTGCGGCTTTTTTCGCTTGGGCGCTTTTCGGGTTTTCTGGGGAGTTTTTTGTTGGGGGTGTGGGTGTTGGGATGCGGTGTGGGTTGTCGAACGAAAACACCGTCTGTGCCACCATCGGCCGTGTCGTTGCAAGAAGTCGCGTCGCCCAAGCCGGTGGTCCGTACACCGTTTGTGCCGCGCAACCTGCCTCGCATTGACGTGCATGCCCACATCTTGCTCGGGTCCAGTTTGAAAGCTGCGCGCTTTTTTGAAGAGTCCGGCATCGCGATGGCCGTGAATCTGTCGGGAGCGTCCGCCGACCACGGTTTCGAGGAATTCGTGGTGGATTCCGAGGTTTCATACGGCCACATCGTGCCGTTTGCGACGCTCGATTTCGACGAGACGAGCCAGCCCGGCTACGGCGCAAGGCTGGCAGCGTCGCTCGCGTCTGCGCGCAAGGCCGGTGCGAGGGGTCTGAAAATTTCAAAGGCGTTGGGCCTTGCAGTGAAGGGTCCCGACGGAAAACTGCTGGCCGTCGATGACCCAGGACTCGACCCGGTGTTTGAAAAGGCCGGGGAGCTGAAAATGCCCGTGGCCATCCACGTCGGCGACCCGCAAGCGTTTTGGCAGCCTCCAGGACCGCAAAACGAACGGTTCGACGAGCTGCTGGCGCACCCTGAATGGAGTTTCCACGACGCCTGGAAGCGCGGGGACATTCCATCGTGGCAAAAGCTGTTTGAGGCTTTTTTGAGGCGCGTGGCACGCCATCCGAAAACGATTTTCATCGGCGTCCACTTCGGAAATGCGCCCGAAGAGCCCGATCTCGTTAAGAAAGCACTTGACAAATACACAAATTTGTACATCGACACGGCGGCACGCCTGCCCGCGATTGGGCGAACCGACGCAAACCACAATGCGCAAAACATGCGCGCGTTCTTTTTGGCCTATCAGGATCGGATTTTGTTCGGGACCGACATCGCTTTTTCCAGACAGGGCGAGCCGGTGATGTTCGGTTCCGTCGGAACAGATCCGCCCACAGAGGCCGATGCGAAGCAGTTTTTTGAATCCACCTATCGGTATTTTGAAACTGCCGACACGGACATTCCCAGCCCGACGCCGATTCAAGGAAAATGGCACCTTTCGGGCGTCGATTTGCCTCTGCCTGTGCTCGAAAAAATCTATTTCCGCAACGCTGAAAAACTGCTCGGCTTGGTGCGGCCTCAAAGCAAACTCCCGAAAACGCAATCGGGCGCGGCCCCAACGGGTGACGAGATGTGATCTCAGCGACGCGGTGCGGTTCATCGTTGAGTCGGCTGTTCTGAGTGGGTTACGCTGCGCTGTGAGTTTTTTGCACGCTCACGACGGAGCTTGGCATGAGTGCCGAAAAGACCCCTTCCTCTGGTTCTTCCCCCGTTTCTTCCGCTGTTGATTCTGCTGCCCCATCTTCCGTTTCGTCCAAAACGACGCCCTCGCCCAAAGGCCGGTCTCCCATTTCCCAAATCATCGATGCGTTCCGAGGCGACCGCGCCTCTGGATCGTCCCCTATGCCGTCGCAGCATTCGCCCAGGCCATCAGGAGCAACTCCGAGCCCGTCGCGCCTGACTCCGAGCCCGTCGCGTCTGACTCCGAGCCCATCCCAGCTTTCCCCGCGTCCATCGCAACTTTCCCCCAAAGTCGCACCCAAACGCCACATTTCCCACGTCATCGAAACCCTCAATTTGCCGAGCCGCGAGCTGGCCGAACGACTGGTTCTGCTCGGTTTCGATGCAGAGACCGCCTGTGTGCTGCACGTGATGCCCCTCATTGAGGTCGCCTGGGCCTCGGACGGCGTTAGCTCCCGCGAACGGAACCGCATCCTACATGTGCTGCGGTTGCGCGAAATTCCCGATGGCAGCCGTGCATTTGCGTTGGTCGAGTCCTGGCTCGACAACCGCCCGACGGACGGTTTTTTCCAAGCCTGCCGCGAGGTGCTTCGCGACCTCATCGCCAGCAAGCGCGCCGCCAGCGAAGCCCCCGACGAACGACAGCTCATCGACCTCTGTGTCGAAATCGCCGAGGCCTCAGGAGGCTTGTTTGGCCTGCGCAGGTCTGTCAGCGCCGCCGAGCGCCAAGTCATCTCCGAAATCGCCGCCACCTTCGGCGAAGCCGCAGAACAAGAAATGAAACGATTGCTCTGCTGATTCCAAAAACCGCTTTTACACACCGATTTGCGCAAGCCAAGCCGGAAGCTGCTCTGCCGCCCGTTCTGCGTGGAGCGCCCTTCGTCCGCGCTTGCCTGCCCGTTTTGCGTGAATGCCTGACAGCGGCGGCAAGAGGCCAAAGTTCACATTCATTGGCACGAAGCGTTCCCCCGTTTCCCGAGGTCGTCGTACATGGTGGTACAGACTGCCCATCGCCGTCGTCAAAGGAGGCAACGACAGCGGCTTGCCCTGCATTTTTTCCGACACAAACACGCCGCACAAAAGACCCATCGCCGTCGATTCGATGTACCCCTCGACCCCCGTGATCTGGCCTGCCAAATGAATGTTCGGTGCCGCTCGCAGCGCCAGCGAATCGTCCAGCACTTTGTGCCCCTCGACGTAACTGTTCCGGTGAATCGAACCGAAGCGAACGAACTCCGCCCGATGCAGCGCCGGAATCATCGAAAAAATGCGCTTCTGCTCCGGGTACGCAAGCCGCGTCTGAAAACCCACCAAGTTGTATGTCGTCCGAAACCGGTTTTCCGCCCGAAGCTGCACCACCGCATACGGCGGTTTGTCCGGGTGCTTTGGGTCCACAAGACCGACGGGCTTCATCGGTCCAAACGCCAACGTATCCGGGCCCCGTTCCGCCATCACTTCGATGGGCAAACACCCCTCGAAATAACGCGGCTCCTCGAAGGCATGCGGCGTGACTTTGCGACCCGCAAGCAGAGCCGCCACAAACGCCTCGTATTCCTCCCGATTCATCGGACAGTTCAAATAATCCCCCGCCGGTTCCTTCTGATACCGCGACGCCAAAAAACAGTGCTCGGAATCAATGCTGTCTGCTTCCACGATCGGTGCGATCGCATCGTAAAAATACAGCTTGTCCCCGCACAACCGTTGCAACGTCCGAGCCGCTCCGCCCGCCAGCAGAGGCCCGCCCGCGAGCACGCACGGACCGTCAGGAAGCCCGTCGCACAGTTGCCTGCGCAAGCTGATGTTTGGATGTTGTGCGATTTTTGACGTGACAAGACGCGCAAATTCCCGTCGGTCTACCGCCAGAGCATCACCGGCAGGAACTTTCGACGCATCCGCGCATTCCACAATCAGCGATTTGGCGGCACGAAGTTCCGCTTTCAACAGCCCCGCTGGCGATTGCGGATCGTCGCTGCGCAACGAATTGGAACACACCAATTCCGCCAAAAGCGGTGTCGCGTGCGCGGGCGACATCTGCGCTGGTTTCATTTCCAACAGCTCGACCGCGTGGCCCCGTTGCGCAAGCTGCCACGCCGCCTCACAACCCGCCAAACCACCGCCAATCACTTTGATCACAGGACTCTGTTTCACGCGCCGCACTATATTGCACTCCGTGGCATGATCGAACGACAGACTTCCCAAAACGGAAAACGAAATACGAAGGAGCACGGTGTGATGCGGTGGATCGGAAGGTATGTTTGGATGCGATGTCTTTTTGTTCTTGGTGCCTTTGGTGTCCTTGGTGTTTCGCCAAGCGGAATGCCACAGACCGCCCGCGCATCGGTGCTGGTGAAGTTGTCATTGTCCGACATGACCGCGCGAGCCGAACACGTCCTTGTGGGGCGCGTCGAAAAAGTCACCTCCCAATTCGTGACAGGACAGGACGGAATGATTTGGACCGAGGTCTACATTCGTTGTGCGCGCAGCATTCGGGGTGTCCGGGAAGGCGAAGTCCTCAAAGTCCGACACTTGGGTGGTACCGTCGGAGAATTGGGACAAAAAGTCTTTGGGGAAGCCTCCTATCGCATGGGAGAGGAAGTTCTGATTCTGGCCGAGGAACGAGAAGGAACGTACTTTTCGATCGGAATGGCGCAGGGAAAATTCCATGTCGATCGTTCCAATGGGACTCCTCTTGTTCAAGTGGATTTGGCTGGAGCAGAGATCTTGTCGCCAACAGGAACCCCCGCCACGGGACAAGTTCCGACCGCGCAAGGAGTTCCCCTGGAAGTGGTGATTGCGCAATTGCAAGACTTGGTAAAGCGGATTCCCTCGCCTTCCGAACGCCGAAAGCAAAACCTTCGACAAAACCTTCAACCGGGAACTCAACCAAGTTCCAAAAAGGAAGAGAAACTCCCATGACCGCGCACCGGGTCTTTCGCTTGGGGTTCATCCTTTTCGCATTCCTGCTGGCACTGGGAGTCCCGCCCGAGCCCGCGCATGCCTATGTTCGATCGCGGGCAGAGGAAAGCTGTCTTCCTGTCTATTGGAAACAGACCTGTGTGTTCATCCAGCCCGACGCCAACCTCAACGCAGGCATGCCCGCTTCCGATGCCGAGCGAATCATCCAAAAATCCATATCCAACTGGATGAGCAGAACCACCGGCTCATTCATGAAACTCAATTATGTGGCCCCCGATGGACCAAAGGAAGTCACATACAAGGACCACCTTTCGGTCATCGTCTTTCGCACCGGAAACAAGTTCTGTAGACCCGCTGTCGATGGTGCAGAGCAAGTCTGTTACGACCCCTCTGCTGCCGCTGTGACCACGGTTTCTTACATCAACAAAAAGGGTGATCCCAATGATGGATGGATTGTGGATGCAGACATCGAAATGAATTCCGTCAACAACCAGTTTGTGGAAATTGGGAAACCCCTGCCCCTCCCGGACAGCCGCAACCAAACCGATTTGGAAAACACACTCACGCACGAACTCGGTCATCTGCTCGGCCTGGATCATACGTGCCGGTTGAGTGCCGACCCTGCCTGCCTGACGGATAACAATGGACAGGCTCGCCTGACCTGCGAGTCCATCGATCGACAGAGACTCCTGAACCCCACTTTCCAAACGATTTATGAAACCGCGATGTTTGCAGTCGCTCCCCCAAAAGACATCGAAAAACGGACTCCCAAGGCCGATGACATTGCCGGAATCGCGGCAGTGTCTCCCCTCGCAGACGACCCCAAGGTGTGCCAAAAACCCGGAACGGAAGCCTCGTCTGGGTGTTCCTGTGAAGTGGGACATCAAAAAACCGGTGCCAAAGGGGCCGCGTTCGCAATCCTCCTGTTCTTCTTTTCGTGTGCCACCCGCCTGCGCAGAAAAAAATCCACACAACAGAGTCCCAACGTGTAGGTGGCTGGTGTCAAATGAACCGCGTAGCGAGCAAGACAGACCGGCGAGCGAATCGGCGAAACGCCCGCAGCAACGACCGAGACGTACCCGTAGGTACGTCGCAGGGAGGAGTGAGGACGTATTCGTCCCCGGCCCTTTGGGCCGAGGACAAGTCGAGGCGCCGTCGGGCTGTCTGCGCAGTAGCGGTTCATTTGACACCAGTCACCTAGGAGCGTGTTGTCCATCGGACATGCCTGCGTAAGCCGCTTACGGACGCATTTTCGCCCCTAGAATGCCTGCGTAAGCCGCTTACGGACGCATTTTCGCCCCTAGAATGCCTGCGTAAGCCGCTTACGGACGCATTTTCGCCCCTAGAATGCCTGCGTAAGCCGCTTGCAAACGCATTTTCGCGCCTAGAATGTCTGCGTAAGCCGCTTGCGAACGCATTTTCGCGCCTAGAATGCCTGCGTAAGCCGCTTGCGAACGCATTTTCGCGCCTAGAATGCCTGCGTAAGCCGCTTGCGAACGCATTTTCGCGCCTAGAATGCCTGCGTAAGCCGCTTGCGAACGCATTTTCGCGCCTAGAATGCCTGCGTAAGCCGCTTACGGACGCATGTTTCAAAAAAACATGCCTTCATCTCCCCTTGCAGACCTCACAAACCGATTCAACGCTGTCGCAGGAAGGAAGGCATACACAGATAGAGCTGGCCGGACGGGAGGACTCCGAAGTCGGACAGAGACACCACGTTGGGATGACTTGCTTTCGAGGCGAGCCTGGCCTCCCTCAGAAAACGCTGCTGACTTTCCTCATCATGGGTCGCAAGCAGGACCTTGATGGCCACCGCGCTGTCGAGGATGAGATGACGGGCCTCATAGAGAGCAGACAGTAGACAAGTCCGCAGTCGGTTGCATATGCTCCACAAGTCATCTGAACTTCTCGTTACATTGGATTGGTTCTGAAAAGAGAGCGTCGGATGCCGGATACGGTAGGGAGTCTAGCTTGACACCTGAAACCGAGAAAGAAGCGGTACGTGCTGGTCTGCGCAGGCCACTGCCAGAGGTCTCGCCACACTACTTTTACGATGACGTGGGCAGTGACTTGTTCGAGCGGATCACGCAGCTCGATGTGTACTATCCAACGCGGACAGAGATCTCTATTTTGGAAGCAGAGTCTGCTGCCATTCTGGAGCGCAGCAACTGCCAACACTTGGTGGAGCTTGGCAGCGGAGCAGGACGCAAGATCAGACTCCTTTTGGACGCTTGGGGCACCGCACTGCAGGGCGGCACCTGTACCATGCTCGATATCAACGAACTGTTCCTGCGGCAATCGATAGCACGGCTCGCTTCAGACTATCCTGCCGTTGCATTTCGGAGTGTCGTTGGAAACTTCGTTCATGATCTGGACCGCTTGGGACAGCCTGGCCGTCGCATGATCGTGTTTTTTGCGGGAACCATCGGAAACTTGTATCCACACGAGCGCCATGATTTTCTGTGCCAGGTTGCTGCTTCCATGGATGAGAGCGATCGATTCCTGGTCGGCATTGATCTGGTAAAAGATCCCGCGCGTATCGAAGCCGCATACAACGATCCCGAGGGCATCACGGCAGCCTTCAATCGCAACATCCTCTCGGTCATCAACCGTCGTTTTGCCGGAAACTTCGATCCTTTCGCCTTCGCACATCGTGCCTTTTTCGATGCCGACAACAGCTGGATTGAGATGCGTCTGCGAGCACTGCGGCCCACAGAGATTCGGCTTCACGGACTGGATCTGAACCTCGCTTTTGACGAAGGCAGCGAGATCCGCACTGAGATCAGTTGCAAATTTACCCACGAAGGCTTCGCAAAAGAGGCAGAGGCTGCGGGACTGCGTGTCGATCGATGCTTCACAGATCTGGAAGAACTTTTCTCACTCGTTCTTCTCCGCAAGGGGATTGGAAAATGAAGACTACGCAAGCGTCCTTGCTTGATTCCTTCCGTGCTCGATTTGCAACGGCGTGGCGACGATCGGACGATCTGTTTGCGCTGGTGCCACATACGGCATACCTTGCGCAGCCGATCGATCTGCGTCATCCGGTGTTGTTTTACATAGGCCACTTGCCCGCGTTCGCGTGGAACCAGATTGGCCGCGGAGCACTGGGACTCGGTTCTGTGAATCCTCGTTTTGACGCTCTGTTCGCGCGCGGAATCGATCCCGCTGATACAGACAGTGCGAAAACCCAGCACATCACGAACTGGCCAAGCATCGACGAGACGTTGGCTTATCGGGATGTGGTACGCGCCGACATTTTGCGCTGTATTCCGCGCGTCCTAGAGCGTACGGATGATGTGCTGTGTGAGCATGGTCGCGTCTTGCACATGGTTCTCGAACATGAATGGATGCACCATGAAACACTCCTTTACATGCTCGCGGAAAGTCCACCGGGACTGATTGTGCGACCGGACTGTGTTGAACGACCCCTTGGTGGACCTGGAAAGGCGGCTGAGCCTCGGCGAATCGAGGCAGGAGAAGCAATTCTGGGCGCAAAATGGACAGAGATTCCCTTTGGCTGGGACAACGAGTTTTCGCAAGTCACCCTAGAGGTTCCAGCCTTTACCATCGACTCCCTTCCGGTGCGAAACAGCGATTGGCTGCGCTTTTTTGAAGACAGAAATGGTCAAGAATCGCTTTGGCCGCAGTCATGGGCGCGAGATTCGAGTGGACAACTGGCGGTAAAGACGCTTTTTGGTCTGCTTCCTTTTGAAGAAGGTGCCGGGTTCCCGGTGCAAGTCTCGGGCAACCAAGCGCGTACCTACTGCGAACAGCACGGAGGACGACTGCCCACCGAACCTGAGCTTCATCGGGCCGCGTATCATGCTCCCGATGGATCGGTGCGGGACTATCCATGGGGACATGAAACTCCTTCGGCTGAACACGGAAACTTCGGCTTTCGTCGATTCTAACCGACACCGGTAGGACACTTCCCCGAGGGTCGCAGTGCCTGGGGCGTGGAAGAACTGGTCGGCAATGGTTGGGAATGGACGCAAACTCCTTTTGCGCCGCTTCCGGGTTTTTCAGCGTGGGCTCGTACCTATCCTGGCTACTCTGCAGACTTCTTCGATGGAGAGCACGACATCGTTTTTGGTGCATCCTGGGCCACCGATGATGCGCTTCTGCGACGGAGCTTTCGCAACTGGTACCGCCGGAACTATCCGTTCCCATTCACCAGCTTTCGCGTGGTTCGCTCCTGATGATGCACCGTCCCAAGACACTTCGCCTGGATGCGATTCACTTTACGAAGCATCAGCTTGTGATGCGATGTTCTCTTGATGAGCTGCGGTTCCAGACTGTGTACTGGTATCCCGATACCAATCTGGAAGATCTGGAGCACCGCTTCGGCAAAAGCTTTCTAGAGCGACTGTTTGTTCACGCTGCACTGTTTGAGATAAACAAGATCGTAAGCTTGCGTCCGCAGTGGCTGGATCTGGGCCCCTACGCTCATCATCACACTGTGGCGCTGGAGACGCTGTGGACAACGGTGATTCACCACGTTTGGGCGCAGTGGCGATTTGAAAACAACCTGCCCGATGAACCTGCGCCACAGTGGATGAGCGAGCCATCCACCAACGAAGTTTCGGCTGTCACTTCTGACCGAAGTTCATCATCGGTTCTGCTGTTCTGTGGCGGGGGCAAAGACAGCTTGGTATCCATGAAGCTGCTTGAGCGAGCCCAGATTCCCTTTGCGTCGTTCGCATATACATCAAGCGTGTACGGTCGTTCGCGCATGCAGCAGCAGCTTGTCGATCGGCTGCTCGATCACGGAAAACCGCAAAAGAGACACCGGCAGATTGTCATGGATGACTTCTTCGATGCGCCGGTTCTTGAGCTACTAGGGCCCGAGGCTGGCGTTCATACAGTCACGGCGGCAGAGACTCCTAGTTCCATCTTTGCGGCTCTTCCCATCCTGCTTGCGCATGGCTATTCCCACGCTGTGCTGGGACACGAAGCCAGTGCGAACCGAGGCAACTTGATCTGGTCTGTGACCGGTGAGGAAGTGAATCATCAGTGGGGAAAATCTCTCGCGGCGCAGCAGTTGCTCAACGCATACATTCGCACTCAGCTTGTGTCAGACCTGGGTGTCTTTGGCATCTTGATGCCGATCTTTGACGTGGTGATTTTTGAACTGCTGCGTATGGATGAGACGCTGATTGGCGACACACACTCTTGCAACGTCGCAAAACCTTGGTGTCAGCGTTGTCCCAAGTGCGCATATGTCTGGTTGAGCTACCGCGCACACTTGTCGCGAGAGCCCGTTGATGCCCTGTTTTCCTCCGATCTATTGGAGCGCCCCGAAAACCGAGCTTTCTTTCAAGACATGATGGGGTTGGGAGTGCACACCCCGTTTGAATGCATCGGACAGATAGAGGAGAGCAGGCTGGCGCTTTCCCTGTGTGGCGCACGCGGGTTGCTTGGCCCGTTCGGACTGGATTTGCTGGCAAGTTTGCCTGCTGAGCCGGTGCCGTCGGTGCTGGACCGCTATACGTCCGTAGCCGAGGACGCTGCCGGGATTCCCCTGGCGTTTGCAGAGCTCATCCTTCCGCAGATGAAACGCGCGGCCATGCAGGCTCGCCAGCGGATCACCAACACACTAGGGCAAAATCATCGAGGCTGTCGATGATCGATCTGAACTGCGTGACCAAGCGGTATGGCAATCAGTGCGTGGTGGACAGCGTATCGCTGCGGGTCGAACCAGGAGAACTGCTGGTGCTCCTGGGAGGCTCGGGTTCCGGCAAGACCACCACTTGCAAAATGATCAATCGCTTGGTCGAACCGACCAGCGGAACCATTCGCGTGGCCGGTGAAGATGTGAAGGACCAGCAAGCCCACGCCCTACGTCGTCGGATCGGCTATGTGTTTCAGCGCCTAGGATTGTTCCCACATCTTTCCGTGGCAGAAAACATTGGCATCACACCGCGCCTGCTCGGTTGGGATGCCGCCCGGATTTTGACACGAGTCAAGACGCTGCTCGATCTCGTCGAACTCGATCCTGCGGCGATGATGAATCGGCTTCCAGGCGAGCTGTCCGGAGGCCAGGCGCAGCGCGTGGCTGTTGCCAGGGCACTCGCGGCAGAGCCCCCGGTACTGCTCCTTGACGAACCGTTTGGTGCTCTCGATCCACCCACCAGAGAACGGCTACAGACATCGTTCAATCGGATTCGGCGCTCCCTCGGCCTGACGGCGGTCTTTGTGACGCATGATGTGACGGAAGCAATGGCACTGGCGGATCGGGTGGCCGTTCTCAAAGACGGTCGGCTTCTTCAGTGGGGGACATTCCGGGAGCTTGCGACCTCACCGGCTCATCCGTATGTCGATGAGCTGGTCTCCGCTCCGCGCCGTCAGGCAAAGCTTGTCCAGTCTGTGCTTGGAGGTTCAAGGGAATGAACGAGCAGCTTGCGCTCTTGCCCACGTACCTCACGGCGCACTTGGCGCTCTCGTTGGCGGCGCTGGCGTTGGGTGTGTCCATCAGTGTTCCACTCGGAATACTGGTTCATCGCCATCCCCGACTGGAAGCGCCTGTGCTGGGCCTAGCCAGTGTCCTTCAGACGATTCCCGGCTTGGCGCTGCTTGCCATCATGGTGCCTGCTCTGGCTGCGATAGGTGCCAGCAGCATCGGATATCTGCCCGCATTGCTTGGGCTGTTTCTGTACAGCTTGTTGCCGATTTTGCGCAACACGGTGACTGGACTATCGAGCGTGGACCCCGCACTTCTTGAAGCAGCACGCGGCGTCGGCATGACCGATCGAGAGTCGCTTTTGCAGGTTGAACTGCCCATCGCGTTGCCAGTGATCGCTGCCGGGGTCCGCACTTCTGCGGTATGGACCGTGGGTACCGCAACGCTGTCTACGCCAGTTGGTGCGCCGAGTCTTGGGAACTACATTTTTGGTGGACTTCAGACGCGCAATTATTCGGCTGTGTTGCTTGGTTGTGTGGCATCAGCAGTGCTTGCCCTTTTGGTGGACGTCACCATCCGAACCATCGGGGAAGGAATCGAGCGGCGCAGCCGGGTTCGTCTCCAGATAGGACTGGCGCTAGTCGCACTGCTTTGCATCGCTGCTCTGCGGCCTGTCATTTCCGCCCTGAAAAGTCCCGGACGCGCAAGCGTAACGATTGGTGCCAAGACATTCACAGAGAGCTACACCTTGGCGCACGTACTTGCGCAGACCGTTTCGCGGGACACCGGTCTTCCCACGCGGATGATGGAATCGCTGGGTTCAACGGTGGTCTTCGATGCGCTGGTCGCTGGACAGATCGATGTCTACGTAGACTATTCCGGCACGCTGTGGTCCGCCGTGCTGGGACATAGTGAACCCCGCCCCGCACGCAGCGAGCTGCTCTCTCAGGTTCGCACAGAGCTTTCCCAAAAGTACGGCGTGCTTGTGGTTGCTTCCCTTGGGTTTGAAAACACGTACGCACTCGCGATGCGCAGGGTAGATGCAAACCGATTGGGAATCCATCGACTCAGCGACTTGGCACCGCATGCCAACCGACTTCGCATCGGTGCCGACTACGAGCTGTTCCAACGTAGCGAATGGCGATCGATCACCAGGAACTACGGACTCAGCTTTGCAGAGCAGCGGAGCATGGACCCTTCTTTGCTGTATGAAGCAGCCAAGAGCGGACAAGTGGACATCATTGGTGCCTTCTCTACGGATGGTCGGATCGCCGCGTACGACTTGGTGGTATTGGACGACGACCGGGGTGCCATCCCTCCCTACGATGCGGTGATCTTGGCTGGGGCCCGCGCACAGCGGGAACTGAAATCCGTCATCCAAAGCCTGCACGGACTGGAAGGACGAATCGACGCCAACACGATGCGCAAACTCAACCAAAAGGTGGATGAAGATCACCTAACCCCCGAGGCTGCTGCCAAAACGTTCACAGCACCTGCACCCCCGTAGTGCAGCGGTCCTTTGCGGCATCTCAGACATTCAGTCTGTGGTGGCTGCTGTGCCCCCCTCCCTCACTTGAGAAAACCAGGTACGTCGGGCCTGTCCCCTCAACCCCGCGCGGACGAGTTCGCGGGAAGGGGTGATGTGGGTTTAGTCAAAGAAGGCTTCGGTGCGGATTTGGCGTTTTCGGGGGATGCCTTGGGCGACGAGGGTGGCTTTGGCGTCCTCGATCATGTGGCCGTTGCCGCACAGATAGAAGGTGGCGTGGGACAGAGACGGCAAAAGGGCAAGAAGGGGGGAAAGGACGCGGCCCCTTTGGGTGTCAGGCCAAGGTCCTTGCGGTTTTGAGAGGTAGACGTGAAAGGAGAAGCGGGGGTGCTGGGTTTGCAGGGCGAGGAGCTCGCCTTCCCAAAAGACATCCGCTTCGCAGCGCAGACCCCACAACAGATAGACCCGCGACGCTTCGGGACGAAGGAGGGTCTCGCGGAGCATGGGGAAAATCGCGGCGATTCCGGTGCCGGTGGCGACGTAAACCACATCACCTGGGTGGCTTAGCTCGTTGACGAAAAAACCCATGGGACCGGTGAACATCGCTTCGCCACCGATGGGAAGGGCGGCAAAAAACGCGGACGCTTTGCCGTCCAAGATGGTGCGCAAAATCAAGCGCAGCTCGGGTTCTTCGGGAAGGGAGGCGATGGAATAACTGCGCATCATCGCGTTGCCAAGATCGTCGGTGCCAATGCGAAAAGAGACAAACTGGCCGGGCCGAAACGACAGAGGACCCATGGGAAGGGCGAACACAAGTTCGAGGGTGTTTTGTGCGAGGGGACGTTTGGCCAGCAAACGTGCGTATTGGTTTCTTGGGTTCACGGATGATACGGTATCGCCATGTTTTTGACTCGTCGAGTGGTTGTGTTCACCTGTGTGCTGACTTTTGGTGGTTTTTTGGGGGGGAATGGCTGCAACAAGTCGGAACGGACTGTGCCGCCCCCGCCGCCGAGCTTGCCTCCGCTTCCAGAAGGGAGTGCGAAACCGGTTGGACAGGCTGGGGCTCTGCCGATTCATGGTTTGCCGGTTCAGTCTCCGCACGGGCCGCACGGACCGCACGAAGAACAGGGGCCACAGCAAACGGACTCACCGCACGCAGCTTCTGCACCGCATGTTCATGATAGTCCTTCTGCATGGGAGGGTGAGGGTGCCAAGCAAGAGGGGCCGGTGCTTGTCTCAGGGGTGTTGAAGGTCGTGGATTCCGTGAAGGCGCAAGCCAAGGATGGGGCGACGGTGTTTTTGTCGGCTCGCGGAATGCTTGACAACGGAAAGCCAGGGCCGGTGTTTGCGGCGAAAAAACTGCGGCTCACCGGTCAGGAGATGTTGTTTTCGCTTTCAGAACGCGACCTGATGGGAATGGGAGGAATCCCAAAGGGGCAAGTGCTGCTGCTGGGGCGGGTGGATCAGGACGAAGACGCGAGCACAAGACAACCAGGAGATGTGGAAGGACAATCGGGTCCGTTCCTGTTGCCGGGCAAAGATCGGGTGTTGCTGCTGGACACAGTGCGAAAAGAAGGACAGCAACCGGGATCGGGAATGGGAGCGCCACACGGAATGGGGGGAATGGGCGGAACACACTAGGTCCCCCTATGTGAGTCCCATGCTTTGAACAAGGTGGAGCGTGTTTCGGCGAAACAGCATCGTCGCGGCGTGAAGTGATTTGTCGTTTGGGGGCTTCCCAATGTCGCTGACCAAAGTCCACCCCAAAAGCTCCATCTGGCGCGCAAAAAACTTGGGCTCGTATCGTCTGATGCGGAGCATGGAAAACACGCGCTCGTCCTGTTGCAGGCTTTCTACGATCGCGTTGATGGTGATGAGGTAGCTCCTGGGCAGCGAACGTGTATCGAGATTTGTCTGAAACCGAATGCGCGCAGTGCCGGAAAGGCTGTGACTCAGAGGCCGCTCAAGCCATCTTCTCAGCGACGACGGCAGCGCATCGCGCAACAGCGGATCGTTGTCTGTAATTTCTTTGTCCGTTTTCCCATATGCGAGCAAGACATCGATCAACAAAAAGTCGAGTTCACCGAGCGGACCTCGCAATTTATTCGCCAAAAATTCAAACCCTTGATCCAGTGTTGAAAACGTAAAACCAAGCAACACAACGATTCTTCTTCTTGAATCTGTGCGAAGTGGTTTTGGTGGAAGTGTCTGAAATTGCAGGAAATTTCCTTGCAATGCGACAATGCGAATGCCTGGAATCTTTCCAAGAACCTGCATGGAGTGATGGTATGCCGTCGTGAGAAGCGATTGGCTGATATCGACAAGGATCACATCCAAATCAACCTCTTGCTGGACCTCCGAGAGAATGCGAATGAACTGGACAGCCGTCTGACCATCTCCAGAACCGAGGACCACAATCTCAAAGCGATCGTGTTTTGACATGATTCGCTTCGCCATTTCATGAAAAGACGTTGCCGCTTTGTTTTGAAAACAGGGCAATTTCTTTTTCATTGATATGTAGTCCAGTACGGAAAGTGGATCTAAATATAAATACGTTTGTTCAATATGGCCGCCTGAGCCTTGTAGAAACTGAACAAAATTGAGGAACATCTGTGTGTTATCGTATTCTGGCATCACCAGAAAATTCAGTTCAGGCGCAACATGATGTTCCACAGGCTGAAAAATGGGAGTCATCCGCCCGTTTGTTCGCAAAATTCCTTCCACGTCACTTTGAGACAACTGCAATTTCTTGACGACCAACAAACGCATGAGCGTGTTGCGGGTTGGGCGAGAATGACCCTTCTCTATCAGTTTGAGCGTGGCTTCGGATAGACTGGTGATCCGCGCAAGCGCGACTCGGGTCAATTGGGCTTTGCGTCGCCGTTCCATCAGTTCTCGACCAAATCGAACAAGTGCGCTTCGGTCGTCGGTTGTCGGTGCGTCGTTTTCGCGATGGACCGTTGGCTCACTCTGCATCAAAACAAAGCGCCCGATGTCTTGCATCTGCTGCAAATACAAGCGCGCAACTTCTCCGTCGGGGTTTGTGTCCACCAGTTGTTGGAGTCGATACAAAAGAAACTCGACATGCCTTTGTATCTCAGACGGCTGGAGATCTCCCGGCGTCCATAACATCGCCTCGGTCGGCGTATCAGTCCATGACATTCGCTATCCGTGTTAACGCGCTTGGTGCTCGATTTGCACGGATGAAACTGCATTGTTTTGCACGGAAAGCGCAATTGCAAAGCACTCTTTTTGAAAAAAAGAGAAACCGCGTGAGATAAAAAACAGGGAAATTCCAGGTAGGACTATCTGTCCTTACATTGAATTATCTCCAAACCATTCGGCGAAGCACGCGATGTCTTTGCAAATGCCGTTGGGTCGGTGGACTAAGGCTCAGCTGGCGACCGCAAGCGGCGGCGGGTCATGTCCAGCGCGAGACGGATGGCTTCGGGGCCGGGCGACAGCCGATAGGGAGAAAGGCGCGGCAGAGAGGGCTCGTGGAGCACATGCAGCTTGGGAAGCGCAGGCCACTCGTTCGGCGTGCGAAGGATTTTTCTCCACGGAGAGTGAGTCGGCAGATGGTGAAAAAGAATGCGCGCGCGTGGACTCGCGATCGACAGGCCAGGCCGGTCAGCAATGCCACCGTCGAGAAAGCGGTGGCTTCCGATGCGCACAGGCTGAAACAAGCCGGGAAAACAACACGAAGCGCGGATGGCCAGCGTCAAGTCGCCATCGTCGAGCACTTGGGTTTTGAGTGTGGCCAGATTGAAAGCAGCGATGCGGACGGGCGTTGCGCAATCTGAGAAATCACGGACGGACACACGCGAAAGCAGCTCGCGAAGCAAGTAATCGAACGCCAGGCCACGCAACAAGCCGGGCCCCGTGGCCTCGTCGGCCAGCCGCTCGAAACCCAACCGCTCTGCGAGGCTGCGCAACACGCCGTGCCTCAGAAAAAAAGGAAGACCGGCCAGCGGATCGACATCCCAAAACGCGGCCCGATCGAGTTGCAACAACGTGTCTTTGAGAACGTGGGCGGACAAACCGGCACCCCACAAGCCAGCGACGAGCGCCCCGGCTGAAGAACCGCCGAGCAAAGCGGGCCGCAGCCCGGCTTCCTCCAGGGCAAGGACGACACCTGTGTGGGCATAGAAACCAAAAAAACCCGAGGACAACACCAATTCAAACGGTTCTTGGGCAAGCTGTTCAGCGAGTGTGTGCATGCGAGGCCAACGTGTTCGGGAAAAGAGGTCGGTCGGGGAAGAAGACCCGGCGACGAGGTTATGTTTTTGCATGTCGGCGGGGCAAATCCGCCAAAGCCGCCAGGTAGTCGATCGGCGCGTCGGTGAGCGGTGGTCCCAATTCGACCTCGGCGAGCGGGCCGAGATCGCGCAACCCAAACGCCAACGCCCGCAACAAAGAGCGCGTGCTGGGCAACGTCCCGAGCGCCGGCAACAGATCGTGTTCGCCCGCACCGCCTGCGATCGCTTGACCCAAACTGTTCACGGTTTCTATTTCGATTCGGCGACGGCGCAGCAGGTCTTGCAGCGAATTTCGCAGTGCTTCGATGCTGTAATGATGGCGATCAACCATTTCGACAGCGACGCGAACGACGGATGCGGCGGAGAGTCGGCCATCGCGAAACAGCGTCAGCGCGGCCTGAAAGTAGTTGTAAATCGGGACCATGCGCGTTCCGTATCGATCGAACCGGCTCGTCGGAGAACGGCGATCCAACCGGATGAAAATGCGCTCGACGGCCTCGGAATGCGGCAACGATTCAAACAGCGAAACAGTCCGAGCCGCATCATCGTCGTATGTGCCTGCGGCGCGAAGAATTTGCTCGAGCAGCGCACGATCGACACGACCCGCCAGCAGGTCGCCGTACAGCGAATAAATGAGCGCGTCCGATTCGGCATCGTCGCCAAAACAAACCTCGCGCGTTTCCTGCGCGACGCCCGCTCGGCCCGCGAGCAGCGCGGGAAGTTTGTAGCCGACCTGCTCTCGCAGCGCGCGGAAACGTCCCGTCAGCATGTTGCGAAGGTTTGGCTTCAACACAAACTCGTCAAACTCGATGCCGTCGAGGCGCAATTTCTCGGTGAGCACTTTGCGCATCTGCCTGGGCGACCCGGAAATGAAGCAAACACGCGATTTTCCGACGGCATGTTGGCGAAGTTCACGCAACAACGTCGCTGCACCCGGCACGGTTTGCTTGTCTTCTGCGTCCTCGAACGCGGTGCGCAAAAGTGCGATCAGCGTGTCAAATTCGGTGCGCAAATACGTTTTGTCGAGATCCCAGCGATAAATCACGCTGGGTGTCTGGGGTGTTGCGACGGGTTCCGGCGCGTCGCTCACTTGTCCTCCAACGTCGGCATTGAGAGGCTTTCGACTTCGAGCAAGCCACGTTCGATGTCGGCGAGCAACCCGCTGGAAACTGCTTTTTTCGCAACTTTGATCGCGTTTTGCAGCGCCTGGGATTGGCTGCGACCGTGCGCTTTGATGAGCAACCGATCAAAACCGAGCAGCGGCGCGCCACCGTACTGTTTCCAGTCGGTCAAGTCTTTGAGTCGGCTGATTCCGCCCGAGAGCATCGCCAAGCCGGCTCGCCACATCAAACGCTCTTTGTACGCATAGTGCGCCAGTCGAACGACCGTTTCGGAAACGCCTTCCAGCATTTTGAGCACCACGTTTCCGACGAAGCCCGAACAAACAACCACATCTGCCACACCGCGCGGAATGTCCACACCTTCGACGTTGCCCAAAAAATGCAGGCCTCGAAGTTGTTTGAGCCGCGCGTGTGCCTCGACGACTTCCTTGGGACCTTTGCCAGCCTCGGCACCGTTCGACAACAGAGCCACTTTCGGATGTGGGTTTTTGGAAATGCGCGCCGCATACGCAGCGCCCATCACGGCAAAGCTGACCAAATCGTCTGCGTTGACATCGAGCGTGGCACCTACATCCAGAATCAGGGAAAACGGATCTTCCTTTTCGCCGCGTCGCACCTCAGTCGGATAAACCGCTGCGAGCGCGCACCGTCTGATTCCTTTCAATCGCTTCCAGTGCTTCAAACACGACAGAACCGCCGCACCTGTGTTTCCGGCTGAAACGAGAGCGTGAGCGCGGCCCTCTGCGCACAGACGCGCAGCGACGGAAATGCTGCTGTCTGGTTTTTGCGCCAGGGCTTCTTTGGGATTTTCGTCCATCCCAACCACTTGCGAGGCGTGATGAATCGCAATTCGTTCCGCGTCGTGGCTTTGTCGCACGAGCAGTTCGTGCAGCCTGGAAGCATCTCCGACGAGAAGAATGTGCAGCGGACCCGCGGATTTGTCCTCGCCGACCGATGCCTTTTCCAGGCTGAGCGCGCAAACCGCCTTGACCACTTCCTCGGGGGCTTGGTCTCCGCCCATGGCATCCACGGCAATCGTAAGAGGGATGTGCGAAAAATCCCGAACTTGCCGAGCGCCGCTGCTGTCTCCAACGCTCGCTGCCGGTGCCGCCGCACCGTCCAATGCCGCGTTTGCCAAAGTCGAAGTTGCGGTCGGATTCGCTGCCGCCGCCGTCCTCGGATGCCCCAAGCCTTCTCCGCCTGCGCTTTCTGCACTTTCTACAAAGACAACGTGGTTTTCAGTGTCACGGCCAGACATCGGTTCTCACCATACCATGCAAGGCCAAACCCGAGGCCCAAACCGAAACCGCCGTCCTCGGGAAAGCATAACGGTTGATTTCCTGACTAAAAACGGCATACGATAGCACGCACCGCGCACCTAGACTCTGACGACGAGCCCCTCTTATAGGCACTCGTAAGCTGTGGCAGGTCCGGGACAATTCGGGAGGTCAGTGTGAGCGAGGACGACATCATCTATTGGCAAGATGTCTTGGAATCCGTGCAGGCCGGTCGCATCGCAAACCTTAAATGTCCTTTTTGTCAGCAAGGCGACATCGAGGTGAAAAAGCGCGAGCGTGTGACGATTGTTCGCTGCACCGCAAAAGGCTGTGGCCACTTCATCGAAGGCCGATTTTCCGATGAAGATGTCGCTGAATAACCTACAGGCTGGCATAAGAGATCAAGACCTATTGCATCATCTATAAATGTATGAATCTATGAGACAAATATTCTCTTATTGTGTAACTCATTCGTCTTGATGTAGTAGTATCTGTAGCAACCAGAAAATTCTATCAAAGAACTTCCAGGTGGCTGTGCACTCTTCGCAATTTGAAATCTGCACAGCACTCTTTTGAGGAGAAAAGGGGAACATGGCGCGCAATTTCCTCGGAAAAGGATGGCGCTATCCGGTGATGATTGACCGGCACGGCGGGATGGCGCAAAGCAGTCTCGATGACCTCGTGCGCGAGTCAATCCTGATCATCCTCGGAACTGCGCCTGGCGAGCGCGTGATGCGTCCGTATTTTGGTTGTGACATTCACGAGCTGCTGTTCGCGCCGAACAATACCAATACTGCGGGTCTAGCAGCGCACTATGTCGTTGAAGCGTTGGAAAAATGGGAACCGCGAGTCGAAGATGTCTTCGCCGACGCAAATCCCGATCCAAACGAGCCACACAAACTGATCATTGATATCAAGTACAAAATTCGCGGCCAGAACGTAACGCGAAACCTCGTCTATCCGTTCTATCTGCGCAGGAGCGATCAAGAATGATCCCGACGCCGAAACTGGACGATCGGACGTATGCCGATATTATCGCCGAAGCAATTCGGCTCATTCCCCGATACTGCCCGGAGTGGACAAACCACAATCCCTCCGACCCCGGTGTCACCATCTTGGAGCTTTGCTCTTGGATGACGGAGTTGATTCTTCATCGGCTGAACAAAGTCCCCGAAAAAAACTACCTGACGTTTTTGGATATGTTGGGGATCAAGCTGCAAACGGCGCAGCCGGCGCGGGCGCTGCTCACGTTCAAGTTGTCTGATGGCGTTGAGCGGCAGACGATTCGTCGGGGTTTGCAGGTTTCGACACCGCAGGCCGACGAAGAAGATGCGGTTCTTTTTGAAACGCAGCGCGACCTGACAGTCATCAGCGCGACGCTGGATCGGTGCTTCTCGTATTTCGACGAGTCGTATTCCGACAATTCGCCGTATCTGCAAGGCGAGCGCAACGAAGGTTTCCTGGCGTTTGCTGGGGCTGAGCGCGTCGATCGGTTCATTTATTTGGGCGACGACCGATTGCTCGGAGTGAACGACTCGACGGTGTTGCGCCTGCACCTGACCGCACCCGAGCATGGCGGACGCGATTTGGCCCGCCTCTTGACGTGGGAGTATTGGAACGGCAGACGATGGCGGGAACTTGTGCTGTCGCCTCTGGAAGTCGAACGCGGCGAAGTGATTTTTCAAGGCGTCGTCGATTGGCAAAAAACGTCGGTGAACGGCGTCGATACGTATTGGGTGCGCGGTCGTTTGGCCGAAGTGCCACGTTCGCCAGCCGAGACGGAAGTGGACACGGCCCGCGCGCGAATTGAAGTCAGCGGCGAGGGCATTTTGCCGGACCAGGCTTTTGCGAACCTGGACAACAACGTGTTTATCGCGCTCGACTTGGGCAAAAACGTGCATCCGTTCGGGACGGAGCCGAAACCGGATCACGTTCTGTATCTGGCGTCTCAGGAAGCGTTGTCGCAGGTCGGCGTACAGGTGGAAATCGACTTTGCGCTGAGCGATCCGCAAATCGCACCGCCACCGCGCCCGAGCGACAACTTGATTCTGTCGTGGGAGTATTTCGACGGGAAAAAATGGCGGATTTTGGGCAAAAGCACACCGTCGGGAAAGCCACCGCAGGGTTATGAGCAAAGCGTGCTGGGTTTCGTCGATGGAACGAACGCTTTTACGAAAAGCGGCACGGTTCGTTTCAACCGCCCACCCGATCTGCAACCCGGTGAAGTGACGGGCGAGCCGAATTACTGGATTCGGGTACGGATCGAACTGGGTGATTTCGGTGTGCCCGGCGTGTACATGCTCGACAACGACAAGTGGGTTTGGCGCGACGAGAGGCCGCTAAAACCACCCGCGTTCAAGAGCATCGGCATTCGATACCAAACGGATCTGGACCACCTCAAGTACTTCGTTTCGTACAACGATTTCCGGTATCGCGATCACTCGGAAGAAGAGAAAAACGAGTACCGACCGTTCCAGCCGTTCCAGGCCATCGCCGACGAAGGCGCCGCGCTGTATTTGGGTTTCGATCATCGGCTCCCGAACGAGACGATGAGTTTGTACTTCCAATTTGTCGAGAGCATCGTCGTCGAGCAGGACTTGGCGCACTCGGAACACCTGACGCAGTACTACGAAAAACGGAAGACCGTCTGGGAACCCGAGCAACGGGTCGCGTGGGAGTATTACAACGGTCGCGCCTGGGTCACGCTGGTCGTCGCCGACGGGACCAAGAATTTCACCGAATCGGGCTTTATCGACTTCGTTGGGCCCGACGACATGGAAAAGACGCTCAAGTTTACCGAGGACCGGTTTTGGGTTCGGGCCCGGCTCGAAATGGGCGGATACATCAAACCACCCAGAGTGCGTCGGATTCTGCAAAACACCGTCGAAGCGGCCAACGTGCGCACGGTTCGGGATGAAATTCTCGGATCGTCCGACGGGACACCGTTACAGCACTACACGATGCTGCACGGCCCGCTTTTGGGAGGACAAGTCATCGAAGTGCGCGAACGAGAGGAACCCATCCCCGAGGAAATTTCGGATTTGGGCGAAAACGCGGCGCGCCTGGCCGACGATCGGGAAGGCGGTTTCATGGTCCGCTGGCGCGAAGTCGAAAGCTTCTTCGAGTCAGGACCCAAGTCGCGACACTACATTGTCGATCCGCTGACTCGACAAGTGCTGTTTGGCGACGGGATTCGAGGCATGGTTCCGCCGGTCAGCCGCAATTCGGTGATCGCGGCGGAATATCGCGTGGGCGGCGGCAGCAAAGGCAACGTCAATGCCTTTACGCTCACGTCGCTGACGCGGGCGGTTCCGTACATTGAAAAAGTCTTCAACGTGTTGCCTGCCGTCGGTGGTGCCGATGCGGAAACGGTTGAACAGGCAAAGGAACGTGCGCCGCTTCAAATCAAAAGCCGCGATCGGGCCGTCACCGCAGAAGATTTTGAAACGCTGGCGTTGCGCTCCACGACGAGCATCGCCCGAGCCAAAGCCATGTCGTCGGACGATCAAGCGGGCCATGTGCAACTTGTGATCATCCCGCGCGGCGACGAAAGAAATTTGGATCTGACGCGAAAGCTGATTCCTCCGCCTGAATTGTGTCGGTATGTACGGCACTACTTGGACGAAAGGCGGTTGATTACGACGATTCTCGACGTGACGAAGCCGGATTACGTCGAGATTTCGCTGAAAGTAACGTTGATTCGTCGCACCGTCGGGCAAAGCGAGCGGTTGCGGACGGAAATCGAACAGCGTTTGCGCCGATATTTGCATCCGCTCGTCGGTGGCAAAGATGGCAAAGGTTGGCCGTTTGGCCGCCCGGTCTATCGCACCGATTTGGTTCACATGGTCGAGGACATTCCCGGTGTGGAAGCGATCGAGTCGATCCACATTTACGACGAGGACCGTCGAATCAATGTCGATAGCGTGCGCCTGAAAGAAGACGAGCTGCCGCACGTGATCAACGTCGCCGTCGTCGAGCGTGTTCGACAGGAGATGGTCTGATGCTTTACGAACGCGAGCCGACGCAGCGCCGCTTGGTCCGCGTGCCCGACGTGGTGGGGCTGTCTTTGCAAAAGGCCCTGCTCCTGATGCAACACGTGGGGCTCCGAATCGGCGCGATTTTGTACAAAGAGAGCTACGAAGAAAAAGACACGATCCTCGAACAGAAACCGCTGCGCGGCCAAATGGTCTACGCCTCGGACGAGGTGACGCTGTGGATTTCTCGCGAGAGCTACATCAAGTGGCTGCCGGCGATTTACCAGCGTTCAGACGCGACGGGAAAAAACTACGTTCGCGATCTGCTGTGGATCATCCAGCATTTGTTCGGCTCGATCGAGGCGATGCTCGACGGAATCCACCTGTATTTCAATTCCTACGAGACGCCGGAACAGTTTTTGCCGTGGCTGGCCGCTTGGTCGGCGATGATCTTGGAACCCGACTGGCCCGAGGTCAAAAAGCGCCGCCTGATCAAAAAAGCGATGGAGCTGTATCGGCTGCGCGGCACGGTGCGCGGCTTGAAGCTGTTTATTTCGCTGTTCACCGGATACGAACCGCACCTTGCGGAAAATGAGTGGCCCTTCAATGGTTTCCGCATCGGTGTTTCTTCGACGGTGGGCATCGACACGGTGATTCTGCCTCCGGTGGATAAATCGCACTCGTTTGTGTGCGTCATGCCACACAAATTCAGGGACCTGACGGCGCAATCGATCATTCGGTTGCACGAAATCATCGAGATGGAAAAACCCTCGCACAGCACCTACATGCTGAAGTTCGAGGAACCTCGTCAGTCCGTCGAAGAACGCGAGTTCTATCGAATCGGCGTCTCGTCCGGTGTGAACATTGGCCAGGAAGTCGTGACGCCGCTGCCCATCAGCGAAGAAACCGGCGAGCCCGACTATCCTCAAGAGCCGGTCATGCCACCGCCGCCGCCGAATCCGTCGGTGTACGAGTTGTTTGGAACGAAGAAACGACAACTGCCTCCAGTCGTCGGTGCGAGCAAGGCGGATGGCGCGCCGGTCGAAGGACGCGAAATCACGACGAGCAAGTATGGATTTGAAGGTGCGCGCGAGTTCCGTCTCGACGACATCATGAAAGAACTGTTGGAACGCGCGGGCCTAGACCAAAGCGTCGGCGTGTCAATTGAGTCGGGCGGGTCCGGGGAACCGGGCGGTTTCGCAAAAGAAGACATCAATCCAGGCATCGCGGAACTTGAAAAGCACGATGTGGGAGAAGGTGGGGGCGAAGGCGACGCGGCGCTGGAGTCGGCGCTCGGAACGCCGGGGCTTGAAGAACGGGTTTTGTATTCGACCGACGGACCCAAGTCGGACAAAGCACCTGGCAAACGTTCATCCGATGAAGGCCCAAGTCGCACCCCGGCGGACAAATCGCCAGACGAAATCGAAACGGGTTTGGACGCTGAAGAGAGCGGAAAAACGCCGGTCACGGATTCGGCACCACCGACTCACGACGAAGGCGGCCAAGACGAGGACGGCAACATTCCACGAGCAGGTTTGGGCGCAACCGTCGAAGGCGGTATTTCCGGGCGGAAACCGAAGATCGATCTGGATGTTTCCGTCGAGGAAATCGATGCGGACTCGGTTGAAGAACTCGATCCGGCGGATGCCATTGCGCAAGAAGACGCACCACCACAGACGAAAGCGAATGACGTGCAGGGCTCGGCCCGTGTGGACGGGAACGTGAAGACAGCCGCACCGCGCGTCGAGGTTGAGATCGAAAAACGCGAAGTTTCTAGAGATGCGGGCGACACGTCAACGTTGGACGAAAAGCCCACGGACGGTTCAAAGAAATAGGAAAACCTCTAACCAGGGTTCCCAGCGAGGGGCACGATGGCGACTGAGAGTGAGAGCAAAGTCAAAGGCTTTAAGAGGATCAACTTTTTCAAAGGTTTCCTCACCACCGAGCACGATTGGAACGATGCCGAGCGGTACCACATCGAAAAACGCCGTCTGCACAACAAGATGATGCACGCGCCGGGCGTGGTCTTCGGTTTCAGCGGCGATCTGAAGGTGACGGCCCGTCCGCGCGGCGATCTTTCGATCGAAATCCAGCCGGGCTACGGCGTGGATGGGCAAGGGCGCGATTTGATGTTGTGGGATGCGGAAATCAAGACGCTGGTCCTCGAGGAATATCAGCGTTTGCCGCAGACGATTTACATCGTGTTGCGCTACTACGAACAAGAGACCGATTTCATCGCGTACAAGGAAAACGCCGCCTACAAAGGGCACCGGCGCATCATGGAATCTTGCAAGGTCGAGATTTCTCAGACCACGCCGGACATTCGCGAAGAAGTCGAACTCGGTCGCATTTTGCTTGACAAAAATGCGACGCGTATACGCGACGCGCGCGATCCGAATGATCCGAAAGCGAATGAAATCGACTTGCGGTTTGTGCCTCGAGCCGGTGTTGCGGGCGCTTCGATCGATCCGGTGCTGAAAATCCGGCTTGCGTTGTTGCTGGAACGGTTGCGGCGGTTGCTTTTGGCGATGGCGCGCGACAACAAGGTCGAGACAGCACACGATGCGCTCGCGGGCGTGATTGCGGCGCAAACGCTGCATGTGTCCGATTTGCTCGACAACCGCAACGGCCATGAAGTGCTGAACATGTTGGTTCAGCTTCAAGACGAGCTTGCGAAAGATGTCGAGGTCAACCATCCGCAGCTTGGTCAGAAAAAAGAGTTCGGGAATTACAAAAAGAACCTGGACATCGTAAAAGGCCTGCTCGGCGAGCGTCGGAATACGCCCGAGGCCTTCGACAACATGTTGGTTTACATGGCCAAGGGTGCCGAGGAACTGTCACCTTTGTACGCAGGCGATCTGGTCGAGGCACCACCGACGCCGGGCCCTGTCCAAGCCGTGGGTTCGGACGACGGCAAGACCAAGACGGCAGACGCAGCGGACAAAGACAAGGACAAAAAGCCGCGCGGCACCTATGGTCCAAACGACATTCCGCCCGACGACATGGAGCGCATCAAGGGCATCTCCGAACAGGATCTCCCAATGGAATTGGAGATCAACGGCGAAACGTGGGTGCGCATCGACATGATCAAGGTCATGGACACCGATTCCGAGAGTCAGCACGACCTGAAAATTCAGGAAGCGCGCGACTCGTACAGGTCCAGACAGCGGCTCAAATACCCCGACGGGAAATCGCTGGAAGACGTGGGACGTGCGCACGTTTCAGGCTTTGTCACTTACAAAGTCAAGGGCGTCACGCCCGGCAAGCGGCTGCTGATTGTGCGTCGCATGGACTACGTGTACGGCGATTACTCACTTGAATTCGAGGTGGACGGCAAAAAGGCAGGCGTTTGCGAATGTCCGGGCACCGATCGAATCAACCGCTGGCGCAACTGGCCGCACATCATTCCGGCTGAATTTGTCGTGCGCGCCGAACCGAACGTCAAACAGCTCGCGGTCACGGCGGGTCGTGACATCAACATGTTCCGTTACTGGTTTTACCAACCGAGACAATAAGGTAAGCTGGACGGGTCATGTTTCTCGATGGACTAATAGACCTCATTCTTAGGCCCTTCCGCGAAATCTGGAGCCTCTTTGCTCGGGTCCGTGGCGTCCATGGCGGTGCGTTGGCCGATGTGCGACGAGTGCAGACCCTGGGCGATCAGGCCCGCTCTGAAGTGGGGCACATGAAGAATGCCGTCGTGGCCCCAGGCCAAATGCTTCCGGGCTGGGGACCGTCGCAGCAGGCGGCACCGCCGCCTCCAATGATGCAGCCAAAGGCGGAAAAGAAAAAAATGGGTTGGTCGTTTCCCTGGAGCAAAAAAACGTGTCTCAAGTGCCAGAATAAACTGCAAAAAAGCTGGGACCAGTGCCCCTATTGTGGCCAGGATCAAAACCAGCCTGTGGTTGGGGGTCCGCCGGGCGCGCCGGGGGCACCGGGATATGGAGCACCTCCGGGGGCGCCTCCGGGCTATGGAGCGCCGCAGGGGGCACCGGGTTATGGCGCGCCGCAGGGTGCGCCGGGATACGGTGGACCAATGCCATCGGCGGGAGGACCCGCAAAAACGATTGCGATGGATGCGGCAGCGATTGATGCACCGCTCATGGCGACGGGAGACACGGGGGACAATGTCGCGTGGCTGGTTCCGCTCGAAGGCGCGATGACGGGCGAACTATTGCAAATTCGCACGCGCGCGATCATCGGAACGGCACCGGATTGCGACATCAAGTTGTTCGACGCTGCGATTTCGAGCCGACACGCGGAAATTGTGGTCAGCCATGGAAGTCGTTTTCGGATCAATGACCTTGGTTCTCGCAATGGCTCTTACGTAAATGACAAGGCGATTGCCTCTACCGAGTTGGTGGATGGCGACAACATTCGTCTTGGACGTACCACGTTCCGTTTCAAGACCAAGCACTAAGGGCGAGCCATGCACTGTGTTTCAGATTACAAAATAGCGTCGCAAAGCCGGGCTGGTCGTGGGCTTGTCCGCAGCCTTGCGCTTCTCGCCTTTTTTTCGTCGCTCTTGTGGTCTTCGCTGGCGACGGCGCAACCCAGGATGCGGTTGGAACGGTTTGGTTTTGACAAGCTGCCCGACTTGAAAGTCTATCTGAGCTTCGTCGAGGAAGATGGCACGGTCGTCACGGGCCGCCAGGCCAATGACTTCAAACTGATCATCGGTTCTGCGGATTCGGGCGTCGGTCGCTCGCTCGTCACGTTTGATCAGGCAAACGAGCCGATTTTTGTCGTTGGGGTCGTCCAAGTCGGCGGCATGGTGGACGAAAAAGTCCTGGCCGAAGCCAAATCGGGCATGCGTCGAATCAACGATGCCGTCGGCAAGACTCCAGGCGGGCGCATGGGCCTTCTGGCCTATTCGAGCAAGACCCTGCGGCTGCAAGAATTTGGCACCTCGACCGAAACAGACAGCGCCATCGGTAAGCTCGCGCTCGACACCGAGAGCAGCGAAATGCAAATGCTCGACGCGCTGCGCACGGCCATCGATTTGCTGAAACAACAAGAAAAAAGCCGACGGAAGTTGATCGTCCTCGTTTCGGACGGAATCGACGTCAACAACGAGAAAAAATACTTCACGGAAATCGGGACCCGCGCACAGCAAGGCGGCATCGTCATCGATACGGTTGGGTACAACGCATTCGATGCTTCCAAACTCAAATTTTTGCGTGAGATGACTAACCGTTGCTACGGCACGGACCGCGTTGCGAAAACCCCCGCCGACATCGGCCAGAAGTTCAACGCAATCGTGGATGAGATTGAAAAGCAATACCTCATCACGTTTCCGCTGAGCATTGTCGGGGAAGATCAGGATTTGGTGTTTCAAATCCAGACAGCCAGCGGGAAAGAGGCGTATTCCAACACCATCCAAGAAAAACTGCCATCCAAAGCGAAAATCGCGGTGGCACCTGGGGCCAAAGAGAAAACGAAGTGGTGGCTGTATGCGCTGATTGCGGCTGGTGTGCTTGGCGCAATTCTCATCATTGCGAAATTGTTGAAGAAAAAACCCGTTGAGGCACCTGTGGCCACACCTGCTCCACAACCTGGAAAACCAGATGCGCCTGCGCCCAGAATGAGCAACAAAACCGTTGCGTTGGAAGCCGCCGGAGACATCACGATGGGTTGGGTGATGGGTCTTACAGGCAAATACAAAGATGTGACGTTTAAACTGAAAGATCGTGCCGTCATGGGCACGGCTGCGGATTGCGACATCGTAATTGAAGATGGATTTATGTCGCACAGGCATGCAGAAATCCGAAAAGTAGAAGGCGGATTCAAGTTGGTGGATCTTGGCGCGACAAACGGCGTGATCGTGAATGACAAGCGCGTCAAAGAACACTTCTTAATCGATAACGACAACTTCAGACTTGGCCGCACAGAATTCAAGTTCAAGTCGATTTTGGGCTAGGCCACACACATGGCATCGGTTGCTGCATATCTGCTAATGGCGCTGTCGGGTTTGGCCGGCGGCGCAACCTTGTATTTGTCGATGCAGGGCGCGGGCAGTCGGCCTTGTCCAAAATGCAAAAAAGAAATGATGCCCGATTGGACGCATTGTCTGTTTTGCAAAGCTGTACCCGATTTCGAGGAAGGCAAACCCGCGCTGTTGCACTTTATCAACGGGCCGTTGGCGGAACAGGTTGCGACGCTCGACAAGCAGGTTGTCACCATCGGCAGCGTGCCCGGAAACGACATCGTGATTTCCGATCCTAGTGTTTCGCGAAAACACGTCGGCATACGCAAAGCCGACGGTGGCTATGAAGTGGCAGATTTTGGTTCAACCAATGGTGTGTTTGTCAACGGAGATCGGGTTCCCAAAAAGCGGCTCGCGATTGGGGATGTCATCCGAGTTGGCAACATTGAAATGATTTTCCGTCTGTAAACCGACTTTGGCTTTAGAGAAGAAGCAACGATGCCAGCAAAGCTCCTATATCGAGATGCCCAAGGCCGTGATGCCGCAGTGAATCTCCCCGAAACAGCCTCGTTTCTGGGCCGGGCCGTGGATTGCATCATCCGTACCGACGACGCGATGGTGTCTCGGAAAAATTGCAAAATCAGTTTGGCCAACAGCCGTTGGTTTGTCGAAGACTTGGGGTCGGCCAACGGCACGTTCATCAACGAACGGCGGATCACGCGCGACGAACTCAACCACGGGGATGTCATCCGTTGTGGGTCGTTGCAGGTGCGCTTCGTCGATGCGCCCGAACAGCAAGTCCGCCAGACGATTCCGCAACCGGGCACGCCTTCTGGGCAACAGCCGGACGCGGCTCAGCCACAACCTGCGGTGAATCCGACCCAGCCGGTGCCTCCGCCGGTTCCGCAAACAAAAGCAGCTTCGCAGAGCAACAACCCGGAAACACCCGCAGAGCCCCAAAAAACCGAGGGTGCCAAATCGGGAGAGGCGAACAAGGTTTCCGTTTCCGAAGAGGCGGTCAAAAAAGTTCAAGACGAAGTGAACAAACTGACCACCGATCTGGCCGCTGCGCAGAAGGCTCTCGACGAGGTGAAGGCCGAAAAAGAACAGGCCGTGACCAAGATCGAGAACATGGAAGCAGAGGTCAAAAAGCTGCGTCATGAGGCCGGTGCAGCCAAAGCGACCGCTGAAAAGCTGTCGCGGCAAATGCAGAAAACGGAAAACGAGCTGCGCGAAGAAAGCCGCAACAACGAGGAACTTCGGCAAGACCTCAAGCAAATCAAAGAACAATTTGAGAAAACGAAGACGCACGCCGACGAACTCAAGGTCCAGGTCGAAGCCAAAGAACGCGAGCTTGCGGGTGCGAAAGAAGATGTCCGTCGAAGCAAGCAAGCTGCGGACAACCTGACGCAGAAATTGCAAGAGATGTCCCGATCGCGCGACGAGCAAATGCGGGCGATCAACTCGCAGATCGGCGACGTGGACAAGCTGCGCGACATTTTGCGCGAACGTGAACGCCTGATTGAAGAACAACGGGTCGGGTTGGTGAATCAGGAATCGCAGCTCAAAGACTTGCGCAAACGCAGCGAGGAACAGGAACGCGAGCTGTCCAACATTCGCGGCGAACGCGACAACTTGCGCGAACGGCAAAATCGCTCGCAAGTGCAAGTGGAGGAACTCCGGTCCGAGTTAGACCGGCTGCACAACCTGCTGGCCTCGCGAGTAGAAGGCGGAGAACAGCTTGCCATCCTGAACAAGGACCTGGCAGCGCTGCGCGAGAACCTGACCGACGCGAACTCGGAAGTGGGTCGGCTCAACGATGAGCTTGCGAAGGTGGCTGGGGATTTGGCGGCGGTCAAAAAACAGCGCGATCAACTGGCCGAAGAACGCAAAGGCGGACAGGCAAAAATCCAATCCGCCGTCGAGCAGGCCGTCAACCAAGCTGTCGCCGAATTGCGCGCCAAGTTTGAAAAAGACAAGCAAGAGATCATCGACAAGTACAACGCAAAAGCGCAGGAAGTCGCCGATCTCAAGAATCAGCTCGAGACCGCGACGCCGCAGGAAACGGTGCTTCAAGAATTTGCAGCGACGAAAAACGAGCGGGACCAATACCGATCGCGCGTTGCTGAATTGGAAACGCTGAACAGAGACCTGCAAAAAGCGGCGCAGTCGGCCCCCGCCCAAACCGGAAATCCCGAGGCGGAGCGTGCGCTTGCGGAACTCAAAACGGTTGCAACGACGGCTTATGACGGAATCAATGACTCGCTGTCTGAACTGCGGCTGGCCATCGTGATGGCTCAGGAGATGTGGAACAAAATGGAGCGGACGTATTCGGACCGCGATTCCGCCCGGAAACTGCGCGACGCCATTGATGACACGATGACACGCGCCGACGAGGCCAAGGGCCATGTCCGCTCTCTCCGCAGCCTGATCGAATAGGCGCACAACACGCAGAAACTCCCCACAGGTGAACACATGACACAAGATGCAGCGGCTGCCCCACCCAGTGACAGCGAAGAGCTGAATCGCAGCGAACGAGAGCTTTTGGATCTGATTCGCGCGCGGTATTCGCTCATGTACATCATTTCGTCCGAGGAGCAGCGCGTCGAGGAGTCTCTGCTGAAACTGGCGCGGCGACGGGACATGAAACTCGGCGTTTGGTCGATCACGCGCGGTTTCGTGCAGAAATTCGGAACGCTCAAAGGCGGCGACGCCAAAGATCCGATCAAAGCCCTCGACTACATCGCGGCGTCGGAAGGTCGCGGTCTTTTCGTCCTGCGCGATTTCCATGCGTTCGTGAACGACCCGACGGTGGTGCGGAAACTGCGCGATTTGGCGCACGACCTGCGGAAGACGCAAAAAAACGTCTTCATTCTGTCGGCAGTCACCAAAATTCCGCCCGAACTCGAAAAGGACCTGTGCATCGTCGATTGGGATTTGCCGAATCGGCCCGAATTGACCAAGGTCGTCGAGGGTCTTTTGCACCAATTGCCGCAAGGCTGCGACCCAGGCATTGCCAAAGACAGCGAGGGGCGCGAGCAAATCGTCGATGCCGCGCTCGGCCTGACGCTGACCGAGGCGGAAAACGTCATCGCAAAGTCGATCGTTCGTCACAAGACGTTCGATTTGCCGACGATTTTGGCCGAGAAAAAACACATCATCCGCAAAAGCGGCATCCTCGAATACTACGAGGCCGAGGAAAAGCTCGACGGAATCGGCGGGTTGGAAATCCTGAAACAGTGGCTCGTCAAACGAAGGCACGCTTTCACCTCGGAAGCGCGCGAATTTGGTTTGCCGATTCCCAAAGGCATTTTGCTGCTCGGCGTGCCCGGTTGCGGCAAGTCGTTGACCGCAAAAGCCGTCGGGGCAGCGTGGCAAATGCCGCTTCTCCGGCTAGATGTCGGGAAGATCTTTGGGGGTTTGGTTGGTGCGTCGGAAGAAAACATGCGCAAGGCGCTGAAAACCGCCGAGGCCGTCGCACCCGCGATCTTGTGGCTCGACGAGATTGAAAAAGGTCTGTCGGGCACCGGTTCGTCGAACATGTCCGACGGTGGAACGACCTCGCGCGTGTTTGGAACTTTCGTGACGTGGATGCAGGAAAAAACCGCGCCCGTGTTCGTCATCGCGACGGCAAACGACGTGCGCAGTTTGCCTCCAGAACTGTTGCGAAAAGGTCGTTTCGACGAAATTTTCTTTGTCGATTTGCCGACGCAGGAAGAGCGCAGCGAAATCATCAAGATTCACCTCAAGAAAAAAGGGCGCGGCATTCAGCACGTCGATATGGCCAAGCTGGTCGATGCGATGGCCGAATTTTCGGGCAGCGAGGTCGAGCAAGTCGTCGTGTCAGCCCTGTACGAGGCGTTCGACGCCGACCCGCACAACCGCGAGCTGTCAAACGACCAGCTTTTGCACTCTGCACGCGAAATCGTGCCGCTGGCCGTCACGATGGCCGAAAAAATCGCGGACATGCGCGAATGGGCCCGCACCCGAGCCCGCACCGCATCTTTGCCCGCGTCGCAGCAGCCGCAGCGCCGGACCAAGGATCGCTTCGCCGTGCCCACCGAACCCGGCGGCCGCATAGAACTGTAAGGAAGGACGCCATGAGCCACTTCACCACCGTCGCAACCAAAATCACCAATCTTACGTGCCTGCTCAAGGCGCTTGAAAAACTCAAACTCAAGTACACGCACGACGAGCAAGGCGTCGAAGTCCGTGGCTGGCGCGGCCAAAAAAGCCAAGCCGAAGTGTCCATCAACATGGGCCGTTACGACATCGGCGTCGTCAAAAACGAAGACGGCACCTATGGTTTGCAGGCGGACTGGTGGGGCGTCGAAACGACCGTCGGCAAAACCGAACAGGAAGTCGTGGACGAAATCAGCCGCGAGTATGCCTATCAAACCGTAGTCGTCGCGTGCGAATCACAGGGCTACAAGATCGAGGAGCAGAACGTCGCTGAAGACGGTACGATCAAGCTCTCTGTTTCCAAATGGGGGTAGGTCCTTTCCACCAAAAGGGGTAGGTCCGCACGGCGAACGGAAAGCAAAAGGAGTCGAACATGGCGCGCAAAGAGCTTGAAATCACCATCTCGCCCTCTGGCGAGGTTTCTGTACAAGTCAAAAACATTCCTGGGCAGTCCTGCGTCGATGAAACGAAATTCCTGGAAGACGCACTGGGAAACCAAGTCAAAGACCGGCAGCTCACCTCGGACTACTACCAACAGGGCAATCAGACCGGCGCGAACCTCTACAACAGGGGCTAGATCATCCATGGAGGTCCGCTTGGGGCCTCTTTGGATTGGTTACAGGGGTTGGTAGTTGTGGGGGTTTGGAACATTTCCAAAGAATTCGGCGGCGGCTTTTAGGTGGAGGGGGAATGCGAAGTCTTGCAGAAGATCATGTGTCCCGAAAACAATGCCGCGTTCGGAAACTTCGTGGTTTGGAACAAAGGGGGGCAGCATCTTGGCATCAAAAGACTCCCCGCGCACAAACAGGAGGATGCGGTTCGGCCGGGGTTCGGTGCTGTCAAAACCGTGAGGTCGCAGCGTCGCGGGATGAATGTCTAGGTTGGCTTCCTCTTTGGCTTCCCGCGCGGCCCCTTCTTGCCAGGTTTCGTGTTCCTCCAAAAAACCACCGATGAGCGCGAGCTTGCCAATTTGGGGCAGGATCGCGCGGCGCACGACCAGCAAACCGGTGCGTCCCTCGTGCAGCACAGGTTGGAGCAGCAGCACGACAGGGATCGGATTCGCAAACGCCTGCGCGCCACAACGCAGATTCGGACACTTGCGCGGATACGTCGGGGGACCGACAAACCGCGTGCCACAATACGAACAATAACGGTCCTTTTGAGCTCTCATGTGTCTTGATCTGGGCGCGGAACAGGCCGCAATCCTTGACCCATTGATTCCATTCGCTTCTTCCAAAAGAGTCCACCAAAAACCTGCACCTCCGCACACGGAAATGCAAAATCCTTGAAAACTACCGAGTTCCACACGGGAAAAACGAAGCGGTCGTAGACGGTGCTTGCGCCGACATGCGATGATGAGCGCGGAGCGTTGTGTCCATGCCGACTTCCGACACGCAGACAAGTTACGATCGCGTCCCCTATCCAAGCGGTGGTTTGTCCCAAACGCATCCCGAACACCTGGCGACTCTGGCTCTGCTGATGGGAATGAATCCCCCCGATGTTTCCGATTGTCGCGTTCTGGAACTCGGATGCGGAGACGGAAGCAACTTGATTCCGCTCGCATTGGCATTGCCGAAAGCGACCTTTGTTGGGATCGATCTGTCTAAAAAACAAATCGAACAGGGAAAGCGGGAAGTCGAGTCCCTCGGGATTGGGAATCTGTCTCTGTTGGCGCAAGACCTCTTGGATTTCGATACCGAGCAACCCCCTTTCGACTACATCCTCGCGCACGGAATTTACTCGTGGGTGCCCAAGGAGGTTCGATCCGGCATTTGGGACATTTTCGAGAAACTTCTCTCGAAAAACGGCGTTGCGTACCTGAGTTACAACACCTTTCCGGGGTGGCATTACCGGCTTGTGGGCCGTGACATGATGCGCTTTCACACGCAACACATCGACTCCCCCGATCGCATAGTTGCGCAAGCGTTGGCGATGATGGACTTTGTGGCAGACGCCATTCCCAATCACCTGAAGGTACATCTTCAGAACACGAAAAACGAACGCGACAGATTGCGTGAACACCCCCCAAACTATCTTCTGCACGACGATTTGGGAGAGATCAACCAACCCTTCTACTTTCACGAGGTGATCGAAACCGCTGCGGTACGGGGTTTCCAATTCCTGTCCGAAACAGAGTTCTTTTCCATGCAGGACCACAGTCTGTCCCAGGATGCTCGCGCCATGTTGCAGCAGTTTGGGGATGCTTTGGTGATGGAGCAGTACCGCGATTTTTTGATGTGCAAGATGTTTCGGCAGACCCTCTTTTGCAGAAGCGAGCACGTTCTGCATCGGAGCTTTTCTCCGTCTTTTCTATCGCGCTTTTTGTTTCGTTCTGCCGTGGCATGCCAAAGCGAAACGCCACAGTTCTCCGAACCCGTTGAAGAGACGTTTTCACTCGGCGCAGTGAGCATTTCGATCGCTGATCCAGTTGCAAAATCAGCACTTCATTTTCTCGCCCAGCAACATCCGCGAGCCGTCCCATTTTCGGAACTTTTTGAGCAAGGACTTTCCCTGTGTACTCGAAACGGACACGCAGACACAGATGAACCAAAGCTCAAGAGAACAAAAAGGAATCTGTGCGAAATGCTCTTGGCGCTCTATGGCGCGGGAGTCGTGTCTGTGCATGTGTTCCAGGCACCCTTTTCGCGAAGGACAGGTTCGACTCCCAACTTGGAACCGTTTACGAGATTGCGGTTGGAAGCCGATCGGGAAGTGGTGACACCCCTTTTGGAAAACATCCGTTTCGAGGAACCTTTCGGCAGGGCAGTGGCTCTGTTGTGCGACGGAAAGCGCACGCTGGACGACTTGGTAGATGCGTTGGTTCCACGCGCCGTGGACGGGGAATTTCCAAACGAAGACATCCCCGCCCCCTCCAAGAATTCGGATGACGCCCCCTTGTTGCACACAGTGCGGAAATATGTGGAAACGCGCGCAAAAGAGTGCCTCGAACGATTGTCTTCCTATGGCGTGTTTGCTCTGGGTTGACGAGGCACAGCGCAATCGGTTTTGATGATGTTCGGAATGAAAGAAGCTGCCTTGTCCATCGACCGGGGAAGCCTGGCCAAACGAGTCATCACGGCGTTTTTGCTGTCCGGCGTGCTTTTTGCGAATGTGTCTTGCGAGCACCGAACAGCGACGGCAAAACCACGCGCACGGAAAGCCAAAACGAGCCAACCGATCCAGCCCATCCAGGTTTTTGCTGGCGCACCGACAGAAGAACCCCCACCGCGTGGCTTTTTGGCTTCAGGGGAACCCGAAGTCGCCGGCCAAAAACCACCGGACGTCCAGGAAACCGCCAAAACCGAGGTGCCGTGTCCCAAAGAACCACCGCCAGGCATGGTGTGCATTCCGGGAGGCCCGTTTGTGCGCGGCGATGACCACGGAAAGCCCGACGAAAAACCGAAGGCGCGCATCACCGTGTCCCCCTTTTTCCTGGATGTCACAGAGGTCACAAACGAGCAGTACTTTCGGTGTGTGGAGCTTGGGAAATGTGAGCCTCCGATCAAGTACTTTGGGTTGTATGTTCGCCCGAAACAGCCTGTGGTCGCAGTGAGCTGGTTTCAGGCCTACGACTTTTGCCGGTACGCAAACAAACGTTTGCCGACGGAAGCAGAATGGGAAAAAGCCGCGCGCGGACCGGATGGGGAAGTGTATCCGTGGGGAAACAAGCCTCCGAATTGCGAGCTGGCGGTGTATGAAGAGCCGCTGGGGGCCAAAGGGTGCGGCACCGGAACGACCGCAGATGTCGGGACGCATGGGACCTTCCGATACGGTTTGCAGGACATGGCCGGCAACAGTTGGGAATGGGTGAACGACTGGAAAACAGACTGCTACAAAGGCTGCAAAAGCGAATGCGGCGCGGCGTGTGACGGACCCGATCCGCTTGGGCCATGTGGTGGGGGTCCCAAGTACTGCAAGGGCTATTCGGAAAAACTGTTAAAAGGGGGTTCGTGGTACTTCACAGGAGACCGCATGCGCGGTTCCGAACGACGCGGCGTTCCCCCATCGAACAGAGGCCCCCACCGCCTCGGCTTCCGCTGCGCCCAAAGCCCCTAAACAACACCCCTAAACAAGATCCTAGTCACTCCTTCGCCTCCGTATCCCAGCGGTGCGACAGGCGTTCAATCCGCCGCAGAATTTCGTTTTCCAAAGTTGGCAAATGGGCGGGCAAGCGCAGGGGGGCATTGCGAAGGGGATCGCTTTCAGGGGTACTTTTGGGGCTTGTGGGTTCGTTCAGGTGAAAGGCTTGTTTAAGCCTGCCGAATTTCAGGCCGTGCGCGGTGCTGACGACGACGACGCGCTGGTGCGGAAGGATGTTTCCGATGCGGACTTGTTTGGCCACGGCGGCCAGCGCGACACCGGTTTGGGGATCGGTCTGCATTCCGTGCCGATCTGACAAAAGCCAGGCTGCGGTGATTTCTTCCTCTGTTGCGGCTTCCACGACGCCGCGCGTGCGCACAAGTTCCGCGATCGCTTTTTCTGCGTTCACGGGATTCCCAATCGCGATGGCCGTGGCTTGGGTGATTCCTGCGACGGTCTTTTTGGGTTTCCATCCATCTCGGAAGGACTCGACCAAAGGCGAAGCTTGTTCGGCTTGTGCGATCAGGGGTCGCGGCTCCCGTTCCAGGACTCCCAAAGTCCGAGCCATCCCAAAACCGCGCATGATTGCGGTCGTATTTCCCAAATTCCCACCAGGAATGACAATCCAATCGGGGGATTCCCAACCCAGTTGATGTGCAACCTCGACGGAAAGGGTCTTTTGTCCTTCGATGCGGAGCGGATTCTGGGAATTGGCCAGGTACACCCCGGTTCGCTCGCAAAATTCTGCGACGAGTTCCATCAAACGATCAAAATCGGCTTCGAGTGCAACCGTGATCGCGCCGTTGCACAGGGGCTGCACAAGTTGTTCGTGGGACAGCTTGCCGACGGGCAAAAACACGATGGCGGGCAATTGCGCGCGGGCACAAAACGCAGCAAGCGCGGCAGATGTATCGCCTGTGGATGCACACGCAACCGCAGGAATGGGAAAGCCCAAACGGCGCAAACGGTGGACCTGCGACACCAAGCCGGTCATTCCCAGGTCTTTGAAGGAACCGGTCGGATTGCTGCCGCACACTTTGATCCACAGGTCGCGAACACCCAACGCCTGGCCAAGCAAAGGCACAGGGACAAGGGGTGTGTTGCCTTCCCCAAGCGAAACGATGTCCTCGTCGGTCAGATCGGGATTGACCCATTCACGCAGACACCACACCCCGCTTGGGTTTGGCCAGAAAAAAGATCGTTTCCGATCCTCGTACAGAGACCTCCACGCAGCCCCTGAAAGCGTGGACAGAGCCGCCAAATCGTGAACCACATCCAGAAGCCCGCCACACAAAGGACAGCGGGTATTCACTTGGGAAAGGGGCCAACATATCTCGCCTTCCTTGGCTTGTTGTGTGCAGCGTTTGGCGCATCGAAACGCAACATGAAAACGCGCGGAAGGAATCGGGGGCGTTGTGGGAGGACTATGGGGCTGCATCGACATTCCGAATGAGTTGCGCGTAAAAACGGATCATCCGCAAGTAATCACTGACCTTGATCCGTTCGTTGTTTCCATGAAAACGGGGCAAGTCCTCTGCGGAAACCACAAAGGGAGCAAAGCGGTATACGGAATCGGACACCTGTGTGAAGTGCCGAGAATCGGATGCTCCCAACATGAGGCCCGGCGCGACCACTGCGTCAGGAAACAGAGACAGGATGGTTTTGGTCACGGTGGAAAACATGGGTGCAGAGACCTCCGAAACCGGAGAAGGTTCTGTCACGGAGCCGGGTTGCAACTGCACTTTCAATCGGTCATCCGCAACGACTTTGCGGACATGTGCAAGGAGGGTTTCCGACGTATCCCCCGGTCGAATTCGATAGTTCACAACCACCTTGACAGACTGGGGCAAGACGTTGGATTTCGGACTCCCAAAGAGCATGGTGGGGGCCTGTGTGGTTTGCAACATCGCTCGGGTTGAATCTTTTGCCGAAAGTTGGGATCGCAAGACCGGCGAAAACAGCCATTGGTTGGTCAAAACTAAACGCAACGGAAAAGACATTTCAGGGGCCAACCACTCAAACATGTCGCTGACAGGAGGCCGGATGCTTTGGGGCATGGTGTTGTCTTCTAGACGGACCATCGCATGCGAAAGTAGCCCGATGGGAGTCTGTTTGGGAGGCATCGAAGCGTGTCCCCCTTGCCCAACAGCCTCGATTTCCAGGTTCGCGTATCCTTTTTCACTCATGCCAATCAAGGCAACTTCGCGCGATAGGCCAGGCATCAACCCTTGGGTAACAGAGAGCCCCTCATCCAGGGTCATTTCCAAACGGATTCCGCGCGATCGCAGAACCTCTGCAACTTGAAAGGCACCTCCTGAAGAGGCTTTTTCCTCGTCGTGGCCAAACGCGATGTAAATCGTGCGTGCGGGTCTGTGACCTTGGCTTAGGAGCCACTCGACCGCTTCCAAAATCGCAAGAACAGAGCTTTTGTCATCCAGCGTTCCCCGGCCCCAAATGAAACCCTTTTGCACTTCGCCAGAAAACGGGGGATATTCCCATTTGGCCTCACTGCCAGGTTCCACGGGCACGACATCTTGATGCGCGAGCAACAGAATCGGGCGGGCCGTCACGTCGCTGCCCTCCCATTTGTAGAGCAGGCTCAGATCGGCAATGTTCTCGCGCGAAAGGGTGGAATGGACCAGGGGAAAGGTTCTTTGCAGGTACTCTTGCAAATGCAAAAGTTCTGCATTTGGAGAAGGCGCTCCGTCAATGGACACGGTTTGAAAGCGCACGGCCTGACCCAGCCGTTGCGCAGCCTCCATGGGCGCGAACGCAGGAACTGTAGGAGGCACCGCACGCGGTTGTTTGGAAGGAGTCAGCACGGCGCGCAAAGACGCAATTCCAAGAAGCAGGAGAAGGGCCAACACGAGGGCTGCAACCGATCGACGGACAAAAGGAATGACACGCATGGTGAGGCTCAGCCTACCGCCCCGAAAATTTGTTCTCTACAGAAAAGCAGAAAACACGCTACCGGCCTGTTAGAGTCCGAATATGACGAAGAAGCGTGCTCGTCGTTGGTTGCGTAGGCCTTCTTTTTTTGGTGCTTTTTGCTGTGTTGCGGTGGTCGGTTGTTCGCCGTCCACGCCGGAGCGGGGTGCCGTTCGCTTTTTGGTGCGCGCAACGCCTGCGCCCGACGACGTGGTGCTGTCGCCCTTGCGCGATCCGAGGGTGACTGCTCTGGAACTGCGGGATGCGCGGTCAGACGATTTGCTGTCGCGGAGCCGGTTTGACCCAAACCCGACGGTGGCTTCGCTTCCGTCTGTGGATGTGGGTCTTGTGAAAGTGTCTGAACCGCGCGATTTGCGTTTGTTGGCGCTCGGCGCTGCGGGGCAGCAAGTGCTCGGGGTGGCACTTTCGCGAGGCGTATCGTGGCGTTTTGGCGAGACACAAGACGTGACGTTGGAACTGCGGCGTCCGCTGTTTTTTTTCGGGGGCAGCGCCAAGTTGGTCGCACCCGTTCTGCCTCCTGATCCGATTTTTGCGCCGTCGCGACAGATCTTTGCGCCGCTCAGCGACGAGACAAAGCTCCGCGTCGTCGATGCAAACTCGGTGCAACCCCTGCTGAGCATTTATGACAGACAGATTGACCCGACGAGTACGGGAGGCGGGGGAACCACAGCGCCTCCGGTCAGCGCAGCGGCGGGAACGTACGACGGACAGTCGCTTTTGCTGGCCCATGCGGCGGGGAAGTTTCACGTCGTCGATACATTGCGGCTAGAAGACCAGAGCAGTTTTGATTTGCCGGATTCTGCGACGCAACCACCGCAGGCGCTCGTCGTGGACCCGCTGGATCGAAGCGCCGTCGTGTTGCAATATCCAAACACGGTTCCTGCGACGGGAATTGTCGGAAAACTGGCGTTTGTTCGCAATCTGCCCGGTTTGCGCAGCCGGATCAGCAAAGACGGGGAGCTCCTTTCGATCGGAATTGAATCCACGGTGACATCCCCAATTGGTTCCCCCCTGGCTGCGGCGTATGCACCGGATGGGAACATTGATGTTGTGTTCGGAAAACCACCCCTTACTCTGTCGGAAAACGAGTGCGCGACGCTTGGGAACGGCGACCAATCGGAATTGCGAAGATACAACGCAGCGACGGGGGAAATGGTCAGTCGGAGGACATTGCCCTACACGACAGGGATTGCCTATACGGCGCTTCTTGAACAAGTTCTTGTGCAACCCTGTACGTCTGTTCCAAGTGCCAACCGAGTAGGCCGGGTCGTTGTGACCCGATCGGGGGGCGACAAAGTGTTGTCGGCGCCGGGTGTGTTGACCGTGAGCACGATCGGTTCGGCGATTGTGGGGGTCGGACGTGATGATTCCGTTGATGCTCCTACTCTCTCTGCAAAAGCACGAACCTACATTCTGGAGGCCGGAGCAGACAAATGGTCTGCGTCGGATTTCGAGTTCGCAGCTTGGCAGATTCCGTACCGCATCACCGTGAGCGCAGATGGGAAACCCTACACAAGCTCTGTGAACATCTCTCTGGCACCCACAGACGTGTCTTCATACGCGCTGGCCGTGACCCCCGATCGAGCCCGCGCGCTGTCTCTTTTGCGTGTGCAACACAAAGTACGCGGGCTGTTTTTGACGCTGCTGGGTTCGTCCAATCAATACCGCTGTTACATCGATTGGGATGGGTATTCCTATCATGTCGCACTCCTGAATTTGCAATCGGGAGCGCGTGAACAGGACTACATCGTGGGCTTCCAAAATCAAACCTGTGCGTCGAGAGTGTACGATTCAGGCAACAACTATTTGGGAACCTGTCTGCCTGCTTGCGATCCCGTCGATCCGAAACCCTATCTGCTCCGCTTTCAGGAAGGCTACGTTCCCAAGGCCGCAGCGGTCTTGTTTGGACGATAGGGAAGGAGCCTCCCATGAAACGAACGGTCGTCTCTGTACTTGCGCTCCTGTTGTTCATTGTGATCAGTCTTGGCGGTCTTTTTGATTTGGTTGGGACCCCTTTGGGTTCGGTTCGGGTATGCAGTGCGAAAGTGCGCGTACCTAAGCCGCCGCAGGTCGCGGCTGCGCCGAAAAACACGACCCCGGAGGACAAAGCGCCGCTTGTGGAAAAAATGGCCCCGACGGACAAAATCGCGTCCTCCGATTTGGCGGTTTTTGAATATCGCAGCGACGCGAAAGCCCTGTCGGATTTGTCCGAACGATTGACGCAGGCGCTGTCCCAAAACACGTCGTTGCGTGTGGTTCATTTGACCGAAGCTCGACGACGACTTGGGCCTCAAATCGATGCGGAAGTGGCTCGCTGTGATGGCGAAACGCGCTGCCTGTCGCAGGTCGGTCAACGGCTGGGTGTCAAAGAATTGCTGTTGATCGCGGTCAGTCAGCTTGGGGATGTTGTGCTCGCGCTGCAACGCATTGACGTGACCGAACAGCGCGTGCTGGGACGGTATGCCGACTCGCTGGTTCCGGGCCAGAACATTGAGGAAGCGCGGATGTTGAGTTGGCTGCAACAACTTTTTCCGCCGGACATTTTCAAGCGATACGGCCAAATCCAAGTCGCGGCGAACGTCGAGGGCGCGCAGATCTATGTCAATTCCAAAGCAAGCGGAACCACGCCGCTTGGGACTCCTTTGCAAGTTCTGGCACCAGGGAATTATCGAATCCTCGTCGAGAAAACCAAGTTTTTGCCTTTTCAAGCTGCGGTCACGGTCATGCCTGACACGACCGTGGAAGTGTCTGCCTCGCTCTTGCGAGAACAGAAAATCACGCCTTGGTATCGTCGCTGGTATTTGTGGACAGGGATTGTCTTTGGCGTTGCTGCGGTTTCTGCAACTGCGGTGGCCGTAAAGCTCGCGACCGACGTTCCCCCACCCGACACCACCCAAGTTCCAGGAACCATCGTGTTTCGATAGCCAGCGCAATTGACGACTGAGGGAAAGCTGACCTAAGCTGACGCTATTCTTTTGCGCATGCGTCTCTCTCGTTTCCCATGTTGGCGGTTTGCGTTTGTTCTGGCGGTGTTTTCCGTCGGTGGGCCGGTTGTCGTGCGTGCAGCGGGCGACACCGTAACCCCCGCGTCGAAACCCACCAAAGAGGCAAAAGAAACCAAAGAGGCAAAAGAAACCAAAGACGCCAAAGACTTGCGGGACGCCAAGGAAGTGAAACAAGGGGTGGATGTACGACTTGCGTTGACTGAGCAGAAACTGTCGGTGACGCAAGTGATGGCGCTGCGCAAAACAGCGGCGGAAAAGGGCGACAAAGTCAAAGAGCTTTGTTTGTATGACAGGTTGCGCGGGCTTTCGCAGACGTTGGAAAGTACGCAGACGGCGGCGGCGGCATTGGAAAAAGCCACGGCGGTGGGCAACGCAGCGCAAGAAAAGGCCGAACGCGACCGCATTCAGAAAGCCCTCGAACTGTCTCGACAGCTTCGCACCGACGCAGAAAGCTGTGTGGGTGGGGAACTTGTGACTGGATCGAGGGCGACGACCGTCGCGGTTTCGGGCGGTCCGACGGACGATCCCAAGGCCGGCCCAAGCGAGCAACAAACCATAAGACCCGTGCGGCTCGAGCTTCCCAGCCGCCCCAATCCAGCCAGTGCGTTCCGACCTTCTCGCTAAAACGGTTTTCCGGCTTGCGGGGCTCCTTGTGTGCCTGTGGGCGGCCTCGGCGCGTGCGCAGTACGTTCCGTATGGGCCGTTTGAAGTGTATCCGTCGATGCAGCTTCGCGAAGGGCCAGGTTTCAAGGTGCTGGGCGACGGACTTGTGATTCACCCTGGTCTTGCGGCGGAACTCGGGTACGACAGCAATGTGCTCATGGCCGCGCAAGCAGGAGGAGCGGGTGTTCTGAGGTTGCGAGCACATGTGGATTTGGCCACGCGCCCCCCTCAACGGTTGGAACCGGAATCGCGCCCCTTTCTGAAGTTCCGTTTTGGCGCAGCGGTGGAATACAGACAGTTTTTTTCGCGCGATCCTCGCGTCGGTTATCCGCAACAAGTCAATGCGCAAAGCGATGCCGACCTGCGCATCAAAGAACACGACCCCCTTTCCTTTCGGATCTACAACCAATTTCTGGTCACCAACGACGCGCGCAATTTGGAGGTCGCGAACACCCAAACTTTTGCCCCGCGCATTTTCGACCGTCTGACGCTGTTGGCGACGTATCGACCTTACGGAGGGCCCCTGGAAATTGGCCTTTCGGAATCCATCCGTTTGGACCACTACATTCAAAGCGAACTGTCACCCCTTCGTTCGTTTGAAAACCACATTGCATTGTGGGGCAGTTATCGTCTGCTGCCGCAAACGCTTCTCCGTTTGGAAGTCCGTTCGTCGTTTACCAATTTTTACGGAGACGGTGCCGTTGTTCCCAACTCGGCTCCTTTGCGCATCACGGCGGGCATCCAGAGTCTGTTTCTGTCTTGGCTTGCGGGGTCTGTGTATTTGGGCTACGGAAACAGTTTGCACTTCGGTGTCACCGACGCGACGCCGCTTGTGGGGGACAAAGCCGACGCGCGGTACAACAATTTTGTTGGGGGCATCGAAGCACGGCTCCTTTTTGTCGAGCGGATGAAACTCCGACTCGGTTGGGCCCGCGATTTTTTCGATTCCATTTACGCGACGTACCTGAAAGACGACCGACTCTACCTGGCGTATGAACACAACCCGTGGAGAGCCCTCCAGCTCACCGCCTCGTTTGAAACGTACTTCCGAACATACGGCCCCCTTGTCGCCCCTTCGACCCTGTATTACCGCGCCTATAAAAACGGCGCCCAGAATCGTTCGGACATCCTTTTGTCTTTGGGAGTCCAGGCCGATTACCGGTTCTTGTCGTGGCTTTCCGCAGGGGTCAGCTACAACCTCCTTGCTGATTTGACCGATTTTGGTTTTGTCGACGGGGCTGGCACGCGCATGGACGCGGGTTTCCAAAAACATGTCGTGCTTTTCAAAGCCGACGTGGCCTATTAGGCGATGTCCCCGTTCCGATCGAAACCCTATCTACTGGGAGCTGTCTGGACGGTTTTGCTCTGCGCCTGTCCGGCCCCTCCGGCCCTGCAAGTTCGCGAGGCTGCGCGTCCTCCCATCGTAGACATGAGTCTGGGTCGCGATGATGTATTCGAGGTGCGCGTCTATGGCGAACCTGAATTGACCGGGACATACCGCGTCGCTGCCGACGGTACGATCGACTTTCCCCTGATCGGTCGGGTGTCTGTCCAAGGCCAAACCACCGCGCAAGTCGCCGATGTCCTGAAAGCCAAACTCCTCACTTTTTTGCGGCAACCCCAAGTGACCGTTTTTCTCAAAGAGGTTCACAGCAAAAAAGTCATTTTGATCGGCCAAGTTCGGAATCCGGGCACCATCAACTTTGTGGAAGGAATGACCCTCGAACAGGCCATCAGCATGGTCGGCGGTCTGTCCCCCATGGCGGCGCGCGAAACCGTTCGAGTCACACGCATCAGCGGCGGAAAAGCCGAAACACTCACGGTCAACTTCAAAGCGATTTCCCAGGGCGCACAGACGTTCTACCTACAACCCGGAGACACCGTGTCTGTAGACGAACGCCTCTTCTGACCAACCTTCTACAAAGTATCTACAAAACATCTCTGCGAAGTTCATTCACCGCTGGGTGGAGTGGCGCAGGATCGTCAACAGCATTTTGCGGCCTGCCGCCAGACTCCCTTTTACGTTCTTGCTTTCCCCTGTGATCCGCGGTCTGTAATGAACCGGAACCTCGGTGATGTGCAGTCCTCGGCGCACGGCCTTGACCTGCATTTCGATCGCAAACCCTTCATCGTCATCGCACATGCCCAGCGCGAGCAGAGCCGGATATCGGATGACCCGCAACGGCCCCACATCGGTGTACTGTTGTCCGTACACTGCGCGAATCAGCCGCGTGGCCACCGCACTCCCTACGCGCTGCGCTTTGGACAGAGAACCCGGTTTTGCGATTCCCATCATGCGCGAACCGATGACCAAATCGGCACCGCTTGCAGCCGCATCAATCATCTTGGGAAGGTCTTGCGGATCGTCTGATCCATCCGCATCCATGAAAGCCACCACATCGGGCTTCACGTCGAGTTTGGATAGAAATTCCATTCCCCTCAAACACGCAGAACCGTAGCCCCGTTTGGCCTGTCGAACGACCATCGCGCCGGCCTGTTCTGCCCGTTTTGCTGTCCTATCGGTGGAGTCGTTGTCGATCACCACAACGTGCCGCACGGGATGACCGAGTGCCTTCAATGCCGACACGACATTTCCGACCGCCTCCTCTTCATTCAGAGCCGGTATCAGGACATCCAAAACAAGTCGGTTCTTTTCAAGTGTGTGTACCGCCATGAAACAAATTCCAAAGGTTGAGGAGTATCTCAAACAGAATGAGGAGGACCACCGTGAGTTCCAACCTCCACGCGCTGCGGGAATGATAGAGGTCCGCCAGCAACACCAAGTTCTCTTGAATCATGCGGAGTTTGGCTTCCAGCGCACGGAACCGATCATCGATCTCGAGCTCGACGCGCAAACCCCCGTACAGCCGATCGATCTGCTGGTCTTCCCACGTTGCATCCGGTTTGTCGAACAGAGCCAGTGTTGCAATCATCCCGTTCTTGGTTTCGATGCACGAGCCGATAAATTTCACCAAATTGTGCAGCCGCCCCGGTATCCGACCCTCCGATTGCAGGGCGCGCGTTATCACGTCGGTGCGTTGCTGGATTTCCTGTACATCTTCGTCGTAGTAATCCATCGCCGCAGACTGTGCGAGCACAAGGCTTATCACTTTCAACGCAGGAACTGTCGCCTCTGCCAAAATCACGCGATCAAACTGCACTTCCACCTTGGCCCCCGGACGCACCTCCACCAAAAAATCTTCTGTCAAAGGGGAGTGTGGTTCCGGTCCAATGCGCGAACCAATCGAAACCACCAGCCGCTCCCGTTCATCAGGGGACAGACCAATCGTCACGACCGAACCAAAGTCGAAAAGGACTGCAATCCGAACGGCGTCCCCTTTGTATCGAGCCACCAGACAGTCTTTGTCGTGTTCTGTTTCAGCGTCGGAAAAAACGTCGATGAGCTCCCGCAATCGGAACGTCGTGGCAAACGCATACGCATGTACGTGGAGCGTGTTCCGTACACCTTCGGAGTCCATACCTGTTTCAGCTTTGGCTAGAGTTTTGCCTTCTGCTTGTACAGGTGGATCTGCTTTTCCTGCTCGCATGCCCGCGCAGTAAAGCGCAGTCTTCTCGAAAAAACAACTTCTGTTCGCAGACTCCGATTTCCACTATCCTTTGCCGCCGTGATGGAAACAGACTGCGGAACGTAGCCAATACAGACACACAAGGGAGAACGAACATGCGTCTACTACACACCATGTTGCGCGTTGGGAATCTGGAGCGCGCACTGTCCTTTTACCAAGATGTTTTGGGCATGAAGTTGCTGCGGAAGACAGAGTATCCCGAAGGTCGCTTCACCCTGGCTTTCGTCGGATATGGCGAGGAAAGCGCGCATACGGTGCTCGAACTGACATACAACTGGGACACGCCCGCGTACAACATAGGACAGGGGTTTGGACACCTCGCCATCGAGGTCGATGATGCGTATGCGATGTGTGCCGAAGTGAAGCGGAAAGGGGGGAAAATCACGCGCGAAGCGGGGCCGATGAAACACGGCACAACCGTCATCGCGTTTGCGGAAGACCCCGATGGGTACAAGATCGAGCTCATCCAGAAGCGGAACGGATAACACTGCGGGGCGCGTGTTTGCAAAAATCGACGTTACAAGTTGGTTTTGTCGCAGACCAGCACGCCGGGATCAAACACACCCCCAACCACCAAACGATGGCCGTGGGAAGCAGCCACGCTCGAGGCAGAAAACACGTTGCCTGGATCGCGCAACACCGTCGAGAAATCGGTCGCACTGCCTTCGGGTGTCACGCGGAACTTCAAGACCTCGCTCGGGGCCTTTTCGGTCGCTTTCGTGGCATGCCGCAAAAAGAGGTACGGACTTGGATGAGCCCCCAGCAAGAAGGACCCCTGTTCGTCCTGCGAAAAATTGTCAGGAGTTGTGTCCAGGGATTTCTCGGAAGAAAGCGTCAACTTCCCATCTTGCGCACGGCGAAAAATCTTGATCCGATAGGCCAGCGTCTCTGCCACAAGTACATGTTGTCTGTCGGCTGAAACTTGGACTCCGTTGGCGTACTTGAGACCCTGTGCGACCGTCTGCACCCACGTTCCATCAAAGTACACAAGAGACGCATTCGACAGTCGAGCAAAGTCCTCGACGAGATGTCCTGTGCGTGCTGGTCTTCCGTGGTCATTGGTCACATAAAAAGACTCAAGACCCGCACCGGCCACGTCATTCAAACTCACAAACTGGGGCGCGGACACCTCGCGAAGGAAGACGAGCTTTTCTTCCCCCTGTGTGGCTTCTATCCGAAACAGAACCACCCGCTCACCGCGCAAAGAGTGATGCACAACAAACAAGTGCCGCGTTCCGTTTGGATGAAGATACAGACTCATCCCATGCGGTCTTAGGGGTTCAAAAAGTCCCTCGATGGGCATCTTCTGCGGAAGGGCATCCGCCTCGGAAGTGAGACGAAAAATCGCGCCGGGGTCGGGCCGGAAAGCCTGCCGCGACCCTTCGCTTGGCCGCCTGTTGGAAGCCGCTACGTACAGAGTCCCCTTTGTGTGATCAAACTCCAAATCCTCTGCACCGATCAAACCGTCTGCATGCAGCACCCGACAACCATCCATGCCCAGGGGCGAGACGGAAACAAAAGGTCTTAGATCGCGGGCGGCCTGCCACAAATAGCCCACCAGCAAAAGACCCACCACACCCCCAAACCAGTAACGCGACTTCATCGAGAGTACCCCTAAAAGACCCTTAGACCCAAAGGCCCTACGACGCCAGGTCGTCTTGGGCGAGCACTCGTCGGCTCGAAACTTGTGTTTGTCGCTTGAGGTATCGATCGTAAAGCCCCAAGAGAAGCGCAGTGAGGACACACAGGCCAAAGATCACAAGAAAGAGGACATCGGGGCGATCGCTTCCGCGTTTGCCGAAATGTTGGTATGCAGTGCCGGAAAAGAGACCCCCAAACAAATTCCCAAGCGCGATGCTCATGTAAAAGTAACCCATATAGAGTCCTACTTTGTCCGGTGGAGCAATGCGGCCTGCATACTCCTTTGCTTTGGGACTCGCGAGCATCTCTCCGACGGAAAAGACCAGGACGCCGACCACCACCAAAAAGCCGGAGCCGTGGCTTGCAAATGGAACGAACAGAAGAAAACTGAAGGCAGACAAAAGCGTCCCGCTCATGATCGTAACCAAGGGGGACATCCTGCGCGCAAGAAAGGAGATGAGCACTTGAAGGAAGATGATTCCCAAGGCGTTGATGTTGGTGAGGTGCTCGGGTTTGACTTGGCCGCGATCCAAAAGAGCCTTGGACCAAGAAGTTGTATCGAAACCCAAAAAGGTAAAAATCCTGTCAAACACCGACGTGATGGGCCGGATTCCGTTAACCAAATCAGTCGAGTCTACGTAGTCGCGGATGTATTCAGGAAATGTCATCTGAAGTTGGTTGAAAGCGGTCCAAAAACCACTCATGAGGAGCAAAAACAGAAGGTATTTCCCCTCTCCGATTTTCAAACGGGACAAATAGAAAGGCAGCGGTCTGCCGTCTTGTTTGGGTCCAAAGAAAAACAGCAATACATCCCACGCTGCGTGAAACAAAAGCCAGACCACAGCGACGAAAGACGCGCGTCCGATGGTCCACCACTTGTTGCCCAAAACCAGCAACAGGAGCATGCCGATGATGAGCGAAAAAAACCTCGCATTTCCAACGACTGCCATCATGTTGGACAGAACTTTGGAAAGGGGTTCGCGGACTCTTTCGTGAGGGGGTTCTTCATACAACACAAAACAGAAAATCCCCATGAGGACGATCCAAAAAGCGGAGGCGTAAAAAACGTAATCCCAACTCCATCCTCGGACGATGCCAGCGACGATGGGCCCGAGCAATCCCCCGATGTTCACCATCATGTAAAAGATGCCAAACCCCATGGACCCATTCTGCGTGTTTGTGGTTTTGACGACAGTACTGACAACCACAGGTTTGAACATTCCGTGACCGCACGCGACCAGTATGTACACCGCAAAGAAACCGTAGAAACTGTGCGGAAGGTGCAACAGAAGATATCCCGGAATCATGATCGCGCTGGACAGGAGGAACATGAGCCGGTATCCGTACCGGTCGGCGAGCGTTCCGAACAGCACGGGGAAGAAATACAGGAAAAAGGTGGAAAGACCTTGAATGACGCCGCGATCTTGGGAGGAAAGGCCGACCCCGCCCTCGGAAATGGGCGAGGTCAAGTACAGCGTCGAGACCGCATAGAAGCCGTACCATCCCATGCGCTCGAAAATTTCCATCGCGTTGACAATCCAAAAAGACCGGGGGAAGAGGGCAAACACGGACGGAGCGGTTTCGCGGGTGGAACTCATGATGTGACTGTTTCTGCTTGAAGTGGGCCGCGATGTACCACATAGGATGACGAGATGTCATCTCTGTTTGCGCATTTTCCAAAACTTGCAACGCATCTTCCGATCTGTTCGCTGGGCGACTTTCCGACACCCATCGAAAGGTGGGAAGGACTCACGTCGAACAAGGTCGAATTGTGGGTCAAACGAGAAGATCGGGCGGGTTCGTTGTATGGCGGAAACAAAGTTCGGAAACTCGAGCATTTGCTTGGGGAAGCGAAACACAGAGAACGGGCGGAAGCCGCGCCTCGAGTGGTGACTTTGGGAGCGTGGGGTTCAAACCATGCGTTGGCAGTGGCGCTGTACGGTCAAGCGTTGGGTCTGCGCGTGGACACAGTGCTTTTTCCACAACCGCTTTCCCAAGACACGATTCCGTCGATTCGCGAACATCTGCTCGCGCAAATTTCTGCGGATGCGCAGGTGTGGCCGGCGCGAACCTTTCCAGGAGTCCTTCCCAAGTACATGGCCGCCTATTTTGCGAAAAGGGGTCCGAAAGTGGTGATTCCTTCCGGTGGTTCGTCTCCGCTGGGAACGCTGGGATGGGTTTCAGGGGGACTCGAAATCGCAGATCAAGTTGTGGACCGAAAGGAACCCCCTTTTGATGTGGTGTATGTGACGGTTGGAACGGGAGGAACGGCGGCGGGACTCCTGCTCGGTTTGGGACACGCAGCCGTCCATGTGCGGGGTGTACGTGTGGTGCCGTGGCCGATCGCGAGTCAATGGATGGTCGAGCGTTTGGCGGATCAGACAGAGCGACTCCTTTGCAAGCTGGCGGATGTGCGGCTTCCATCTCGCCCTCTGTTTTCCGTAGATGGACGTTTTGTGGGACCGGGTATCGGATATGGTGTGGCAACGCCTCTGTCCAAGCAGGCTGTGGGCAAAGCACGCACCTTGGGTTTGCCCGTGGAAACAACGTACACCGGCAAGACGCTGGCGGCGCTTCTTGCGGATGCAGACAGCGGGATTCTCGACGGGAAACGGGTGTTGTTCATGCTGACGGCATCGGGAGCTGACCTGTCCGAAAGGATCGCTCGCGCGGATGAAAACAGACTCCCAAACTGGCTGGTTTCTGCTTTGGCAAAATGAGAACTTGTCACCTCCCATTCTTACCCCTTACGATGCAGGAAGGGGTATTAGGTCATGTCCGTCTCGGGAGAGACCCTATCTCCGATTCGCGTGTTGGTGATCGATGATGAAGCAGGTGTGCGTCGCATTTTTGCGCGGTTGCTGAGCCGCGCGAACATGGACGTGACAGAGGCTGGCGACGGATTTGAAGCACTGGCTCTTTTGGAAAAAGAGCACTTCGACGTGATCTTGAGCGACATCACGATGCCGGGGTTGTCGGGAGTGGCGCTCCTCGAGGCTGTGCGGCAACGCGACCTGACGACGCAGGTCATTTATGCAACGGGAAATCCGTCGCTCGAAACGGCGATGCGGGCGGTGGAACTTGGAGCGATGCGGTACTTGACCAAACCGATCGATCACCGCGTTCTCGTCGAGACAGTTCGAGAAGCAGCGCGCTTGCATCGTCTGGCGGAATTGAAACAGCAGGCGTTGTCTCTTTTGGATTTGGGACATCCGTTGGTCGTGGACAGGATGGGTCTTTACACGACGTTCCAGCGGGTGATGGACAATCTGCTGCTGCATTTTCAGCCGGTGGTGTCGATTCGGCGCAGGCGGGTGTGGGGATACGAAGCCCTGATGCGTTCCCCTGATCCGGCGCTTCCGACGCCACACGCTGTTTTGGAGGCGGCAGAAAAACTCGGTGAGCTGCGGGCGCTGGGAAGACATGTGCGACAGCTTGCGGCGAAGGCGGCGTTGCGTTTGCCAGAGGGAACGCATTTGCTCGTGAATCTTCATCCGAGCGACTTGGAAGACCCGGAAATCATTTCACAATCGGCCCCCTTAACTCCTTTTGCATCGCATGTGATTTTGGAAGTGACGGAAAGGGCGGATGTCACTTCGCATCGGGAGCTGGATCTTTTGGCGGACTCCCTTCGAGATGTTGGTTTTGGTGTGGCGATCGACGATTTGGGGGCCGGGTACGCAGGACTTCTGAGTTTTCTGCATTTGCGACCGACGGTAGCAAAGCTGGACATGGGTCTTATCCGCAACATCGACAAAGACACGCGCAGACAAGCGGTCACGCAGTCCCTTTTGCAACTGTGTCGCGAGTTGGATGTAGAAGTCATCGTGGAAGGCATCGAAACAGCAGAGGAAAGAGACATCCTTGCGCAACTCGGATGCGATTTGATGCAGGGGTTTCTCTTTTGCAAGCCACAACCGGAATTTGCGCTGACAGTCCATGAGGGGCTTCCGTGAAGACCCCTGTTTCTGAGGACAGGGGAACCGGACCATCACCGTCGGTAGGGTCGCAGCGGTCTCAGCGGTCGCAGCGGTCTCCCAGTCTGGATGGCCTGCCGATGGCCAACATTTCGGTATTCAGGTTGTTTCAAAACAGTCTGCTTGCACTTCTGTTGTTGGGGCTGGGGGTTCTTCCGATCAGTTTGTTTCACACGTTTTCTGATTCATCTCGAAGCATTTTTGTTACCCAAGTTCTGTTGTTGAGCGGAAGTGCGGCGATCGCCTTGTTCGCACACCGATTCTCGACGAAATGGGCGGTCGCGATCATTTCTTGGGGAGTCCTTCTGTCCGTTGTGTTGAGTCTTCATGGAGGCCCCCTTTCGTCCTGTTGGGTTCTTTTGTCTGTCGTTCCGATGCTCTTTTTGGGCTTTCGGTGCGGACGAAAGGGAATCTACTTTGCAACGATTTCTTTGATGGTCGCGGCGGGATATTGGACGTTGGTTCAGCGACGAACGGGAACGTCTGTCCCAACAACCACCACTGCCGCGTTGGCGATCCGCGCGCTCTGTCAAATGGCTGTGATTGCGTTGGGAGGAATCGTGATTGATCACCTGCTTGGGATCGTGCGGGAACGAGAAATTTTCTTGATGAAGGTCTTTTCAGACTTGGACATTGGTGTCTCTGTATTCGATGTAGACGAGCAGGGGGAGCTGCGCATTTCTGCGGTGAATCCGCGTGTTTCCCAGTTGTTCGGAATGCCGGAAGGGAAGTCTCTCGGGAAGACCTATCGAGAGCTTGTTGCCGACGGATACTTGAAGATAACAGAGTCCATGGTGCGGCGCGCGCTGGACACCGGAGAAGCACAGCGCAACGAAGATCGCATCCGGTCTGGGGACAAGCACCAGCGGCTCCTGCTTGCGGCAGTTCCTCAAAAAGATCAGGCGAGGAATGTGAGGCGGTTGGTGGTGTCTGGAACAGACATCACGCCGCTGAAAGAAGCAGAACGGAAACTCCGGTTTCAGGCAGAAATCCTGGAAAGCGTGGCAGATGCAGTGGTGGCAGCGACGGCAACATTGCAAGTGACGTACATGAATCGCGCTGCGGAACGGTTGTTTCGTTCCGAACAAAAAACGATGTTGGGACACCCGTTGGAATTGCTGACGGGGGTCGATCTTGTGCGTGAGCTGACGCGACACATCAGCGATTCCATGGCGGTACAGAGTGGTACGTTTGTGAGTCCGCAGGGCCATGAACTGGTTTTGGAATACTCTGTTTCGTCGCAACGAGATGAAGATGGAGAGGTCGCTCAGTACGTCGCTGTGTTTCGTGATGTGAAACAGCGGCGGTCGTTGGAAGCGCAACTTTTGAGAGCGCAGAAAACCGATGCGCTGGGCCGAATGGCAGGCGGAATCGCGCACGATTTCAACAACATGTTGGTGGTGATTTCGGGGAATGCAGAGCTGCTGGGGGAAACACTCCCGAAAGACCATGTTGGGCAAGCAGACTTGCTGGAGATCAAAGAGGCGGCGCAACGTGCAGCGACGCTGGTGCGACAACTGCTGGCCTTCTCGCGAAGGCAAGGGGGAACACCGCGCTCGTGCAATGTAAATGAAATTTTGCGGGACAATCAGCAAATCCTGCGGCGGCTATTGCGCGATGACATTGAACTCAGGCTGGATCTGGAAGAGCCCCTGTGGACGGTGGTGGTGGATGTGGGACAGCTTGAACAAGTTCTGGTGCAGCTTTTGGTGAATGCAAAGGACGCGATTCCTGAAATCGGCCAGGTGAAAGTGACGACGCGGAATGTCTTGGTGGGACCGGAAGGGGCGCGCAACAACTTGTCTCCCGGACGGTACGTGGAAGTTCGCATAGAGGACACGGGAATCGGGATGTCCACAGAGACCATGCGACGACTGTTTGAACCGTTTTTCTCGACGAAATCCTCGAATCGAGCGATCGGTTTGGGTCTGTCGATGTGCTACGGAATCGTGCGTCAGTATCGAGGCGCGATCACGGCAGAGAGTCTTCCGGGAAAGGGGAGTGTGCTGATCCTGTGGCTCCCGGAAGAAAACCACAAAGCGGCAGACGAAAATCCGCAGCCGATGGGTTCAATCAGCGACGAATTTCGGAGACTGCGCAATTCGGACGGCGGAATGCCGGTTTTTGCAGATCCCAAAAGAACCGAAGAAACCAAACGGTAAGGACTGGTGCGCGGGGCTTGGCTTTGCGAAAGTCCTTGAAAAAGGAGTGGGAACACGTTGCGCATCCATGCTTTGCCGATTTTTTTGGCGTCGTTGTGTGCGATGGCGATTGCGTATCGGTTTTACTCGGCGTTCATTGCGTCGAAGGTGTTTGCCCTGGACGCAAACAGGCAGACTCCGGCGCATGAAAGACGGGATGGGAAGGACTACGTACCGACGCGGAAGTGGGTGCTGTTTGGGCATCACTTCGCGGCGATTACGGGAGCGGGGCCTCTGATTGGGCCGGTGCTGGCGGCACAGTTTGGTTTTTTGCCGGGATGGTTGTGGATTTTGATCGGGGTGACGCTGGCGGGAGCGGTCCACGATTTTGTGACGCTGGCGGCGAGCGTGCGATCGGGGGGCAAGTCTCTTTCGTCTTTGGCTCATGCAGAGCTTGGAAAGCGGGCGGGAGCGGTGGCAACACTGGCGATTTTTTTCACGGTGACGATAGCGATCTCTGCGATGAGTTTTGCGGTCGTCAAAATCCTCGAGGGAAGTCCGTGGGCGACGTTCACAATTGCGCTGACGATTCCGATTGCGCTGCTCATGGGGGCGATTCTGCGAGGGGAAAGCCACGGGACAAGGCTGCACATCGCATCGGTTTTGGGAGTGGCTCTGCTTGTGTTCGCAGTCGTGTATGGAGACACGGTGGCGCACTCGTGGCTGGCACCGTATCTGTCGCTGTCGTTTCCGGCGCTGGTGTTGTGCATCGCGGCTTATGGACTTTTGGCATCGGTGTTGCCGGTGTGGCTTCTGCTTTTGCCGCGAGATTATCTGTCGTCGTACATGAAGCTGGGAACGCTGTCGGTGCTGGTCGTGGCGATCATGTTCATCAATCCCGAACTCAAACTGCCGGCGATCACATCGTTTGTGGAAGGTGGGGGGCCGATTCTGAAAGGAAAGGTGTTTCCGTTTGTGTTCATCACGGTGGCGTGCGGAGCGATCAGTGGATTTCATTCGCTGATTGCGTCGGGAACGACTCCCAAGTTGATCGACAAGGAAACAGACTGTCGTCCCATCGGATACGGAGCAATGCTGCTGGAGGGTCTTGTGGCGATCACGTCGCTCGTGGCTGCCGCGTGTCTGCACCCGGCGGATTATTTTGCGATCAATGTGCCGGAAAACGTGTTTGCGAAACTCGGAATGACGCCGGTGGAAATCGATTTGATGTCGGAATTGGTGGGGGAAAAATTGCGAGGACGAACGGGCGGGTCAGTCAGCTTGGCGGCGGGCTTTGCGCAGATTTTTGCGGAACTGCCGAGGGCGCGGGCACTGCTCGGCTACTTCTATCACTTCATCGTGATGTTTGAGGCGGTGTTCATCCTGACCACGGTGGATGCAGGGACGCGGGTCGCGCGCTTCTTGATGCAGGACATGTTGGGGCGGCTGGACGCGCGTTTTGCGCGGCACGACTTTGTGCCCGGAGTGTGGCTGTCGTCGATTCTGGTGGTGGTGTTTTGGGGTGGGTTTTTGTATACGGGGACGATTTCGACGCTGTGGCCGATGCTCGGGATTGCGAACCAACTGCTTGCGACGACGGCGCTGGCGGTGGGCACGGCGTTCATTGTGAGGAATCATCCGACACGTAGACGGTACGGCTTGATTCCGGCGCTGCCGATGTTGTGGGTGGGCACGACGACCCTTACGGCGGGATGGGAGTCGATCGTTCACAACTTCAGCCGCGATCCGAATCGGTGGAAAGCGGTGATGAACACGGGATGTACGGCGATTCTGATGGTCTCGTGTGTGGTGGTGTTGCTCACGCTTGCAGGGCGTGTGTGGCGAGACAGGAAAACGCCGCCCTCGGTGTGACTGAACTCCTCTGCCGTTCCGATTGGGTCTCTTTTGAAATTGCGAGCAAAGTTCCGGCTACTTCGCACCGTTCCTGTTGAACGTGGGCGGAAATTTTGTTGAAATGTCACAACGGCTGCGCAATCGCTTCTCGATACGACAAGCAACACTCATGGAATCAAACCCTCACGGCAGCGCGGCAAAAACCCGACTTTGGAGCAGGAGAACCTGTACCGATGCTCGCTAGCCCTATCAGGAACAGTTTTTATTCGTTGTTGTTGGCCCTTTTGGCCCTCCTCCAACCCCGCGCGGCCCAGGCTCAGGTCGCACCGCGCATCACCATCGACACAAGTCCGCCCGGTGCAACGATCTTTGTCGATGGTTCGATGCAGTCCGAAAAGACAGGTCCCACGACAAAAGTTCGGATTCCAAAAGGCCAGCACAAGTTGCGGCTGGAACTTGAAGGGCATAGGCCGATTGAGCAAACGGTGACGATCGCGGGTGCGCAAAAGTTTGTGTTCCCGTTTGAAAAAGCACCGGCTCGGCTCGATATCAAGTATCCGGCGACGAACGATGCGGCGCGGGGTGCCGAGATTTTCGTGGACGGACAACCGGCGGGCTCGGTGCCGCAACTTGTGGATCTGCCTGCGGGTCGGCACTTGGTCGAAGTACGGAAACCGGGCATGAAGGTCTACACCGAGACGGTGGAAGTGAAGTCGGCAGAGACTCGGCCCGTGTGGGTCATCATGGCCTCGGATGTGAAAACGGGGGGCTTGATCATTTCGGCGGACGCGGCGGCGGACGTGGTGGTGGACGGGCAGCCGAAAGGCCAAGCTCCGGTGGTCGTCGAGAATTTGACCGAAGGCGAGCACGTCGTGGAAGTTCGGCGCGCAGAGCCGGGGTCGCCCCCATGGCGTCAGAATGTGCGTGTGGTGGGCGGTCAACAGACCAAAGTGATTGCGACAACGGCCCCGCCTCCTCCGGCTGCGGGCACGTTGATGGTGGTGACGGGTGTGAGCGATGCCGAAATACAGGTGGACGGAATTTCCAAAGGGGGGCCGGGACAGCCGATCAGTTTGGCACCGGGGCAACACTCGATCACGGTGAAGGCAAAAGGACACAAACCGGTCACGAAAGTCGTCGAGATCGAAGCGGGCAAACCTCGGGTGGAACGGGTCGAGATGGAAGGCGACGCGATGACGCGCAAGGTGGGCACTGTCCGCATCGTGATGGCAAACCCGATCGACGGCGCTCAATACTATGTGAACGGTCGTCGGTATGACGAGACGGCGGCGCTGGCGGACCAAGGCATCGAAGTTTCGTCGGGCAAGGTCATTGTGGTGGTCAAAAAGGACGGTTTTGGCCAAGACAGCAAAGAAGTTGTGCTCGCGCCGGGTTCGACGGAAGTGGTCACGCTGAACTTGCGGAACGTCGGAAAGCTGTACATCGCGTCGGAACCCAAAGGTGCGTTCGTCATGCTCGACCGGGTGCTGGTTGGACAGACGCCGATGACGCGCGAAAACGTCTCGCAGGGGCCGCATACGGTCGAGTTCCAAATGCCGGGTTATGAATCCAAAATCGAGCAAACGAACGTGCTTTCGGGGGACACGGCGCAGGTAAGCGTCATGCTGACCAAAGTGAAAGAAAAAGAAGAAGATCCCAAAGAAGTTCGGCGCGGGTTGTCTTCGTTCTCGGCGGTCACGAACAAATTTGGCAGCTTCACGGCAGACATCGGCAGCGGCTATCCGTGGATCGGAAATGGTCGGCTGACCGTCGGTGTGTGGAAGGCCAAAAACAATGTGCTCGGCGAGATCGGTCTCGACATCGGCGCAGAGTTTCGGTCGAACTTCTACACGGACCACGAAGCCGCAGGCACGATTCGCTTCCAGGCGATGCGCAAAGGGCCGTTTGCCCTCGGTTTGCACATGTTGGTGGGCGGCGGCGGGGGACCCCGAGGTCGAAACAGCTTCAGTTGGGAGCTGGGCGTGCCAGTCACAATTCTGGCCGGAAACAAAGTGAAGCTGACGGGCAAGGTCTACTTGCAGGTGTATTCGGATCGGAACTGCCCGGCTGCCGACAGCTTGTCCACCCTGTACAAAAATGATCCCAACGAATTCAAGCGCATGGGCGATCCGATAGCGGGCGCGGAGCACACGGGCGATCGCTGCGTGGGCCGCTCTTACGATGCGAACACCGGCTTCCCCAGCGCGATTTACGCCGTCGAGTCGTATAACGGCACGCGCAAATACGACAAGAACCTGCCAGATTTCCAAGTGGACGGCACGGGTGTCCTGGAGCGATTCACCGAAGTCCGAGGCATGCTGCAAGCGGCGATCGAGCTGGCCCTGACTTCTCAGGTCAACTTGTACGGCATTTTGGAAGGCGCTCCGGGTCAGAAAGAACGACACATGTTCACGGACAAGTTCAACCGCATCTTCCCGATCCACGACACGCCGATTTATGGCCGCCTCGGTTTGACCGCCAAGTTCTGATTTTCCCCCCTTCGCACTCATCTCCCCCAAAACCGTTTCCGGTTCTACCTTCGCGTCTACTTTCGCAGCAGGCGCGCGGTTCGCTGTTTTTCAGCCTCAATGTAGCCAACAGCCATGCGATCACCGGCTTGGCAAAGTCCCAGATAGTCACCGGGCCAAAGCAGTGAATCCCGTTCTGCGGACAGCGGGAGTTTTTCAACCAACGTGGCTTTTGTGGGCGGTTCTTGCGCAGACAAATCCCACGGAAAACCCAGGAGCACGAGCGCGCCGGACCGTGTTTTGTCTTGCGGAACCGAAAGCGACGCAATCCGCAAACCACCGCTGTTTCCCGGCCCTCCGTGTTGTCCGTTTGGCGCAGGCAACCCGAGCTGCGCGAGCATGGGATGCAAGAACTGCGTTCCTTTTTCCTGGAACATGCGGCGTCGCAGCACGCCTTTTCCGCGCTCGGCCTCGACCACCACAAGTTTCTCAAGCAGCGGAGACATGCGCGTGTCCCAAGGCAGCGGGCTATCGCCAAACAACACATCAGCGCGATGGCCCCAAACGACGCACGAAGGCCCTTCCATCGCCACGCGGTCGCCTTTTTCGGACAAAAGCAGGACCGGATCGACCCGCGACGCATCGAAAAAGAAACCTTCAATGCCTCGTTCTGGACGCACATACGCGACAAAATTCGTGTCCGAAGACGCATCGCTGCACACCGTCGGCAGTGCGCCCGTAAAACCCGCTTCGGAAAGCACTGTACGTTCGTGCCGAACACCGCCTTCCGAAAGCGTCACCAGCGACAGACCGGCGACCAAGCGATCCGAAGACCGAAACACGATGTGCAGCGATCCGTCGGCCCCGATCGAAGTCCACGGTTTGTCGTATTCCCCAAGCTTTGCGCTTGCGACCAGAAACGGTGCCGAAAAAGGCTGCGCACGAGGTGCCTTTGCCACCGCGATGCCCATGTCGAACGGTTCCGATCCATGCTGGTCTTCCGCCCGAAACAAAAGCCACGTCAAATAGAGCGTCCCGTCTTTCCCATACGCAAGCGTGGGGTCTGCGGAACGGCGTCTGTCCGGCCCGGTCAGTCGTTCGGTGCGGAATGGCTCCGTTTGGCCCGCGCGATACCGTCGCACGATGATGCTCTTCGCGCCACCGTCCCCCGCAGGTTCGGCATCCCCCTTTTTCGCCAAAACTTCCATCGCACACAGCGCCACTTCATCTTGGAAAGCCGCGATGTGAGGTTCTATCTCGTCGAACGTCTGCGTTTGCGCCTGCGAAAAAAACAGCCTGGTTGGGAGTCGTGCCCCCCACCACACCGCTCCTGCCGCAAAACAGATCAGCAAACCGATGGAAAAGGCTCGGCGACCTCCGCGTGGTTGCGAATTCGGGGGTTCCATGTTGGACGCTCTGGCTGGCTATTTGGTGATGTGTGCGGCCCCGTTTCGAGAGGCACCCGGCTGGCAGGACGAACGGTCCCACAGCAAACTGCCCACCAAAACCGCCACGGCGACAAGATACAAGAGCGCGATGAGGACGCGGTGTGCATTCGATCGGCTTTTGGGAGACGAAAGCGCCGATTTTGAAGAATCAACCGGCGCTGGTGTTTGCGCTGAACGGGGCAATGGCGTGATGGGCGGTCGCACTCCCGAACTGATCGAGCTTGGAAATGCGCCCGAGACACCGCCCGAATAGGACCCGCTCGGGGAAGACGAAATCGACGACAAAGGCACCCCGTCCGATCGCAACGTGTGCAGCGCCGAATTGGACGGTGTGATCGCCGCGCTGCTCAGCGCCGAACGCCCAATCGCGGAAGTCGTCAACGATGACCGAGACAGACCGAGCGGCGGGGTCCGCAGCACAGGCGGAATCGACGCGCTCGAACGCACCGCAGGCGGCAGCGTGCGCGAAATCGGCGACGGGCGAGACGGAGACACCGCCTGCGCAACCAGCGGCGGCAACAGAAGCGGCGGTACCGTTTGCGGACGAATCCACAGACGTTCCTGCGGTTGCGCCGATGCGGCCAGCAACGCCTGCGAAAAATCCGACGCCGTGGAATACCGCAGTGTTCTGTCTCGACACAGCGCCCGATCGATCACTGACTCTAGCGCCGGCGAAACCTCGGGTCGCGATTCCCGCAGCAGCGTCGGGTCCGCCGTCATGATTTTCGCGAGCAGAAACAGATTCGAGTTGGGTCCTTCTGGAGGCAAAAACGGCGGCCTGCCCGACAACAGTTCGTACAGCACCGCCGCAACGCTGTAGACATCCGCCCGCTCGTCCACTTCGCTGCCCTGCGCCTGTTCCGGGGCCATGTAGACCGGCGTGCCGAGCGCGTGTCCGGCCTCTGTCACCGCCTCGTCTTTGAGCCGCGCCACCCCAAAGTCCACCATCTTGATCCGATCAAACCGCACCCCCTCTTCCCCCGTCTCAGGATCAACCAACACGACGATGTTATCCGGCTTGATATCCCGGTGGATGATTCCGACTCGGTGGGCGGCGCTTACGGCGGATAGCATTCGGACGGTCAGCGCGACCGCATCTTGGGGTTCGAGCGGGCCTTGTTCGGACAGAACGCGGGACAGCGGCACACCTTGCAGATACTCCATCGCCATGTAGAGCGAGCCGTCTTTTTCGCGCGCAAAGTCGTAAAGCTCGACGATGGCGGGGTGTTTCAATCGTCCAAGGGCCTCAGCTTCGCGGGCAAAACGCGCGAGTTTTTCCTGCCGGTCTTGGCGCTGGTCGCCAACCGTGATGTTGAGGACCTTGACCGCAGAGAGCCTCGCGGGATCTTCGATGTGGTGGGCCAGAAACACCGCGCCCATGCCGCCGCGTCCGATCAAGCGATCGACGTGCCAAACTTTCCCGATGACGGGAAACACGAGCGGCAACTGGCAACGCGGGCACGACGAATACGCCGCCGGATAGCTGCTCATGCAGGTGAAGCACTTTTTTTCCTGTTCCTTGCCCACGGGAAGTTCGCTAAGCGATAAGCGCAGAGCTTTTTTATGGCTTGCCCTCTCGAATGTATCATGCGAGCCCTGTGCCGATGAACCCTGTCAAGTCTCCCAAGACACACGTTGGACAAGCCCTGGCGAAAACGCTGTCGCATGAGGTTTCGAGAAGTCTTTTGCGTACCCTTTTGCGCACGGTTTCGCGCGATGGCCTGATTGAAAAGGACGACCGGATTCTTGTCGCTGTCTCAGGTGGAAAAGACAGTTACACGCTGCTCCATCTTCTGTGCGAGGCGCAAAAGAGGGCCCCATTTCGTTTCGAGCTGGTGGCGGTTCACATCGATCAAGGGCAACCCGGCTACGACGGAGTTCCGCTGCAAGAGTGGTTGGCTGCGTTTGGCGCACCCTACGAAATTGTAAAAGCCGATACGTACAGCGTTGTGAAAAAGCTGACTCAGCCGGGCGAAACGTATTGCGCGCCGTGTTCCAGAATGCGACGCGGCGTGCTGTACACGACGGCAGAACGGCTGGGGTGTCGCAAAATCGCGCTCGGCCACCACCGAGAGGACACGCTGCAAACGCTTCTGCTCAATTTGCTGTACGCAGGGAAGTTGCAAGCAATGCCTGCACAGTACACCACCGACGACGGTCGGTTTCGCGTGATTCGGCCTCTGGTCGATTGCGCCGAACGAGACATCGCAGAACATGCTCGCTTGGCCGGATATCCCCTTTTGCCGTGCAATTTGTGCGGTTCCCAAGACGGACAGAAACGCAAACATGTCGAGAAACTTCTGCGCGATCTGGAGCAAACCATTCCCGACGTTCGCCAAGTGATGCTCCACGCACTGAAAAACGTTCGCCCGAGCCATTTGCTCGACGTTGATGTGGCCGCCGCGTGGGCCGAACGCCGCCCCGACCTGCGCCCCGACCTGCGCCGCAATTCGCCAGCGCGCCACCTGCCGGTCGTGGATTGACTCGATACAAAACGAAGATTTCCGAGCTGCAAACCAACGCTTGCAGCAAGCGGTCTCTTTTTGTTCTAGTGCCTCCGATAGGAGGTCTGCGATGCGTGGATGTGTTCCTTTGTGTGGATTTTTGGCCGCGCTGGGTTTGGCGTTTTCGATCGGATGTCAAAAGGACGATGTACCTGTTTCCGACGGTGACAATACGCCACCTGGTCCGTGCGAGGCGCAAGGGCTTTCGGAAAAAAGCCGAATGCCATCGGGAGACCCCGTAGGCCATCGCGATCCGCTGGGCGCCAAGGCGGCCAAGCAAGCGAGGGCGGGACAAATCACCGATGCGGCGTGGATTCGCCAACCAGCGACGGCGCGACATCCGGTGCGAACGGGGGATTTCGTGCTGACGAATGACAAAATCGCGGCGTACATCGAAGCGCCTGGCGTCTCGGATGGCTACCAACCGTTCGGCGGGGAAGTTCTCGCGCTCGACCGCGTTGGAGATGATGGAAAACCGCTGGGCCGTTCGGTGTATGGCGAGACTTTGTGGGCGCTCGGTCGGCAGGTGCTCAAGGCCGAGACTGTCACCGTTTTGGCGGATGGTTCCGACGGCAAAGCGGCCATTGTGCGCGCATCAGGGGTGCTCGCGGACTTGCCGTTTTTGGAATTTTTAGGCGATGCGTTTGGGCTCGATTTGGATTGGCCCGCCGCAGTCGATTACATCCTGGAACCGGGGGCCGAGCATGTACGGATGCGGTTGCATCTTGTGAACACGCGCGACGAAACGCTGCCCCTGTACCACCACCAACTCTTCGTGTTTTTCCAATCCAGCCGCCACCAATTGTTTGCCCAAGGGACTGGATACGACACACCGAAAGGGGAACACAATTGGCTCGGTTTTGACGCGCAAGACAGCACATTTGCGATTCGCTTTTTGTCCGGCGCGTTTGTTCCGCTCGTTTCTCGATCCGGGGCGCTCGTGGGACGCGGCAGTGGTCTCGAGGTTCCCGCGTGCAGTACATTCGGCATTGATTATCTGGATTTTGTCGTCGGAGAGCCTCATTCCGATGGCTTGGTACAGACTGTGCGTCGTGTCACGCAAGAGACCCCCTATCGCACCGTTTCTGGCATCGCAAAAGATACCTCTGGGACCCCTGAGACTGGCGCGTTTGTGCATGCCCTCCGAGCAGATGGAAGCTATCTGTCCCGGACGCTCACAAACGACAAAGGGGAGTTTGTGATTCACGTTCCCAAGGAGTCTGTCGATCTGGTTGCAACCCGCTACGGTTTTGCACCCTCTGCGAAAAAAACGGTCTTGCAGACCGACACCACCGCCGCCCTTGAATTGCCCACCCAAGGTCTTTTGCACGTCCAAGTCTTCGACAAGGAGAGGGGCACACCCATACCTGCACGCATCCAAGTGATCCCCGTCGCGGGAGCGCCCAAATTCCCGGCCTCCCATGGTGTCCAGGACGAGACAAACGGGCGCAGCGTGCAAGAGTTTGCCGTGACCGGAAACGCCAAGATTCCGCTTCCTCCCGGTTCGCATCGGGTTGTGGTCAGCCGAGGCTATGAATGGGAATTGTCTGAACAGACTTTGGTGATCGAATCCGGCAAAACCCGCGAAATCCGCGTTGAATTGTCCCACTCTGTCCAATCCCCCCAATTCCTGAGCGCCGACTTCCACATCCATTCCTATCATTCCGCTGATTCCTCCGATGATGCGGAATACAAAGTGAAGGGAGCAATCGCCGACGGTCTCGAAATTCCTGTTTCCAGCGAACATGAATACATCATCGACTTCCAACCCATCGTCAAAAAACTCGGGCTCACCGCATTTGCATTCGGAATGCCCTCCGAGGAATTTACGACGTTCTCATGGGGGCACTTCGGCATCGTTCCCATCTTCCCTCGCCCCGAGCAAGCCAACAGGGGTGCGGTCGGTTGGTACGGACAAAAGCCCCCTGAAGTGTTTCACACCATCGCCAACTTGCCCGAAAAACCCGTTCTCATCGTCAACCATCCTCGTTCTGATGGAATGGGGGGCTATCTGTCCGCAGTCGGTTTTGATCGCGAGACGCTGACCGGCGACCCGACGCTGTACAGCGAGGAATACGGCGCGCTCGAAGTCTTCAACGACAGTGATTTTGAATCGAACCGCGCAAAGATCGTGAAGGACTGGTTTGCCCTCTTGAACGGAGGAAAGCGAATCTGGGCCGTCGGTAGCTCCGATTCACATCACCTACGCAACAGCCCGGTTGGGTATCCGCGCACCCTTTTGCGAATTGGTCACGACGACCCAAGCCGCCTCAGTGCCGAGGCTGTCCGTGACGCACTCCGCGCCGGAAAAGCCACCATTTCAGGGGGTCTGTATCTGACTGTGCAAGGCCCCGATGGAGAGGGCCCCGGCGACATCGTGCGGGGTGCAGCCCGCCCCATTCCCTTCCAAGTGACCGTTCAGTGTCCGAGCTGGTTGTCCGCAAAGACACTTGAAACCATCGTCGATGGAGACACCGTTTCCACAGAACCCCTTCGCGAAACCGTCACCCCGCAAGGCCGCAAGTATGAAACCACCGTGACCGTCCAAGGCAAGCCCGGTCGCCTCAACCACTGGGTGATTTTTCACGCCTCTTCCGAAGGCCAGGACCTGTCCCCCCTTCACCCCGGTCGCAGACCTTTCGCCGTCTCAAACCCGGTCTTTTTCTAGGAAATAGCCTCGGAAACCATTGGGGACTCCTAGGAATTTCAAAGACGAGCGTTAGGGGCCCGACAAGAGGGATTCAGCCGCTTTTTGGCACGTCTCGATCCAGGGGCCGGGGTACGCTCCCATTCCCACGACCAACAGCAGACAACAGACAATCGTCAGCGCAAGCCACGGCGTAACAAACACCCGCTCGGCTTGTTTCGGAGGGGCCATATACGCCGACCTGGCCACCTGCAAGTAATAGAACAGACCCACCACGGCGAGCACCGCACCGACGACAACCAACCCCCCAAAACCCGCCTGGAACGCTGCCATAAAAATGTACAGTTTGGCCCAGAAACCCACCACAAACGGAATCCCGGCCAAAGACAACAGGAACACCAAGAGCGCCATGCCCAGCCATGGAGAACGCTTCGCCAAACCCGCAAAACCCTCCAGCGAATCGTCCCCTTCTGTGTCCGAAACCGCGTGTACGACCAAAAAAACGCCGATGTTCGTTGCTGCATAACCGCACAGATAAAACAGCAACATGCCCAGGGAGTACGCATCTCCGACACACAAACCCAGCAGCATGTAGCCAATCTGCGCGACGCCGGAATATCCCAAAAGACGCTTCACATTCCGTTGCGGCAGCGCCATCACATTCCCGACCACCATCGTCAGCACAGACAGACCCACAAAGGCCTGTTTCCAGAGACTCCCAGGAATCGCTTTTTGCGCAAGCACCGTCAATGTCACAAGACCCGCCGCTTTCGGTGCCACCGATAGGAAGGCCACCACAGGAGTCATCGCCCCCTGATACGTATCGGGAACCCACATGTGAAACGGAACCGCTCCAATTTTGAAACCCATTCCGCCCAGCACCAGCAACATTCCCATCACGGACAGAGGACTCTGTGGGGCCGAAAGGAGTGCGTCAAAATGCGTGCCTCCCGCTGTTCCGGTCAGCAGAGACAGACCAAAGAGCGTGACCGCCGTTGAAGATCCACCGACGAGAAAAAACTTCAAACCGGACTCTGCGCCTCGTTGCACCGCAAGTTGAAGTTTCTCAGGAGTTGCTTCCTCTGAAAACCAAGTGGCCAAGATGTACAGCGGAACCCCCATCAGTTCAAAACAGACCACAAGCAGAATCAAATCCCGCACTCCCGACAACAGCATCATCCCCCCAAGAGACAAGAGCAGCAGAAAATAGAATTCCCCCTGCTTTTTGGGAGTCGCCCTGTTTACAAATTCCCTTCCGCCCAGCACGCACAGAAAAGCGCACCCCAAAAGGAGTTGTTTGACCAGTACAGAGAACGCATTTCCGACGTACACAAGGCCGATGGGCCCTCTTCCATCCAGCGTCGTGGAAAGGAAGAACGCGGTCGTCAAAAGCAACGCCGTCAGCATCGAAAGATGTTTGCGTGCTTTGTCCGACAGGAACAAATCCACAAAAAGGACCAGGAGCGCCCCCGCAAAGACAAACAGTTCCACCCAAATCGGCTTCAGCAGATCCAATGTCATCACAGGCCTCCTGCCGAAAGCGCCATCCGCAGGTAACTGCTCGTCGCGGGGTCGATGAAATCAAGCAGAAGCCGGGGCCACACACCGCACAAAATCAACGTGCCTCCCAAAATCCACAAGGGTGCCCATTCGACCCTTCGTGCATCGCGCAGATCGTGAAAATGGTCGGAAGGACCCGCGCCAAAGAAGACCGCGCGAGAGACCCGCAGGACATACACCGCAGTCACAAACGCGCCGAGCACGCCACACACAGACCACCACGGATGCGGACTCTGCCAGCCTCCGGCAAAGACCAAAAATTCGGCCACAAAACCGGCGGTACCAGGCAACCCCAGCGACGACAAACCCGCCAACGTGAAGAACGCTGCAACGCCCGGCATCACGGTCGCGAAACCTCCCATTTTCGCGACTTCGCGGCTGTGGGCGCGTTCATAAATGTGACCGACCAAAGCGAAAAACAAACCGGTCATGATTCCGTGCGCAAACATTTGATACACGGCCCCATTCCATCCCGTTTGGGTCAACGTGGCTGCGCCCAACATGACGACTCCCATGTGACTCACAGAGGAGTATGCGATGATGTATTTGAGGTCCTTTTGTGACAGCGCAGACATCGCTCCGTACACCACATTGACGACCGCAACCCCTCCCACCACGGGGGCCCAGAATTGAGCACCTTCTGGAAGCATCATCATGCCGATGCGCATCACACCAAACGCCCCAAGTTTCATCAGCACACCCGCGTGAAGCATCGACACTGCCGTCGGTGCGGACGCATGGCCATCCGGCGACCATGTGTGAAAGGGGAAGACACCGGCCAACGAACCGAAACCCAACCAGAAGCAGACAAACGTCCACAGTTGCAAACTCTTTGGGTAGTGAGCTTTGGCGAGCACCGCCATGTCGAACGTGTTGGCCCCACATTGGAAGTAGAGCGCAAGGAGGCCCACCAGAATGAACGCCGAACCGACCAGAAGCATCAGCGTCAGTTTCATCGCGGCATACTCGCGGCCCCCAATGTCAAACCACTTCCAAACGAAGCGAAGGGGGCCGGCCTCTGTTACTTTGTGGCTGGACCCCCAAATGCCGATGAGCAAATACATCGGCAATACCGCAATTTCATAAAAAAGAAAGAACACAAACAGGTCTTGGGAGACAAATACACCGAACACGCCAGCGACGAGAACCAGCAGCAAAACAAAGAACTCTTTGGGCCGATCCGAAAGACCGAAACTCGCGAGCACACCGGCAAAAATGATCACCCCAGTCAGGATCAAGAGCGACACACCCCAACCATCTACGGCCAAACGCAGATCGATTCCCAAAGAGGGCACCAGTGGATAAACCTCCGAAAGTTGCAGACCGCCTGCTTGGGGGTTGTAAAGCGTCGCGACATACAGACTCCCAATCAAAGACAGGAGTGCTCCTAGCGCAGAAGCAACGCGAATCAAACCGTGCTGTTTGGCGGGCAGAAACATCACAACGAGCGCCGCCACAAACGGTGCCGCTACGATGAACGACAGAAGATGATCGGTCATCGGAGGACTCCATAAACCAGCAAACCAAGCACACCGCACACCGTCGCCAGCACGTAGTCTGTCGCGATGCCGGTTTGCACTTTGCGAACCTTCTGGCCAGACAGGACAAACGCCAGACCCGTTACGTTCATGACACCATCCACCACATATCGGTCAATCCACCCCACAAGCCCTGCAAACGGCAGCGCAACGCGATGAAATCCGCCTTCGTACAAACGATCCAGGGGACCCCATTCTACCAAGCGAAAAAGGGGTGCAAGCACAGTCGGATGTTCTTCTGTTTTTCGGTAGAACAGATAGGCAAGAAGGAGTCCCAAGACACCCAGCGACGCGGCCACGATCCCCACTGTACCCAAATGGAAGTGATACGCACTTCCGTAAAGCTGGCCGAACATTTTTCCGAAATATCCTGCAAGCAGCGCAGGCACTGCCAGAAGCAACAGAGGAAGCAGCAGGAAGCCTCCGCTTTCGTGCGCGTGCGCCGCTTTTTCCGTCGCTGTTCCAAAAAATACCCTCAACAGCAAACGTCCCATGTAGAACGCGGTCAGAAACGCGGAAAGCAGCAAAAACACAAGCTGCCATGACATTCCGTGATGACCCACTGCTTCTAAAATCAGGTCCTTGCTGAAGAAACCGGACAGACCCGGCAGACCCGCCAGGGACAGCGAACCAATCAAAAAAGTGAGGGTCGTCAGAGGCATCTTTTTCCATAGTCCGCCCATGTCGCGCAAGTCGTTTGAGTGAACTGCGTGAATCACGCTACCCGCCCCTAAAAACAGGAGAGCTTTGAAAAAAGCGTGCGTGGTCAGGTGAAAGAAGCCGCCGAGCAGAGAACCGGCACCTAGCGCGGAAACCATGTACCCAAGTTGCGAACAGGTGGAATACGCCAGAACCTTTTTGATGTCGGTTTGAAAGAGCGCCATCGTCGCTGCCACAAGCGCGGTCAGACTCCCAATGGCCAGCATGATGTGGCGCGTACCTTCGGCGACTTCAAACAGGGGCCACCCCCGAACGATCAGAAAAACACCCGCCGCCACCATCGTTGCAGCATGCAGCAACGCGGAAACAGGGGTCGGTCCTTCCATCGCATCGGGAAGCCAAACATGCAGCGGAAACTGAGCCGATTTTCCCATGACGGCGGCGAACAATAGGAGAGTCACCGCATTTGCTGCCATCGGTGTAAGGTGTACGTCCCAATCAAAACTCCCGCCTTTGCTGCGCAGGACCAACAAACCGATGAGGAGTCCCATGTCTGCAAACTTGGTCACCCAAAAAGCCTTGACCGCAGCCTTGGCCGCGCTCGGTTTTTTGAAGTAGTACCCAATGAGCAAGTAGCTGGTAACACCCACCAATTCCCATCCAAGAAAAAGCTGGAGCAGATTGGGTGCGAGCACCAAGATATTCATCGCGGTCAAAAAGAGGGAATGACATGCAAAGTAGCGCCCTTGGGAGGGTTTGCTTTCATCGTGCATATAACCGATGGAAAAAATCTGGACGCACGAAGCAACAAAGGTCACGACGAGCAACATCGACGAAGAAATCCCGTCAATGCGTACTCCGACTTCCGCAAAAGGAGTCCCCCCGTCGTGCAGCCAAGGCACCGACAGAATCAGGGGAGTTCCTGTGTGAAGTTGGGATTTGACAAGCAACACTGCGCAACCAAACGAAAGGAGTGCCGCCGCACAGGACAACACGATCGCGCTGACTCGTTTGCGCAAAGGCCCGCACACCGCCAGCAAAAGGGCGACGGCCCCCGGTGTGAGCATGGCGAGGAGCGCGAGCGAATGAGAGGAATGAAGCATCGCAGGCGTCTCCTATTCCTTAAACTGGTTGGCTTTGGCGACCTCTGCGTCACGCCAAGCCCTGTGCAGAAGGACCACAATCGCCAGACCCACCACGACTTCCGTGACGGTCAGTGCGATCGAAAACAGCGCAAACACTTGACCGATTTCGTTTCCGCGAAAACGCGAAAAGGCAACGAAATTGATGTTGGTCGCATTCGCCATGAGTTCCAAAGACAGAAGCAAACCGATCGCGTGTCGGTGGCTAAGGAGCCCGTACAAACCGATACAGAACAGCGCACCAGAGAGCATGAGACACAAACCAAGCGTCATCGCGTCTCCTCCAAAGAAGGGGTCGTCGGACGGTCTTTGCGCAACAGCACAATCGCCCCAATCATCGTCGCCAAAAGAAGCAGAGACAGGGTTTCAAACGCAAGCGCGTGATCGGTGAGCAAAGCGCGTCCGAGTTCCTTTGTGGTGACGGGCGCAGACGTTGATGAGGGCAATTCGGGAGTGCTTAAAATCGCTTTTGCGAGCATTCCCAACATGCCGCAGGACAGAAGGCCCGCGAGCCACGGACGTTTGTGCGCAAGCGGGGGTTCTTCCTGATCGTGCCGAGTGAGCATGACCCCCAAAATCATCAGGGTCATGACTCCGCCGACATACAGAAGGATCTGGATTCCCGCCAAAAATGGTGCGCGTAGCATGACGTAAAGGACCGCTGTGGCACCGAGCACCACACCGAGCCAGAGCACACCATGAATGGCATTCCGGGCCCGCGCGACGAGCAGTGCCGAAAGGACTATGCAGCCTGCGATGAGGCCAAAGCCGATTTGCTCGATCACGGCAACTCCTTTGCGTCTACTTTGGGGTCTGTTTTCACGTCTGCTTGTGCATCCACTTTAGTATCAGGGACTGCCTTCGCGTCCGGTTCTGTTTTGGGTTCTGTCTTCACGTCTGTTTTCGTTTCAGGAATTGCCAACGGGGGTTCTGTTGCAGCAGGTTTTGCGGAGGCCACCACAGCATCGGGACTTGCAGTCACGGAGACACCCGAAGAAGCCGGGTCGGGTGCCGCTTTGGCGGCTTTGGGTTTCACGACCTTTTTGGGCTTTTCGGCACCGGTCTCTGCTGTCTTTTCGCCCTCTGCATCGCCCCCCTTTGCCTTGGCATCGGCTTTTCCGCGAGCAGGGTCCTGCATTTCCATCAGCTTTCCGCCTGTCCCCCAAGAAAGCGGTCTGAGCTTTTGGTTTGCATACAGCTTGTCCATGGTGAGGACCAAATCTTCACGGCAAAAACCGGGTTCCTCGGGGGTTCTACACATGACGACTGCATCCGTCGGACAGACCTGTACGCACAGCTCGCAGAAAATGCAGGCTTCCATGTCGATGGTGAAGTCCTCTGCATAACCCCGCTTCTTGCCGGTCACTTTGGATTCGCGTTTGGGGGCCTGTTTGACGGCGATGACATGGGACGGGCAAATTCGTTCACAGGCCAAACAACCGATGCAAGCCTCATCCCCCGTTTCGTCAATGAGGAGTGCAAAACTGACTCGGTGCCGGTCGGGGCGCGGGCGGATGACATCGGGAAATTCAACGGTGGTTGCGGGGCGCAACACATTCCGCAACGTGGTTCCAAGCGCGCGAAGGGAATCGAGGAAGAAACCCATTTACCTTCCTCCCGATTGGGTCCATTGGGCAATGCCAGCCGCAGCCATGACCAAAAAGAGGCTCGCAGGAACCAGCCATTTCCAGCACAGCGTCATGAGCTGATCCGAACGGAATCGCAACAGAGACCAACGCAACCAATAAATCGATGCAAACAGAAGGAGTGTTTTCAGCACCATCCAATGTAACCCCGGATACACCGGCCCGTCCCATCCGCCCAGAAACAACGCTGCGGCAACCGCAGACGCAATCAACGTGTGGATGTATTCGGCCATGTAAAAAAGACCAAACTTCATGCCGGTGTATTCGGTTGTAACACCCGCTATCAGCTCGCTCTCAGCCTCGGGAATGTCAAAAGGAATCCGGTTGGCTTCAGCAAGCGAAGACAGAAAAAACAAAATGAACGCGGGGAAACCAGGAATCGTGGGCCAGGTTGCGATCCAATGGTGATCGACCTGATACCGAACGATGTCAGACAAGCTCAGGGAGCCCGCCAGAATCACAGGGACAAGCGCAGACAACACCATGGGCACGGAATAGGAAACGGACTGTGCTACGGCACGCATCGCTCCGATGAGTGCGAACTTGTTGTTGGAAGACCATCCTCCCATCCAAACCGGTATCAGAATGAGTGCATTCACCGCGAGAACATACAAGACCCCTACATCGAGATCCGCAGCCACCACCGACGGTGAAAACGGCACGACAGCGGCACTGGCAACTGCAAAAGCGCCGACCAAAATCGGTGCCAAGTTGAACAAACCTCGGTCCGCTTTGGCTGGTGTGATGTGCTCCTTTTGCAACATTTTGAGCACGTCTGCGATGGGCTGAAGAATCCCTGCCGGACCCACCATGGTCGGCCCCTTTCGGGTGTGGATGCGCGCAGCAAGTTTTCGCTCAAACCACAGACCTACTGCGGTCATGGTCAAAATGACGGTGATGATGGGAAGACCATACAGACAGCCGTGTAGGAGTGCGTTCACCTGTCTACCTCTCCCATGATGGGGTCGAGCGAGCCGAGGATGACGACGGCATCGGCGACCATGTGACCGGGCAAAAGATACGGCAACGCAGACAGCGCGTGAAAACTTGGGGGGCGTATTTTGAGTCGATAGGGGCTCGTATTCCCTTCTCCCCCTCCTGCGATGACATAGGTCCCAAGTTCCCCTCGTGAGGATTCCATGGCGGCGTAAGCGTGGCCCTGCGCGATCTTGACTTGGCCGGCGAGTTTGATCGGTTTGTATCCACAGATGGGACCCTCTGGAACTGAATCGACCAGCGCGCGAACGATTCGGATGCTCTCTCGGATTTCTGCCAGGCGCACAATGGAACGCGCCCAACAATCTCCTGTCTGCGCGGTGGCAACCTTGACTTCCATTTCATCGTAAGCGTGATAGGGGGCGTCTCGGCGCAGGTCGTGATCGATTCCGCTTGCACGCAAAATCGGGCCGGTCAGACCCAGTTCCAACGCGAGTTCTCCGTCGAGAATGCCGATCCCCTTGGTTCGCTCTGTGAAAATCTGATTGGAGTACGTGATGGTTTCGTATTCGGGCAAGCGCGACTCGATCACAAGGAGGGCCTTTTTCACATTGTCTGCCCAGCCAGGAGTGATGTCGTGCCGGTTTCCCCCGATGGTATGGGTGTTGTAATGGAAACGCGCTCCGGTCACTTCCTCAAACAGGTCCAGGATGAGTTCTCGTTCGCGAAAACAATGCAGAAAGACGGACGATCCGCCCCCGATGGCACCTCCCAAATCGAGCGCGAAGGTACCGAGCCACAGAAGATGGGATGCGATGCGCTGAAGCTCTGCAAACAAAGTACGGAGATAGCGGGCGCGCCTGGGAACTTCGACATTGAGCAGTTTTTCAAACGCCATATTGATGGCCTGCTCGTTGTGCATCGGCGAAACGTAGTCGTTTTTGTCCACAATGGGAGTCATTTGGACATACGTCAGCCGTTCACAGAGTTTCTCGACTCCTCGATGCAGATATCCCAAATCAGGAACGGCTTTGACGATCGTCTCTCCGTCGAGAAAAAGCTGGATGCGGAACACGCCGTGTGTAGAGGGATGTTGGGGCCCAAAATTGAGGACCATCAAATCCGCTTCCGGCTCGTAAGTTTCCAAGCTCAGATGAGGATTCTGTCGTTTGATTTGCACAAGACTCATCGAGCTATCTCCACGGAGCACACGGCGCATCGGCTGCATGATCGCGGCGAAGGGGGAAACCGGAATAGTCGTGCGGAAGCAGAATGCGACGAAGATCAGGATGTCCGGCGAAACGGACCCCCACCAAGTCGTACTGCTCGCGTTCTTGCCAATCGGCACCCTCAAAAATTCCGTACAGAGAATCCACGCCATCGGGGGACTCAAAACGGACACGCCAAAGCACCACTTGGGACCCCTTGCCGATGGTACGGAGTCCGTACACCACCTCGTACTGCTCGGGCTGCGTTGCGTTTCCGGTTGCATCTTTTTTGGCGGGAACATGGGAGGCAACAACGGTCACGAGTTGACGAAACCCCTTTTGCTTGAGGGTCTTGGCAAAAGAACGGTGTTTTTCGACGGGAAGAAGGGGTGGCGCGTCCTTTGCCGAAGTCGCTTCGTGCAAGCGCAAAATGGCATCGAGTTCCTCGTTTGGAGACACCGCCGTTTCATGGGTCGCGGTTTCGCGGAAAGGGGTGGGCGATTCTTCGAGGGGGTCCGAACCGGTCACTTTCAATGCGCTTGCGAGCTGCGCCTCGTCTGTTTTGGGATCGCGCGAGGGGTCAGACAGACGTTTGAGGGCGGGAGTGATCATCTTTGCGGTTTCTGGCCGGGCTTCTTTGGGTGCCCATTTTCCCTCGCGCTGGAGCCGCACTTTTTCTTGAAGGCGCAACATGCCGGCCATGAGCGCCTCGGGATTGGGAGGACAGCCCGGCACATACACATCGACGGGAAGAAACGTATCAATGCCAGGAACGGTCGGATAGAGGTCGCGATAAAAATCTCCCGAAATCGCACAGGAACCCATCGCGATGCACCACTTGGGCTCGGGCATCAGGTCCCACAGTTTTTTCACTCGAGGGGCCATTTTCACTGTGATGGTTCCTGCAACCACCATCACATCGGCTTGTCTGGGAGTCCCCCGAACAATGGACCCCATTCGATCGAGGTCTACACGACTCGCTGCTGCGGCCATGAACTCAATGCCGCAGCAACTGGTGGCCATCGGGAAAATCCACAGCGCGTTGGTGAGCCCCCAGGTGAGCAACTTGTCCACTTGGCCGGTCGCCAAAGACAGGCCTGGCACTTGGAGCATGAAGTCGTAAAGCGGATGCGTAAACGACCGGTTGTCTTCTAGTGCCATCGGAGGGCTCCCTTCTTCACCGCGTATCCCCAGCCGAGCAGGAGGATTCCAACAAAGAGACTCATTTCCACAAGTCCTACTTCGCGGACAGATACCCCCCAGGGCAACATGAATGCAGCCTCTACATCGAAGAGGACAAAGAACAGGGCCAGCACGTAATACCTTGGGTGGAATTTGACCCAAGTGGGTCCGGCCTGATCTTCGCCGCACTCATACGTCTGTGTCTTGAGCGGAGAGTCCTTTTTCGCACGAACCCGAAAGAGCCAACCGGCTCCGATCATGCTCAAAGGGACCGCGAGCGAAAACAGTAGAAACGAAAGCAAAGCCAACCAGGAATCGGACATCAGTGGAAACCTCGGTCGCCGTAGCCATCCTGCTGAGGCCGTGGACCTTCCCTTGTCATCCAAGACCTGCGCACGGCGGTTGTGGGCCGACCATACGAGCCTTCGTGTCGCCTGTCAAGGTGGGAGAAAAAGGATTTGTCGTCGCGAAAGGGGGGTGGGCAGAAACCGCAAAGGACGCGGTATTGGCGGCTTGCCGACTATGGCGGCGCGGCTATGCGGCTATGCGGCTATGCGGCTATGGCGTTTCTGGCCGGAGCAACACGTAGACGCTGCTGTCGCCGCGAAGCACCAAGAGAACATGGCCACCGGGCCGAGGTTGACTGAGCAACTTGTTGGCTTCCTCAATGGATTTTACGGGCTGGCGGTTCACCTCGGTGATGACATCGCCGCGCCGTAAGTTGGCCTCGGAAGCCGGGCTTCCGGGCTTGACACCATCAATGACGACGCCGTGCGTGTTCCGAAGACCCAATCGTTCAGAAAGTTGGGGTGTGAGTGTCTGTAGGGAAAGACCCAACTTGGCTTTGGGAGACGATGCAGAATCGTCCGATGGTCCATTGTTCGCTGGGCCGTCTTCAGAAGGAAGCTCGCCGGCTTTGGCGTTGAGTGTGACGATTTTCCCATCCCGCCACAGTTCAAGTGCAACATTGTCGCCGACGCGGTGAGTCAACACTTGGCGCTGGACTTCTCGGCTGTTGGCGACGGATTTGCCATCGACTTTGACGATGACATCTCCGCGTCGAACGCCGGATTTTTCGGCAGGCCCAGCACCCGTCAGGCCGATGACCAACGCACCTTTTTCAGGTGCTCCCATGGCCTTGGCGAGATCCGGTTCATAGGCTTGCATCGAAATCCCCAAGAACGGACGGCGAACTTTTCCGCTCGCAATGAGTTCGCTCACGATGGGTTTGGCCATTTCGGAAGGAACCGCGAAACCGATGCCGATGTTGCCGCCGGGTCCCAAGATGGCCGTGTTGATGCCGATGACTTCGCCGGCCAAATTCACAAGAGGGCCGCCAGAATTTCCGGGGTTAATGGAGGCGTCGGTTTGAAGAAAGTCTTGGTAATTGCCGCGATTTTCACCGATGCCGGAACGGCCTTTTGCGCTGATCACACCGACGGTGACGGTGTGATCGAGGCCGAAGGGATTTCCGATCGCCATGACCCACTCGCCGACCAGCAGTTTTTCGGAATCGCCAAGACGCGCGGCTTTGAGGGGGTAGTCCTTTGGATCTACGCGAACGACAGCCAAATCAGAGCGAGAATCCGTTCCGAGCACTTTCGCAGTCAGTTCCTTGCCATCGATGAACTGGATCTTGATCTCATCTGCCTCACCGACGACATGGTTGTTGGTCAGAATGTAGCCTTTGGTATCAATCACTACGCCAGAACCAGCCCGACGCTGGGTGGGTCCTTGACGTTCTTCTAGGCCGAAGTCTTCTCCCTCCTCCTCGGGATTTCCAAAGGGTCCACCAAACGGCCCAAACTGGAAGGGAAAGTCACGCCCAAACGGATTTCCCCGACGCATGACTTTGATTTTTTGTTTTTTGGCGACGCGAATGGAAACGACGCTGGGGGAAACTTGTTCCGCGACCGATGAGAACGTTCGCGAAAGATTCCGAGCGTCAGCGATCGAATTTGTGGCAGGGGGAAGGCTTGGCGGTGCGACAGAGGTCGGTGGTGGCAATGCGGGTGTAGGGGCTTGTGCGGTGGCGGCACCTGCCGCTGAAGCCTGTTGATCCCAAGAAACGGTGACTTTGCTACAGGCGACGGTGATCAAGACGCCCGTCGCGAACAAACCAACCGTGCGAACCCAACGGAGAGAAGTGAAGTCGGCAAACATAGAGCTTCTGTCCTCCAATACCTGTGGTGAATCTTTATGTGGCAAAAACGTGCTGCCGCGAAAGCTAGTGGCTGTCTTGGGAACATTCAAGGGGTCGCGGTTATTTCACAAAAACTCAGCGGGCGACGGGTTTTCCAGGGGATAGGAGTCACAACCACGGCCATGTGTCTGCCAGTGCGGCGTCCACATCGGTTTTGCACAGCCTCTCGCCGTCGCTGTACAACATGACTGCCCGTTCCAAAACTGCTTCCAATTCGCGAAAATTCCCAGGCCACGGGTATTGCCGCAAGGTTTCCAAAACCTCGTCCTCGACGAAGAAAGGTCGTGTTTCCTGCTCCTGTTCGGGCTTGTTCGGGTCGAACAATTCTGCCGAGCGATCGAGGCGAAATTTGCGAAGGATGCGGTTGCAGGTCCACAGCGCGGCGTGTGCGATGTCGTGGGGTCGTTCGCGAAGCGGCGGCACATGCAACACCAACCGAAGCAGGCGAAAAGCCAAGTCGTGACGGAAATGGCCATTGTGTACGGCTGTCGGCAAATCACCGTCGGTAAGACCTATCACGACCACGGCTTTGGGGTCTGCGGGATGGTGTTTTTGCAAGAGGTCGTGAAGGTGGCCCTGCACGTCGAGCGGAAGGGCCAACAGTTCGTCGATGAGCAGAGAACCCCCGACCGCTTGAGGCAGAAGTTCCTTTTTCAGGAGGGACTCGGTGCCAAAAAGTCGCTTTCGGGTTTCTTCCGACGAACAACCGGCCAAGTTCGCTCGAACGAGCGGGCCGCCGGTTGGGTGAAACAAGCGGTGAAGCAATTTCGCAAGACCCTCTTTGCCCGTGCCGGGTTCACCGTGAATCACGACGTGGGTCCGAAACGGTCGGTCTTGCAAACGCTCGACGACGCGAAGAATGCGAGCCATGTCTGGATGCGCGTCGGACATGCGACCGAAAGCGGAAATCCACGCACCAAGCTGGGCCTCGCCCGAGGGTTCCGCCAAAACTTCGTGAGCCTCCACATCTTTTTCCGCTGAGGGCGGCGCATCCTGCTTCATAAACAGACACCTTATCAGACTTGCCAAATGACGAAAAAGCTTCCTCTTGACGGCCTGGCGCGGCGAGTTTGAGACTGCGAGAACCTTGTCCTCGCCCCCTTTTTTCAGCAACCGATGGACCCGAGCCAGCGTTTTTCGCGCGGATGTTTTGTTGCTGTGCGGTTTCGTTTTTTGGGGGAGACAAGCTGCGGGGGAAACCACCCTGTCCCCTTCGCCCGGTGCATCGGAAAAGCCACCCGAGAAGGAAGCGGAGCCGACTCGCTACAGCGACGAATGGGTGCGCCAAAAGCTTTCGGATTTGCACCACCGTCATCCGAAACTCACGCGGCTTGTGTCGATTGGGCGAACGCACGAGGGTCGAAATGTGTGGGCGTTGGCGATCGGGCGCAACATCAGACGGAACGATGGGCGTCCGACGATGTTGGTGAATGGCGCGCACCACGGCGTCGAGACGTTTTCGATTGACCTCGCGATGGATGTCGCGCAGGTGCTGTTGTTGCGTTCGGGGGACAGTTCAGCGACGGAACTGCGCGTGGATCGCGCGCTGGACAAGAAAGTACAAAGGTGGCTCAAGGAGTATGTGGTTTGGTGTGTGCCAGTCGTCAATCCTGACGGAGTTTGGGCCTCGCTGAATGGTTTTCCGCGCACCGGACGAAAAAATGGCCGGGACAACAACGGGAATGGAAAACCGGATCGCGGCGACGGAGTGGATCTGAATCGGAACTATCCGTTTCGATGGGGTTTTCTGGCCGACAAGGGCAGTTCTCCGTTGCCCGAAAATGCGTACTTTCGAGGACCTGGGCCCGGTTCGGAACCGGAAACGCGCGCACTCATGCAACTGGCCGAGGCGGAACATTTCGTCGCGTCGCTTTCGTATCACACGGGAAATGTGACGGTGCTTGCGCCGTACACGATCGACAATGTGGTCAGCCCGACTCCGAATGAGGCTTGGTCCGTCGCCGAGGAACTTGTTTTGGGACTTCCACGACATCCGCAAGGGAAAGACATTTTGGTTCGCCGGAACATCTATCCCGTCGACGGAACGGACCAAGACTACTTTCGCGCACAGTTTGGGACACTGGCGTACATTGTCGAAGGAGCGCGTCGCGATCCAGTGCAGCCAGAAGCCAGACGACAGGTGGTGTGGGCGATGCGGCCCGTGTGGACGCGCCTGTTCGATCGGTATTTGAACGGCCCGTCGGTGTTCGGGACGGTGACAGATGCGAAAGGGCGTCCCGTCGTTGCCGAGCTTTCGATTGTCGAACAAACCCTCGGCGAGCAAGAACATTGGCAAACCCGCTGTCGAGACGGTCGCTACGATCGCTTTTTGCCTGCCGCCGGTTCCTATACGGTGCGCGTTTCGGGACCCGGTTTTCCCGTTCAGGAAAAGCGCGTCACCGTCGGGGACCAGCGGGTCCGGTTGGATTTCGTGGTGGAAAGCGCGGCTTTTTCTGGTTCGTGTCCGAAGGTGCCAGGGGCATAGGTTCGGGGAAGGGCGGAGCACCTGCGCCCGGTTTGACGGCCAAATGGCCGAGTTCGGGATGCAGAACGGCTGCGAAAGCGCCAACCACTCGACCCCACAACCGCTCGGTCATGAGTGGATCGGGGACCATGTGGGTGAGGCCGGGCAGAGGCACAAGTTCGTGCGGTTTTCCGGCTCGAAACAGAGCAGCAGACAACTTCAAACTGTGAAAAAACAAAACATTGTCGTCCGCAGTTCCGTGAATGATGACAAGGGGTCTGCGCAAAGAACCCGCATACGTCAACAGAGACGACCGGTTGTATCCATCGGGATTTTCTTGAGGAGTTCCCAAATACCGTTCGGTGTAACAGGTGTCATAATCGCGCCAATCGACGACGGGGGCACCCGCGACACCCACATGAAACACATCGGGCCGACGAAGCACCGCGAGCGCGGCCATGTAGCCCCCAAACGACCACCCGAAAATGCCGACGCGCGACAAATCCATTTCAGGGAAACGCTCGCCCGCCGCTTGCAGAGCAGCGACCTGATCATCGACGGGAATGTCCCCAAAATTGCCCGAAATGGCGTGCTCCCAAGGATTCCCCCGCAAAGGCGTTCCGCGCCCATCGGCCATAAACACGATGAAACCGTGGTCGGCGAGCCACTGGTCCAAAAGATACATTCCGGCGATCGCATTCACTTGGTTGTGATGGGGACCCCCATACACATGAACGAGCACGGGATATTTTTTTCCGGGCTCAAAATTCCTGGGCCTGACCAACAGAGACCGATAGGACTGTGCCCCGACTTGGGTCACTTCGAGGTTGGGAACAAAAGGCGGTTTCTGCGCGATCGAAGGCAATTCTCCGACGATTTGATCATTCGCGGCGGCTTGGCTGGAATCGGGAACGCGCACAATCACGGACTTCCCAAGTTGGTTCGCTGAGAACGAACGGAGCACATACACACCCGGATGCCGACCAAACGTAGCCGCGTGATAGCCACCCCCGCCGGTCAATTTGATCGGCGTTCCCGCATTCCCGGTTTGCAAAGACACCCGAAAAATATCTTGCGAGGTGGGTTCAGGACTGGCTGCATAACTCACGTACTGGCCTTGTTCATCGACGCTCAGGAGTCTGCGAAAGCCTGCCGCTTTTTCGACGACAACGCGCTTGAGAGCACCTTGAAAATCGCGCAGTTCAAGTTCCTTGCCGCCATTCCGTTCGGTGGTCCACAGGAAGCCGGAACCATCGCGCAAAGGTCGCGGAACTTCTTGGTCGAGGTTTAGCCACGCATCGCTTTTTTCAGCAAGGACTTTGCGGGATTGACCGGTTTTTTCATCGACTGCAAGGAGTTCGAGGTCTCGCTGATTGCGCGACAAAAGGGTCAGGAGCAGCGGCCCCCCTTCGCGCCATACCACCGTCGCCAAATAGGGCAAACGGTTGCGCTGCCATTCGACCCACAGGGGCACACCCCCACGTACAGAGAGAATGCCCAACCTCACCTCTGCATTGTCCGTTCCGGCCCTGGGATAACGCATCGGTTGAGGCGGTTGTTCGGGGTGCATCACATCGGTCAAATACAGGGTCTCAACGGGTTGTTCGTTGACCTCTGTGAAGGCAATTTTTTCGCTGTCAGGGGACCAGAAAAAGCCGGAAAACCGGTGCATCTCCTCTTGCGCGACAAACTCTGCACTTCCGTACTTGATGAGGGGGTTTGTGCTGTGCAAAAGCCGTCGCTCACGCCGCGTCGAGACCTCCATCACATACAAGTCTTTTCCGCGAACGTAGGCCACGAATTTTCCGTTCGGAGACAGGTGCGGATCGACGATGGCCTCGCCACTTCTCTCAGCGGGGTCCGTCACGGGATCGAGTTCGACGGAGGCTCCCGTTTGGAAGTGATAGGAATACAATTTTCCAGACAAAGGAATGAGCAAGAAACTTCCGTCTTTGGAAATCTCAAAAGAAGTAAAGCCGCGCATGGTTTGACGCATGCGTTCCCGACGGGCTTTTTCCTCGACGGAAAGATGTTCCTCCGCCCCGCGCAAAAGCTGAGCGGGGGTCAAGAGTTCTCGGATTTGTCCGGTTCCTACATCGAACGAAAACAGACGAAGTTCGTTCGAGTGGCTGGCGGACTGGAGAAAGAGAACCGACTTTCCGTCAGGAGTGGGAATCGCTCGCAGCGGTTCACCCAACGAAAAGCCACGGGTTTTGGAATAGAGGGAAAGAAACCCAGGGACCGGACCCACCGTTTCCGACGGACCGGGCGTGGCGTTCGCAGGAGTAAAAGTTGAGAGTGACATGTAGAGGAGAAGGGTAGCTCGGCGCATGAGCGCAGACGGAGTCATGAGTTTTGGGGATTTTTTGGGTTTTTGGGCCGAACGAGACGCTTTTGCAGGAACTCGACAACGGTTTCAGGTTTGCGCAGGCGGTTGCGCACCTGCTCTTCGTTTACGTTGTACGCCGTCTGAAACTCGAGGCCGTCGGCGTACAGTGTGTCCCAGGTGTTCTCGTCACGAACGTATTGCAAAGGCCGTTTTCCCTTGTGCAAAAGACGGGAAAGCCCCGCCGATCGAGCCAGGAGTCCTTCCCACGCTTCGTCGCCCAACTCAGAGGAAAACAGAACCAAATCGTCGTCAACGCCGGCAAATTCGTCTGGAAACCGGGCCTTGAAATTGGCGACGTGTTGCTCGGACAGCGACGAGACCACCCCAAACAACAAGCGCAGCAGGAGGACATCTTCCAAGAATCGCTCGGGACCAGCGCCTTCTTTGTGTCCAAAGGCCGACACAAGAACACCCGCAGCCTGTTCGCGCACCGTTTCGGGCATTTCCTCGTCGATGACGACCTCTTGAGGGACTTTAAGGTCAAACGGAAAAGAAAAAAGCAGATCGGCAAGCCGTGTCAAGAAAGAGTGCCCATTGTCGGTGGGACGCATGGCCTTTCATACCCGAAAACGGGCGTCGGTTACAAGGTCCGGCAAAAACATCTCGTTTGGCTTTTCCAAGCCTCTAGCAACTCGCGGCACTTTCCCATAGCCTAGAAAAGTCCTTGTGAGGGGGCTGTGTCAGAGATTGTTTTGCGTCGGGAAATTGCGTGCAGCATGTCACCGAGCGCGCTCTTTGCGGTTCTGGCAGACACGGACAAGTTGTACCGCGCGCTGGGGCAAGTCGAGATTGCTCGTGAGCCGCTTTTGGGCGAGGGTGCAGCTCGGTTTCTGCTTCGGGCCCGTGTGGGCGCGCGGTCGATTCCATTTGCGGAGCTGCCGGCCCAATGGAATCAGCCGACGTTGCTGGTCACAAAGCGAGTTCTTCATCAAGGTGTGCTGACCAGTTTGACGACGCGGTTTACGTTGACGCCGCAACTTCAGGGCACGCAGCTTCTGGTGGAACTTCAGGTCGAGCCGAGGCAGACGCAGCTTGCCTGGCTTGTGAAGTTCTTTGCGATCGGTACGTTGTGGCACCTGTGTCGAACGATTCGTCGTTTTGACGAGGGAGTGACAAGAGGACAAAAACCACAACTTCGCCCCGCGAAATTGCTCGCGGAACCGCTCAAAGAGGCGCAGCAAAAAACGAAAGTCGAACTTTCCGCAGAGGACCAGCCCAGCGTCGATGCGCTCTTGAATAGCCTGCGCGGTTGTGACGACCTGGAGGTCGATGCGCTGCGCCTTCCAACGCTGTCCGAAACACTCCAACAGACGGAAGAAAAGACACTCAAACTGCTGCTTGTGGCCTGTGCGCACGGTCTTTTGCAGCCGAGTTACGGTGTGTTGTGTCCGTCCTGCCGAAGTTCGGTGACACAACAAGATTCCCTGCGAGAGCTTTCAGATGAAGCCTTCTGTACGTTTTGCGAAATTCGGATTCCCGTCGAATTGGCCCAAAACGTCGAGGTCACGTTTCGTCCCGCACAGGCTTTGCGTGCGTTGCCCAGGCCGCTCTATTCAAGCTTCAATCCGGCAAAAACGCCTCATGTGATTGCGCAGGTGGTGTTGCCTGGAGCGACCAAGTTGGCCGTGCCGGTTCCGAATGAACCGGGCGAATTTCGGTTGTGGGCGCGAGGCGGGGCCGCTGCGACGCTCAAGGTCAGCACCCTCGGGCCACCGCATGCGTCCGTCGTCATCGGGGATTCCATCGTACCCCCTTCGGTTGAAGTGGGAATGGGGGGAACCCTGGAACTCGATCATCAGACCGGTCAGGCTCGCCATTTCAAAATCGAACGAATGGAACACATCCAGCCTGGTTTGACGGCCCACAAGTTCACGCTGCATCCTCTGTTTCGTCGGCTGTTTCCAGAGGATTTTCCGTCGGCGAACATTCAGTTTCCTGTTCCTTTGGTGACGTTTGTGCGCAGTCGTTTTGCGATGGTCGGCGAGCTGTGTGCTGCCCTCGGGGATGGTGGGGCTTTCCGCCTCCTTTCCGATTGTCAGCAGGCCATCCGCAATGCGCTAGAAGAACAAGGGGGAGCAGTGTTGTGCGTCGAGCCTGAAGGGTTGTCTTTTGCTTTTCCTGATCAAGCGCAGGCACTTTCCGCAGCCATTTTGGCCAAGCGAGCCGCGCAACATTTCCGAGCAGACAATCCGTTTGCGCACCTGCTCTCGCTCAAAATGAGTTTGTGTACCGGGCCCTCCACGCTCGTCCGACTTGACCATCGGCTCGACTATTTCGGACAAACGGTGGCGACCTGCGATCGCATGCTTGTCGAGGCCCATCCTGGCGATGTGGTGCTGCCCGCAGAGTGTTTGAAAGAGGTGTCTGCGCACGAAAAAGCAAAAGCGGGGCCGATCTTCTCTTTGGTTGGAAAGGGACTCCCTGCGGCGATCTCTGTTTTTCGCTTGAACCTGGAACCGTAGACAGAGGCCGGTTATCCGTCACCGTCACCGTCACCGTCACCGTCACCGTCACCGTCACCGTCACCGTCACCGTCCGTTCCTCATTCCCAATTCCTACAAGCGATCCTTTGCGGACTCCTGAACGTTCATCTGGGCCCCTGACGCTTACATCCGTTCGATCAGGCGGGTGTCCAAGCGGGCGCGAACGAAGTCCTCTGTTTGCACAAGGCGTCTGTGAAAGT
>Ga0268298_10000096_pt1 | contig 106234 bp, 92 predicted proteins | sample WWTPWeurt_MetaG_FD_194462 | JGI IMG/M metagenome (GOLD analysis project Ga0268298, IMG submission 194462) | Activated sludge microbial communities from WWTP in Nijmegen, Gelderland, Netherland - WWTP Weurt | ecosystem: Engineered > WWTP > Aerobic digester > Activated sludge | place...
GGCCGTCATGGCGTCATGCATGTCCGCGAGCACCTCGACGAGGTCAGGACGGTCCGCCCTCGCCTCGGCCAGCAGGGCCCCCTGCCCCGGCGCGGAGGGCAGCTCCTCCGGCTTCAGCGGACGGACCTTGAGCCCGGAGAGATCCAGCCCAAGCCGCTTCAGGCCTGCGGCCGCCAGCAGCGTGGCATGCAGGGGCTGGTCCCGGAGCACGCCATCCCGCACACGCTGCAGGCGGGTCTGCACGTTGCCGCGGATCCAAGTGAACCGGGCCCTGGGGAATAGCTGGCTGAGCACGCGCTCACGGCGCACGGCGCTGGTACCGATGACCAGATCCTCGGGCGCGTCCGGACGGATCACCATCCAGTCCAAGGGGTCCTCACGGAGGGGGATACAGGCCGGAACGATGCCCGCCGGGCGCTCCAGGGATACGTCCTTGAGGCTGTGGATGAGCAGGTCAGCAGCACCCGCCGCCATGGCGTCTTCCAGCTCCTTCGTGAAGAAGCCGCCGCCCACCTGCTTGTCGAGGGGACCCTGCAGCCACTGGTCGCCGGAAGTGGAGAACTTGCGCCACGACACCTCGTAGCCCTTGGATTCGAGGAACCGCACCATGGGCTCGGCCTGGCCCACGGCCAAGGCGGATCCCCGCGTGGCGACTGTCACGTGTCTCATGGCTGGACCGCCTCTCCGTCTGCAGTGGGCTTGGGTTGGGTCTGGATGAGGGCCCGGAAGGCCAGGGTGCGGCCCCGGGACAGGATCTCCTTGAGGGCCTCGCGCTGAACCTCATCCAGGCCCGCCATGGAATCCTCGAGGGCCTTCGCTTCCTCCTCAAGGGCACCCCAGGCCGCATCCAGCCGTTCCTGTGCTGTCACCAGATGGCGCTTGCGGGCCCGAGCCACGGCCCGGTGCCGGAGTCGTCCCGCGGCTCCCACGAGGTAGGGTTCAGCTTTGAGGGCCGCCTCGGCCCGCTGGGCCCGGGCCGTGGTGGTCTGGGCGAGGAAGGCGTTGAGGTCAATCCGATGCACCCAGGGAAGCTGCTCAAGTCCAGGTTCAGAGTCCGGCGGCAGGGCTAGGTCGAGGATGCGCAGGATGGGTCGCCGGAGGGACTGCCAGGCATCCAGGGTGAAGAGGGGCTCCGGGGCGGCGGTGGCCGTGACGATGGCGTCGAAGCTTGCCGGATCATGCTGGAGCTGCGCCAGATCCACGATGGGAAGGCCCAGGGGATCCGCCAGATCGTGGGCCTTGCTCCGGGTCCGGTTGGCCACCGCCACCCGGAAGCCGCGCTCAGGCAGGCGCTCCGCCAGGTACTGGGTCATGGGTCCCACGCCCACCAGGACCACAGAAGCATCTCTGGGCAGCCCCTCGGTCAGGTGCTTCAGCGCCACCGTGGCGACACTCACATTGCCGTCCGCGAGCCCGAGCCGCGCGCGGAGGCGCTGCCCCTCGCGGATGATGTCCTCCACGGCCGTCTGGGCCTCGTCGCCGGCCACGCCCACCTGCCGGGCCTGCACCAGGGCGTCCTTCAGCTGCCCCGGGATCTCGCGGTCCCCCAGGTTGGCCGATTCCAATCCCGCCGACATGGCCAGCAGGTGCGTCCAGGCCTCCTCACCCTCATAGCGGCGGAACCCGGGGCCGGGATCGATGGCATCCGCGTCGCCCCCCCAGACCATCCAGAGCACCCGCTGACAGGTGGCGAGGTAGATGAGCTCCCGGGAACCGGAGCGCCTCTGCCAGTCCCTCAGGTGGGCCGGCAGGCCATCCCGGACCACATGCTGCGCCACCAGGTCCAGGTCGTGGACAGGCGCGTGAAAGCTGATGAGGACGGGTTCCATATCGGATCCCATCATCGGTTGGGGATGGAGCGGCTCGGTCATCGCTTCGTCATGCCCCTGCGAAAGTGGCCGTCATCACATGGGTGGTGAGGGACGGAACAGGCCCTCGATGGATTCCCAGTCCCACTCGGCAAGACCGGGGAGGCTGCCTTCCCGGAGTGCCTGCTGGGTCAGCCAGGCATCGTAGATCACCAGGGCGCACATGGCCTCGGCCACCGGCACGATCCGCGGCGCGATGCAGGGGTCGTGGCGCCCATAGGTGACGATGTCCGCGGCATGCCCCTCACGGTCGATGGTGCGCTGGGTCTTTGAGATGGAGCTGGTGGGCTTCACGGCCAGCCGCACCACCACCGGGGCCCCGGTGCTGATGCCGCCCAGGGTGCCCCCGGCGTCGTTCTTCTCCGGGCCCTCCGGCCCCAGCGGATCGTTGTTCTCGCTGCCGCGCCGCCGGGCGCTGGCGAAACCCGCGCCTAGCTCGACACCCTTCACCGCCCCGATGGACATGCAGGCCAGGGCCAGCAGGCCATCCAGCTTGCCGAAAGCGGGATCACCCAACCCGATGGGCAGGCCTTCGAGCCACACTTCGCAGACGCCACCCACGCTGTCGCCCTCGGCCCGGGCGGCCTCCACCGCGGCCTTCTGGGCCTCAAAGGTCGAGGGGTCAGCCACCCGCAGGGGATTCTTCTCCACGAAGCTCCAGTCAATGGCCTTGCCTTCGAGGCCCGCGATCTCCCGGTTGAAGCCACGCACCGACACGCCCAGAGCCGCCAGCTGCTGCTTGGCCCAGGCGCCGGCGGCCACGCGGGCCAGGGTCTCGCGGCCGCTGCTGCGCCCGCCGCCGCGCGGGTCGCGGATGCCGTACTTGCGGTCGTAGGTGAGGTCCGCGTGGCCCGGCCGGAACAGCTCCGAGATGGCCTTGTAGTCGCCGCTCTTCTGGTTCTCGTTGAAGACCATCATCGCGATGGGATGCCCTGTGGTCCGCCCCTCGAAGACGCCGCTCAGAACCTGCACCCGGTCCCCCTCGCTGCGGGGGGTCACCAGGTCCGACTGCCCCGGCCGCCGCCGGTCCATCTCCAGCTGGATGGCCGCCAGATCGAAGGGCAGCCCGGGCTTGATGCCGTCCATGACGACGCCCACCGCGGCTCCATGGCTCTCGCCGAAGGTGAGGATGCGGAAGGCCCGGCCGAAGGTGGAAGGTGAGTCGAAGAGCATCCAGCCATGGTGAACCGGAGCCCTCCGGCCGTCACCGGTTTTCCAGGAGGGAGGGTCAGGCGGGCCTTTCCAGGTCCCAGGTGATGACGCTCTCCGTCGAGAAGGATGCCAGTTGCGGCCAGGGGCTCGGGCCTTCAAAGCCCGCCACCTGGAGTGCGCCGAGGTATTCGGCGGCATAGGCGAGGTAGGCGGCCAGGGGGCCCTCGCCCCGGATTTTCACGCGGGTGGCCCCCGGCTCCTGCAACTGGTAGGGCACGAGGAGACCGGCCATCACGTCGCCGGGCAGCCGCTTCAGGGCGTGATCGAGCGGCGGCAGGCCCTGGAGCAGCCAGCGGATGGCCTGTTCCAGGCCCGCGGTGCCCCTCAGCCTGGGCCGCACCACCGTGGCCTCTGGCGGTGCCGTGGGCAGGACAGGAACTCCCAGAAGGGTTGTGAATTCCTGGCCCGTGAACCCAGCTACGGGGGCGCCTGCGTTCCCGAAGGCCCAGGCGAGCCAGAAGGAGGCCGGCCCAGTGCCTTCGATCCAGACGCCGGATTCCAGGTTCGGACCGAGGGCCAGGTGGGTTCGGGCCATGCGGGCGGCCCGGTCGGCGAAGGCCCGGGCGCGGTCGAGCCCGCCCTCGAAGGGATCCGGCACGCCCGCCGGGCGCTCGGCGTAGGCCTTCAGCACGCTCTTGTGGATCGCCCGGTGGACGCGGAGGTGGCCGCCCGAGAGGAACCTGGATCCCTCATGCACGCGATATTCCATCTGCGGTTTGTGCAGGTGGACCCTGGGGCCGATGGCATCGGCGCGCAGTACGAACAACACGTCATCGGCGAGGTCATCGGAGGAGAACCCGCCCAGTCGCTCCGCCAGTTCAAGGGTCGCCGCGAAGGGCACACCGATTGAATCCACGCTGAACAGGCGCCCCAGGGGAAAAGGTTCGGGACGACGCCGGATCTTGGTGCGCCGCCCCTGCTCGTCCATCTCCCAGTAGTCACAGGCCGCCAGGCTCAGGGGATGTCCAGCGAGCGCCTCGCGGTGGTCACCCACGAAGCAGGGCAGCAGCCGGTTGTCGGTATGGATGTAGGCGAAGTCGCGCCCCCTGCCCTTGGCCTTCTCCAGCATCAGGTTCAGGCAGGTACCCGGATCCATGCGACGAGGTTCGTGAAGGAAGTGGATCCTGGGATCGGTGAAGGACGCCATCACCTTGGGCGTTTCATCGGAGGAGTTGTCGAGGATCCACAGCTCCCAGCCGGGGTCCTCTTGTTTCAGTACGCTCTCCACAGCTTCGCGGATGAAGTGGGCCTGGTTGTAAGAAGGCATGAGGAGTTGGAAGGGCACGGGCATGGTCGGCTGGTATCCCGGGATTGGAGCATCGGTGGCGGGGCTGAGGACATGGGATGATAGCGTCCTCACCCAGATTGGAGAGGCCCATGGGGACGCTGAACATCGCCATCGATGCCCGTCTGGATCCCGGCAAGGCCGGTGGCGTGGAGTCCGTGATCCTGGGCCTGGCCCATGGGTTCAGCAGGCTCGAACCGGGCGACGAGGCCTACCACTTCCTCACCTTCACCGGTCCGCAGCCCTGGCTCGATCCCCATCTCGGCGGTGCCTGCCGCCTGCTGCAGACCTCGCAGGGCGCGAAGCAGCCCTCGGCCCTGAAGACCTTCGAGCGGGCCCTCCGGCACCGGCTCCGGGCATGGTTCCCGTCGAAGGAGCGCACCGAAGTGAAGATCCCCCGCTCCGACGGCACCCTCGAGTTCGCCGGCATGGACCTGGTCCACTTCCCGCTGCAGAACGCCTTCCTCACGAAGGTGCCGAGCCTCTACCACCCCCACGACCTCCAGCACGTGCACCTTCCGGAGCTCTTCACCGCCAGCGAGATCCACCGCCGGGAGACCCTCTACCGGGCCTTCTGCGGACAGGCGGCCCTCGTGCCCGTGGCCTCTGAGTGGGTGCAGCGGGACCTGGAAGCCCAGTTTGGCCTGCCGCCCACGAAGGTGCCCGTGGTGAACCTGGCACCCTTCAATGCCGCCATCGCACCCCTGGCCCCCGGCCGCCGGGAGGCCTTGGCCAGCGAGCTGTGCCTGCCTACGGATGGCTTTGTGTTCTACGCGGCCCAGACCTGGCCGCACAAGAACCACCTGGCCCTGCTGGAGGCGCTGGCCCTCCTGCGGGACCGGGACGGGCTCCTCGTCCCCTTCGTCTCCTCCGGCCGCAAGGGGGACTACTTCCCGGTCCTGGAGCGGAGAATCCGGGAGCTGGGGCTGGCCGGGCAGGTCCAGTTCCTCGGCTTCGTGAATCACGAGGCGCTGCAGGCGCTGTACGAGCTGTGTCGCTGCGTCGTGATTCCCAGCCGCTTCGAGGCCGCGAGCTTCCCCCTGTGGGAGGCCTTCCAGGCCGGTCGGGCCGCCGCCTGCGCCACCACCACCTCCCTGCCGGCCCAGGCCGACGGTGCGGCGCTGCTCTTTCCCGCTGAGGACGTGCCGGCCCTGGCAGAGGCCATCAAGCGGCTATGGACGGACTCCGCCCTACGGACCGAGCTCGTCGCGAAGGGAAGGGAGAACGTGGCCCGCTTCACCTGGGATCGCACGGCGCGGCTGTTCCGAGCCCACTACCGAAGGATTGCAGGGCGCCCTGTGAGCGCCGAGGATCAACAACTCCTGGCGGCCCCGCCCCTGTTCTAGCCGGTGCCCAGCGACTTGCCGGGACCGCGCCCGGGGCCGTATCCTCGTGCATTCCTTGATTCCAGGAGCCACGCCGTGACCCAACCCCACCTCCCCGTGGCCCAGCCGGACCTGGGCGGCAACGAGCTCGCCTATGTCTCCCAGGCCATCCAGGAGGGCTGGATCTCCTCCACGGGCCGGTTCCTGAGCCGCTTCGAAGCCGACTTCGCCCGCTTCTGCGGCGTCCGCCACGCCCTGGCCTGCGCCAACGGCACGGTGGCCATCCACCTGCTGCTCCTCGGCATGGGCATCAGACCGGGGGACGAGGTCATCGTGCCCTCCTTCACCTACGTGGCCTCGGCCAACGCCGTGACCTACACAGGAGCCCGCCCGGTGCTCGTGGATTCAGAGCCCGTCACCTGGAACATCGATGCCAGCAAGGTGGAAGCAGCCATCACGCCACGCACCAAGGCGATCATGGCCGTCCACCTGTACGGGCACCCCGCCCCCATGGCGAGCTTGCTTGAGATCGGCCGGCGCCACGGCATCCCGGTCATCGAGGACGCCGCTGAGGCCCATGGCGCCAAGGTGGAGGGGAAGACGGTCGGCGGCCTCGGCCTGGCGGCCACGTTCAGCTTCTACGGCAACAAGATCCTCACCACCGGCGAGGGCGGCATGGTCACGACTGACGATGATGCCCTGGCCGCCCGCCTCCGCCAGCTCCGCGGCCAGGGCATGGATCCCGAGCGGCGCTACTGGTTCCCCATCGTGGGCTACAACTACCGCCTGACCAACCTCGCCGCGGCCCTGGGCTGCGCCCAGCTGGAGCGGGCGGAGGAGCTCATCAGCCACCGCCTCCGGATCGCTCATGGCTACCGCGAGCGCCTGGCGCCGCACGCCGAGCGGCTGGGCCTCCAGCTCGCCAGCGAGGCCCCCTGGGCCAGTTCGGTGCACTGGCTCTCCTGCATCCGCGTGCCCGCGGTGAAACGCGATCCGCTGATGGCCTTTCTGGCGGGTGTGCAGATCGAGACCCGCCCCTTCTTCCCGCCAATGCACCGGCTTCCGATGTACTCCGATCCGTCCTTCCGCCAGGGCCGCCCCCTCCCCGTGGCAGAGGAACTGGGCGACACCGGCATCAACCTGCCCACCTACACCGGACTGGGGGATACGGACCTCGACCGCGTCTGCCAAGCCATCCTCGCCGGGCTGGAACGCTGATGCAGGACCTCTGGATCGTCGGCGGCAGCGGGGCGGCCCTCGAGGTCTGGGCCGTGGCCCGGGCCATGGAGGCAGCCAGCCCGCAGTCCTGGAAGCTCCGCGGCTTCCTGGTGATCGACGGCAGTCCCGAATTCGACCCGGAGGGCCTGGAGGTTCAGGACGAGTCGGCCTTCCTCGCAGCCCCATCCCCATCGTCGACCCTGATCGTGGTGGGCCTCGGTGAGCCATCCCTTCGCGAGAAGGTGGCCCGGACCTACGCTTCCAAGGGCTTCGACTTCGCAACGCTGACCCATCCCAGCGCCATCATCGGCCCAGCCTGCAGCGTGGGCGAGGGGACGGTGCTCATGGCCCAGGCCGTCCTGGAGACCCATGTGACTGTCGGCGAGCATGCGCTCCTCAATGTCGGCTGCTCCATCGCCCACAACGGCAGCCTGGGCGCCTGCTGCAGCCTGGGCCCCGGGGTTCGGATGGCGGGTTGGGTGACGCTGGGAGATCGCTGCGACCTCGGGGTGGGCTGCTGCGTGCGTCCGAGGGTGACCCTTGGACCAGATACCCGCGTCGGTGCAGGCGCGGCGGTGGTGGCCGACCACCCGGGCACTGCGACCCTCGTGGGCGTGCCGGCCGCTCCTCGTCTGACTCCCTGAACCTCCAGATGCAGCGGGTTCTGCCAGACTCTGAACCGTTCACAGCCTCAGAGGCCAGGCGCCAGGACTTCCCTCCCAGGATCCAGTCGGCTCTCCGCAAGAGGGGCGCTGGTGCGACGGATACCACAACACTCATCTTCCGGTGATTCATGTCCCACCTCTTCAAGCGCCTTGAACGGTACCTGCGTCACCGGCTGCGGAAACCCGGGCGCCCGGATCTCCAGCAACGCCTGAGAGCCCTGGAACAGGCCGTGGAGAACCTCCTGCTCTTGCAGGCCGAGACCCAGGTCCATCGGGTCAGGAACCTGCCACCTGGCACCCCACTGGGCGAGGCTGAGTTCAAGGTGTATTCCCAGTTCGGCGAAGACGGCATCCTCCAGTTCCTCACCCGCCATGTGCCCTGCCCCGACGCCCGGTTCGTGGAGTTCGGCGTGGAGGACTTCCGCGAGGCCAACTGCCGGTTCCTCATTCAGAGAGATCCATGGACAGGCCTCGTCATGGACGGGAATCCCAACCTGGAGGCCCGCCTCCAGGCCCAGTCGGTCTACTGGGCCCGCAACCTCAAGGGGCGCACGGCCTTCATCACGGCCGAGAACATCGACAGCCTCCTGGCAGTGGAGGGATTCACCGGCGACCTGGGGATCCTCAGCATCGACATCGACGGGAACGACTACTGGGTCTGGAAGGCCGTCACAGTGGCCTCCCCCCGCATCGTGGTCTGCGAGTACAACAGCGTCCTCGGCTGCCAGCGGCCGGTGGTGGTCCCCTACGATCCAGGCTTCCGCCGCCAGACTGCCCACCCCACCTGGCTCTACGCAGGAGCCTCCCTGTCGGCCCTCTGCCACCTCGCCCTCGCGAAGGGTTACGCCTTCGTGGGGTCCAACCGGGCCGGGAACAACGCCTTCTTCGTGCGCCGGGATGTCCTTGGGGACCTCCGGCCTCTGGAAGCCCAGGCGGGCTATGTGGAAAGCACCTTCCGGGAATCCCGGGGGCCCCAGGGGCAGTTCACCTACCTCACAGGCCGGGACCGCCTTGCCGCCATCCGGGACATGCCCCTGCTGGACGTGGGCACAGGCGAGTCGATCAAGGCGGGGGATTTGCTCGACCCTGCTCAGGGCCTCTAGGCCACCTCACTCCCGGCAGGGCCCGAGTCCGAGCCCGGGGCGCCATGCCATAATTCGGGCTTCCACATCGTTCCCACACTCCTCTCTCCTGGTGCCGCTTGTCCGACTCAAAGATCGCCCTCATCACCGGCATCACCGGCCAGGACGGCAGCTACCTCGCGGAGCTGCTCCTGGCCAAGGGCTACGAAGTCCATGGCGTCATCCGCCGGGCCTCCAACTTCAACACCGACCGCATCGACCACCTCTACATCGACCCCCATCAATCGCCGAAGCTGCACCTCCACTACGGCGACCTCACCGATGGCGGCGCGTTGCGCCGCCTCCTCGACCAGGTCAAGCCCGCCGAGGTCTACAACCTGGGGGCCCAGAGCCATGTGCGGGTGAGCTTCGACCAGCCGGAGTTCACGGCCGATGTCGTGGGCCTCGGCGTGCTGCGCCTGTTGGAGGCCGTGCGGGCCTACCAGGACGCCACCGGGAACCAGGTGCGCCTCTACCAGGCCGGCAGCTCCGAGATGTTCGGTTCCGCCAAGCCACGCCAGCATGAAGGTACCCGCTTCGAGCCCCGCAGCCCCTACGCCTGTGCCAAGGTCTACGCCCACTACCAGGGTGTGAACCACCGCGAGAGCTACGGCATGTTCGTGGCCAATGGCATCCTCTTCAACCACGAGAGCCCCCGCCGCGGCGAGACCTTCGTCACCCGCAAGATCACCCGGGCCGCCACCCGCATCAAGCTGGGCCTGCAGACCAAGCTCTTCCTGGGCAACACCCAGGCCAAGCGCGACTGGGGCTTCGCGGGCGACTACGTCGAGGCCATGTGGCGAATGCTCCAGCAGGAGCGTCCCGACGACTACGTGGTGGCCACCGGCGTGTCCATCTCCATCCAGGACTTCCTGGCCCTGGTCTTTGAGCAGCTCGACCTGGACTGGAAGCAGTTCGTGGAGACGGATCCCCGGTACTTCCGGCCCGCCGAGGTCGATCACCTCGAGGGGGACCCCGCCAAGGCCCGCCGGCTGCTCGGGTGGGAACCCCGCACCGATGTCGCCACCCTGGCCCGCATGATGGTGGACTGCGACCTCCGCATGGCCGAGCGGGAACTGGTGCTCCGGAAGGCCGGCCACGAAGAGGCTCCCCGCGGAGGATACCGGTGAGCCACCCGGAGACCTTCCCGCTCCAGGGCCGCAGGATCTGGGTCACGGGCGGCAACGGCTTCCTGGGCCGCCATGTGGTGGCACAGCTCCGCCAGCGCGGCGCCGAGGTCCTCGCCCCCAGGTCCAGTGAGTTGGACCTGCTGGATCCCACCGCCTCGACCCGCTTCCTCCGGGAGCACCGCCCCTCGGGTGTCGTGCACCTGGCGGCCCGGGTCGGAGGCATCGGCGCCAACCGCGCCCATCCAGGCTCGTTCTTCTACGCCAACATGGCCATGGGCCTGCACCTCATCGAGGCCTGCCGCACCGAGGGCATCGAGAAGGTGCTGGTGCTCGGCACCGTCTGCGCCTATCCCAAGTTCTGCCCCGTGCCCTTCCAGGAGGACGACATCTGGAACGGCTACCCCGAGGAGACCAACGCGCCGTATGGCGTGGCCAAGAAGGCGCTGCTGGTGCAGTTGCAGGCCTACCGCCAGGAGTACGGCACCCGGGGGATCTTCCTCATCCCCGTCAACCTCTATGGCCCCGGCGACCACCTGGACCTGGCCACCAACCACGTCATCCCCGCCCTCATCCGCAAGTTCATCGAGGCCAAGACCCAGGGCCACAATCATGTGGAACTCTGGGGCACCGGAAGCCCCAGCCGGGAGTTCCTCTTCGTTGAGGACGCCGCCCACGGCATCGTGGAGGGATTGGCCCGCTATGAAGGCGAGGACCCGGTCAACCTCGGCACCGGCGAGGAGATCACCATCCGCGACCTGGCCCTGAAGATCCGGGCCCTCACGGGCTTCGCGGGGGAGCTCCGCTTCAACCCCGCCTACCCGGATGGCCAGCCCCGGCGCCAGCTGGACACCTCCCGCGCCCTGGAGCGCTTCGGCTGGCAGGCCCCCACCCGGCTCGACGAGGGCCTGAGCCGGACCGTGGCCTGGATGCAGGGTGCCCTGGCTTTCGCCAGCAAGGGCTAGTCCGCCACCGTCTTCAGGCAGGAAGCACGGCGAGTCCCTCGTCCAGGGCGCAGCAGAGCAGGCCCGCATCGAGGCTCTGCATGCAGGGATGGCCCTCCGTCCTGCAGTCCCCCCGCTGACAGACCAGGCAGGACAGGCGCTCATCGCGCACTGCACGCACCCAGGGTCCGCGGGGACAGGTCAGGGCGGGATCCGTGGGGCCGAAGGCCACGACCACGGGCACACCGCAGGCCGCCGCTAGGTGGCTGAGGGCCGAGTCGTTACCCAGGACGACCTTTGCCCCAGACAGGATGCCCGCAGCCACGGACAGGGGCGCCTGGCCGGACAGATCCACCACGCCAGGGGCCTGGGCCACCACCAGGGCCGCGTGGGCCTGGTCCTCGCCCGGGGCCCCCAGGAGCACCACCTGGAGACCAAGGCCCTGCAGGTGGCGGGCCGCCGCGGCGAAGGGCCCGGCGCCCAGCTTCTTGTTCCAGCTCATGGCCCCCAGGGCCAGCACGGCGTAAGGCTGGGAGCCAAACTTCGGCCGGAGCAGTTCCTGCGCCTGCAACTGCGCGGCTGCCCCCGGGCGGAAGGACATGTGCCCCGAGGTGTCGAGTGTCGGGAAGGCCTTCCGCAGCAGCAATCGATAGCGGTCCAGCTGGTGCCCCTCAAGGCGCCCGTAGTCCAGGCGGTGCGTGGCCAGGAAGCCCATCAGCCAGGGCGACCAGCCCACCCTCAACCGCAGGCCAGCCTGCTTCGCGGCCAGGGTGGCTCGCAGGCTCCGGGGCAGGTTCACCACCCCCCCAGCCTGGTGCGCCTTCAACAGGCCGGCCATGGCGGAGGCGCCCTGCTTACCGACTGGGTCGGCCACCACGGCAACATAGGGGGCCGCCCCCTCGAAGAGCTCCACGACGGGGGCCGGTCCCCAGGCCACCAGCTCGTGGCCCAGGGCACGCAGCAGCGCCACGGCCTGGGTGATCATCACCGCGTCGCCGATGAACCGCGGCAGGCGGACCCAGAGGGCCCCCTCAGGCACGCTCACGCAGCGCCTCCGGCAGTTCCACAGGGAGCTTCCGGCCCCCGTCGTGCTCGGCCACGAGCCCCTGCAGCAGGTTCCAGGCCCGCAGCGGCGACACCCGGAAGGCCGTGCTGTCCAGCTCCACCTTGAGGTTGGTGGGGCGGGACTCGCCGGCGTCGATGCAGGGGCCGCGCACCGAGAGAGCGAAGGGCCCCAGGGGGTTGATCAGCTCTTCGGGAGAGGCGCCGTTGACGGTGAGCGTGGGCCGCCCCGTGCCCGCTGCTGTGTGGGCCAAGCCCGTGTCCACGGCCACGTTGCCCCAGGCTTCGCTCTGAATGGCGCAGGCCTGGGGGATGGAGGTGCGTCCCGTGAGGTTCAGGGTGCCGGGCACCTGGGCGGCCAGCTGGCCCCCCAGCTCCACCTCGTCGGGGCCGCCGAGCCACACCACCTCGAGACCGGCCTCCTGGGCCAGCCGCGCGAAGCCGGTCCACTGGGGGAGCTCCGGGAACCAGCGCTTGTTGTAGCCCCGGGTGCCGAAGGAGAGCGTGACGTAGGGGCCGCCCTTCCACCCGGCCTGACGCAGCAGCTTGAAGCCGCCCTGGCCACCGAACTGCGCGGGCCGCATGGGCGTCCATTCGAGGTGCGAGCTGCCCGTGAGCTGGGCCAGCAGCGGCTCGTAGCGCCGCACGATGTGGATGGGGAGGTCCCGGTAGGTGAAGGTGTGGTGGTAGAGGAAGCCCAGGTGGTTGTCGGTGTCGCCGGCGCGGATCGGCACCCGCGCCAGCCAGGCGGCGAAGGCCAGGCGCGCTGACTGGCTCAGGTTCACGAAGGCCACCGGGGGGCGGGTGCGCCAGCGGCGTACGAGGGCCCAGGGATCGGGCTTCTGGTCCCGGCCAGCCTCGATGACGCTCTCGGCGATGAAGTCGGGATGGGCTTCGCTGAAGATGGCGGCGCCGATGGCATGGCCCACGGCCACCCAGCGGATCTTCCTGCCCTGGGCCTCGGCCACGGCGTTCCAGCTGCGCTGCAGGGCTAAGAAGAAGGGGATCGAGAAAATCACGTCCCCGAGTTGGCGCGGAAAGCGGATCCAGACCTCGGGCTGCTCGAAGGCCGGGAGCAGCTCCCGCAAGCGCTCATGCCCCGGCTTCACCTGATCCACCACCGCACCTCCACGCCCCATTGTGCCCGAAGCGCCCTGATGGCATGGGCTAGCATGAAGCATCCCGAGGTCCCCATGCGTCGCCTGCTCCTGCTCCTGAGCCTTCCTCTGCTAGGGCAAGGTCCCCGCTTCACGATCCGCGACGCCATCCAGGCCGAGTGGGAGCGCCAGCCCCTGAGCTGGACGGAGGCCCAGAAGGCCGCCCTGCCCCCCGCGGATCGGGCGCGGCTCAAGCGCACCCTCGAGCGCATCGGCGCCCCGGGCAGCCCCGCCCTGCTGCCGCCGGAGTTCGAGAAGCCCACGCTGGAGGTCTGGGAGGCCAAGGCCAGGTCGGCCCGCACCCCCCAACAGCGCTTCACCGCCCTGTTCATGCTGAACCGCCTGAAGAGCCCCAAGGCCCTCGCGGCGCTGGAGGGCCTTACCGCCGCCGACGCGGCCACCTGGCCGAAGCACCTTCACCTGGAGGCCTCCCTCGCCGCCGCTCGGCTGAATGGCGCCGAAGTGTCCCCTGCCCTGCAGTCCTTCCTCGAGGCGCGACAGAAGGCCGGCAAGGTCGACCCCGTCCGCGCGCAGGCAGCCAGGCTGCGCCTGGTGATGGCGGGGAAGGAGAAGGACTTGCTGCCGCGGGTGCCGGCCACGCCGGGAAGCGTGCTTGCCTTGATGGATGCGTGGAACCGGGCGCCATGGGAACGCCGTCGCGCTGCTCACATGGACCTACTCCTTTACCAGACCGATTCCTGCGCTCCAGAGACCTTTAAAGTCGAGGATTACATCACCAGGACAAGACCGCTGGGAATGGCCCCTACTAACGCCAAAGCATGGGGAAAGTTGAGGACCAGCCTCAATCACCGCCTGCTCGATGGACTTGCAGGCGCACCTGATGGTTCCATTCGATTCGAAGAAGTCGACGAACTTGATCAGATCTGGACAACCACGGATGGGTCCTCCGGTCAGACAGAGAAAACCAGGCCGACTAAAGTAACCTGCCTCGCCTATGCCTCGGCACTCCAAAAATTCGAGATGCCTCGATCCGCCGAAGTAGCCTCTGCCCTGGCGTCCTATGACTGGGCTAGGTGGTCACCCTTCGATGCTGCACTGCTCCCCACGCTCAGAAAACTCGCACCACAAACCGCGGACTCATTTCGAGTTGCCCTGCTCAGCCAGAAGGACCCGACCGCCCGCGCTGCCGCCATCGAGGACCTCACCTCCACCCCCGCGGACCTCGCCGCCCTCACTCAGCGCACCTGTGCCGACTCGCAGTTCGAAGCCCAACAAACGCTCATCCAGAGCTATGCGCGTTGGAAGATGGCACCGGAGGAGCAAAAAACACAGCTTCGGCCCTGGCTGCAACACCCGGACTGGGCCTGCCGCTGGGAGGCCTACCAGGCCCTGGTGAGGCTGGATCCAGCCACCTCCTGGCCCACGGCGCCAAAGCCCACGAAGACGGACGAGGCCATATTGAAGGAGGCCACGCAGTTGGCGGAACGCGGCAAGCCCGTGCGCCTGCGCATCACCTTCTCGGGAATACGCAGCGTCACCCTGAAGCTCGATCCCACCCTGGCTCCCATGAATGTCGCCAACCTGGTGCTGCTCGCCAAGAAGGGCTACTTCAACGGTCGGCTGGTGCCCCGCGTGGTGCCGGACTTCGTGGTGCAGATGGGTTCGCCCCACGACACCATGGACGGCGGGCCGGGCTACACGGTGCGCTGCGAGAACTCGCTGACCTGGTACGGCCCGGGCAGCGTGGGCATGGCGCTGTCGGGCAAGGACACAGGCGGCAGCCAGTTCTTCATCACCACCAATGCCACGCCCCACCTCACAGGAAAGTACACGCGCATGGGCGAGGTGGAGGACCTGGACCGCGCCATGAAGCTCCTCGATGACCTGGAGCTGGGCGCGAAGATAGAGTCCATCAAGGTGCTCGGGCCGTGAAACCACGGTTCCTGTTGTTCATCTTTTTCGCGGTTCCCTTTGCCTCGGCCCAGGCCCCCATGCTGCAGGACGGCGCCGCGGCCCTGCGGCAGGCGCGGCTGGACTGGACGCTGGGGCAGGAGCCGCTGGGCCCCTCCTCCATGCCCTCCTTCGAGGTGGGCTGGGGCGGTGCCTCCTCCGAAGGTGTCTACGCGCCGCTGGTGGGCGGCGAAGGGCTCGGCACGGGCACCCAGGGCTGGGGGCTGGGCCTGCAGGGCCGCTATGTGCGCAACGGCTGGTCCTTCTCCGCCACGGCCCTGGCCCTGCGCGACCACGGCCACACCCTCGGCGTGCTCCAGCGGGCGGCCCTCGCCTACCAGACGGACTCCGGCTGGCGCGTGGCTCTCGAGCAGGCCCCCTTTGCCTGGGGGGCGGGCCTGAACGGCGGCGACCTGCTGGGTGATGGTGCCCGGAGCTTTACGCGCCTCTCCCTGGCGACGCCGGAGGCCACCCTGCCCCTGGGCCGCTGGCGCCTGGAGGCCTTCACGGGGCGCCTGGATCGGGACCGGGCGATGCCCCAGTGGGTGCCGGATCGCGACACGCGCCTCGATGCCCGGGCTGCGGGCCTGGACCTGCAGCGGGCCCTCCTCTGGGGTGGCCTGGTACGGACCGCCTTCGGCTCCCGGCTGGAGACCACCTTCGGGGCCGTGACCATGGAAGGCGGCCGGGATGCCCAGGGCCACACCGCTCCCACGACCGCGGCCCGCACCACAACGCTGGCGGAGCTCCGGCTGCGGCTCCCGGAGATCGCGCGGCTCCTGCGGGCCCGGGGCGCCTCGGCCACCCTCAGCCGCAGCGCCGCACCCGAGGGGCGGTTCCTCGCGTGGACGCCGGCCCGGAACCTCGGCGGACTGCAGCTGGTATGGGAGGGCTGGGACCTGGGCCTGGAATACGCGGGCGCCGCGCCCCGGGCGGCCGTCTCTTCCGCCGAGCCTAGCCACCTCGCCGGGTTCTCGACCCACGGCGATCCCCTGGGCCCGGCCTTCGGACGCGAGTCCACCACCCGCACCGTGGAGTTGGGTCTGCCGCTCTTCCTGGAGGGCCACGGCCGCCTTCGGGCCGTGCGGGCCACGGCGCCGCTGGATCAGCCCTCGGGCACCGCCTCCTGGTGTCTCCAGGGCGAGGCCCAGTGGCGCACGCCCACGGGCCGGGCTGGCGCCTCCCTCGCCACGCGGCGCAATGAATGGCCCGGCACACCGAGCCGCTGGGGCTGGAGCTTCGCCGTTTTCCAGGCCTTCCGGGTGTTCTAGGGCTTCACGCGGCTGTAGTAGCCATCGAAGGAGACGGTCCAGGTGGCGCCGCCATCCGGGCTCTGCTCCCAGAACTGGCGCACCCGGCCATCCGGCAGCGGGGTCCAGGTGATGCGCTCCAGCACGCGGCCCTTGGGTCCCTCCGCCGTGCCCCGCAGCACCATGGCGGTGCCCTCCAGGCCGCCCATGAGGTCCAGGCTGCCCCCCTTGGCATCGACCCAGCACTGCCGCCAGGCCTTGCGGGCCGGCAGGTAGGCATTGAGGCTCGTCCCTGAGCCCCCCTGGCTGCCCTGCCAGTGCTCCTGCAGCACCGTTCCGCCCAGCAGGGCTACCACGCGGTTCTGGCCGAGGCGCTGCCCCTTGGCGTCCCTCACCTCCCAGTCGCCCACCCAGAAATCGAACTGGCGCTGCTCGGGTGTGAGGTCGGAAGGGGACGTGGCCCCCAGCATGACCGGAAGAAGGAGGGGAAGGACACGGCGCATGGGGACCTCGGATCCCGCCATGCTGCATGCTCTGCCAGCGAGCGTCCTCCCCTGAGGGGCGAAGCGCGCAGGACGCGGGGCGAACGGGGGGCCACCGGCCTGCGCTATCCTGGACTTTCCTGATGAGGTCCGAATGGCTCTGTCCCGAGATCAGCTGGTCCGCCGCGCGGCGCAGGAGCTGCGCGACGGCTTCTACGTGAACCTGGGCATCGGCATCCCCACCCTCATCGCCAACGCCATCCCTCCGGGGATGGACGTGGTCCTGCAGAGCGAGAACGGCCTGCTCGGCATCGGCCCCTTCCCCACGGACGAAGAGGTGGACCCGGACCTCATCAACGCGGGCAAGCAGACCGTCACCGCGGCGCCAGGCGCCAGTTTCTTCAGCAGCGCCGACAGCTTCGGCATGATCCGCGGGGGCAAGATCGACCTCTGCTTCCTAGGCGCCATGCAGGTGGACATGGAGGGCAACCTCGCCAACTGGATGATCCCGGGCAAGATGGTCAAGGGCATGGGCGGAGCCATGGACCTGGTCGCCGCGGCCAAGCGCGTGGTGGTGGTGATGGAGCACACCAGCAAGGACGGCGAGTACAAGATCCTCCGCAAGTGCAACCTGCCCCTCACGGGCCAGCGCTGCGTGCACCGCATCATCACGGATCTGGCCGTCATCGACGTGGTGCCCGGCCGCGAAGGCCTGCGCCTGGTGGAAGTGGCGCCGGGCGTGACCCGCGAAGAGGTCCAGGCCAGGACGGAACCCCCGCTGGTGATGGACCACGTCTCCGAGATGGCGGGGGTCTGAGGACGCCATGCTGAACCGAATGATTTCCGCCGCCTCCCTTCTGCTGGCCTTCGCCTGCACTGCTCCCGGGACCACCGTGCCGCCCAAGCCCGCCGAACCTTTCGTCCCCAGGCTGGCCCTCCGTCCCGTGGCCGTGGGCTTGGCCAGAGGTGCCACCCAGGGTTTCCAGGCAGAGATCAACTATCCCGAGGGCATGCGCTACCTGCGCCAGCCCGTCGCGTGGCGTGTGGTGGAGCCCGAAGGTGGCACCATCACCACCGCCGGCCTCTACACGGCCCCAGGGGTGCCCGGAACCTTTCACGTGGAAGTGCGGCGCGAGGACTTCCCGGGAATTTCCGCCACGGCCACCGTAACGGTGAAGTGATGGACCTGTACGGCGCCCTGCGCCCACTGATCTTCCGCCTCGATCCCGAATCCGCCCACAACCTGGCCTTCTGGGTGGGCGCCCGGGTTGCTGCCTGGCCGAACCTGCCCAAGCCCGATCACGTCCCGGCCCTGCGCAGGAATGTCCTCGGCCTGGACTTCCCCACGCCTCTCGGGCTGGCCGCCGGGCTGGACAAGGGCGCAACCCTGCTGCCGCTGTGGGAGTCCCTGGGCTTCGGCCACGTGGAGATCGGCACCGTGACGCCCCGGCCTCAGCCCGGCAATCCGAGGCCGCGCCTGTTCCGCTTTCCCGAGGCAGGCCTGATCCTCAACCGCATGGGCTTCAACAGCGAGGGCGCCGAGGTCGTCGCGGCCCGGCTGAGGTACCGCCCTGCGGGCCTCATCGTCGGCGGCAACCTCGGCAAGAACAAGGAGACACCCGAGGCCGCCGCCCTGGACGACTACCGCGCCGCCTACCGCCTCATTGCCCCGCAAGTGGACTATACGGCCCTGAACGTGAGCAGCCCCAACACGCCTGGCCTCCGGAACCTGCAGGCCCCCGAGGCCCTCAAGCCGCTGTTGGCGGGCATGCTGGACCTGCGCAAGGAGATGGGCCTAGAGCGCCAGCCCCTGCTACTGAAGCTGGCCCCGGACCTGGCCACCGAGGACCTCGATGCCATTGTGGAAGTGGCCGTGGCCTCGGGTCTCTCGGGCCTCATTGCCACCAACACCACCCTGGATCGCGGCGTGGTGGCGGAACCGCTCCGTGCCCTCGTGGTGTCCAAGGGTGCCGGCGGTCTCAGTGGCGTTCCCCTCAAAACCAAGGCCCGCGAGGTGCGCCGCCGGATCCTCGCGGCCCTGCGCGGACGCCTGCCCCTGGTGGCCTGCGGCGGCCTGGGCTCCGCCGAGGACGTGCGCGGCGCGCTGGAGGATGGCGCTGCCCTGGCGCAGGTGTACAGCGCCCTGATCTTCGAGGGACCGGCCCTGGTGGGCCGCATCCAGGCCGGCCTCTAGCGGAGCGGCCTCCGCCGCCCTGTGTCTATACTGGGCCTCATGGATTCCAGCGCCATTCCGATCCGCGCCGCCCGCCCCGGGCGATTCCTGGCGGTGGCGTGCGTCTGCGCGCTGGTGGTGGGCACCGCGGCCCAGTTCGGGTTCTCGGAACGCAACCGGGACCTGCTGGTCATCCTCGGAATGACCACCCTGGTGTCACTGGCGCTCTTCCACGCAAGCCGGCGCGCCTGCCTGCCCGACCCGGAGGCCCGGGGCTGGCAGCTCATCTCCCTCTTCCTGGTGGTCGCCCTCCTGCTCCAGCTCATCCGGATCCCGGAGCACTTCAAGGTGGGCTGGCCAATCCTGTACGGCCCCTTCCCCTTCGTGCTCTCCCTGGTCGGCTCCACACTCCAGGCCATCGCCTTGGCCTGCTGGCAGTTGTCCCCCCGGACGCGGTTCGAGCGGCTTCGCTACGGGCTCGATGGCCTGATGTTCGCCATTGCCGTCTTCTTCGTGCTCTGGGGTCTGGTGCTCGGCCCGCTCTTTCTGGGTGACCGGTTCCCCGTGGCCGTTCGCCTCGTGTGGCTGGCTACCTTCCTCGTCTATGACCTGCTGCTGGGGTTCACCCTCTACCTGGGACTCTCGGATCCGGCCAGGTTCCGTGGGCCCCTTGGCTGGCTGGCAGCCGCCTTCCTCCTGGCGAGCCTCCTGAACCTCTACATTCTTTTGGGGAAGCTATCGGGATCCACCCAGGTGCCGGACATCCCTGGTGGAGTCACCTTCCTGCTTCCCCTGGCCTACCTGGGTGCTGCCCTGTCGCCGCATCCCGTGGGATCGAGGACGAGCCAGGGCGAGCCTCCTCACCTGATCCACCTGGTGCCCTACCTCCCCGTGTTGGGCGCCGCCATCTTGGGCATGTGGCAGCTGGCTTTCGGCTCGGACGAAGGGCATCACCCGGTCCTGGTCTGGCTGGCTCTGGCGCTGGTTCTGGTCCTGCTCGTCCGGCAGTACCTGGCGCTACGGGACTATTCCATCCTTTCTCAGACCCTAGAGGTCAGGGTCGCCGAACGCACCCTGGCCCTGGAACAGGCCCAGGCCCTCCTCCTGCGCACGGAGCGCCTGAACTCGCTGGCCACCCTCGGCGCAGGACTGGCGCATGACATGAACAACATGTTGAGCGCCGTCCAGAGCCGGGCAGAGCTCGTCATCATGGACCTGGACGAGGGCAGGCTCCCGAACCGAAAGGATCTGGTCCGGGTCCATGAGGCCACTCAGCTCGCCGCAGCGCTCAGCAGCCGCCTAATGGCCCTGGGCCGCCAGGATTCCGAGCCCCCGCGCCTCCTGGATCTGGGCGACGAACTGCTTGCGATCCAGCCTTTGCTCCAGATATTGCTGCCCCGGAACCTGACCCTTCGCCTGGAAGGGTCAGGCCCCATGCCCTTCCTGGGCACCCGCGGCATGCTGGAGCAGATCCTGGTGAACCTCGTCGGCAATGCCCGGGACGCCATGCCCTCAGGAGGCGTCATCACGCTCAGAGGTCGTGCGCCCAGGCCCGAGGAGGGCCCGGTGGGTCCCCTTCTCGAAATCGAGGACACGGGCACCGGCATCCCAGAGGGGCTGCAGGCCCAGGTGTTCCAGCCCTTCTTCACCACCAAGGCCCCAGGCATCGGAACCGGGCTTGGCCTTGCTTCGGTGAAGTCCCTCCTGGAGAAGGCGGGGGGCTCCATCCAGTTCATCACTCGTCCGGACAGGGGAACCACCTTCCAGGTGCGCTTGCCCCTCGCCACCGGGCGCGTCTGATACTCCTGGAACCGCCGCCGGTCTCCAGCCTGTCGAAGCTACAGGTGGTCAACCACAGGGGGTTACACTGGAGGGCCGAGGTATCGATGTTGTCACTGCAATCGAGGATCCGCGACCCCCGCCTGCTGCCCCTGGCGGACAAGGTGCTGAGTGGCGAACGCCTGACATTCGAGGATGGTTTGCTGCTCTATGGGACTCCCGACCTTAATGGGGTGGGCGCCATGGCCCACCACGTGCGGCTCCAGAAGCATGCCCGCGCTGCCTACTATGTGGTGAGCCGCCGCCTCTCGTACACGAACGTCTGCTACACGCACTGCCAGTTCTGCGCCTTCCAGGCAAAGCCCGGCGATCCCCGGGCCTACTCCCTGTCGGCCGAGGACATCATCCGGCAATTGGAGAAGCCCGAGAACGCCGGGGTCCGCGAGCTACACATGACCTCGGGGCACAACCCCAAGCTCAAGGTCGAATACTTCGAGGATCTGTTCACGAAGATCAAAGCCCGCTTCCCGTCCATCCACCTCAAGGTCTTCACCATGATCGAGATGGACTACTACGCCCGCATCAGCGGACTCAGCACCGAGGCCTTTCTGGACCGCTGCATGGCCGCGGGCCTGGAGAGTTGCCCCGGCGGCGGCGCCGAGATCTTCGACGAAGCGCTCCGCGAGAAGATCTGCATCGGCAAGAAGGACGCCCAGGTCTGGCTGGACACGGCGGCCATCTGCCATCGCAAGGGTCTGCCCACCAACTGCACCATGCTCTACGGCCACATCGAGGAACCGAAGCACCGAGTAGACCACCTGCTCCGCCTTCGCAAGGTGCAGGATGAATCCTTGGCTGCAGGCTACACCGGCTTCTTGGCCTACATTCCCCTGGCCTACCAGAACGAGGACAACGAGCTGAGCGCCACCCACGTCATCCACGAAACCACCGGTACCCAGGATCTCCGCGAGATCGCCGTGGCCCGCCTGCTGCTCGACAATGTCCCGCACATCAAGGCGTACTGGGTGATGATCTCGCCGGGCCTCGCCCAGGCCGGTCTCAGCTATGGGGCCGACGATCTGGACGGCACGGTCATCGCCGAGGAGATCGCCCACCTGGCCGGCGCCAAGAGCCCCCAGGGCCTTCCGCAGGGCGAGCTGGTGCGCCTGATTCAGGAGGCGGGTTTCGAGCCGCTGGAGCGCGACAATCTCTACAACGTGTACGCTGCGGTCTAATCGACCTTTCGCTTTTCGTAAACCCTCTTAGGATCCAATGCGAAGGCGTAGTGGCTGTTCCAGAGGCGGTCATGGATGCGCGCGGCCTCCGTGGCCAGGGGGGAATCGCGGAAGACTAGCTCGATGTTGCGCGACTCCGTGAAGTAGCTCTCCTCCCAGTTGCTAGTGCCCAGGGCCAGATGTACTTCGTCCACCACCAGGTACTTGCTGTGGATGACGCGGGAGAAGGGGATGTGCCCCTCCTTCGCCTCGGGGATCGAAGCCACCTTCACCTCCAGGTTGGGGATCAGGGCTAGTGCCTTGAGGTGCGCCAGAGCCCGACCACCCAGCACCCAGTCCGACACCAGCAATCGCACCTTCACACCCCGCACAGCGGCGGCCCGCAGGGCGTTATCCAACCGGGGCCAATAGCGATCCTGGCCCGAGAGCGGTGAGTAAGTCAGGAGCTGCACCCGCACGCTCTGCTGCGCTTGATCGATCAGGTCCACCAGGGCCTCGATGGAGGGCCGCATGTCCTTGGGCGTGAGGAATGGCGGGCTCGCCACCAACTCCAACTTGGGGCGAGCGGACAGGGGCGGCTGGGCTGGGAACTCTGGCATCCTGCGGTTCTCCGCGAAGGCCCAGTCGATGGTGAAGAGCCGCGCCAGCCGCGCCACGATCCCGGGCTCAGAGGTGCGCACGCCCAGCTCGTGGATGTGCTCCAGGGCGCGCCAGTCGAAGTTCTGGCTACCCAGGAAGGCCTCGCGGTCATCTACGACGAAGTACTTGGCGTGGAGGATGCCCTTCGAGACCCCCGCCAAGTCGAAGCTGCGCACCTCGGCACCCGGAATGCGACGGAGCCGGGCCACGGACGCAGCATCCTGGTCGAGCATCTTTGACGAGAGCAGGAAGCGCACCTTCACCCCTCGCGCTCCGGCCTTCTCCAGTTCGGTCAGCACCGCCTCCAGGGCACTGCCGGGGCGGCTGGTCACGTAGAACTCGGCAGCGTCCACGCTGGCCTTCGCGCCTCGGACCATGTCCAACCACACATCTTGGGAGAAGGGCAGCTTGGGGTCAGCGAGGTCGGTCTCCACGGGAATGGACTGCACCAGACGGGTGGCCGGGGATTGGGCGCCGAGGCCCAGACAGGCCGTCAGGATCAGCAGCAGGGAACGCGGGCTCATGGGGTCACTCCATCCGCGAGGATACCCCGTTGACGCCGCCCCCATGCCCCTGCTGATCTGATGGCATGGAGACCAAGGCCAAGTTCCGCGCCCACCTGAAGGCCCACCGCGACGCGCTGCCCGTAGCCACCCGCGAGACCGCCTCCCTCACCATCTGCGGCCACCTGGAGCGCCTCTGCCGGAATCGGCGCCTCACCCGCATCGGCGCCTTCTGGCCCTTCGGCTCCGAGGTGGACCTGCGGACGGCCATCACCTCGCATCCCGATTGGCTCTTGTTCTTCCCGCGGGTGGCCTCGACCCAGCCGCCCCGCCTGGCCTGGGGCACGGAACCCCTAGAGAAGGGCCAGTGGGGCCTCATGGAGCCGACCCTGGCCCAGCACCTCCTCCCGCCCGTGCAACTGCTGCTGGTGCCGGGCCTCGCCTTCGACGATGACGGCCATCGCCTTGGCTATGGTCGTGGCTTCTACGATGCGCTGTTGGCGAAACTGGCGGACGAGGTTCTCACCGTGGGCGTGGGCTTCGAAGCCCAGATGCACCTCTCCGTGCCCATCGAACCCCATGACTGGCCGGTCCAGGCGTTGCTGAGCGAGGCAGGGCTTCGACTGATCGAGGCTGGAGGCTGGAAGTAAGCGGCGCAAGGCGCCGCATCAGGAAGCAGTACCTCCAGCCTCCAGACCCCAGCCTGATTCCCTAGCCCAGCTTCAGGATGCTCGACCCGTCCGCATAGTCCTCCGTGGGCGTCTCCCGCATCTTCTGGAGCACCTGCACCAGGGCCCGGATGCGATCCACCATCTCGCCGATCTTCCCGAGCTTCATCTCCTCGGGATACTTCCGCTGCAGCATCTCGACCTGCATCGAGATGATGGCCAGGGGGTTGTTGATCTCGTGCTTGAGGGTGCCGGCCATCTGCCGGAAGGATTCCAGCCGCTCGGCTGCCAGGGCACGCTGCTGGAGCTCGGTGTGACCACGCAGCACCTGCAGCCGGTGATGCAGGGCCTCCCACCGGAAGCCTTCGGCCAGCCAGTCGGTGGCGCCAGCTTCGATGAGCCGGGGCGTCTCCTCCTCCGTGGAGCGCACCACCAGGATGGGCGTGGTGGCGAAGGAGGGGTGGTGGCGGTAAGCGCGGATGCAGCCTTCCAGATCCTTGGTGCCACGGGCATCCACCACCAGGAAGCGGAACTTGGGGACCGGCGGCGGCGGCGGTTCTTGCTCCAGCGGGTGCAGCCACAGGTTGCCCGCCTCGGCCACGGTCTGGAAGAGCCCCAGCAGGTCGAGCTCCTCGCTCACCAGGCCCAGCAGCGGCCGGGCGGGCTCCTCGGGCATGGCGTCCGGACCTTCGGGCAGGAACAGGTTGAGAGCCTGGTCCGACCAGTGCCAGCGGACACCCGCATCCTGCAGCATCCGCTGGGTCCAGGGATCGGGAATGGGCCCGTGCAATCCGGCGGGAAGGGAGAGGCGGAGAATCCTGAAGCTGCGCTCCTGGTCCCAGCGGGTGGAGATCACGGCCCCCGCCGCTAGCTGCATGAACATGGGTTCGACCAGGCCGGCCAGGGCCACGACCAGGGGACCGCCAGACAGCCAGATCGAGGCGCCGGGCACTTCGGAGGTGGTGAGGCTGGCCTTGCGAAGGCCCAGCAGGGGCTCCCAACGATTCAGAAGTTCTTCCTGAAGGGCCGCGAGGGTCAGGGGGTGACCCGCCTGCGGCACATGGTCGGGCAGGTCTCCCCGGCTCCCGTAGTCCAGCAGGGCCGTCAGCTGATCGAGCTGGGCCCGGATGGCCGCCCCTGCGGCATTTGGCAGGTCCTCCGCCCAGCTCTGCACCCGGCGGATCGGCGAAGCCATGGCTGCCAGCAGTTCCCCATGGCGGTCCGCCTCGCGCTGGAAACCCGTCCGCAGGCGCAGGAGCTCGCCTTGCTGCTCGGCCTGGCTCAGGGCCCGCCGGTTCAGCATGGCCTGGCGAAGGGCCATGGAACCCAGGCGCACGAAGGCCTGGAAGACGGCCAGATCGAAGCGGGTGAAAGGACGGCCCTCGGATTCCCGATCCAGGTAGAGCGCCCCGTGAATCTCGCCGTCGTCCTCCATGGGCGCGCAGAGTAGCGACCCGCGGTGCAGCTCGACCAGGCTCATGCCACCGAAGCGGGGATCACCCAGGGGGTTGTTGGACAGCACCGCCGTGTGTTCCCGCGCCACGTAGTCCAGGACCGATCGGGAGAGGCCGATGCCCTCCTGCACGTCGCCCACGCGGTGGGCCGTGCGCCACCCGCCCTCCTTGGCGGTCATGACCAGGAAGCCGCGGTCGCCATGCAGGAGCCGGAGCGATTCCTCCAATAGGCCTTTCACCATGCTGTCCGAATCAACCTGTCGGAGCAGCTTCTCAGTGGAGCGCTGCAGCAGCTCCATGCCGCGGATCAGCACCATCGCCTGGGCCGGCTCGGGCCGGACCTCGTAGAAGAGGTCCCCGACCCGCTCCGCGAAGGTGATTCCATCCAGGCCCGGGAAGCCCTCTGTGAAGGTGAGGTGCCAGTCACCTAGCACCAGTTCATCCCCATCCTGGAGGACGGCCCCATGGGGGCTGTTGACGGGAATGCCGTTGAGAATCGTGCCATTGGCAGAGTCCAGATCCTTGACCCACCAGATGCCGCCGATGCGGTCGATGCTGGAGTGCGCCCGGGACACCCCACTCAAGGTCGGCTGGGCCACCGCGCACGTCAGAGGGTCACGGCCCACCTGGCACGCCTCATGGACGGCATGCCGCATGAGCTGAGTCCCCTCCAGCCAGGACAGGTATGCCATCAGTCCTCCACCCACCCTGTTTCGGCAGGTGTCGGCTGGTGTTGAATTAGGCGGGCAAAGGATACCTTGTGTCGCGGGTCCGGCTGGGCCGGAAGAACAGCATGGTGTGGCCAATGGTCCAGACATGCTCCAGGCCCGCCACCGCCGCACACAAGGCCCGGGCAGCGGAGTCCTCATCCTCAAAGCTGTTCGGATTGATCTTGACCTTTACAAGCTCCAGGCTGTCCACCATCACATCGAGCTCGGCGGCCTGGGCAGGCGTGACGCCCCCCTTTCCCACATGCATGACGGGCTTGAGCTTGTGGGCCTGGGCTTTGAGGAACTGGCGCTGCTTCGAGGTCAACATCGGATCTCCAGCCTTCCAGTCTATCTTGGTTGGCGAGGTGCCCCATGATCCGTCCCCTGCTGCTGTCCCTCACAGCCCTGGCCTGTCTCGCTGCGCCCCCCCGCACCCTGCGCGTGGACTACGGGCACACCGGGAACGCCACCTCGGAACACTTCGGCATTGACCGGGTGGTGCTGGAACCGCTGCCCTGGCCCGGCGACCTCGCGAAAGCCATCGACACCAGCAACCTGGGGAAATACTGCTTCGAGGTGGCCGACAAGGCCACGGGCCGCCTGCTCTATTCCCGGGGCTTCGCCAGCATCTACGGGGAGTGGGAGACCACAGAGGAGGCCAAGGGCCTGAGCCGCAGCTTCAGCGAATCCCTGCGCTTCCCCCAGCCGGAGGTGCCCGTACGAATCACGGTGAAGAAGCGGGACGAGAAGAATGCCTTCGTCCCCGCCTGGACCATTGAACTCGACCCCAAGGACCCGCTCATCGAGCGGACTCCCGCGCCGGGTGCCGGCAGCCTCATCGCCCTCCAGAAGAGTGGCGACTCGGCGGAGAAGGTGGACTTCCTCATCCTCGGGGACGGCTACACCGCCGCCGAACGGGGCAAGTTCGAGGCCCAAGCCCGCAAGGTCATGGAGTTGCTGTTCCAGCAGACGCCCTTCAAGGAGCACCGCCAGGACTTCAACGTCTGGGCCCTCTGCCCACCCTCGAAGGAAAGTGGCATCTCCCGGCCCTCCACCGGCGTCCACAAACGCACGCCCCTGGGCACCACCTACGACGCCTTCGGCAGCGAGCGCTACGTGCTGACCTTCGACAACCGCGCCTTCCGTGACCTCGCCGCCCAGGCGCCCTATGAGTTCGTGGAGATCCTCACAAACTCCGAGACCTACGGCGGCGGAGGCATCCACAACCTGTACAGCACCGCCTCCGCCGGCAACAGCACCATCGGCTACCTCTTTGTGCACGAGTTCGGCCACCACTTTGCCGGGCTGGCCGACGAGTACTACACCTCCGATGTGGCCGTCACCAACAGCCCCTCCCGCCTGGAGCCATGGGAACCCAATGCCACAGCCGATCCCAAGCATCCAAAGTGGGCCTCCCTGCTAAGCCCCGGCGTGCCCCTGCCCACCCCCTGGAAGAAGGATGAGTTCGAGGCCCACAGCCATGCGTATCAGAAGGAGCGCCGCGCCATCCGTGCCGCCAACAAGCCGGAAGCCGAGATGGATGCCCTCTTCGCCCGCGAAAAGGTCTTCGAGACCAGGCTGCTGGGCACCGACACCCACAGCGGCAAGGTGGGCGCCTTCGAGGGCGCCAACTACGAGGCCAAGGGCTACTTCCGCAGCCAGGAGGACTGCCTCATGTTCACCCGGAACGATGCGGGCTTCTGTGCCGCCTGCCGGGCCGCCATCGAGCGGGTGATCAGGCAGTACGCGAAGTAAGTGCATGGGAGATTTACTCCCGTTAGATGGAAGGCGAAGGCGCGGGGCCCAGAGGGCCGGCCTGGACCGCAGGCTCCAGCCTCAGGGCAGGGAACTGCCAATAGGTGGTGGCATGCCAAAGTCGGTCCCGGGCCACGTTGAAGCCCTGGGCGAAGAAGGCGTCTGCCCGGCTCCTCGCATAGATGTGCGGCACGCCCCAGCTGTCCACGCGCAGCTCCACCGGGGCCTTCGCCCCCGCCACCCGGTGCCGTGTGACCACCGGTGGTGCGGCCCATAGGCTCAGAGCCAACGGAAGGCAGAGCCAGCGGTTCATGGGGACCTTCTCGTGGGGTGTCCGACTATGCCGGATCCTCGACCAGGCCCCACCCCAACCTGCGGCCTGGAACAGGACAGGGGCCCGCCATGGGCCCCTGTTCCTTCCCGGTCCAGTGGAATTGGTCGCCTCTGCCTACCGGTCCAGCGTGGCCAGCAGCGCGTACATCCGATCCAGGCGCTGTTTCTGGATGCCCGCACCGATGAGCTCGTACTTCTCCCGCTCGTTGCCGAGGATGGCCGGAACCAGTTCCTTCTCACGCGTCTGCTTGAAGGCATCCCAGGTGCTCCTGAGTTCCTTGAACTCGGTCGCCTTGCCTTCTGGAGCCTTCAGTTTCGCTAGATGGGCACTCACGGCATCAGCCGTGGCCTTGACGGTGCGCTGCTGCTCCGGACCGCGCTTGTCACGGTAGAGCACCATGGTGACGAGGGCCTGCCGGGCGGTGACGATTTCGTCCTTGAGAGTGGCGAACTCACCCGCAGAAGCCGGCATAGCCGCGGCGAGGACCAGGATGGAAACGAGCAGGCGAAGGGCGTGACGCATGATGATTCCTTGGGTGTGGGGTTGGATGTGACTAGGTGGAAGGTTCGTTTCGGAGCGCTTCCGGTTCCCTGATGAAACGAGGATCCCAGAGGTGGAGAGCCGTTCCCATCGGGTCGATTGCCTAGCGGCATGGGGCGGATTACCTACAACGCCAAGGAGCGGGCGGAGGCGCCGAGTTCCCCTGCTCCGGCCACCCGCTTCGACACTCACCCGCAGGGATGCCAACCTCGGTGAAGTTGCGGATCCGTTCAGGTTGCCGGCGATCAGACCAGGTTCGCCCGGATGGCCAAAGCCGCCAGGGCAGCCGCATTGTGCAGGTCGAGCTTCTCCATGATGTTCTGTCGGTGCGCGCTCACGGTCTTGGGGCTCACCCCAAGTGCGGCCGCGATGTCCTTGGTGACGAGGCCCTGTCCGACGTGCGCAAGCACCTCCAGTTCCCGTTCCGTGAGGGTCTTGAGCAGCTGCTGCTTGAGGGCATCCGACTGCAGGAGGGGATCGGGTCCCTGTTCCAGGCGGCGGAGCCGACTCTCGACCGTGAGGATCAGCTCATCGGCGGTGAAGGGCTTGGTGAGGTAGTCGTCCGCCCCCGAGAACATGCCCAGCCGCACGCTGGAGCGGTCGTCCTGGGCGCTGATGAGGACCAGGGGCAGGCGGGCCAGGTCGGGATCGCGGCGAACTTGCATCAGAAGCGCCATCCCATCCATGCCAGGCATCTGGACATCCGTGACCAGAATGTCCACTGGCTTGGACCTCAGTACCTGCATGGCTTCAAAACCATCGCTGGCCGTCTCCACGAGCCACTCCGGTCGCTTGGCGTTCAGGGCACGAGTCGCCATGGCCAGCACCAGCCGCTCATCATCCACCAGGAGCACGCGCATCAGGACAGGGTACCTCCGAGGTGCATCCTAACCCAGTCGCCATTCTCCAAGGGTGGCTGGCAGTGTCGGGAAGGTCACATCTGGGCCATTCTGCCGCATGAACCAGCCATCCCCTTCCAGGGCGCCTGGAACTGGAGCCGCCATCAGAAGGAGCGCAGGAGCCTTCTGAACAGGTAGCCGATGGAACCGGTCGCGTAGGCCAGCCCGATTCCGAACACCCCCGCGAACACCACCTCGAAGGGCCAGAGGCTGTGCGAAGTGGGATCTTTCATCGTTTCCACCACGACCCGCGCCAGCACGGCGCAGGGCATCGCACCCCCCACGGCCAGACCGCCGCGACCCAGGCCGAGCGGCGTCCAACCGGCCACCCAAGCCGCGATGCAGACGAAGGCGAGGCAGCCCAGGATCGCCAGGGGATGGGACAGGGTGAAGTGGTTGTAGGGTGCCGTCCACCAGGGGATCCCCACGGCGAGGAAGGCCGCGGAGAACCAAGTCAGCCAAGGTTTCATCGGCGTCTCCTAGGATGCAGCCACGGGGTAGGCTCCATTCCCTCACGAGTCCAGCCGGACGGGAACCACCCGATCACCTTCGGGGTGCCGCCAGGGCCTTCGCCCGGAGGTCCCACAGGAAGCCCGCATCCACCCACCACAGCGTGGTCTGGCCGTTGCCCGGCAGCGTGCGCTCCGCCAGCAGATCGGCGAAACGCAGCGGCCTGCCCTCCAGCCGCGGCAGGGTACGGTCACTGCCGAAGAAGACCACCCGGCCATCGGGGCTCAGGCAGATGGAATACTCGTCCCTGGCGGCGCTGTTCACGGTGGGACCCAGGTGGACCGGATCGGTCCAGGTGCCATCCTCCCGGAGGAAGTAGCCGTAGTAGTCGGTCCCCCCCAGGGAATCCGGCCGGCCCATCAGCGGCACCAGGATGAAGCGCCCCTCGGGGTCCACCCGCGGATTGGCCTGGCGGGCGTCCGCATTGAACGGTGGCGGCAGCTTCTCTGCCACCGTCCAGGCACCATCCTTCCACGCGGAGCGCATCACCCAGCCTCCCTGCCCTTCCTCCCGCAGGAAGTGCAGCACGCCCTCCCTGGTGATGGTTGGGTAGAAGGTGTTCCCGACCCCATTCACCGAGGCGGGCAGGCGCCGGGGCTCAGACCAGCCATGGCCGGCCCGCTCCATCGCCCAGATTCCGAAGGGGCCGGGCTTCTCGGCCTTGGAGTCCTCCGGGCGATCCGACACGAAGAAAAAGCGCCGTCCATCCGGGCTGATGCAAGGCTCCAGGCAACGCCAGCGTGGATCCCTGGAGAAGGGTGCCACCTCCGGTGCGGTCCAGCGGTCCCCTGCCTGATGGGTCTCGATGATCACGGCCTTGCGGAAGCCCGGCAGGAAGAGGCCCACGTAGAGCTCCGACCCATCCGGCATCAGGGCGATGTCACGCGTGGCCAGGCCGCTGTTCAGGACCCCGGGCGCAAAGGGCGCGGCTTCGGACCCCGACAGGGTCAGCCCCAGGTATGGGCCGGCCTTCGTCTGCCCCGAGAGACCTGCCCAGAGGCAGGCGAGCAGGATGCCGACCTGAATCGTTCGCAACCCCATGGCGACTCCGGAAGTGGGGTCCAGGTTGCCACTATCACGTATAGGGAAGGCGGGAAACAGGGACTAGCCGTGAGGAAACCGGGGCGACCTCACCATGGATCCGGCCGATTGGGAAGAAGCCTGGTCGAAGACCATCCTCTGGCTCGACCTCCACCTGAGGTAAGCCCCCAGGAAGGAGCCGGGGAGTCCCCGGTCGACTCAGCTTTCCGGTCCCGTGGCGGCCACGCCAGAGATGTCCAGCAGCCGTTCGCGTCGGGCGTGGAGAATTCGATCCCTCAGGTCGGCTGCGTCCTCGAACTTCATCTGTGACGCCAGCTCCATCATGCGCTTCTCGAGCTTGGCGACTTCGCGTTCGAAGTGCTTTTCCTCCAGGTAGAGCAGCGGCTCCTCGGCGGCCCGCTCCTCCTTGGTGACGTTGATGAACTCCCGGGCCAGGGCCTCGCCCATGACATCGTCCAGGTTGCGCTTCACGGTCTCGGGCGTGATGCCGTGGGCCGCGTTGTGGGCCAGCTGCTTGTTCCGCCGTCGCTCGGTCTCGCCGATGGCTTGTTTCATGGAGCCGGTCATCACATCGGCGTAGAGGATGGCCTTGCCCCTGACGTTGCGGGCGGCGCGGCCGATGGTCTGGATGAGGCTGCGGGTGTTGCGGAGGAAGCCCTCCTTGTCCGCATCCAGGATGGCCACCAGGCTCACCTCCGGCAGGTCCAGCCCCTCCCGCAGCAGATTTATGCCCACGAGCACGTCGAACACGCCCCGGCGCAGGTTCTTCAGCAGTTCCACCCGCTCCAGGGTGTCGATCTCGCTGTGCAGGTACTCGGCCTTCACGCCCAGCTCCTGGTAGTAGGCCGTGAGCTGCTCAGCCAGCTTCTTGGTGAGCACCGTCACCAGCACCCGCTCATGTCGGGCCACCACCCCGCGGATCTCCTCCAGCAGGTCGTCCACCTGGGTGCCCACGGGGCGCACTTCGACCATGGGGTCCACCAGCCCCGTGGGGCGCACCACCTGCTCCACGAAGGCGCCGCCACTCTGCTGCAGCTCGTAGTCGCCGGGGGTCGCGGAGACATAGACCACCTGCTTGACCCTGCTCTCGAATTCTTCGAATTTGAGAGGGCGGTTATCGAGGGCGGAGGGCAGGCGGAACCCGTAATCCACAAGCGTGGTCTTGCGGGAGCGGTCGCCGTTGTACATGCCGTGGAGCTGGCCCGTGGCCACGTGGCTCTCGTCCATGAAAACGATGAAGTCTTCGGGGAAGTAGTCCAGCAGGGTGTGGGGCGGCTGGCCGGGCTGGCGGCCATCCAGGAAGCGGCTGTAGTTCTCGATGCCGCTGCAGACGCCCATCTCCTTCATCATCTCCACGTCGTAGATGACGCGCTGGTGTAGGCGCTGCAACTCCACGATCTTGCCCTGGGCCCGGAACTCGTTCTCCCGCTCCTCTAGCTCCGCCTTGATGTCGCGGATAGCCGTCTTGAGCTTCTCCTCCGGCGTCACGTAGTGGGTCTTGGGCCAGATGGTGAGCTCGTCCAGTTTTTCGATGACAATGCCGCGGAGCGGGTCGATCTTCGACAGCCGCTCCACCTCGTCGCCCCAAAGCTCGATGCGGTAGGCCACATCCTCGTAGGCCGGGTAGACCTCCACCACGTCGCCCCGCACGCGGAAGATGCCGGGCTCGAAGCTCAGGTGGTTGCGCTGGTACTGGATGGCCACCAGGTCCCGCAGGAGCATGGCGCGGTCGATGCTCTGGCCCGTCCTCAGGGTGACCGAAAGGTTCAGGTACGAGCTGGGGTCGCCCAGACCGTAGATGCAGCTGACGGAGGCGATGACGATGGTGTCACGGCGCTCCAGCAGGCAGCGGGTGGCGCTGAGGCGCAGCTTCTCCAGCTCCTCGTTGATCTTGGCGTCCTTGTCGATGAACAGGTCCCGCTCGGGCACGTAGGCCTCGGGCTGGTAGTAGTCGTAGTAGCTGACGAAGTACTCGACGGCGTTCTCGGGGAAGAACTGTTTGAACTCGCTGAAGAGCTGGGCGGCCAGCGTCTTGTTCGGCGCGAAGATGAGCGCGGGACGGCCCGCCCGGGCGATGGTGCTGGCCATGGTGTAGGTCTTGCCCGACCCGGTCACGCCCAACAACGTCTGGCAGCGGTCCCCCCGCTCCAGCCCCTCCACCAGTTGCGCGATGGCCTCCGGCTGGTCCCCGGCAGGCGAGTAGGGAGCGACGAGCTTGAAGGGGATTGCCTTGGCCATGGGAGACTAGAAAACCATCAAGACCCAGGGACGGAAAGGACTATTTTTTCGCCTTTCATTCGTATTCCGTGCCGACCCCTCAGATTTTGCGCAGCACCAGGCAGCCGTTGGTGCCACCGAACCCGAAGCCATTGTTCATGGCGTATTCAGCATCGAAGGTGCCGGCCACGTTGGGCGTGACGTCCAGGTCGCACTCGGGGTCCTGGTTGTCCACATTGATGGTGGGCGGAATCTTGCCCGTCTTCACCGCCATAACGGCCACGATGGTCTCCAGTCCGCCGGCGGCACCCAGCAGGTGCCCGTGCATGGACTTGGAGCTGCTCACCTTGATCTGCTTCGCGTGATCGCCGAAGACCCGCTGGATGGCCAGGCATTCCAGCTTGTCGCCCACGGGCGTGCTAGTACCGTGCATGTTCACGTAGCCTACCTGCTCGGGCGCGATGTCCGCATCCTTGATGGCCGCGCGCATGACGCGCTGGCCGCCCTCGCCCTCGGGGGCCGGGGTGGTGATGTGGTTGGCGTCGCCGCTCATGCCGTAGCCGGCCACTTCCGCGTAGATCTTGGCGCCCCGGGCCTTGGCCAGCTCGTACTCCTCGAGGATGACGATGCCGGCACCTTCGCCCATGACGAAGCCATCCCGGTCCACGTCGAAGGGACGGGAGGCCCGCTCGGGTTCGTCGTTGCGGGTGCTTAGGGCGCGCATGGCCGCGAAGCCGCCCACGCCAAGCTGGTTCACCACGGAGTCGCTGCCCCCGGCCATCATGCGGTCCGCGTAGCCGAAGGCGATGAGCCGAGCCGCATCGCCGATGGCGTGGGCGCCCGTGGCGCAGGCGGTGGCCACGGCGCTGTTGGGACCCTGCAGGCCGTACTTGATGCTGGCCTGGCCGCTGGCCAGGTTCACGATGAGGCTGGGGATGAAGAAGGGGCTGGTCCGGCGGGGCCCGCGATAGCCATTGGCTTCGTCCCAGATGGTGCTGAGGCCGCCGATGCCGCTGCCGATGTAGGTGCCGAACACCTCTCGCTCGGCCTTGGTGAGCTCGACCTGATCGAAGCCCGCATCCACCCAGGCCTCGTGGGCCGCGCCCAGGGCGTAGTGGATGAAGATGTCCATCTTCTTCTGTTCTTTCTTGTCGATGAACAGGTCCGGGTTGAAGCCCTTCACCTGGCCCGCGATCTTGCAGGCGAAGTCGGTGACGTCGAACCGGTCGATGGTGCCGATGCCACTTTTCCCGGCCAGCAGGTTGTCCCAGGTTTCGGGCACGGTGAGGCCGCAGGGATTGACAGTCCCCATCCCGGTGATGACGACGCGACGGCGCTGAACGGTCCTGGTCATGGGTTCACCTCAGGTAGGCTCGGGAAAACAAACGTGCCGCAGGGCCATGGGGGCGCTGCGGCACGTCACGATCGCGAAGGGTCAAGCCTTCGCGTGCTTCTCGATGTAGGAGATCGCATCGCCGACGGTGCGAATCTTCTCCTGCTCGCTCTCGGGGATCTCGAGGCTGAAGGCCTCTTCGATCGCCATGATGATCTCAACGGTGTCGAGGCTGTCGGCACCGAGATCGTCCACGAAGTGGCTGGATTCGGAAATGGAATCTTCGGGCTTGGCCAGCTGCTCAGCGATAATAGCAATGACCTTCTTGCGCACATCAGCCATCGGGGGCTCCTCCAAACGAACCTGGAAACCCTAACATACCCCGGGCCGATTTTCCAAACCCTGGGTAAAGCACCGATTCCAAGCCCAGCAGAACAGAAGGATTGCGCCTGTCTGCCAGCCATGGAGGATGGAGGCATGCCCCGTCCGAAATCCCTGGAGGAACCCGAGCACGGCTGGCCCCTCGGGTGGAGCGCCAGCCTTCACGAGTTCCGCATCTTCCTGGCCGTGGAGCGGGGCCTGTCAGGAAATACCACGAGTGGCTACATGTCGGACCTCAGCCACCTGGCGGCCTGGGCATGCGACCAGGAGGTCCCCGCCGTGGCCCTCACCCGCGACCAGCTCACCGCCTTCCTCGTCTCCCAGCAGGCATTGGGCAAGGCCCCGCGCAGCCTCGCCCGGATGAGCTCGAGCCTCCGGTCCTTCCTGACCTTCCTCCGCATGGAGGGCGGGGGCGGCGCAGGGCCCGAGGCCATCGTGAAACCGCCCCGGCCACCTAGGATCCTGCCCCGCACCCTGGGGGAGAGCCAGGTCGACGCGCTGCTAAACGCTCCGGATACGGCCACGCCCCTGGGCGTGCGAGATCGGGCCTGGCTGGAGCTCCTCTACGCCTCGGGCCTTCGCGTCTCCGAGCTGGCGGGGCTCCCGGCCCTGTCTGTGTTCCTCGACGAGGGCTTCCTGAAGGTGACCGGCAAGGGCCGCAAGGAACGGCTCATCCCCTTCGGCACTGGCGCCGAGCGCTGGATCCGCACCTGGCTACTCCTGCGGCCCGGGTTCAAACCCAGGGGCGGCGAGCTCTTCGTGGGCCAGCGCGGCGAGGGTCTCACCCGCCAGCACATCTGGCGTCTACTCAAAGGCTATGCGCAGACCGCCGGACTCCGCGTCGCCGCCGTGAGCCCCCACGTGCTCCGACATGCGTTCGCGACGCACCTGCTCGATCACGGCGCTGACCTCCGCGCCGTCCAGGCGATGCTGGGCCACGCCGACATCAGCACCACCCAGATCTACACGCACGTCCACCAGACCCGGCTCCGCGCCCTCTACGACCAGCTGCACCCGCGTTCCGGCGGCTGAGGAACCCCGGCCAGCGAATTGCGCGGTGGACCGCTCCGAGCGGAATGGGTGATGATGGGCCAGGAGCCTGACACCCATGGCCGTGACCAAGACCCCCCGCAAGAAACCCGTGAGCACCACCGAGAAGGGGGAGGAAGCCGTCCCCAAGACCAAGGTCGCCCCGACCAAGAAGGCTGCGGTCAAGAAGGCCGAACCCAAGCCCGTCGAGCCGAATGTCGCCGAACCCAAGGCCACCCAACCCAAGGCCAAGCCCGCCGCCAAGGCGCCCGCGAAGGCCAAGGCCACCAAGGCTGCGGCCAAGGCCCCTGAAATGGCTGCGGAGGTAACCACCCAGCCCGCTCCCGAATCCAAGCCCGCGGTGGTGAAAGCGCCGGTTTCCCCCGTTCTGACGCCCCTGGCCCAGGCCATCCTGACCGCGATTTGCGAAGGCCGGGCTGTGGAGTTCATCTTCGCGGATGCCGAGGCCAATGCGCCCCGCACCTTCGAACCTCGCCACCTCACCTTCGATGCCCTCAGCCATGCCTGGTATGCCTGGGGCTGGGACCGCCGCTACAACGCCGAGCGCCATCACCGGGTCGACCTCCTGGCCGAGGTGAATGACGTGGAGGGCGTGGGCCGAGCGGCCCAGGGCCCCTATGCCGAGGGCACCCCCGCCAACCAGATCGGCGGCTGGCTGGGCGGCGAGGCCATCGCCGTCAAGGCCAGCCTGGCGAAGCAGTGGGTGTTCGCCGTGAAGCAGGCGCCCCCCGCCTTCCCCAACTTCAAGCTGGAGGATCAGGGCGACGGCCAGGCCCTGGTCACCTTCTCTGCCACGGACCTCCGGGCCATCGCGCGCTGGGCCATGCAGTTCGGTGACGGCATCCAGGTCCTGGAACCGGCTCGACTCGTTGATCGCATCAAGCAGGTGGGCGCCGTCTGGGCCGGCCGCGAGCGCCAGGCCCCCCTGCCCGCCGCGCCCAAAACGGCTCCCCGCCCAGAACCAGCCCCCGAGCAGCCCCGACGCCACGAGGCCCGCCCCCATCGGGAGGCCCGACCAGACCGCGAGCCCCGCCCAGAGCGGGAAGCCCGCCCTGACCGCGAACGCGAAGAATCCACCAAGGCCAAGCCTGGCAAGGTGGAAGTCATCCGCTTCGACCGGCTCTGAGCCCAGACTCGATCAGTCCTCCAGCCACCAGCCCCTGCGACCTGGCACGTAGCCATAGGTCTGGCCCAACGGGCTGAACCCGATGCCCCGCAGACGCCGGTCCAGGGCCAGATAGGCCACGCCGTAGGTGAGCTGCAGCACCGGACGATCCCTCTGGATGCTCTCACTGACCCTAAGGTAGATATCCCGTCGACGGACCGGATCCAGTTCATGTCGTCCCTGGTCGAACAAACGGTCCACCTCGGGGTTCCGATAGCCCGTGACATTGCTGCCGCTGGCGACTCCGTCCGACGAGAACAGCGGACTCTCGCCATCAGGGTCCAGGCCGGTGTTCCAGGCGTAGTCCCAGATGTCCCCCAGGCCCTTCGTGGACATGATGTAGGGCTCGTCGACGGGGGTGCGCCGAAGGTCAATCTCGACCCCGACCTTCCGGAGGGCCTCGCAGAAGGCATCGGCATGGTCCCGCCCTGAGTAGCCCCAGGCAGAGAACATGACCAACTGGAGCGGCCGGCCGCGGGCATCTCGACGCACTCCGTCCGGGCCCAGCTTCCACCCTGCCTCATCGAGCAGGACTGCCGCGCGCTCCGCCCTGGGGAGGGGCGCCACTGTCTGGTCAAAGGCCCAGCTCTGGGGCGGCCAGAGGCTCGTGGCCAGCCGCTCGGCCCGGAGTCTCCGCTGCCCTTTGAGGAACTCCCACGGCAGAGCCTCCGCGAGCGCTCGCCGCAGCCGCACATCGCCCAGAAGGCTCCGCTCAGCATTGCAGTTGAACCAGAGGGTGTTGAACGAGGACAGGGGCGTGGACTGCGCGATGAGATTCCCGTCGCCGAAAGCGCCCCGTCGAAGCAGGTAGTGGCGGAACCAGTCCAACTCGCCGAAGTGATACTCCCGAGAGCGCAGTTGTCGTCCGTACTCCGCCTTGTCCTGGGGCTGGACCCGGAAGCGGAAGGCGCCCCAGCGGCCGGGGTGTGATCCACGGTAACCGTCCCACAGCTGCAGCCGAATGTCTGTCCCATGCGCTCCCGCTTGAACTCGGTAGGGCCCCGATCCGATCGGTGCGTAGTTCAGCGGATGCGTCAGTGTTCCAGCGCCCTGGGTATAGCGCCGGCGGGGAACGGGCTGGAAGTTGTAGAGATCAGAGAGCAGGGTGGCCCGGGCCGACTTCAGGCGGACCCTCACCCGGTTCGGTCCTTCAGCCACCAGGCTGTCCAGGGTCCGGACGCCGACCAGATCGTTGATTTTCCGGACCTGAGGCAACGACAACAGGCGCCAGGTCGCCACCAGGTCTTCAGCCTCGATGGGGGTGCCATCCTGCCAGGTCAGCCCGGGACGGAGCTTCAGCAGGACATCACGGCCATCCTTGGAGATCTCCCACCCCTCAAGCAGCTGGGGAACGAATTCGCCACGCTCGTCTAGGGCCACCAGCCGGTCAAACACCAGGTCCACCACCTGGACCTCGACCTCCCGCGAGAGGAGGAGCGGATTCAGGCTCATGACCGGCTTGTCCAGGGCCACTGAGATCGGTTGCGCCCCGAGCGAGAGGACCGCGAAGAGGCAGGACAGCAGGCAGCGCATCAGGAACCTTCCAGCGTCCAGCCGCGTCGGCCAGGCCAGAAACCGAAGCTCTGGCCAAGGGGGTTGAAGGTCACCCCCCGGAGCCGGCGATGGATCAGGACCCGGTTCTGCGAGTAGGTGGTCGGGATGACCGGTTTGTCTCGATAGATGATCTCAGCAATTCGGTGATAGATTTTTTTCCGGGCTTCCAGATCCAGCGTGTGACGGCCTTCGTCGAACAAACGGTCCATCTCGGGGTTCAAGTAGGCGCTGACATTCGCCTTGGTCCGGTAGCCCTCGGAAGTAAAGAGCGGGCTGTCCACATCCGGGTCAAGGGCGAGGGACCAGGCATAGGACCAGAGGTCCCCTTCATGTTCTGCGGCCTTCCGGGTCAGGCTGATGAAATCGATGTAGCGAACTTCGATTTCCATTCCGACGCGGGCCGCCTGGCGCGCAAGCAGATTGGCTGGAGCCCTGGGATCGCGCGGCTCCGGTTCGTAGATCAGCAAATGCAGTCGGCGTCCCCGGGCATCCCTCCGGACACCGTCGGGGCCAGGTTTCCAGCCTGCCGAATCCAGCAGGCTCGCAGCTCTTTCGATCTGGGGCAGTGGTCGCGGCATGGGATCGAAGGCCCAGCTTTCAGGCGGCCAGAAACTGCTGGCGAGGCGCGTCGGGAAGAACCGCCTCGCCCGTGCCTGATCCTGCCATGGCACCAGCTCTCCTAGCACTTGCCGAAGCACCGGGTCTCCCAGAAGACTGCGCTTGGGGTCGCAGTTGAGGAAGTAGGCGCCAAAGGATGCTTGCGGCACGGAGGCAGCCGTCACCAAACCCTCCCCGATGGCCCCTTTCTTCACGAGGTAGTACCGCAGGGGAGTGATGACGGAGTAGTGGATCCGCTCATGCAGAAACTCCTGGAGGATGGGCGTCTTGGAATTTGTCTGGTCAAGGAACTCGAAGCCCAAGGCCGCACCAGGGTGAAGGCCCCGGTACCCCGACCATCGTTCCAGGACCATGCGCTTGGTCGTGGCTGGACCCACCACCCGGTAGGGACCCGATCCTACGGGGGCGAAATTCACCCCGTCCAACCGAGGATTGGGCCCCACCCGATAGTGGTGCCGGGGGACTGGGATGAAGTTGTAGAGGTCCGACAGCAGGGTGCCGCGGGGCCGTTTCAGGCGGATGCGCACCGTCAGCGGATCCTCTGCAATCAGGCTGTCTAGGCTGGCCACACCCGCCACCGTATCGGCAATCTGCCGGACCCGGGGAAGCCTGAGGGCCTTCCAGGTATGGACCACATCCTCGGCCTGGATCGGCATTCCGTCCTGCCAGGTCAGCGAAGGGCGCAGCTTCAACACCACTTCCCGGCCCCCTTTCAGCACCGTCCAGGATTCCAGAAGCTCAGGGATGAATTGCCCCTTGGCATCCATGGTCACCAGCCGATCGAAGACCAGGTCCAGGGCTTCGGTATCGGTGTCCTGAGTGACCAGCAGGGGATTGAGGGTGCTCCATTCACTAACGGACACACGGATCTGGTCACCGGACCACAGGCCGGAGAGCAGGCTGAATGCCAGGACGAGGGAGCGCCAACGCATGGTGACTCCTTCATCGGTTACCCGCGATTACCCGTGAGTACAGGACTAGATCGCTTTGGCAGCCGACTCCACCAGCTCCACCAGCGCCTCGGCCATGCTCTGGCCCGCCCTGGGGGGGTTCTCCACCACCGTCCCCATCAGCTTCTGCCCCCCACCGGGTTGGGTGGCGAACAGGTAGAAGGTCGGAACACGATACAAAGCCTGGGGTTCCATTCCCTTGGGCCAGGCCGCGGGGTCCAGCTTCTTGTCCCGGTTCACGCCGATGTAGCGCACTTCGATGAAGGCGTTGGGCTCTGCTGTCAGGGCCAGCAGGTATGGCAGGTGATACTGGCTGTCGGCGCACCAGGAACCAAACACGACCACCAACGAGAGGGGCTGTCGGATCACAGACCAGCGGGCTCTCAGATTGGCGTTCACCTTCACCTTGGCAAGGTTGTCGCGATAGGCCGTCCGGTGGGCGAGGATGGCCTTGGCGGACGTTTCGCCGAGCAGCAGCGCCTGGCTATCGCCGTTGTCCAGCAGCGGCCCTGCGGGGAGGGCACCAGACGGCTGGCCCCTGACAGCAACCGGCTGCTGAGCTAGTAGGGCGGTGGTAGCGACGACCAGGAAGGCAGAGTTCATGGGGGCTCCCGGATCGAGTCTAGCCTGGCCGATAAACTTGACTCATTCACTCAGGAATACTAGCCTTGAGCCTGGAGAACCATCGTGAAGATCTCGGCCCGAGGCAGGTACAGCATGCAGGCCCTGTTCGACCTGGCACACCACAGCCACGGCCAGCCGGTGCCCCTGCACGTGATTGCCGAGCGCCAGAAACTCTCCCTGCCCTTCCTCGAACAGATCTTCAACAAGCTGAAGAAGGCTGGCGTGGTGGCCAGTGTGCGCGGCCCCAAAGGCGGCTACATCCTCACTCGGCCCTGCAACCAGGTGAGCGTGGGCGAAGTGCTACGCCTCACGGACAGCAGCTTCTACGCCGCCGCCAAGGAAGATCCGAAGACCGCCAACAAGAGCCTGCTGGCCGACGAGCGCATGAGCAAATTGCTTTGGAACCGGCTGAGCGACCACATCTCCGCCTTCATGGAGAAGGTCACCTTCGCGGACCTCTGCTCGGAGACCTCCAGCAACACCTGTCCCGACTGCACCTGTCCCGAATACGTGAAGGATGTCCAGGGCCAGATCGTGCGCGGAGAACGCAAAGCCTGCGGCGTGATGTGAGCAACCCCTGCGCCCTGCCCAGCCTGGCCCTGCCACCCACCGAGGCTGACCTCAAGACCCTGCCCGGGCTGGAAAAGAAGCTAGCCCGCCGCCTGGGCGAAACCAACGCGGCCTACAGGCTTATCGAAGACGGCGACCGCATCCTGGTGGCAGTGAGCGGCGGCAAGGATTCCTGGGCCCTGCTGGATGTGCTGGAGCGCTTGCGCAATCGGGCCCCCGTGACCTTCACTGTGGACGCTGTGACCGTGGATCCGGGCTTCCCCCAGTTCAACCCCGATCCCATCGCCGAAGTTTGTGAGCGCCTGGGCATCCCCCATCACGTCATTCCCGCCCCCATCGACAAGATGGTGCGCAGCAAGCCCGAGGAGCTGCCTTGCATCATCTGCTCGCGGCTGCGGCGGGGCGTGCTCTATTCCTTCGCCAAGCAGCGGAGCTTCACCAAGATCGCCCTGGGCCACCACCTGGATGACCTCATCGAGACCCTGCTAATCAACCTGTTCTTCGAAGGCCGCCTCAGCACCATGCCCCTGCGTCTGGTGAGCGACGATGGCGCCAACACCGTCATCCGCCCCCTGGGCACCTGCGAGGAGAAGGACCTGCAGCGCTACGCCTGGCTGCGGGGCTTCCCCATCGTGCCCTGCGGCTGTCCCCTCTGTGGCTGCTCCAGCCTGGAGAGCCGCCGCAAGCAGGTGAAGGAGCTCATCGGTGGACTGGAAACCAGCATCCCCCGGCTGAAGGCCTCCATGCTGGGCGCCATGGGCAACGTGAAACTAAGCCATCTGCTCGATCTGAAGCTGGGAACGTCGGGGCCCGGGGCCTGAAGCCTTCGGCCAGACCAAGGCCGGAGAAGACCAGACCGGGTGGGGCCATCATCTAAACCGGGCAAAGGACGAGGAGTAGACCTTGGAACCAGTCCGCCCAAACATTCGACGTCATTGCCGTCATGTATTTCCTCCCGGGATGGGCTTTTACCGGCCCGGTGACCCTTTACCCAAGGACGCCCATGCCCCCGACTACCCCCTCGCTGCAGCCCCTGGCCGCCGAAGCCCGGCTCCTTCAGCTGGATGTGCTCAGGGGTCTCGCCCTGCTCGGCGTCCTGCTCGTGAACCTCAGCGTCTTCAGCGGCTCCGAATGGGCCATCGCCGCCCACAGCCCCTACCCCATGGGCTGGGGGGGCACCCTGGTCCAGGCTCTGTGCAACGCCTTGCTGGAATCCAAGGCCGCAGCCCTCCTGGCCATGCTCTTCGGGGCCGGCCTTGCCATCCAGGCCGAGACGCTTGAACGGCGCGGCGAGCGGCACCTGCCCTTCTCCCTGCGCCGCGTGGGGGCCCTCGCTCTCATCGGCCTCGCCCATAGCTTCCTGCTCTGGAACGGCGACATCCTCCTCGACTACGCGCTCATCAGCCTCCTCATGCTGCCCGTCCTGCATGTGGGGGCCCGCCGCATCCTATGGACCATCCCCCTTCTCTGGGCGGCCACGGGGCTCCTCATCCTGCCCCTCGCCGGGCGCATCGGCGCCGCCAGCAGCCTAATTGACCAATCCGTGCCCTTCCACGCCATGAGTGCTGAGCACTACGGCGCCGCATCCTGGTTCACTCTTCTCAAATACCGCGCATGGGAGATGGTGAATGTCATGTGGCCGGTACGCCTCTCCAATCGCCTGCCCATCCTCCTGCCCTTCTTCGTTCTCGGCGCCTATTTCTGGAAGAAGGGCTTCTTCTCCGAGCCCGACCGGCACAAGACCGCGCTGAGGCGCATGGTACTGGTTTTCGGCCTCCTGGGTCTGGCGGCGAACCTGGTCCCACGGGAGCTTGTCTGGTCCTTCGCCTCCAGCCTGTCCTTCCGTCCCTTCCGCATCCTGATCCGCGCCACCTACTTCTTCGCTCGGCCGGGACTCACCCTCGGCTACGCGGCGGGCATATTGCTGCTCCTCCAGCACCCCCTAGCCCGGCAAGCCCTTCGGGTCTTCGCACCCCTCGGGCGAATGGCCTTGACCCAGTATCTCCTCCAGTCCCTCATCTGCATCTGGATCTTCAACGGGCACGGCCTGGGCCTCTACGGAAAGGTGCCCATCAGCCACTACCTGTTGGGGGGCACGGTCCTCTTCGCGCTGCAAGTGTGGAGCAGTCACCTGTGGCTGGACCGCTTCCGCATGGGCCCGGCGGAATGGCTCTGGCGGCGCCTCAGTTACGGAGGTCCGCAGCGCTTCAAGCTGTCGTCACCGCCTCCAGCCACCGCCAAGGCCAGAGCTTAGTTGCCCTAGAGGTTGTTCAGCCTTGAGGCCGGGGTGGAACCTTCCCGCGGACCACCCGACCCTGAAGCTATGGTTGCCCTGTCTGCCCTCCTGGCACTGGCCTGTTCTGCGGGACAAGCCGGCCGTGCGCCCACGTTCCGGCCCGAGCCCCGAGCCGGTATGAGGCTCGAGCAGTCCAGACAATTCCACGCATCCTAGGACACCATGCGGATGCTCGTCGACCAGGAACTGGCCCGCCGCAACGAACCCGGCGCTACCCTGGAAGTGATCGGCTACGACGACCCGGACGCGCTGAAGCTGCTCTCCAGTAAGGTGGCCTTGAAGGTCCGTCTGGCCTTCAAGGCCACGGACACGCACCAGCATCGCAAACTGTATGCCTTCATGCGGCAGGATCCCAGCCACCCCAAGCCAGTGCTGTTCATTCGCTGACGCTTCGCGGCGGCGCAGACAAGCGGCGGCTACTCCAGGCTCAACCACAACCCTTTGAGGTAGAACCCCTCGGGGTGGTTGAGGGCGTAGGGATGGTCACTGGGCTGGCCAAGGTGGGCCAGTACGCGGGCTTCGCGGCCTGCTTCCAATAACGCGGTCCACACGGCCTCCTGGAAGCGGGTGCGGTCCAGGTGCTGGCTGCAGGAGAAGCACCAGAGCATGCCGCCGGGGGCCGTGGCGCGGGCGCCCAGGCGGAAGACATCCTTGTAGGCCTTGAAGGCCTTGTCCACATCCTTGCGCTGCTTGGCGAAGGCCGGCGGGTCCACGATGACCCGATCCCAGCCGAAAGGTTCCAGCTGCCGCATGAGTTCGAAGGCATCGCCCTCCATGCGCAGGTGCGCCGCGGGGTCCAGGCCGTTGGCGGCCCAGTCCCGCTCGGCCTGATCCAGGGCCGGAATGCTGATGTCCAGGGTGGCCACTTGAGCGGCACCGCCGAGGCCCGCGTGGATGCTGAAGCCGCCGGTGTAGCCGAAGGTGTTGAGCACGCGCTTGTCCTTGGACACCCGGCCCAGCTGCAGCCGGTGCTCCCGCTGGTCCAGGAACAAGCCCGTCTTCTGGCCGCGCAGCAGGTCCACGGTGAGCTTCGCCGCACCTTCCCGCACGGTGACGGGGCCCGCGAGGCTGCCCTTGAGCAGGCGGTTGACCGGATCCAGGCCCTCGTCGCGACGGCCCGACTGGCTGCGTTCCACGAAGGCCGTCATGCCTTCGCGCTTACCGATCTCGAAGAGGATGGGCCACCAGGTCTCCCGCAGGAGCTCCAGGCCCGCCGTGCCCACCTGGAGCACCAGGGACGAGGCATAGCGATCGACCACCAGGCCAGGGAGACCATCCCCCTCGCCGAAGATCCAGCGGCAGCCACCTTCGGGATCCCAGTGGCCGAGTTCCTTCCGCAGGGCCAGGGCGGACTCGATCCGCTCACGGAAAAAGGCCTCGTCCAGGGGCGCGTCCTCGAAACGGAAGATCCTGGCCGCCAGGGGATTCGTCGGGCTGGCCGTGGCGATTCCCAGCACGCAGCCGGAATCGTCCGCCAGCCGCACCAGGGCCGACTCGGAGGGCTTGGCCAAGGCCCCCGAGAACACCCAGGGGTGCCGCTTGGAGATCAGGGCCTCCTTGCCGGGTTTCAGGCGGAGCAGGGGGTAAGGCCAACGTGGGGTGGTCATGGATCAAGGGTAGCTTGTTACCCTTGATCCATGCGTTGTGCCGCCTTTTTCCCCATTCTGCTCTCCGCCCTGCTCCATGCGGCCCCGCCCGTGGTGATGCTTAGCGCTGACGGTGTGGGGGCTACCCAGTTCACCCCCCGCACCATGCCGAAGCTCTGGGCCTTGTCCGAACAAGGTCGTCGAGGGGAAGGGTTGCCTCCCTTCCCCTCCACCACATTCAACGGGCACACCACCATCGCCACGGGATGCTGGCCCGAGCACCACGGCGTGGTTGCCAATTCCTACCGGGATCCCGACACCGGCAGCATGGTCCAGGTGGCGCACCACATTGAGGACTTCCAGCGGGAGCCACTCTGGGTGGCTGCCACCCGCAGTGGGGTCCGAACCGCCGTCTACCACTGGGTGGGGGCCACGGGTCCCTGGGAAGGCATCACAGCCTGGCGCCAGCAGACCTTTCTGCCCGGCCGACCAGACGCCGAGGGCTTGGCCTTTGCGGACCGGGCTCTAGATGAAGGGGCGGGCCTGGTCATGGTCTACCTTTCTGGCACGGATGAGGAAGGGCACCTAAAGGGTCCCGTCAGTCCGGCCATCCAGTCGAAGCTGAAGCAGATGGACAACGAACTGGCACCCTGGCTCCAGCGGATTCAGTCGAAGCATCCTGGCCTGAAGGTGATCCTCGCCGCCGACCACGGCATGGCCACCATGCGCCGCCGCATTCACCTGCCCTCCCTCCTCGATGGCATCCCCTGCGACCTCGTCACCCACGGTGGCAGCGCTTACGTGTACCTCAAGGATCCCAACCAGGCGGCGCCGGCCCTGGTCCGGCTGCGGAAGGCGGGACTCACCGCTTGGCGCCGGGCCGAGGTGCCCCGGAGCTTTCATCTGGCGGCCAGCGCCCGGGTCGGAGACCTGGTGGTGCTCGCTTCCGAAGGCCAGTGGCTCTCCAAGGCCCGATCCAGCCGGGAGGAGGAGGACGAGCGGCGGGGCCGCGCCGGCGCCCATGCGTATAGCCCCGCGACGCCCTCCATGCGCACCTGGCTGGTGGTGCTGGGCGCCGGGAGGGGCCACCTAGGCCCCGTGGCCCTTTGGGACCTGGCCCCCACCGTGGCCTCCTGGCTGGACATTCGCTGGCGCCGACAACCCGATGGAAGCCCCGTTCCCGTTCTGGTGGGGAGCCGCTGAGGTTCCAACGGCAGGCAAATCCACTACCGGATCAGGGCCAAGAGCACCTGGGCCAGCACAATCTTGAGGATGGTGGCCAGGGGATAGACCGTGGCAAAGCCCACATTGGGCAGCTCATTGCCCGTGTGGTGGTTGGCATAGCCAAGCACCACGGGCTGGGTGTGGGTGCCGGCCAGGATGCCGAACATGATGTTGAGCGGGATGCCGAAGAGCTTGTGGCCTAGCACCATCGTCAGCGAATCCGCCATGAAGCAGACGAGAAACGCCGCGCCCAGGAAGAGCGGCAGCACCGAGATGTTCTGGGAGACGATGGCCCGGAACCCCTCGCCCGAAATCACACCGATGCCAGCCGCGAACAGTACCAGGCCGAACTGGCGGATAGTGTGGTTGGCGCTGTAGGGGAAGTTCCAGACCAGGGGCCCGATGCGGTGGAAACGGCCCAGGATCAGCGCCACGGCCAAGGGTCCCCCCGCGAAGCCGAGCTTGAAGATGATGCCGTGGCTCAGGGGGATGGGCAGTTGGCCCAGGGCCAGGCCCGCGGCGAGCCCCATGGCGAAGGTCAGGAAGCTCACTTCGCTGAGGTCGCGGTAGCTGTCACCGAAGAACTCCTCGATGGCCTCGATGTTGTCCCTCCGGGTGGTGACGCGCACGCGGTCGCCCAGCTCCAGCACCGTGTCGCCATCGGGAACGAACCAGAGGTCCCCCCGCCGCACGCGCGTGATGATGGCCGCGTGCTTGTTGATGAGGTCGAGCCTGCCCAGGGGTACTCCCACCACGTCCCGGCTGGACACGAAGACCCGCGTGGCATCGAGGGCGCTCTGGTCGCGATCGAGCTCCACATGGCTCCGCTGACCGACGAGCGCTTCGACCTTGGCCAAGTCCTCAGGAGAGCCCACCACAGTGACCAAGTCCTCCAGCTGGAGGCGGAAATCCGGCCCCGGGATCAGCAGTTCCGCCTTCCGCAGCACGCGGCCGAAGACCACGTGCAGCCCCTGGGGGGCGCGGATGTCCCGCTTGGTCATGGACACTGCTTCAGGCTGGGTCACCCGCAGGGTCCAGACCTCCAGCTTCTGGTGGCCGGTCTGGTAGTCCTTGAGCCCGTCGGCCTCCTCACGGAGGTTCACGCGGAAGACCTTTGCGCTGACCAGGATGATCAGCATGGGGACCAGCACGCCGATGGGATAGGCGATGGCGGAGGCGACCGTTGGCTGGGCCAGTTCCACCGGGCCCACGCCCGTCATGGTCTTCACCCGCTCGATGACGCCGGCCAGGGCCGGCATGTTGGTGAAGCTGCCCGTGAGCAGGCCGGCGGCGTACCGGGCGTTGAAGCCCATGACCTTGGCCAGCAGCACCACGAAGGCCGTGGAGGTCAGCATCACCAGCAGCACCACGGCGTTCTTCTTCATGCCTTCGCGGCTGAAGGCAGCCCAGAAGCTGTGGGAGATGGACAGGCCCATGGCGTAGACGAACACCGCCAGGCCCAGCTCATAGACCAGCTTCATCTCCTTGGAGATGTCCTTCTTGAGGCCCGGATCCAGGCCCGGCGCCATCACCAGGGCGCCCAACGCGATCCCCGCGAAGAGGATGCTGGCGATGCCGAAGGAGGCACCTGCGATGCGCAGCTTGCTGATGGGATAGCCCAGCGCCACCACCGCGAACAGCATCAGGAGGGGGTTGTGCGCAAAGAAGAAGAGAACCTGCTCGATCATGCCTGCTCCGCATCGGGGGCGGCGCCCCGGGGCTTCATGTCAACCGCTTGATGGCCGCCACCAGGGCCTCCACCTCGCTGGGCTGCGCGTCCGGAAGCATCGAGAAGCGAAGGACCGAGCGCGCGTCCTCCAAACTATACCCTAAGGTAGTGATTGCGCGACTGGGCTTCACCGACCCACTGTGGCAGGCGCTGCCTGTGCTGACGGCGAAGCCCGCCAGGTCCAGCGAGGCTTGCAGAGCCTCGCCGTTCCTGCCTCTGAACAGGAGGCAGCTGGTGTTAGGCAGGCGCGGCGATCCCAGGCCAATGACTGCGATGTCCCGACCCCAGGATGTGACTTCCGTCTCGAAAGCATCCCGAAGCGGAATCAGTGCCGCGTTCATCTGTTGACGCTCCGTCAAGTGTCGCGCTGCCGAACCCAGTCCCAGGATGGCCGGCAGATCCTCCGTGCCGCCACGGCGCCGGCGCTCCTGGGGGCCTTCCATCACCGCTTCCCAGGGGAGGCCCGGCCGCATCCAGAGCAGGGCGGAGCCCCGGGGGCCACCCATCTTGTGACCGCTGAACACGGCGGCATCGCAGTCCGACAGGTCAACCGGCAGCTTGCCCCAGGTCTGGGCGCAGTCCTTGATTCGCACGGCATCCAGCACCGCGGGCATGGTGTAGAGGATGCCGGTCTCGTTGTTGGCGGCCATCTGCACCACGGTTCCACACTCGGGCGGAACCTCGGGAAGCCAGCTGACCCGGGACCAGTCCCGGAGCGGGTTCAGGCAGGCGCTGTGCTCCCCGGGGAACACCGCGGCCGGCCGATCCCCCAGGGCGGGCTGGAGGCCCCGGAGGAGCAGGTGCAGGGCCTCCGTCGCGCTGGCACAAAAGACTAATTCGCCGGGGGCCACGCCCAGTGCTTCGGCAATCCCGCGCCGGGCCTCTTCGATGAGGAACCGTGCCCGCTGGCCCTCGCGGTGGGTGCTGGTGGGATTGGCCCAGTCCTCGGCCATGACCCGGCGCACCGCCTCCACCGCCTCCGGATGGGGCGGCACGCTTGCGTTGGCATCGAAATAGAGGCGCGGCATGGGACCAATGTACCCTGAGGCCATGGCCAACACCCTGGAAGGCAAGCTCGTCGTCGCGATCTCCTCCCGCGCCCTCTTCGATTTCGAGGAAGAGAACCGGGTCTTCGAAGAGAGCGACGACCGGGCCTACATGGACCTCCAGCTCTCGCGCCTCGACCTGCCCGCCAAGCCTGGGGTGGCCTACCCGCTGGTGAAGAAGCTGCTGGCCTTCAACACCGAGTCTGAGAACCGGGTGGCCGTGGTGATCCTCTCTCGCAACGACCCCGTGAGCGGCCTGCGGGTCTTCCGCAGTGCGCAGGAATCGAAGCTTCAGCTGGAGCGCGGCGTCTTCACCAGGGGGCGGAATCCCTATCCCTACCTCACCTCCCTGGGCGCGAACCTGTTCCTCTCGGCCAAAGAGGAGGACGTGCGGGCCGCACTCAACGCCGGCTTCGCCGCCGCCCGGGTCTATCCCGACAGCGCCGTGGCGGCGGACCGCCACCCGGACGAGATCCGCATCGCCTTCGATGGCGACGCCGTGCTGTTTAGCGACGAGGCCGAGCGCGTCTATGCCAAGGATGGCCTGGCGGCCTTCCAGGCCCACGAGATCGCACGCGCCGCCATCCCCCTGCCCCCGGGGCCCTTCAAGCCCCTGCTTGAGGCCCTGCGCCCGCTGCAGGACATGGCCGCAGGCGCGCCCATGCGCGTCCGCACCGCCCTGGTCACCGCCCGCAGCGCCCCGGCCCACGAACGGGCCATCCGCACCCTCATGGCCTGGAACATCCAGGTGGACGAGGCGATGTTCCTCGGCGGCCTGGAGAAAGCTGACTTCCTGCGGGAGTTCGAACCCGATTTCTTCTTCGACGACCAGACCGGCTACTGCGACACTGCCTCCCGCGTGGGGCCCACGGGCCACGTGGTGAGCGGCGTGAAAAATGAACCACGGGAGTCTTGACGGTTTGTCCGGCGTGAACTGGATCAAGTCACCGGACTGGTAGACTGCCCCGGTCTGGAGGAACCATGTCCCGCAAGCTGGTGGAGTGCGTGCCGAACATCTCAGAGGGCCGGGATGCCGCGAAGATCAAGCAGGTGACGGACGCCATCGCCGCGGTGGCCGGCGTCGAGCTGCTGGACGTGGATCCGGGGGCGGACACCAACCGCACGGTGATCACCTTCGTGGGCGAGCCCGAAGCCGTGCTTGAGGGCGCCTTCACCTGCATCCGGGAAGCCGCCAAGCTCATCGACATGCGCGAGCACCGCGGCGCCCATCCCCGTATGGGAGCCACGGACGTGGTGCCCTTCGTGCCCGTGGAAGGCGTGTCCATGGAGGACTGCGCCGACCTGGCCCGCCGCCTGGGCGCGCGCGCGGCCCGGGAACTCGCCATTCCGGTCTACCTCTACGAGGCTGCCGCCTCGCGACCGGAGCGCCGGAACCTGGCCGAGGTGCGGAGGGGCGAGTACGAGGGCCTGGAGAAGAAGTTGCTGGATCCCCAATGGCAGCCCGATTTCTCGGCCCCCTACAACGCCCAGGCCGGCGCCACGATCATGGGTGCCCGGGAGTTCCTGGTGGCCTACAACGTGACGCTGAACTCCGGCAGCAAGGACCACGCGACGGACATCGCCTTTGAACTGCGGGAGAAGGGCCGCGTGGCCCGCCGCGGTCGCGTGAGGCCCTACTACCAAGCGGGTGAGCTGATCTTCTACGCCGAGGGCGCCTTCCCCTGCGGCAACTGCGACTTCATCGGTACCACCTTCCAGGAGACCGTGGACCACTGCGCCAAGGCCCACAGCTACGACCTGCCGGCCCTCATGCGCCTGAATGACGTGGATCCTGCGAATCCCGTGGGCCAGAAGGTGCGCCGCCGGGGCATCTTCGACCACTGCAAAGCCATCGGCTGGTACGTGGACACCTACCACCGGGCCCAGATCAGCATCAACCTCACGGACTACAAGCAGACCGCGCCCCACACCGTGCTGGAGGAGGCCCGCAGCCTCGCCCGCGAGCGCGGCCTCGTGGTGACCGGCAGCGAGATCGTGGGCCTGGTGCCCTTCCAGTGCCTGCTGGCATCCGGCAAGCACTACCTGCAGGCCATGGGCAAGTCCACGGGCGTGCCGACCTCCGACATCCTCCAGGCCGCCGTGTTCTCCATGGGCCTCGGGGACGTCGCCCCCTTCGAGGTCGAGAAGAAGGTCCTGGGCCTGCCCACCTTCGACCCCAATGCTCTGGTCTCCATGCCGGTCCACGCCTTCACGGATGAGGTCAGCCGGGACACGCCGGCCCCCGGCGGTGGCTCCATCGCGGCCCTGGCGGGCAGCCTGGGTGCGGCGCTGGTCAGCATGGTGGCCAATCTAGCCCAGGGTGGTCCCGATACCGAGAAGGACGCCAAGCTCATCGCCCTGGCCGAGCAGGCCCAGGTGCTCAAGGACCGCCTGATGGTAGCCGTGGACGCCGACACCAATGCCTTCAACGCCTTCATGGATGCCCGGCGCCTGCCCGATGGCACGCCCGAGCAGAAGGCCACCCGCCATGCCGCCATGCAGGCTGGCCTCAAGGTGGCCATCGACGTGCCCCTCGAAACGGCCAAGGCCAGCTTCGCGGCCTTGGAACTGGCCGGGGAGGCCTCGCGCCTGGGCAAGGTGGCCTCCATCACCGATGCGGCCGTGGGCGCCCAGATGGCCCACGCGGGTGTGCGCGGCGGCATCTGGAATGTGGTCATAAACCTCAAGGACATCACAGATGAGGTCTATGTCGCGGAGATGCAGCGGGAGTGCGACCGCCTGCTGACCCAGGCTGGAGCTCGGTTGGATGAGATCACGGCCTACATCGACCAGAGGCTGCTGGATCGCCTGGCCAAGGCGAGGAAGGCCTGACGTTTTTTCCATAACCAAACACGGGGGCCACCAGGCCCCAGTGCTCCGCAACTGCCGGGAACCTATTCGTAGATGCCGGCCCCGACGACCATGCCGTTGAAGAGCTCCACGAAGGAGGCCTTCTTCATGACCTTGTTGTTCTGGGCGGGGTTCAGTTCCTTGTATTCGATCCAGCCACTGCCCTTTTCCTTCACAACCTTGGTCCAGTCCTGGATCCAGGACTTGCCGTCCGGATCCTTGGCCGTCCAGCGGTTCACCCCCACCAGCTCGCGCCGGACCCCGTGGGCCAGGACTTTGCCTTCCAGGTCGTAGACGAAGATGTAGAGGTCGTTGTTCTGGCCTTTGTTGAAGTGGAACTGGCCCTTCACGCCGGAGACCTCCTCCAGGAATTTCTCCTTGGGGTTCTTCTTCGCGAACTCCACGGCCTGTTTAACGAAGGCCTTGGCCTGGTCGCGGGTCTGGGCTGCCAGCGGCGCCACTGCCGCCAGGGCCAACGCCATGAGGGCCCCTATTTTGCGCATGCGCTTCTCCTTGCATGTAGACCCCACCCAGTGGGTTCGACCAACTCAACGGACTGGGTGCTCTCCTGCTTGAGAATCGCCGAGGCAAGCTTGCCCCCCATCGGAATTCAACCTGGATCGGATCGGGGCCGAAAGGGACCTGATTGAATTCGTTCTTTTTTGCCAGGGGTGTCCTTCCATGAATCGCAAAGGCTTGGCCCTGAAATTCTTCCTGCCGGTATCCATGGCCCTGGCGACACTGCTCGGTCTTGTCATCTGGGGAGTCAGCGCCTACCAGATCTCCCAGGCCGAAAAGGCCTTCACGGAACACCTGACATCCCTGGCGGTGGCCTCGGGCTCGATGTTCCATGCCGATGCCGAGGACTACTGCCGCACGCGCGCCATGACCTTCCATCGCGTGGCCACGGGACGGTATTCCAGTGACTCGACTGAGGAGGCCTTCGAGCGGGGCAGCATGACCCAGTTTGAGGCCAATCCTGGCATGGAGTACAAGGTAGGGCAGTTCCGGAACGCCGGCGGGGATCCCCGGATCTACGTGCTCAGCCAGGGCCGCCTGAAGGACTCCTGCATCACCTGCCACAACGCCTTCGGGATCGAGGCCTTCAAGTCCAAGAGGGCTGGAGATCTGGTAGCGTCCTTCGGCGTGTCCATGTCCACGGCCGAGCTCTACCGAACTCAGCGCAACATCCGGCTCCTGTCCATAGTGGCTGGTCTGGCCTTGCTGGGCCTCATCAGCGCGATCATGACCCGCCGGGTGAGAACCACCATCCTCACCCCCCTGGAACACCTGTCCAAGTCCATCAGCCGAGTGGCAACCGGGGACATGACGGTGAACGCCCGCGTGGAGAGCCAGGACGAAATCGGCCAGCTGGCCCAGACGTTCAACGGCATGGTCTCCGACCTCAATCGCGCCTTAGGTGCCATGGGGCAGGCTTCCGAACAGGTGGCTTCCGGCAGCACCGAGCTGGCAGCCAGCGCAGAACAGATGAGCCAGACCGTCCAGGAGACCGCCCGGGTGGGCGAGGATCTGCGGGAGTCTGGACGCGCGGTCCTCCTGGCCCTCCGTCAGCTGGACGCGAATGTCGAATCGATGGGTGACCACACCCGTCAGACCGGGACCAAGACCGACGAAGCCGTGAAGGATACGGACCGGGGCGCCGAAACAGGCCGGGGTACCGCCCAGGGCATGCAGGCCATCCAGCAGGCCACCTCGCGGATCGTACAGGCGGTTAAGGTCATCCAGGGCCTCGCCCGTCAGACCAACCTGCTCTCTCTGAACGCCGCCATCGAGGCGGCTAAGGCCGGGACCCAGGGCAAGGGCTTCGCCGTGGTGGCGGAGGAGGTGCGCATCCTGGCTGAACGTAGCGGCCATAGCGCCAAGGAGATCGAGGAGACCATCCACGCCATGCAGGACGCCGTTCGCGAAGGAGCTTCCAGCGTGGAGGTCACGCTCCACCACCTTGAGGCCATCCGCGACCGGATCTCCGCGGTGTCCGGAAGCATCCACGACATCGGCGACCTCAGCCAGGGTCAGGCCGAGACCAGCCAGGGCGTCGGACGCCTCATGAACCAGACCGCCTCCCAGTTGGATCAGAACGCCACGGCCACCCATCAGCTGGCAGCCACCGTCCATGAGGTGGCCCGCACCTCGGAGGAGTTGTCCCGCGTGGCCGAGACCCTCAAGGAAACCGTGCAACGGTTCAAGCTGCGATAATCCCAGCCTGCCCTGTTCCTACCTGGGCGGGTCAGGATCTCCCTTGCCCTCACCAAACAGCGGCTACGCCCACACGGACCAGATCGGCCTCGCCGCGGCAGGGCGATCGGTAGCCGCCCACCTGGTGGCCACCTACCCACTGGCCTCCGAGCTCGAGTGGCTGGCCCGCATCGAGGCAGGCCAGGTGATCCTCGATGGCCTGCCTGCCCGGCGGGATGACGTCTTACATCCGGGACAACGGCTCACCTGGAATCGCCCGCCCTGGCTCGAACCCGACGTTCCCATGGCCACGGCGATCCTCTACGAAGACGCGCACCTGCTGGCCGTGGCCAAGCCCAGCGGCCTGCCGACCCTCCCTGGAGGTGGCGAGTACCAGGACCACACGTTGCTGACACTGGTGCGCAGGCGCCATCTCGGGGCCAGCCCCATGCATCGCCTGGGCCGGGGCACGTCGGGCATCGTGCTATTCGCCCCCACCGTGGCCGCTCGCAAACCGCTCCAGGCCGCCTTCCAGCTGTCGGCCACGCGCAAGGTGTACCGCGCCTTGTGCAGCGGCAACCCCGATTCTGACGCCTTCGAGATCACCGCGCCCATCGGGGCAATCCCATACAGCCCCCTGGGCACACTGCACGCCGCCGATCCAAGCGGACGCGCCTCCATCAGCCGCGTGACCGTGGCGGAACGCCGTGACGGAGCGGCCCTCCTGGATGTGGAGATCCTTACGGGACGTCCCCACCAGATCCGCATCCACCTGGCCTGGGCCGGCCATCCCCTGGTGGGGGACCCCCTCTACGGCCCCGGCGGTATACCGCTGGAAGGAACGCGGGCCCTGCCCGGTGATCCCGGCTACCTGCTGCATGCCCACCGGCTGGAACTGGCCCATCCCAGCACCCGCGAATGGCTCACCCTCACCTGCCAGCCGCCGCCCGAGCTCAGAGTGATCCGCACCAAGGTGCCTTTCTGATCCGGATCCACTCTCGGCAGACCCAGGTGGTTTCTGTGCTCTCCCCCTATGGCTGCGGGAACTCTCTGGCCAGCTTCTCCTTCCAAAGGCTTGCCGACTCCTCGTGCGGGGCCCCGGCTCGGCCTTGGACCAGGCATTGAAGACCCGAGACAACAGGTCATTTGGGGAAGCTGCTTCGGGGATTCAGCGGGGGCGCCTTGGCGGTAATCATCCAGGGGCGGGCCGGATCAGTTGTGGACGCCCGGCGCTTCGCGGCCCATGCGCTCCACGTAATCGGGATACGAGCCCTGGAATACCACGGGGCCCTCGTGCTCCTCGCCCCCCAGCTCGAGTACCCGGTTCGCTAGGCCGCGCAGGAAGGTGCGGTCGTGGGACACGAAGAGCATGGTGCCTTCGAAGTCCCTGAGGGCCTCGATGAGCATCTCTTTGGTGGCCAGGTCCAGGTGGTTGGTGGGCTCGTCCAGCACCAGGAAGTTCGGGGGATTGAAGAGCATCCGCCCCATGACCAGGCGGGATTTCTCTCCACCCGACAACGCCCGGACCTTCTTGTCCACGTCGTCCCCGGAAAACTGGAAGGCGCCCAGCAGGTTGCGCAGCACGCCCAGGCCTTCCATGGGGAAGTCCTTCTGCATCTGCTCGAGCACGGTCAGCTCGGGATCCAGCAGGTCCAGGGCCTGCTGGGAGAAGTAGCCTAGGCTGAGGCTGGCACCCAGCTTCACGACGCCCGAGTCTGGCTGGATCGCACCCGCCACCATCTTCAGCAGCGTGGACTTGCCGGCGCCGTTCTTGCCCATGACGCACCAGCGCTCGCCTCGGCGGATGTGAAAGGCAAAGTTGTCGTAGATGCGGCGTTGGCCGTAGGCCTTGCAGACACCGTCCAGCATGACCACGTCATCGCCCGAACGGCCTGGACTGCGGAAGTCCCACTTGACCACTCGCCGCTGCTTCGGCGGTTCGATGCGCTCGATCTTGTCCAGGGCCTTCACGCGGCTCTGCACCTGGGCGGCCTTGGCGGCGTGGGCCGAGAACCGCTCGATGAAGCGCCGTTCCTTGGCCAGCTTGGCCTGCTGCCGGGCGTAGGCGGCCTCCTGGTTGGCGTCCCGTTGCTCGCGCTCCTTCACGTAGAAGTCATAGTTGCCGTTGTAGGTGACGATGTCGCCGCCTTCGATCTCCAGCACCTTTGTGACCACCCGGTTCATGAAGTCCTTGTCGTGGCTCGTCATTAGCAACGTGGCCGGAACGTTCTTGAGGTAGTTCTCGAGCCAGAGGATGGACTCGATGTCCAGGTGGTTGGTGGGCTCGTCCATGAGCAGCACGTCGAAGCTGCCGAGCAGCACTTTGGCCATAGAGACGCGCATTTTCCACCCGCCGGAGAGGGCGCCGACATCACCGTCGATCTGCGCATCCTCGAAGCCGAGCCCATGGAGGCAGGCCCGAGCCTTGGCTTCCAGCTCGTAGCCTCCCAGGTGCTGGTACTCCTCTTGGACGTGGCCGAAGCGGTCGAGGATGGCCTCCAGCTCATCGCCCCGCTCGGGATCGGACATGGCATGTTCCAGGTCCAGCAGTTCGTGGTGGAGGTCCCCAAGGCGGCCACTGCCGGCGATGGCCTCGTCGAGCACGGGCCGCCCGGTCATCTCATCCACTTCCTGGCGAAAATAGCCGAGGGTGAGCTTCTTGGGCAGCGTGACCGAGCCGTCGTCCGGTGACTCCTCGCCCATGATCATGCGGAACAGGGTGGATTTTCCGGCCCCGTTGGGACCCACCAACCCCACCTTCTCACCGGGGTTCAACTGGAAGTCCGCCTCGATGAACAGGATCTGCCGACCGTACTGCTTGCTGACATTGGAAAACGAGATCATGGGTCTCCGGTTCGGGAAAAGCAGTCCTGGGGGCCATGACCTGGCCCTCCAGGAATAGGAGGCCGACCACCCAGGCTCCTGGGCACTCACGCCGCTTGGATCAATGTACCACAGGGCCCGACCCGGTTCCCGTCTCGCTCAGTGCACCGGCGAGCGGAGGAACCGACCCAGCACGGCCATCACCTCCTGGCGGCGGAAGGGCTTGGCGAGGAAGGCGTCCATGCCGGCTTCCATGCATCGCATGCGGTCGCTCTCCATGGCATTGGCTGTCATGGCAATGATGGGAACCGGCATTCGCCCCGAGCTGCGTTCTGCTTCTCTGATCAGGCGAGTGGCCTCTAGACCGTCCATGTTCGGCATCTGCATGTCCATTAAGATGATGTCAAACGGCTTCCGCGCGACGGCCTCGACGGCCTGAAGGCCATCCTCCGCGACCTCGACCTGGAAGCCCTGCTTTGTCAGGAGGGTCCTGCCCAGGACCTGGTTCACGGGCGTGTCCTCCACCAGGAGGACCCAGGCTCCGAGCCCTGAGGTTTCCACCGGGGGAACCTCCCCTTCGGGTTTTGCCTCAGAGAATTCGACTTGCGTGAGGACCGCGCGAAAATGGAAAGTGCTCCCCTGCCCCAGGCGACTCTCCACCGCCAAGCCACCGCCCATCAACTCGGCGAGTTCGCTGGCGATGGTGAGACCCAGCCCCGTCCCGCCGAATTTTCGTGTGATGGACGCATCCGCCTGTGCGAAGGCCGAGAAAATATGATCGAGCTTTTCCGTCGGGATCCCAGAGCCCGTGTCCGATACGGAGAACCGGAGGCGAACGAGGTAGCTGGGATCCTCGGGGGTTGACTCATTGGCCACTTGGACGAGGATGCCCCCCTGGGTGGTGAACTTGATGGCATTTGAGACCAAGTTGTTGAGCACTTGGCCCATGCGCACGGAATCGCCTACCACGCGCAGGGGAAGGGTGCCCTCGGATTCCCAGGCGATCCTAATGCCCTTGGCATCCGCAGCCTGGGCGTGCAACCCGATCACGCCATTCATCAAGTGGGCCAGATAGAAGGACCTGTTCTCCAGTTCCAGGCGCCCCGCGTCGATCTTGGAAAAGTCCAGAATGTCGTTGAGGATCGTAAGCAGGCTTTCCGCCGAGGACTTCACCCAGCCCAACTGTTCCCGCTGCTCAGGGGGCAGGTCTCCGGCTAGGGCCAGATCCGTCATGCCGAGAATGCCGTTCATGGGCGTGCGGATCTCATGGCTCATGGTGGCCAAGAAGGCGGCCTTGGCCCGGCTGCCCTGTTCTGCGGCATCTCGCGCTTCCACGAGCGTCTGGGCCACCCGGCGGGCCTCGGTGACATCCTCGTAGAGCCACAGACGCCCAATGGGCCGCCCTTGCTGGTCCATGGCCAGATGGCACCGCTGGTTCAGGATCCGGCCATCCTCCATTTTGAATTCTGTGACCCCTTCCATAACGGAGCGGATCCGGGTCCAGGCCCCATGCCAGATGCAAGTCGTCGGTACGGCCTCGCCAAAAGGGCGTCCAGGCGGCACAGCAATGCCTTCCATCCGCCACATGGATCTGAAGCTCGGATTCTCGTACAGGATCCGGTCCAACGGATCGACAAAAACCACGCCAAGGTCCATCACCGAGAGCAGAGCAAGCACTCTGGCTTGTTCCCGCTCCGCTTCCTGGGACAGAGCCGCCTGCAGGTCTCCGGCCTCGGTGAGTTCCCGGATCCGCTCGGCCACGGCCCGAGACATAGCATTGAAGGCGGCGCCGAGACGGCCCACATCATCGGGCCCTTCCGCCACCGGCGGCGGAGTCAGGTTGCCCTCCGCCACGGCCTCACTGGCCCGAGTCAGGGCCGCAAGGTGCCGGGTCATCCAGAACCCTAGCAACGTCAGCAGCCCCGCGGAGAGGAGCACTTCCATTGTCGCAATGAAGACGCCTTGCGAGAGCATTTGCCGATGGGCCGACACGATCTTCGATAGGTTCAGTCCGACGTGAAGGGTACCCAGGGGCTGACCGGCCAGAGCGACGGGAGTCGTCGCGTTGAATCGCGGGGTATCGCCACTGCGGAAGAGCCTCACAACCTGGTCCGGAGGAGGCAACGGCCGATCCCCCGGCCAGCCGCTCTGGGCGACCACCCGGCCACCGGTATCCACCAAGGCCAGATAGTCGATCCCTTGCACGGCCCGGCTCTCGGACAGGATGGCCTGTACCGTGGCGAAATCCCGCTGCGCCACCGGTGCCACCAGGGCTGCATTGAGAACAGGGGTCAGCTGTGCCACATGATCCGAAGCCTGCTCGGTCATGTGGCCCGAAAGTAGCCGGAGGCTGTTGGCCACCAGCAAAGTCAGCATGGTGGCTTCCACCAGAATGGCAGCCAGGAGCATGCGCCCACGGATGGAGCGCCAGGGTGGGTGCAACCTCATTTCGGCCGGAGGGTTTGGCGCACTTCGGCCGCAAAGGGATCCATGGATTCAAGCTCCCGCTTACGGAGTAGGCGATAGCCATCGAGCTTGTTCACCTCGAAGTAGTGGCGCCCTGCCTCGCTGTCAGCAAAGCCCCAGAGGGCCTTGAGGATGGGCTCCTTGCGGGCCGCATGGGATCTATCCAGCACGTAGACTCGGCCCGCCATGGTGGGGCTTTCGGCGAGCAGACGCAGGGCTCCCCGGACGTCTGCGGGTAGTTTCTGGTAGTTGGCTAGGGAGACGAAGCCGACACTGCCCTCGCCTGCCAGGAGCAGCTGGGCCACGCTATCCGCAGCACTCACGTAGCGAACGGGAACCTCTGCCACCCCTTGGACCTTGAGCCAATGCTGCCCCCAGAGCGTGACCAGTGAGGTGACACTGAGTCCGATGGCAGTGGTTCCCCGCAGGTCACGAGCAGATTTGACGCTGGACTTGTCGAACACGATGGCCACAGCCTTGAAGTCGGCCTTGTAGGTGAGCAGGGGCAGAAATTGGGCATCGGTCTGCAGCAGCCGAGCCTGATGCCCTGTCGTAACCACCAGGTCGTACTCATGGTTGAGGGCCCTGCGAGCGAATTCCGTGAAATCCGGGGCAGTCTGGACCTCTACAGCCGAGCCCAGAGCCCTCTCCAGATGAGCCCTGAGGGGCTGGTACATCTCCAGGATGACCCGTGTGCTCGTGTGTGGGGCGATCCCGAGCCTGAAGGGCTTCGGCAAGCCCTGGGCGTAGGCGGCGAGGCTGGCTAGGAGCCATAAGCCGAGCCCAAGGGTTTGAGCAGACCAAGTACGATTCATGGATTCTCCCGCCCACGGACGGCTACGGGGCGCCGCCGTTCTTAGGCGTATCGGTGCTCGTGGCGGGGAATTGAGTCTGATCAGGCCGGGGAAACCATCCGCGGGCCATGCATCAGTTCCACCACCGCCTGGTTCAACCGGAGCCGTGTTTCATGGCGCTCGAAGGCTCGCGTGATGTAGCGGGCCCGGACTTCCATGCCGCTGGTGCCCGGCACCACCTGGACGCCCGGGACGGCCGTGAAGGCCTTGACGCGGTATCGCGCCGCCGTCTGCTGCCACTCCGCCTCGGCGAGCTTCGCGTTGGCCTCGGTCTGCTGTTCCACCAGGCGCTGCACCCCGTCGATCACCGGGTAGGGATCCTGCCCTGGCTGGATCAAGACGCGGAGCTCGTCCCACATCCACTTTCCCGAGGTCGAGAAGTTGAAGAAGTGCCCCTCGATGGCGAAGTTGTTCACGAAGGCGACCCTGCGGCCCGTGGGGTGGCCGGCATCGCTCCAGCTGCCGGTCTCGAGGATCACGGTGCGGAGCAGTCCGATCTCGACCACCTCGCCGCCCACACCGCGGATCTCCACCCAGTCCCCCACCCGGATGCCGTTCTTCCCCATGAGGATGAACCAGCCGAAGAAGGCGACGATGAAATCCTTGAGCGCCACGGTCAGGCCGGCGCCGGCTAGGCCGAAGACGGTCGTGGCCTGGGGCGGAACGCCCAGGATGAGCAGGAGGATGGCGAGCCCCACGACCACCCGCAGGATCACCTTCAGCACCGACTTGTGGGCCGCCACCGAGGCGCGTTCCGCCGCGTCCATCCGGTGGAAGCTCCGGCCGATGAGCAGGCCCAGGAGGTAGGCCAGGAGGGCCAGTCCCACGATCAGCAGCACCTGGGTGAGCACCCGGTGCAGGGCTGCGTTCCGGTAGCCATCCACGAGGCCCATCCAGGTTCCGTAGGTATCCGCAAGGGCCTGCTGATCCTGGATCCGGCGGGCCATGGTTGCCAGCCTGCGCTGGACATCGCCGTACTGCTGCAGATACGACACGGCGGAACGGGCCTGATCCCGGCCAGGCCCTCCGCCGGCCGCTGCGGATTCCTTGACCAGATTGGAAGCCCAGTACCTGGCGGCGTCCCGGTCCTCCTTCTCGCTGTGGGACTGGGCCTCGACCTCTGCGCGGCGCTTGGCGAGAGACTGGCCCTTGGTCAGGGCCTCCTGCCGGGCCCGCTCCAGCTGGGCCAGCTTGGTCCGCTGGGCCTGCAAGGCGAGGATACGGCCCACCAGACTCCCCGCCTGGAAGACCGGCGCGGGCTTGGCCGCCACCATGGCCTGGGAGGACTCCCGGTCGGCGGCCTCGTGGGCCTCCTTCAGGCGCTTGATCTTGGCCTGGGGATCGCCCCCGGCCTTGGCCAGGTCGTTCGAGGCGGTCTCCAGCTCATCCTTGTCGAGCTCCAGCTGGGCCTTGGCGACCTCGATCTGGTCCTCCAGGGTGTCCTTGCGCGATTCCGGAGCCCCGGGGAGCTGCCGGGTGAGCCGCTGCACGAGCTGCTGGCCGGCCTCCACGGCCGCCTGGGCCTTCTCCTTGGCCTGGAACAGCTCCTTGATCTCCGAAGTTTGCGGCGGCTGGGTGGCGGCGGCCCGACGCAGCGCGTCCGAGAAGGCCAGATCCACCGAGTGGTTGCCGAGGCGCTCGGCCTGCAAGGCCAGCTGCTTCTCCTCCAGCGTGGCGGCGAGCGGCACCAGGCGCCGGGCGGTCAACAGGGGGGACTGGTCCACCAGACGCTCCTGGACCGGCGCCAGGCGGCGGAGTCCACGGCGAGTCGATCCAGGCTTCTCCGGCCCGGTGGTCTCCTGCGGCGCCGGAGGCAGGGCCTCGCGCGTCCACATCCAGCCCGCCGTTGCCGTGGCGGCCAGGAGAAGCAGGACCAGGGCGGGAATCCAGGGACGAATCTTCATGATTCCAGACAATCACGAATGGGCCCGGAACGCAAAAGACCCCGGGGCCATGCCCCGGGGTCTTTGGACAGCTGCCGTGGCTGGATTCAGCCCTTCTTGGGGGCTTCCTTCTTCTTGCCGCAGTCAGGGCAGTCCTTGCAAGAGGCGGCCTTGTTCTTCTCGCAGCACGCCATGCCGCAGGCGGGCTTCTTCTTGGCCTCGGGCTTCTTCTCCTCGGACGCGAAGGCGACGAGGGCGAACGAGCTGACCAGGGCAAGCGCCAGGAACTTCTTCATGGAATCCTCCGGATGGGTGGGACACGATCCCACGGGAGCAACATACTCCTGAAAACAGCCTTTCCAAACACCCAAAATTCGGACTAGATGGATCGGACTAGCTGCCGAACATGTTCTTCATGACCATGAGCGCCATGGCGGGGTTGGCGGCGAGACGGCGCTTGAGGTAGTGGACCGCGTACTTCCAGTCCTCCGCAAAGGGCACATAGAGGCGCATGATCTGCCCCCGCTTTACGATCTCCTGCTGCAGCTCCGTGCGTGGAACGCCCAGCAGCATCTGGAACTCATAGGCAGCCTTGGGGATGCCCTGCTGGTCCAGATAGTCCATGCAGCGCCGGATCAGGGGCTCGTCGTGGGTGGCGATCTCGGGATAGTGGCCGTGCGCCAGCAGGAGCTTCACGTGCTCGAAGAGCTTATCCTTCATGTCTGGCTTCTCCTGGAGGGCCACGTCGGCAGGCTCCTTGTAGATGCCGATGCAGATGCGCACCTTGCATGACTTCGCATGGAGGGCTTTGATGTCCTCGGAGGTGCGGAACAGGCGGCTCTGAAGGACGATCCCGAAGTTGTCGAATTCGTCGCGAAGACTCTTGAAGATACGCAGCGTCACGTCCGTGAAATGCCGGTCCTCCATGTCCAGGGTGATGTGCATGCCGTGAGCCGCGGCGGCGGAGACGATGCGCCGCAGGTTGGCCTGGCAGTAGTCCTCGCTCTCGTTGATGCCCAGGGAGGTTGGCTTCAGGCTGATGCTGGCGTAGGGGCGGTCTTTCAGGGCCTCGACCATGCGGAGGTAGACCTGCACGGTCGCTTCCACGTCCTCGCGGCTGAAGACTTCCTCGGCCAGCAGGTCCACCGTGGACGAGATGCCCAGCTTTGCGTGAAGCTCGTCGGCCTTGGCAACCCCGCTGGGGATGCCCTTCCCCGAGATGTAGGGGGCGGCGAAGGTCCGGACCAGGGGACCGGGCATGAGGTCGATGATGGCGCGTTTCAGATCCACGGTGTTCCTCCCGGCAACCCTGCTTTTCAAGTCCGTGTCCCCATCGGGAGCGGCTTCCTCAATCAGGAATTATAGCGGCCGTCCTCATCCACAACGCGCCCGCCAGAACGAGATGTGACAGGGTAGACAGCACGAAAAAGCCCGCAGAGGTTGGTCTGCGGGCTCCTGGTCTGGTGGTCCCTCCCGGACTCGAACCGGGGACCCTCTGATTAAGAGTCATTTGACTATCATTTTCAGTATTTTTTAACTTAATATTATCAATAATTACATAAACGATATGAAATTATTCTATCCAATTGTGTGACAATCGGCGTGACAATGGCCTATCCTTGGGATCATCCGGGGAGTCCCAGATGCAACCGACCGTCTCAGATCTCAAAGCACTCGACGCTCTCACCGGAGTCGTCCAGAGGATCCCCATCGATGGTCAGCCCTCACTCTATATCCAGATCACAGGCAAGCCCGGGTCTCCCGTTCTGAGTTGGGTGTTCCGCTACCGCGTCAAGAACAAGCAGATCAACACCACGCTCGGACGCTGGCCGGAAGTGAGTTGGCCGGAGGTCAAGCGAATGATGCCGACGCTCCGAGGAAAGGTCCAGGCCGGTGTCCGTCTGTCGCCCCCGAGGGAGACGGTGAGGAGCAAGGTCGAGGCTGTGGCCACCGCACTCAGCGAGGTCGAGACCCTGGTCACCGCCAAGGAGAAGGTCGAGGCCCTGCTGGAGATCATGGGCCGCCGCCAGGCGCTGGCCGTCGCCTTGGGCGAGGCCCCTGCCCCGCCCCCACTACCTGAGGACCCAACGCCGACGGTGAAGGTCATAGCCGAGAAGTGGTATACCGGCCACGTCCTGGTCAAAAACAAGCCGATGACCCAGGCATGGCAGAGATGGGCCCTCGATAAATACGTCCTCCCCCAGCTCGGTGACCTGAAGATCACTGAGATGACGCGGCCGAAGGTCTTCGCGTTCCTCGACGGCTTGGGGCAGACACCCGTCACCGCCAACCGGGTCAAGGCCCTGATCTCGAAGATGTGGAGCTGGTCAGAGGCAAGGGATGAGACCGAGGGTCACCCCATGGCCGCGATGCCTAACCCGACCAGGGGTTGGGAACGCCACGCCGAGACCCCGAGGGAGCGGCGGCTCTCCGTCGAGGAGATCGTTGCCCTCGGCAAGGCCTACCAGAAGGCGCCGTCGTCGTTGAACTCGGCGGCGATCTTCGTCTTGCTCACAGGGTGCCGTGAGGGCGCGGTCGTCGCCCTGGAGCCTGGGACCAAGCTCGACGACGGCCTCCTCCGGTTCTCCCCTGGCCTACCAGGTCTCAAGGGGTGCCGACGTGTATACGTCCCGCCCGTGGCCGCCGCCCTCCTTAACAAGATCGAGGCCCCCGTCCTTAAGCGGAGCCTCTGGCGGTCCTGGTCCATCCTCCGCAAGGCGGCGGGGCTCGGCGACGTGTCCATCCACGACCTTCGCCGGACCTTTGCCTCCGTCGCGGTGGACCAGGGGCACGATGGGGAGGTCATCGACGTTCTCCAGAGCCACAGCGTTGGGAGGATCCGAGACACGTATCAGGTCAGGTCAGATCCGGCACTGGCCAAGGTCGCCGCCGAGGTCTCGGCCTACATCGCCGTGCTCCTTGGGATTTCTGTCCCGAAGCGCAAACCAATCCCTACCAGATCCACAAAGCGGGTCGCGGATACGAAACCATCTACCCGATCTAAGGCTGCTCGGCTGGTCAAGGATGTTGGTTCGTCGAAGGCTAAGGGCACGGTGGCTTTGTCAGCGGCCCCACGAACCAAGGCTCAACGAGGAGTCAAGGCCCGTAGGCCTGAGTAGGTCATATGCCCCTCCTCGCCCACCCCGACTACTGCGTGTTTCCACGAACCGGTTGTTGGACCTGAACTGGGATTGCAACTCGGGCCTTAATCTCCTCGTAGATGGGGATATTTATCTCGGCCCCGACCTCCAATGTAACGGCCAGCCCGTATGGAATTGGGGCCGCGAAGTCTCCAGCATCCTTGGCGCAATTCACCTGAATTTTTATCTCCTCGCCATCGGTGAACGGGATGGCCCTTGCCCCTTCAAAGACCTCGTGTTGGGTTGTCCCTCTCCGAACGGCCTGCCAGTCAGCGTCCTGACGCCCTTCAGTAAGATCGTGACGCGATTCGAACCAGAGCTTCGCGGCCCGATACTTCTGCGTCGTGGATAGGACTGGGGTAAACCAAGCCAGGGAAACCGTTAGCCTTCGAAGGTGCGTAACGGAACTGAGAGATGGTGGTAACGGCAATCTGAATGCATGTGCTTGGTCGTGTGCCAGGGTCCCGAACCCAAGCAGAGTAGCTCGTTGAGCTGTGCACTCCCGGACCCGATTTATATCCGGGACGCCGTAACCTAGCCACCGGCTGATGAAGGACTTGACGGCCTTGGCATCGTGGTCCGGCTGAAGGATGTTCGATAGATGGTCCCCGATCTCACCCCAGGAGCACCCATGGATGAGCATCGCTTTGATCATCGGGCCAATCGCAGGCTGAGTGAGAGGACCAGTAGGTAGGCCCGCAACGAGGTCCATGAGTGTGTCATAGCACATGGAACCTGCCCGGCTAACCAAGGCGGTCGCATGGCTTGTCCCACACCCGTGAGTGGTCATCGCCAGGTCTGCAGGTGCCGAGCCTGGGGCCGCCACTAATAGGCCGGGTGCTTGGCGGGAGTTTGCAGGCTGGATTGGAAGGGGATTCGTTGAGATAAGTGGCTCCCGATACCACTGCCTCCCACCTGTATAGACAACATCGGGCTTAATTCCTCTGCGGTAACCACTACCAAAAGCTGAAAAGGGACTTGGCAGGGACGTGGTGAAAGGGTCAAAGCGGGGCCCAACATGTGCCACAGACGAGCCATCCATGTGTGTCGAACCGACCGTCAGACCATTGATGCTCTCGGCCGGTGGCCGTAGGCGTCGATTTCGAGCTTCGGAGACTAAGCTCTTCACAACAAGCTTCTCGCGTTCCTCTGCTGTCAATGCCTCGAAGGTCGGGCGATCAACAGGCACCTCCACCGTCGAAGAGTGGTTCCCGGCACTGATTACGAACAGTATCCCGTAGTGGTGAGACAACCAGTCGATGAGCCTCCCGAGGGGGCTCATTACTCTGTCGAACTGCCTCGCAAGGTCTCCGATTGAAAGGCTAATAATTCTGACGGAAGGAGCAACTGGAGGCGTTGTCCCGCCGTCCCCCGACATGAGGCGTTTGACGGCTCGATGCAGGAGATCTGTGGCGAGCACGTCCTCCGGGACCACCTCAGTCTGGAACCCGAATGGTCTGCCTTTGGGGTCCGGTTTCAGGATTGGACGAACGTAAAGCGGCCTTGGAAGTGGTTCTTCGTTCCTCGAAAGGTCCCCGTGAAGGATGAGTGAAGCCATAGCAGTGCCGTGGCACCTCTCCCCTGCAAGGTAATCAGCTTCGTAGCTATCGGGGTCGTCGTAGATGAGACGGTCCGCGAGTAGCTCATGGTTCTGCATGGGGACCCCGTCGAAGAGAGCAATGACGGGTTGGCCCGATGGCATGGGGCGAACTGCTGTGGTGGCAGGAGAGACATCCCCTTCGAGATGCTCCTTTCCAACTGCCATCTGCCCCACAGGCCGCAAGAACATGATGTTTTCGCTTGCTGCCAATCCTGCGGCAGAACTCATCTGGATGGATTGGATGGTTGGATGCTCCGTGATCGCCCGGATCGCCTCAGCGGGAAGCTCCCCTAACACAGCCTGGTAAGCGATCTCCGGGATTGTGCACTGGCTGACCACTCGCCCACCCAAGGCGGCTATCTGGCTTGCCACCAATTCGAACCCCTGAGCCCGCTTAGCAACATCGTTCCTAAACCACAGTTCCGCTTCGAAACGAACTGTGGAGGTCTGCTCAAGTGCTAAGTCCGATTTCCAGTATTCGAGGAGGTTGGTATCCAATATTCGATCCTGGATCCCCCACCTTCGGATGTCTTTTAAGCACTTAAACATCTCTTTAAAGCGACCAAGCCCTCGTGCAAAAGCCACTTCTTCATTTTGTTTATAAGTATTCCAAAGTGATAATAAATCACCTAGTGCTCGTTGATTTGTGAGGAGTAAATATAATCTACCAGACAATGGTTTCGTGGGGGAATTGACGATGAAAAAGTCCTCATCTGGTTCGATCTCATCAATATCGATCTCGCCCATCCATTCCAAACCATCAACCCGCTTCACCGCACGAATAAAATCGTCAATACTCCCAACTGTTTCGAAGATAAGCACCTGTTCGGGGTCAACCCCAGAGGAGGACTGTTGGACCTCCACTCGACGAGCTTCGAACGCAGCCTGTAGTTCAGCGAATACAGGAGTAAGACGCTCTCCTTGTCGTTGACCACCTGGACGATGGATCCCGGAAGGCCCCCCATGCCTTGGGGTAGCTTGAACCTGTTCGAACCTGGGGAAGAGGAGTATGGGCCGATCAGGCATGATCGGTTCCCTCCCCTTCAGGTGTCATGTTGATGGACCTTTTCGCCCACTGCTTCAGTGTTCTGTCGACAATGTCGGACATTTGGGCTTCAGGCTGTTCAAGGATGAACTGGCGGAAGAGAGCCATCCCAAATTCCTCGACCTCTGCGTAGTTATGACCCAATAACTTCTTGGCCAGAGTCAAAGGAGCCATGCCAAGGGGTGTATCTAACCTGCGCTGGAAGCGCTCGAACCATTCCGTGAGCCCCGCCCGGGTAGGTTGGGGGAGGTTGATTCGAACCTGAAATCTCCTCCAGACAGCTCGATCTAATAGCTCGGGGTGGTTGGTTGCACCAATCACCACTACATGGCTTGGCAAGGAGTCGATTTGAAGCAAAAGTGAGCTAACTACTCTTTTGATCTCCCCGGTCTCGTGAGTATCGCCTCGCTCCTTACCCAGGGTTTCAAATTCGTCGAAGAACAATACACACTTTCGGGTCGCAGCATACTCGAAAAGTTGACGGATTCGAATCGCTGTCTCGCCAAGATAAGCTCCAACAACGCCTTCGTATCGGATCACAATCATTGGAACCATTAGAGCTTCAGCGACGGCCTCGGCCAAAGATGTTTTTCCATTACCTGGAGGCCCAACGACTAATATTCGATTTCTAGGCTCCATGCCATAAGATCTCAGGAGGTCTGAGCGATGCTGTTCTTGGATTAAATCCCGGCAGATACTTATTACTTCCTTTGGAAGTATGAGTTCTGAGAGTTGCCGTTTCGGGACTATCTCTTGAAACAACTGACCTAGCTTTGGGCCAGGAGCAGGAGTTCCATTTAACACTCCACGTTCAGCGGGCATGCTCTGTAGAAGCCCCTCAAGCTGCTCGGCAAGCACTCGGTGCTGCTTGTTACGCTCTTCGGCGATGACCGCTTCAACAACCTTCCTGAAGGCTTGTCGATCACCCTGCATCCCGAACTGGACGAGGCGAACCAACAGGTCAGATCTGGCCATTGAACTTCTCCGGCAGGAGCCACCAAGCTATCGTCTTCATGATTGGAAAGACCCAGCCTCGACCTAAGTGCAAACAAGCCAGGGATAGGTGATGTGCAATGCAAAATGTGAACCGTGTCATCGTAGCAGCCATTCCGATTTTTATCCCCCACCCCACTGAGTGTGCCTCTTCAAACCACTCTAAATACGCAAGATGCCAGTAGTCCCCAAAGCTTTGGGACCCCAGGAACTGGCCCGGCAATGAGCCTTGGCTTCAACCTGCTTGCCACCGAAGAATGACGACACTGTCCTGAAGATCTGCCACGCCCCGGACCGGAACCACCTCCCCGACGGTGAACCCCTGCCCCCGGCGGCGGAAGGCGTCGGGGAAGACCACGGCCTCGACGAGGCCGGTCTCGTCCTCCAAGGTCACGAACTGCATGGGCTGGTCGTCCTTGGTGAGGACGAGCTTCTCCGCCACCACGAGCGCCCAGAACCGGCTCTCATGGCCGATTCGGTGGGCCACCTGCCCGGCGCGATGGGGGTAGTCCTCTCCGGGGCGCTGTCCACGGGTAAGCGCCGCCGGGTGTAGCTCAAGGGTGATGCCCAGCAGCTCCATCTCTTGGTTGGCTCTCTGGACGAGGCCGGTGGGCCGGGGTGCCACACCCTTGGGAAGGCCGCCCACGCTGTCCCAGAGCAGCCGAGTCCGATCTCCATCAGGTGCCCACCGGTCGAAGGCCCCGGCCCTAGCCAACAGCTCCATGGCCTTCGCGGAGGTTTTCGCCCGGGCCTGGAGGTCCTGGGGGTCCTGGTAGGCGCCGCCCTCCTCCCGGGTGGCCAGCAGCTTCTCCAGGTCGGCCTTGGCCAAGCCCTTGATGAAGCTGAGCCCGACGCGGAGGAAATGGTCGCCATCTGGGGCATACCCAGCGTCGCTCTCGTTCACGTCCGGGCCCAGGACCTTCACGCCGTGGCGCCGGGCGTCGCCCAGGTAGGCGATGGCGGGGTAGAACCCGCCCTGGTTGTTGATCACGGCGGCGTAGAACGGAGCTGGGTGATGAGCCTTGATCCAGCCGCTCTCGTAGCTCACCCGGGCGTAGCTGGCGGAGTGCGGCTTGCAGAACGAGTAGCCCGTGAAGGTCTCGATCATGGACCAGACTTCTTCGGCGCCCTTGTCGGGGATCCCGTTGGTCCGGCACCCATCCATGAACGCGGCCTTGTAGTCGGGCACGCGGGCGGCGTGGTCCTTCTTCCCCAGTGCCTTCCGCAGCTTGTCGGCCTGCTTGTAGCTGAACCCGGCCATGCCCTGGGCCACCCGCATCACGTCCTCCTGGTAGACGAGGACGCCGTAGCTCTCGCTCAGAAGGTCGTCGAGGGAGGCGTGGATCGGCTCGTAGGGCTCGCCCTTGGTCCGGGACACGTAGGCATCCACCCAGCGGTTCGCGGCGGGCCGGATGAGGGAGCTGTGGATGGTCAGGTGCTCGTAATCGCCTCTACCTACACGCTGCTGGAGGATCCGGCTCGCCGGGCTCTCGACGTAGAAGACGCCGATGGTGTCGCCCCGGGCCATGAGGTCCTGGGTGACCTCGTCCTGCTCAGGGAACCACGTGCGGCGTTCCGGGGCCTCTCCCCGTGTCTCCAGGACGGCAAGGCCGTCACGGACGACGGCGAGGGATCGGTTGCCCAGCAGGTCAAGCTTCACCAAACCGTAGGACTCCACGCCGTCCTTCTCCCACTGAAGGATCGAGACGCCATCTTTCGCGGGCGCGGGTTGGCTGGGCGCGTGCTCCCACAGGGGCCCGGGGGTGATGACCGTGCCGCCCGGGTGCACCGAGAGCAGGTGAGGCTGGCCGACGAGCCGGGTGGCCATCTGTATGATGTCTGGCCAGGGCTCGGGCATGGGCGCGTCGGCCCGGGTCGTCCGCCCGAGCTTCACGGACAGCCCGGCCTCGCCCTCCCAGCCCCACGTCCGGAGCCGCTTCGACATCCTGGAGATTTCACTCTCCGGTCGGCAGTGCAACTTGGCCACGTCCCGGATAGCGGCACGGGGTTGGAACATGTTGTGGTTCGCGACCATGGCGACGTGGTCACGCCCGAAGGTGTTGAACACCCACTGGAGCACGTCGTCGCGTTCGTCCCAGGCGAAGTCCACGTCGAGATCCGGGGGATCCTCGCGGTCCTCGTTCAGGAACCGCTCGAACATCAAGTTCGCGCCGACGGGGTCCACGTTCGTGATCCCCAGTAGGTAACTGAGGAGGGACGCCGCGCCGCTCCCCCGCCCGCACGTCCGGGAGGCGTTCTGTGTGATGGCCTGCATGACCAGGAAGTAGCCGCCGTAGCCCTTCCGCAGGATGAGGTCCATCTCCCTCTCCAGGCGGCGGTGCACCTTCTGGTCGGAGACGGCGCCGTAACGGCGACGGATACCCTCACGGGCCTCGGCCCACAATCTCTCGGCCACGTCCTCGCCGGGGCTGAGGTGCGGCGGGTTCGGCAGCACCCACTTCCCCCACGGCAACGTCCAGGAGCCGAGCTGGGCTTCGAGGCGCCGGGTGCCCTCGTTCACCTCCTCGGAGAGCCCCTGCTCCCACGCCGTGCAAGTCTTGGCGCCCAGGCGCGGTTCCCAATACTGGGCAGGCTTTAAGTCCTGGAGCATGGAGTTCAATGCGATAGCCCGCTTGACCTTGTGGATCGCCAGCCCCTCCGACTTCAGGAACCGCAGCACCTGCGGGCCCGCCACGGCGATGCCCTCGGCGCGGGCCCGCTGGGCGACCTGCCATCCGCCGCCGCCGATGAGGATGGCCACCAGCTCGGCCTCCGGCGCCTCGTCCCGCAACTGCAAGGCCACGCCCCACCTGTCCGCCAGGAGCACGCAGCACCCCGGCCACGCCCACGAGCGACCGTGCGCCATGTCGGTCAGGGCCTTGTTCATCGCGGTGTAGCCTTCGGCGTCCAGGGGGAGAACGTAGACTTCGCCGTCGGCCAGCGGCAGGCGGCAGCCGACGTGGAGCCGGAGACCTAGCTTGTCGGCGGCCTCACGCATACGGGGGAGGCCGTGAACTCCACGGTCAACGAGTGCAAGATCCGTATAGCCGAGGTGGAGCGCCAGCTTCCCCAAGTCCTCGGGGAGATAGACGCCCTCCATGAGGGAGTAGGCGGAGATGCCGAGCGCCAAGGTCATGGCCTACGCCCCCTGGCGGAGGGCCTGGTGGCCGAAGCGGCGATGGAGCCGAAGGGCAGTAGCTTCTAGCGCCAGCCTCTTCTGGACATGGTCCTCAGCGAGCAGGAGCGGGGAGCCGGGCGTCTGCCCTAGCCACGCCTCCAGCTCCAGACGCTGGATGAGCACGCGCCGGTTGGCCTCGGACATGAACCTGAGTTCGAGGTCGCGGCAGCACGCCCAGAGGTCCTCGCCGTTGAGGCCGAAGGGCAGCACATGGGGGAGGTCATCGACATCCCACCAAGACAGGCGGAGGCGATGAACGAAGCGTCCGTCTAGCCGCCACGCCCACGCCGCCTCCCACACCCACGAGGCCAGCCCCAGGTCATGCTTGTGCGCCGGGGGCATGACGATCTTCCGCAGGGTCTCCGAAGCCTGGACGGTCTCCAGCGGCGGGAGGCGGTCTTGGTCTTCACCACGTGCCTGACGGAGCACCTGAAACGCTTCGGGCGCCGGGATGATCCGCCCGAGGGCGGAGACCTCCATAGGTTGGACCTGGGCGACGCGGTGGAGGCCGAAGTGTTGGAGCCGGTCCCGAGACCGTGCCTCCAGGGCCGACAGAGCACCGAGTGCATACGGGGCCAAGAAGTGTGCCTCCTGGCCCGCCTCGATCATCCGCACTTGGTCCTCGGCCTTGGCCGCCAGTCGGGAGGCGGAGAAGCTCTGGCTTAGACCGCCGTGGGCACTCCAGCCGTCTACCTTTAGGAGATCCATGCGGAGGCGTTCGGCGGCGTCGAGCACGGGGCCGTGCAGGCGCTCAGTCCCGCGAAGATCCACGAAGCCTTCGCCGAAGCGCCCCAGGCGGCCCAAGGGGCTGTAGGCGAGAAGGTGACGGCCCAGGCAGGCGCGGGCGTCCATCCAGGTCGAGGGCATGGGGTCGAGCACGACGAGCCCGGGATCCTGGTGGAGGGCGATGTCCACCGGGACCCCCGGCTCCAGCCCCGCCTTCCTCGCGATGCGGTCCACCATCCACAGTCTCGGGGTCCGGCCCTGCTCGGGGTTCCTGAACCCCAAGGGGCGCCCGATCAGCTCCGACTCGCGCTGACGCGCAAGCTGGAACGGCAACTCCGGGACCCACACAGCCAACATGAACCAACCCCACCCACCCCAACGGTGGGGCCCTAGATTGGCGAAAAATTAACGAAAAATCTATTCTGAATTTTACGATAACAACCAACAATAGCAATATCAATACTAATGAGTAGAGGTCACTCGACTTCCCGTTTGCGTTCACTGAGAGGATTCAAGAAAATTTGAGTTAACTTATTTTATATTCATTTATTTAACAATATTTTCAATCAATGACCCGAATCCGTCTTGTATGTGATCTACAAGAAGACTAAATTAGTCGCATTTTCTGCCAGAGGAGGCCTGATGCGGTATCTAGGATTTGTAGCATTGCTTGCTCTTCATGTCTTGAGTTGGGCAGGCGCAACACAGGAGCCTGCTACACCACGCAAAGTCAGCACAGCGGTGGTCCCAGCCGGCAATTTAGGACCTGATGCCCAGGTGCACCTTCCACCTCCAGGGCCACCAAATGCTGTCATTTCAGCTAATGGGACCTTTACCATCCCCCCTGGAGTCACCACCATTTCGATCTGGGCTTGCGGAGGGGGAGGCGGAGGTTCAGCAGGGAGCGACTCGATGGGTAGTCAGCACCCTGGCCCTGGTGGAGGTGGCGGCGCCGGAGCGCGCCCTATTCTTTTGCAGGGGCTTCACGTGAACCCTGGCGATGTATTGAAGATCGAGATTGGAACGCCGGGCCCTGGCGGCACAGGCAATGGCGGCTTGGGTGGTAACGGTGGCAATACCACTGTCTATCTGCCAAGCCTCGCGTCAAATTTCGTTTGGCTTGGCGCCCCTGGTGGATTGCATAACCAAGGAGCGAGGCCAAGTGATCGCATACGGTTCACGTGGGGTGGGGGTAATGGCCAACCAGGAGAGAGTTCGGACGGAGCGCCAGGTGGCCCGACCGCAAGCTACTGGCCAAAGGAACCCTGGCAGAACTGGGGAGCCCCAGGTGGCGGGGGTGGAGCCGGAGTTGGAGGGGGGGGATACGCCGGACGCGGTGGAACCAACCAGGGTTCTGGCAACCGGGATCGCCGTATGGGTCAGGCCGGAGGTGATGCCCTTGGTCAGGGAGCAGGCGGTGGCGGTGGAGGCGGTGGCGGTGACTGGACAAACGACGGCGCGGTAGGTGGCCGTGGCGGAAATGGTGGCCCAGGGCTCGTCCAAATCTATTGGTAGTAGGTGGGGGGGGGGGGGGGGGCTTGCCACCCCCCCTCTTGCTTGACTTTGTCCAGATCGGCAGGAGAGAAGGGAACCACTCCATTCCTCGTCAACCATGTCACTCCCCTTCATGGACGGTGATCTCTTCCCGCATCATGTTGGGCAGCTCTAGGTGGAGGACATGTGTGCGGTCGGGTAGCGGTGAAGAAGAGCATCGTGGGCCTCATGCTGGAGCACCTTGGAGCCGCCGGTGCCACCGAGGACTGGGCTGTGCCGAACCCGAACGTCTCACCGACCAACGCCATCCCCGGAGTCCGCATGGTGGACGGCGTCCGCGTGGCGGACAGCTATATCTGGGGGTTCCTGCCCCCGAACGCGCCCAGCCGTGCCTTCATTAGCCAATACTTCAGCTTCAACGCCCGTGCCGACAAGATCGCCACGGGTCGGCTTTACTCGAAACCGTTCAAAAGCCAGCGGTGCCTCATCGCCGTCAACGCCTGGTTCGAGTGGCCGAAGATCAACGGCGCGAAGAAGGGCACGCCGTGCACGATCACCCCGACCTCCGGGGACTTGTTCGTCTTCGCTGGCCTGTGGGGGCCGTGGACGGATCCCGAGACGAGCATCGGCCACGACACGGCCACCGTGATAACCGTGGAGCCGAACGAGCTGATCGCCGAGCTACCCCACCATCGGATGCCTGCGATCTTGGCGCAGTCGGAGTGGGCCACGTGGCTGGATCCGGCTACGCCAGTGGCAGACCTCCAGGCCCTGCTGCGGCCCTCGCCGTCAGAGTGGATGGAGGCCAACTTCGGGGGACCCAAGGTTCTCGACTTGGGCTAGTCAGGAACTGGGGGCGCCCCGGTAGCCGCCGTGGTCTTGCTCTTCACCATGCGGTCGATCTGTTTGGGGATGTAGGGGCGGCCTGTGCGGGAGAGGAACCCGAGGTTGGCCAGCTCGCGTGATATGGACCGAAGGGCCATTCCTCGACCCCTCAGAGCACGAGCTATTCGCATGGCTTCCTGCTCGCCCTCGTGGGGATAGACCCAGTCACCAATCACCCGGTAGCCAAATGGCACCTGCCCACCAATGAACCGTCCCAGGCTCTGTAGGTGGCGGATGGCGAGGGACGTGCGCTCGGCGACCACATCCCTCTCGAACTCGGCAAGCACTGCCAGCAGCCGGAACAACATCTTCCCGGCGGCGGTGGTCGTCTCGATCTTCTCCGACAGGCTGACGAGATCAGCACCTCGACGGTCAAGGGACTCGGCGATGGCCAAGGTGTCCCGGGTGGAACGAGCCAACCTTGAAAGGCTGTATACGATCAGGGCATCACCCTTGCCGACGGCCTGAAGTGCCTCCTGAAGAGCTGGGCGGTTGTCAGCACGACCGCCGCTCAACCCCCGGTCCACCATGACTCCGACCAGTTCGTAGTCGTTGAGGGTGCACCACGCACGCAGACGGTGCTCTTGGGCGTCAAGGCTCACCCCCTCCTCGGCCTGATCGCTTGTGCTGACCCGCGTGTAACCGATCGCTTTCTTCCCTACGGCACCCTCCAAGGCGTGACCACGGGTTCCCGCCGCCACTACCTAGTAGGGGTTCCAGGGGCAAAACCATACTCCTGACCGCTAGGAATGCGATTTGCGCCCTTACTGAATTACTCCACTTCTGTGATGAGGGTCATAGCAACCCGCTGGCTATCATCCAGGCACGGAGCGAAATCGTGGATTTCAACAGGAAGGTCGCAACCCCCAAAAACAAAATCTCCTCGGTCTTCATCGGCTAGGGGTGCTGGCGGGTATCATCCCGGTGTCAGTTGTGGTGGGGGGAAATAATTATCAGCAAAGCAATGTATTACAACGTTTAACATTAACCCTCTGACGATCTCCGCGCTGTGATCGAGGTGGCCATCCGACAGGCCCGCCACCCCGTGCCCCTATCCACCACCCCAGCCTGACGCCAACCTCCGGTTCGCAACCGGCTCCACATCCCGGACAGAAGATGTCCACGTCTCATCACTCGGCCTGCATGGGCAGCCTGCGGCCTACCCACAATCAAGGAAACAGAATGTCCTCACCCACCTACTGGCCCTTCGCCCCTCTGACCCAGGGCCTCATCGACACCACCCTCAAGCTCTACGAGGAGCTCGGCCCTGACAACCTGGAATACAAGGCCTACCTCCGGGGCCTCGACCCCAAGGAGGGAAAGGGCATTGAAGCCCTCTACTTGATGGGCGGGACCATCAACTCTGAAGAAGACGGTCCCGACGGCGACATTCAGTGGTTCATCAAAGTCGCCGAGACCGGTGATGCCAAGAGCTACCTGAGTTATCTGAGGCGCCTCGATGTCCCGGAGATGGTCAACCGTGCCGTCAACTACCTCAAGGGTGAGCAGGAGCCGTTGACCCCCAGCTCGTCCTGCAAACCCACAGAGCCTCCCTCCACCACACCTCCCATGAAGACCCTGCTCAACACCCTGAACACCCAGGCGCCCCTTCAAGTCATCGCCCTCGATGAGCTAACCATCTCCCTGTTGCCGGGGGGAATGACCCTGAGCTATGACGGTGCACCGATGGCGGATGGCACGAGCTGCACGGTTTCCATCTGGCCGGGGGATTCGAGCACCATGGCCAATCACTACGCACAGGTAATGCAGAAAATCGCTGACCACTTCACGACCACTGTCTTGAACACAGCATCCATGGACGAGCACTCCCGCATTGCAGCTACCCAGAGGAAACTCCGGGAGAACATCCGTGAGACCGCCAGGAGGTATGGCGCCGGTTCAGAAGAGCATCAGCGGGCCTTATACGACTCGCCCCTGGATCCGAACTTCGACGAGATCGACGAGGGGTAGGTGATGCGCTGCAAGATGGACCGACCTGAACGCGCTGAGTTCTTCCGAGTCTTCCCCAGACATATCCTCATGGATGAGGAGTATGAGTTCCTCACCAGGGAAGAGTGGGGGAGTGTGTTCCTCCTGATGATGGGGCAGTGGATCCGAAATGGATCCCTGCCTGCGGACAATGACAAGCTCGCAATCATCGCCAAGTGCACAACTGATCAGCTTGAGTCCTTGCTGAGCAAGTGGCCGAAGCTATTGCCGATCGAGGGGCAGCCTGGCCGCGTGGGCATCCCCTACCTGACCAAGGAGTGGAGCGTGGTCATGGAGTTCTACTCCGACCAGACCGTCAGGTCGGTAAAAGGGGTGGCTGCCCGGAGGAAGGCCAACCGCGAACTAGGAGGCGGCTCACCCATGGGTATACCCATGGATCAACCCATGGATGAACCCATGGGTATACCCAACCAAGACCAAGACCAAGACCAAGACCAAGATTCTTCTTCTTCTGAGGAGGTCCTTCCCTTGGAGAAGCAGCCATCTCGGGCGGCGGAGAAGGAGATCCCGGTGGAGGAAGTGAAGAAGATTGCCCGGTTGATCAACGCCTCGCTGCGTAAGGTTGGCGGGACCCCCGTAAAAACGCTTGGGCCGCCCCAGGCCGACCTGATTACCTCCTACCTCCAAGACCCCGGTTGGGTAATTGAGCTTCGGAAGGCGCTGAAGTATGTCGAGGGGAACCCCTGGTTCAAGGAGAACCCCGGGAAGTTCACGTTCGACCTCATGCTCCGCCCGGGGAAGGTCATCGACTACGCCGCCCGGCTTTCACCTGCTACCGCGCCTTCGACCGGCGGGCCCAACACTCCCCGCTCCGGTGGTAGCGCAGCTTTAACTCCCCTGACCGAAGCCGAGGTCCAGTCGATACTGGGTGGCCACTACGGCACCTACACGGAACTCCTCGACATCTTCCCCAGCGGGAAGATCGTCCCTACCCGCGACATCCCCACCATCCTGCAGGTCCTCAAGGAGACATCTGCCAGCTCCTTGATCCAGGCCGCCAAAATTCATCGGGCTCACGCCATGGATGGAGAGAAGGGGAGCACCCGCTATATGAAGCCTTTTGACAAGTGGGTAGAGCTTGGCCTCCACCTACTTGCCAATGACAGCCGAGCCGAACGGGTGCCTCGTCCCGCTTTGAGGCAGAACATCACCGGAGGGCACGATCTCGCCGCCATGGCCATGTCCCGCGCCACCCAAGATCTGGCCACCACGCTCGGAGGCGGTAGGTCCTCGGGGGCACAAGATGAGTGATCTCACCTGCCCGGCCTGCTACCGGAGGCTGTCGGACTCCACCTGGCCAGAGGACCGGATGGCCACAATCAACAAGACATGCGGGCGGTGCCGCGCACATATGAAATTGTCCCCTCCTGCCAGGGTCTATGACTCCCGGCACGCGGCGTCCTGGCGTGGTCAATTCATCGACACGATCTTGTCCGCAACCTCTATTGCGGCCCTCCGGGAGGGCACCGGGATGCCTGCGCGGATGGCCCATTCCGCAAAGGTCTACCTGATCCAAAACCAGGTCAAGATGATGCTTCCTACCGCCTTCAAGGCAGCGATGGCGGACTGTTCATTGACCTTCCCAGGCGGGAAGGGGTTCGGGCTGCACGGGGCTACTGCCATCGGGAAGAGCTTCGCCATCGCGAGTTATGTCCGGCGGTGGATATGGCTTTGGCTCGACCGCGCCGTGGAGCACTGGGACTGGAGTGATGGCCGGATGCCGGACCCTAGGGGGTGGGTGACCTGGGTCACTTGGCCTCGGACATATAGCTGGCTTCAAGGCCATGCCCTACAGGGAAGTGTGGTCGATGCGTTCACGAAGAGCGCATCTCGTGCACGTGTCCTTGTCCTGGATGACCTGGGCCGTGAGGGTGCAGCCGCAAAATCTACTGGGGCTCCCTTCGCCCACCGCGTCCTTGATGACGTGTTGAGTCTCAGGTATGACCGGGAACTCCCCGTCATCTGGACCTCGAACAACGCCAACGAGTTCTCACAGGTCTACGACGCTGCACTGGTCTCGCGGATCTTTGATGCCGCCCCCATCGTGCAGGTTGGTGGCGACTACCTCCGGAGCTACTAGATGCAAGCCGATGACGCAATCACACTACAGACTCACATCCTCTTCCACGCCATCATCCGTCAGGACCAGTCCGATGAGGAATTGGCCCGGTCCATGACCACATGCAGGTGGATGGCGGAGAACCTCCACCTCCTTGCCCGATATATGCCTGACGCCGACTGCGAAGCGATCGGTCTCGGCATAAACTACTACCTCAAGAAGAAGACTCCCGCGTCCATGGACATCATCGAGCTGGACACGATGGAGGAACACATTCCCAGGACGGAGGAGTTCCTCACTGAATACCGGCTGTTCGCGAAAGATGGTCTCCCTTTGATGCGAACACCGGAGGACATGGACCACGCCTTCGCCCGGCTCGTGACGGCAGTTCAGGTGCGTTCGATTTCCAGGATCACCTCTATCGGGACTAGGATCGCCGGGTCCATCCGCAAGGGGGTGGAGGTGACCTCTCCGGCTACGGGGGAGAAGATCCTGCTCAAGGGGCCTGAAAGTGCTCGCCAGTTCATCTCGGAGGCCTTCGCCGGTCGGATCCACCAAGACCCCTTCGCCCTACGCAATAGGTCTCATGAGCCTGGGGATTGGCGTGATGATCCTTCGGATGCAGTCACGGAGCTGATGGAGGCACCTGCGGAGCGGATCCCAACGAACATCCGGCCTATCGACGACGCCGTGGCCATCCGCAAGGGCGAGTTGATCGGCATCTTGGGTTACACCGGATGCGGTAAATCACGGCTCGGGCGGACTGTGTCCTACAACGCCATGCGTGATGGCCGGAACGTCTTGCATATCGTCACCGAAGGCGGGGGGCGAAAAGTAGAACGGGTTCGCTATGCCGTAGCTCATGCCCATCATCTAGACCCTCAACGGGCGCAGGCCCTCGGCATCACCTTCAAAGCCTACGCAGATCAGATCCTCAACCCGGAGGCCATGGCCTTCCTTCAAGAGGCCATCCAGGATTTGTCCCGCCAGGAGGGAGGGATCACCGTGGTCAGCCCGATGGAAAGGACGTGGCAGGGGGTCAGGAGGATCATCGAGTCCGAAACCCGGAAGAGGAAGATTGACCTCCTCAACATCGACTACCTCACTCACTTGGTGCCTACCACCGCCAGGGACCCCAGGACAGCAATGGCGACAGTGATCCATGAGGCCCAGGACCTTGCCGCTGTCTACGATCATGGCAAAGGACTCGCACTCCTGACTCCTGTGCAGGGAAATCGGAAGGGCTACGAGGCAGCGCAGAGCGCAGGGGGAGCCTGGACATCAGAAGGGCTCTTCGAGTATTCAGCCTTCGTGATGGATTGTGACCTTCTCCTATACGTATACGCAGATGACGACCTTCGACCTCTCAATCAGATCAAGGTCGGGACTGCGAAGGCCCGTTCTTCTATCGGTATGCCCTGCACGACGTTCAAGGTCGACAAGTTCACCCAAATGGTCGTGAACCCTACGTCCTCCAACGAGGACTTCACCATGGATGACGTGTTAGAGCTGATCTGAAACGACCCCTGGTTGGGATGGGGGACCAACGCTTAGAGATCCCCACCCATCTCCGCCAGCCGGTCCCGCCGCTGGACGTAGTCGGGCAGCACTCGCCCCAGCAAGCGCCAGAACCTCGGGGTGTGATGGGGTTCGCGGAGGTGAACCAACTCGTGGGCAACGACGTATTCGACGAGGGCCGGGGGGAGGGCCATGACCTGCCAGTTCAGGTAGAGCCTGCCGTTCCGCCCGCAGCTCCCCCATCGGTAGCCAAGGTCCTGGATTTGCACGGGGGGGGCCTCCACACCAACTTGTCCCGCAAGGCGTTGGACTCGTGCGCGAAGCCAGACCTGTCCGAGCCGGACATACCATCGTCGTAGAAGGGCTGCGCCGTCACGCCCCCGGCCACGGTGAAGTTCAAGACGACCCCCACGAAGACGGAGTGGCACGCCCTCATCGTCGTCCACCAGAAGGAGCCGGTAGGTCCGGCCCAGGTAGCCGAAGCCCTCGCCGGTGATGAAGGACTTCTCGTCGTGGGGGTGGCGGAGGAGGTCGCGCTTGGCGATCTGGGTATAGACCCAGTAGGTCTTCGACTTCGCGAACTTGATGAGCCGCTCGGTGGGGCAGTGCGGCGGCGCCGCCAGCGTGAGCGTGCCGTCCCGCTCGACGGTCAGGCCCATGGTCTTCCGCCTGGAACTCCAGCGGACCTGGAAGCGGAGGTCGCCGAGGACGAGGTGGTCCATCAATCAACCAACCTGTCATGCAGGGCCTTGGCCAGATCGACCAGCCGGTCGGCGGCGGCCCGGGCCTTCCTGAACTCGATGAGGTCTCGGTGGTCGAGCAGCTCGAACACCCAGCCCTTCAGAACCTGCTGGGCCTGGGCGTTCCGCCAGAAGTCCACGAGGCGGATCTCCTGCCTGAAGTGATCCACCAGCTCCAGGGTGACCTCAGACGCCCGTTTGATCTGGGCCTCGGTGGGGGCGTCCCCGGCGCCCATCTCCTCCAGCAGCACGCGGGCGAACGGAGCCTGGGTCCTGGGGTCGAGGCCGAACGACGACTCGTTCCCGTCGTGGCGCACCTCCTCCATCATGGCCCGCCAGGCTTTCAGGATCTCCACCCAGTTGTCCTCCAGGGTGGTGAGCACCTGCTCCAGGCGCTCCGACATCTTCTGGTAGCGGACGGGGTCTTCTTCGAAGTGCTGGCGGATGTGGGCGCGGAGGGCGTGCTCCATCTCGCTGGCCTTGGCTCGGTCCGACACATGCCGGTTCACGGCCTCGTCAAACCGCACGTCCAGGATGCTGATGGGCTCGACCTTCAGTTCCACGCCCTGGGCCTGGATGTGGTCGTCGATGAGCTTCCGCACCTTCTCGCCGACACCACGCAGGTCGATCTGGGAGTCGCGGTAGTGGGCGGCGGCGGTGCGGGCGATGAAGCCCAGTAGCTTGGCGTCCCGGACGAAGGGCAGGCCCGCCGGGTCGGGCATGACGGTGTCCAGCGTCTCCAGGAAGCCCTTGAGCTTGACCATGAACTCGGCACGGACCCGCTCATCCCGGAGGGCCAGGATGGAGTCCTCCAGCTTGGTCAGGTCGGCGACCCCCTGGCCGGTCAGCACGTCCTTCACCCGCTGGTGCCGGTCACGGAGGAGGGGGATCTGGTCCTCCACCCCTTCGATGGCGCCCTCGATGTCGGCGGCGTCGTAGACCTCCAGAGCCTTCTGGATGATTTTGCCGCCACGTCCGATGTAGTCCACGACGCGGCCCGCCTTCTTGTTCGGGTAGGTGCGGTTCACGCGGGCGATGGCCTGAAGGATCTCGTGAGGCTGATTGATGATGCGGTCCAGGTAGAGGGCCTGCTCCACCGGGGCGTCGAAGCCGGTGAGCAACATGCTCTTCACGATCAGGAAGGACAGGCCGTCGGCCTTCTCTGGGTCCTTGTGCCTGAGAGGCTTCTTGAAGCGGGCGATCAGGGCGTCTTGCTTGCCCTTGTCCGTCCAGGGAGCGTAGGCAGGGGGGTCGTTGTGGTCGCCGCTGATGACGACGCCGAAGTCGAGCCGCTTCACATCCACTAGGTAGGGGTGGATCCGCAGGAGAACCTGCGTCTCCTCCGGGAGAGACAGGCGGCCCTCGTCGGCAAGGGCAAGGTGGGCCGCCGGGAGGGACTCCAGGTCCGACACCAGCTCCTTCTGGGCCGCCACGAACGCGGTGTGGTAACGCATGGCCGCCAAGCGGCTGGTGGCGACCACCTGGGCCTTCAGACCGTTGGGCAGGATGACCTGAGCGAAGTGGCGAAGCATGTCGCGGGCCTTGGCCAGGATCAGCTCCTCGGCCTCCAGCACCTTGGCCGCGTTGGCGTATTTCGCCTTGATTGCCTCCTGGGTGTCGGCGTCCCGGTCGTCGAAGAGCTTGCGGAAGAGGTCGTCCAAGTCCTGGCCATCCTTGACCGCGCCTTTCACCTCCCGGCCCTCGTAGAAGATGGGCACGGTGGCCTTGTCCTCCTCGCTCTGGCGGATGGAGTAGGTGTCGATGAAGGAGCCGAAGATGTCCAGGGAGTTCTTCTTGTCCTTGGCCAAGATGGGCGTGCCGGTGAAGCCGATCCGGGCGGCGTTAGGCAGGGCCCGGAGCAGGTTGGCGTGCAGGGCACTGGCCTGGGAGCGGTGGGCCTCGTCGATCATCACGAGGATGTCCGGCGAGCTGTTCAGCTCCGGGAACAAGTCCTCGGTGGGCAGGGTGAGCCGTCTGGTCGTCGTCTCGGCGGCCATGGCTGCGGGCATGACCTCCCCGGTGCCCGCCTCCTCCGAGGCCGTGGGGAACGGCAGATCCAGAGCCAGCTCCTCGGTATCGCGGGTCTGATACTTCTGGATCATCGCGAAGATGAGGCCGGGGCCGTCCTCCCGCAGAAGCTGCTGGAGCTTCTGGGTATTGGCCGCGACCTTGACCTGATCGCCGATGAGGCCCGCATCCCCCTGGGCGAACTGCTTCTCCAGGTCGGTCCGGTCCGTCACGATGACGACCTTGAAGCGGGTCAGGAGGTTCAGGGTCCGGAGCTTCCGCACCAGGAAGACCATGGTCAGGCTCTTGCCCGAGCCCTGGGTGTGCCAAATGATGCCGCCTCGGCGGTCCACGATGCCTCGGGAGCGGTCGCCCACCTGGCCGGTGAGTAGGCGGCGGACAGCCTCCTGCACAGCCCGGAACTGCTGGTAGCGGGCCACGATCTTGAAGGTGCGGCCCTCGCTGGTCTTGAAGGCGATGAAGTGGCGAACCAAGTCGAGTAGGTGCTGGGGCCGGAGCATCCCAGCCACCAGCGTCTCTTGGGCGTTCAGCCGGGCCTTCCCCAGGGCCCTTGCCACCTCAGCCATGGGCACGGGGCTGGTGTCCTTCCAGGCAAGGAAGTGCTCCTCGGCGGCGCCCACACAGGCTGCGCGAGCCCCGTTCATCCCGGCGGCGGCCACCATGAACTGGTTGGCCCAGAACAGTTTCTCTGCGCCCTCCTCAATCTCGTAGCCCCGGGTGTTGCTGTAGCGCCGGAGCTGATCGATGGCAGCCTCCATAGGCCCCGTGATCGCCGGGCTCTTGCACTCGATCACCACCAAGGGGATGCCGTTCACGAACAAGACGATGTCGGGGATGATGGCCTTCCGCTCCCCCGGAGGGCGGACCTTGAACTGGTTGACGGCCAGGAACTCGTTGCGGTCCCAGTGGTCGAAGTCGATGAGGCGGACGCACTGATCCCGGCCCCCGTCCCACTCCGGTAGACCCTCGACGGTGGTCCCCATGAGCAGGAGGTCCGTCAGCTCTGCGTTCGCCTCCAGGAGCTTCTTGCCTTCGGGCCGGTCGAGATGGGCGATCACCTCGTTGATCCTGGCGTCGTCCAGCCAGGGCTGGCCGTCAGGACCTCGGTTGATCTCCCGGAGCTTCACCCGCAGGCGGTCACGGAGCAGGACCTCTCGGAACGTCTCGCGGCCATGGAGGTCGTTGGGCTCCCCGGGGGATGTCTGATGGATGGTCCAGCCCATGCCCTGGAGCTGCTCCAGCAGGGGCTTCTCGGACTCCGTGAACTCGCTGGGGAGGGGGGGCGTCATCGCAGAACCTCCGACGACGGCGAACTGTCCGCAGGCGTGGCCGTTTCTTCCACCAGCATGGTCTCCCCCTTGGCATCCAGGGTCAGCCCACACTCCTTCATCAAGCCGACAAGTTCCTTCCCGTTGATGAGACCTATAGGCTGCAAGGCGGTAGAGCGTTGGGCCTCCTCCACGGAGCCCGCGCTGAAAGCCATGGTGGTGATGAAGATGCCAAGGCTCTGGGGGCCCATGCTACCCCGGAGCTTCTGAACATCTGGACGGTGAACGTTCCCTACGGTGTATCGCTTGGCCTGCGCAACCAGTTCAATTCCGATCCCTCCCCGAAGAGTCACCCTGCCCCGAGCATCCAAGCCGGAGTCGCCTGATCGGCGGGTCTCCTGGATGTCCGCGTCGAACAAAAGTGTTAGGAGCTTGGCCACCAACACCTCGAACTGAGTGGGGGTGACGGCCTTTATCCGCTGGAGGAAGGCTTCGTCTTCTGGCGACCAGGTAAAGGCCGGGGGCGCACTGGCTTCACCACTCCAGATGTTCAAACCGACCATGCCCTGACCCAACATTTTGAAACGGGGGGCGACCTTGCGTTTTTTGTAACGTCCGATCTCTGAGTGGATCTGGGAATACATGGTGGCCTCTGGGGTCAGACCATGAGTGCTGAGGAGCCCATTCTCCAAGGCGATGTGAGTGATCTCCCTGTAGTGCATGGGGGTCGGAGTGGGTTGCTCCTGAAGCACCTGCTCGGCTGCATCGGTGAAGCTGAGGGTCTGGGCAGTAGCCGCAGGGTCCTGCTCCTCGGATTCGAGCAGGGCCTGCTGAAGCATGTCGGTGGCCTCAGAAGGTGGTAGGGCTTCGGGGGCCTGCCCTCTGAGCCCATAGCAGCCAGGAGCCGAACGGACGAAGGCAGAGGCGCTTTCCCTCTTTATTAAGTCCATGGCGAGGCGGGCCTGGACGGTGGCCTCAGGGGTCAGCCCCTGGGTGGACCAGTAGCCCTTGGCCAGCATGGTCGCCGTGAGATCCCGGACGTGGAGGGACGCTCCGGCCTCCTCCAGGACCCTCTTCGCGGCTTCGAGGACGGTCATCATGCGGGGGCTCCCGTGGTGACGCGGACGCGGCCAGTGAGGAGGTCCGAGGAGAGACCGGACTTTATCGAATGAAGCTTAAGAAGTTCTCTGTCGAGATGGAGTAGCTCAGCCCGAGCAGCTCTAATTGGAGCCACCAGGGCCTCCTGCACAGCGGCATCGCCTGGAACTGGAATAGGAAACCGGCCAAGAGCGCCAAGGGTGACAGTCTTCTGGGCGTTGCCGATCGCCGCTTTATCCGCGATCTTGCGCCCTCCCTCCGAGTTCAGCCACTCGGCCAAGTAGAGAGGCGAAAGGCTCTTCGTGCCAGGGTATAGGATCGCGATATGGCGCTGGAACCCAAATGGTTCAGAGGTCTCGACCACGGCGGCGTGTCCGTAGGAGCCGACCGCGGTGTAAAGGACCGCTTCTGGCACGGGGACTCTACCTGGGCTTATTAAGTTGTAAGTCCTCTGAGGGATTCTGGCTGCCTGATCCCAATGGATTTGCCCATCTCGGATGCAACTGACGAAAAGGAATGGGAGTCCCTCAGGGGTGGTCCGCACAGCCTGGTGTGTGCCATCTGTGATCCGATCGCAGAGGTCCCCGAGTTCTTCAAGGCGCCACCCAGAAGGGAGCCTCGCCGCCTCCCCTCTACCGGAGAACAACTGCTGGACCAGGCCCGTCACAATCGCTTGACGCTTCCCGAGGAAAACCTCAGCCCGACGGATCGCTTCATCCAGGGTGTCCAGCACCTCGGCGATGCGGGCCTGCTCCGTGAGCGGTGGAACGGCAGCTCGATACTCCGCCAGCTCGTTTCGGTTGATCTTCGGGAACCCACTTCGCATTGAAACGGATTCTGCGAAGGCGGAGAAGGGTTCACTCAAGATAAGAGCCAATAGGTAGCTAGGGTGCACATCTTGTCGAGGACGCAAAGGGTAGACATCTGCGCTACATAACCCGTCGAAGTTGGCGAGGACGGCCTTCCGGAGGTAAGGGCGGATCTTGCTGTAGAGAACATCCCCCGCGGAGAAGGCATACTTGCCGCTAATTGCGTTTTGGCTCTTCGCGGTTGCCCGATGAAGCAGCCGCCCGGTTCTGCTTTCGATGTGATCCGGTGCGACGAGGATCCATGAGTTGTATGGCTCAAGGCGAGGATCCACCTGTCCCGTGGGCAAGTCCACGAGGTCCATCATTGATCGGACTTGCCACCCTGGTGGATTTGGCGCTGTCCCTGTTGTCATGCCCGATACCCCAGCTCGAGAAGAAAGCCGTCCAGCCTGGTGCGGGCGGCCCCCCGGGACGCCTCTAGCTCCCCGAGGGTGACCCGGTATTTGTCCCACCACGTCTCGAAAGCCGCGACGATCTCGGTCCGGTGGGCGATGACGTAGCGGTCCACTTGGGTGGAGAGATCCTCACGGAGGATGCCCAACACTAAGGTCTGGGTCTCCGTGGCGGTGAGGGCCCGGCGGGCCTTGACCAACCGCTGGCTCACCTGATCCATGAGCTTCTTCAGCTCCTTCTTCACCGCGGTGAGTTGCTTCTTCAGCGCCTTGATCTCCTCCTCGGAGAGGCCCTCCTCGTCGTCTTCAGCCTCCTCCTCGTCGCTCCCCTTGGCAGCGTCGAGCTGGCCCTTGATGTCGGCCACCTGGGCCTCCAGGGCCCGCACCTCCTCTAGGTAGTCCGCCAGGAGGTGCTTTACGAGCTTGTGCTCCAGCGGGTCGAACTTCCCCCCAGCGGCCTCCTCGTCCTCCAGGGCGTCCTGGATGAAGGTCACCCAGCCATCCACGAGGCCGTCGAAGCCGGTGGCCGCCAGGGCCTTCAGCTCGAACTGCACCTCGCTCCACCAGGAGGCGATGATCCCCTCTACCTGGTAGCGGTTGAGCAGCCCGTGGGGCTCCAGGGCCTCGGCGAAGGAGGCCAGGAGCCTGCCCCGTAGGGTCATGAGTTGGGTGCTGCCTGGGACGGCCACCATCAGGGGCAGGTTGGCCGCCCACCACTCGTCGAACAGGGCCCGGAGGCTCTGCTGCTTGGCCTGGATTCCGGGGTGTGCCTCCACGGCGGCCTTCAGGTCACCCCGGGCCTGGATGGCGGGCCCGAAGTCGAAGTAGCGATCATCCCGCGCTGCCAGTAGAGCCGTGGGATCTAGGCCATGAGCAGCGAACAGCTCGGCCTTGGCCGCCACCTCGGCCTTGGGGATGCCTCCCAGGAGGTGGGCCCGCACGTCCTGGGGCTCGGGGTCGGGGGCGTTGTCAGCGTAGCGACGGATGTTCAGGTTGAAGTCGTTCTCGGCCAGGGTGGCGTGGTCCACCACGGTGGCGTAGCCGGGCACTTCCTCGAAGGCCATGTAGGTCTTGACCATCTTCTCGATGTCCTCGGGCCGGAGGTAGTTCTGGGCCCGCCCGGCCCGGAAGTCCCGGTCGGCGTTGATGAAGAGCACCTTGCCACGCCGGGCGGCGGGCTTGGCGTCCTTGGCACGGAGGATGAGAATGCAGGCGGGGATGCCCGTGCCGTAGAAGAGGTTGGGGGCCAGGCCGATCACGGCCTCCAGCAGGTCGTCCTCGATGAAGCCTTGGCGGATCTTCCTCTCCTCGCCACCCCGGAACAGAACGCCGTGGGGCATGACCGTGGCGAGGCAGCCCTGGGGCCGCAGCACAGAGACCATGTGCTGGGCGAACATCAGGTCGGCCTTCTTGCCCGACTCGGGGCACCAGCCGTAACGGAACCGCTCTTGGAACTCCATGCCCGACCGGACGTAGTTCTGGCTGAAGGGCGGATTGGTGAGGATGCGGTCGAAGCGCATCAGCTCTCCCCCCTCCCGGTGCATGGGCTTGGCCAGGGTGTCCTCGTTCTGGATGTCGGCGTCGGCGATGCCGTGGAGCAGCATGTTCATCTTGCAGATGGCCCACACGCCCCCGTTGTTGTCCTGGCCGTAGAGCCGGAGGTCTCGCACGTTGCCGCCGTGCTCCTCCACGTGGTGCTTGGCCTGGATGAGCATCCCGCCGGAGCCCACACAGGGGTCGTAGATCCGCATCCCCGGGCGGGGGTCCACCAGTCGGACCATGAGCCGGACCACGTCCCGGGGGGTGTAGAACTCGCCACCCTTCTTGCCCGCCGAGTCGGCGAATTCGGCGATCAGGAACTCGTAGGCGGCGCCCAAGAGGTCGGGGAACTCGAAGTCCTCGTTCCGCAGGCGGTGCTTGTTGAAGTGCTCCATGAGCTGGCGGAGCTTGGGGTCCGGCGCCTTCCGGCTCTTCCCAACCTTCTGGAGGAAGTCGATGTGCTGGACCACGCCCTCCAGGGCCGTGTTCTCCTCCTCCAGGGCCCCGAGGGCGACGTTCAGGCCCTCCCCCACGTTGCCCCGCTGGGCCGTGAGGTTGTCCGTGAGGTGCTTCCAGCGGGCCTTCTCGGGGACGAAGAAGTCCGGCGCCGTGTAGTAGCTGGGCTCCTCGGCCCGCTCCTCGGCCTGGGCCTTGGACCGGCCCCTGCCGATCTGGTCGAAGATGATCTCCTCCCGGCGCTGGTCGAACACGTCCGAGCACCGCTTCAGGAACAGCATCCCGAAGATGTATTCCTTGAACTCCGAGGCGTCCATCTTGCCCCGCAGGATGTCGGCGGCGGCGTAGAGGTGGCGTTCGAGCTGGGGCAGGGTAAGTCTGGACATGTGGCAAGGCCCTGTAGGTAGATGACCTTCAGGTTAACGCAGGGGTTTGGACACTGGATGGCGTAGCCTCTCCTAAGCAACGCCTCTGGGAATTTCCCCCCACATCTGCCGCACGTCATGGTGACCAGTAGGGGGCCGGACCCGAGGTAAATGGCAAACCCCTAGGTCGGCTGGGCGGGCTTAGACTTATGCGCCTCACCATACAGATAAGGGCAATTCACAATCCAAAGGTCGTTTATAGTCGGGATGTGAAGACGATCTCATCTACATAGGGGTGGACATGGTCATCAGGTCTAAGGCTGAAGAGCAAGTCCTAAAGGATTCGGTCGAGTTGTTGGACCGCGTCCAGAAGTTCCCTGTGGAGACCCTGGCCAGAGAAGAGGACTTGGGGAAGCAGATGAACTTCAAAGAGGTAGTGGAACCTGCTCGGCGCCTGGTCGAACTCTACAACCGACTGTCCACAACGGCCCTTGAGGATCTACCGTTGAACCTCCTTCAGGGGGTAGTCCAGCCACACGCTACCGCCACTCTTGGGATCTTCGAGAAGATCATTTCCTTTCAGCACAGCCAGGGAGAAGGTGCCAGGACCCAGTTCATCCAGGAAGTTGTGGACAACTACACCAACGTCTTCTCTGCTTTGCACCCGTTCATCTCATATTCGTTGCATCGATCTGCCGATTTCCAGCGCCTCGATGCTGATGCCCGGGCCGCTCTCGCGTCCATCCAGACCGCTTCGGCAACCTTGACGAAGGACCTCACAAAGAACCTGGATGAAGCCAAGCGAATCGTAGAGGAAGTTCGGAAAGTGGCGGCTGAGACAGGTGTAAGCCAGCAGGCCCATTACTTCAAGGCCGAGGCTGACCTCCACATGGAGGAATCGGAAACCTGGAGGGAAAGGACAGTCAAGTTCGCATGGGTCCTGGGTGGATGGGCTGTGGCTAGCCTCTTCCTGACTAAAATCCCATGGCTTCGGCCTTCAGATGGGTTCCAGAATTTTCAGCTCACCGTGAGCAAGGCCCTCGTATTTGCTGTGATCTCCTTCATGCTCTACCTCTCCGCGAAAAATTTCCTCGCCCATCGCCACAACGCCATTGTGAACCGCCACCGCCAGAACGCCTTGCTGACCTACAAGGCCTTCGTCGAGGCCACAGGTAACGCAGAGCAGGCAACCGTGATCCTCACCCATGCATCTGCCTGCGTATTCTCCCCACAGTCGACGGGCTATTCCCAGGAGGCTGGGATGGATGCAGCCAAGGCTACCTCTGTCGTGGAGGTCCTCGGTAGGCAGATATCAGGCAGCAAGGGGTAGCTTTAGCCACCAGGTGTCATCGGTCATGCCTGTCAGGGATCGAGGCCGTTACTCATCCGACTAAACGAGCGAAGGTGTGCATCGTCGACCCGCCTGACTCCTACTAGGTAGCTGGGGGTCTGCTTGATCGTTAAGGTGAGGACGAAGGCCGCTGACCCACAAAATGGCCTCGAAGCCTCAAGCTCATCTCTGCGTGGCTGTCTATGAGGGAAGGCTTCTGGATCCAATCCAAGACTGGGTCGTATCGACTTGTAGATGACCATGCCCGGTGGATTCAACGCCCCGAGAACGCTCGGGGGTTCGAGCTTGCTGAAGACGTAGTCCAGGCCCTCGGAGACCTCCACTGGGACTTCAATGGCAAGGGCCGTCGCGACATCCTTCTGCTCGCCATGGATCAAGGCCTGATCCGCACGCGTGGACACGGACCTGGGGCGGTCACCTTTGAGGCCACCTTGACCATCGAGGAGACCATCAAGGGCAGCGCGAAGTTCATGCACTTGAACTGCGGTCCGGCGACCCGGTGCACCGTCTCAGACCTCCGCCGGGGAGAGACCATCATCTTCACCTACGGCGAGGCCAAGCCGGTCATCGAGGCCGGGGACTACCGGTTCCTCCTGCCGGTCTGGATGCGCCCGACCCAGTTCCTGCCGGTGCGGCGTCCCTTCGTTCTCCTGAACAACTTCGACGAGATGCCCGGCTGGTCATGCTGGGCACTGCCGGATGACCTCGACCTGAATGGGCTGGTCGCCGTGCTCCGCCGCTACGCCCCCCAGGGAAGCGGATGGTTGGCCTTGGTGGATGGGCGGACCTGGAAGCTGTCGCCGAACTGCCCACCACTTACGGCGTTGCAGGACCTGAACCCCGGGCTGGCCGAGCGGGCCTGCCCAGACTGCGGCTGGCCGTGTGGTGGCAAGGCTGCCCCGTGCCAGTGCCAGAACTCGACGATATGCCGTGGGTGTGGACTTCCGATCTTCTGGCCTATTCCCGGGCGGGACTTCCTCACCATCCATGGTGAGCATCTCCACGCTCCACTCTGCTGTGGCTACGCCCACAAGTGCGTCCACTGGCCCTCGGTCTCGGTGCTCCCCTTCGACGACCTGACGCGGCGGGGGCGGTGAGGGCCATCTGGTTCGGGTTGGTCGCCCTCTGGAGCCTCGCTTGCCTCGGCATTAGGGTTCGGCTTCATGGCCGTCTGCTGGTGGCAGGAACCCCTCTGCGGACTGAGGACTGGGTGCTGCGGGCCCTGGGGGCCCGGTGGATGCCCAGGGTCTGCTTGGGCTTGCTGATCGTTCAGGGGTTGCGGGAGCCGGGCGTGGTCGTCCACGTTCTCCGGGCCCTCGGTGGGCGCGATGTCGTTGCCCTTGTGGTCGCCGGGGCGTTCCGCTTGTTCGCGACGGCCACCCTCTGGGCCGAGCTACGCGCCGTGGAAGAGCACCGGCTGCATCGCCTCGATCTTCGAGCCTCTCTGATATGGGAGCTGGCCTTCTGGGCGCACGTCGGGTTGAACGCACTGCCATCACTGCTTTGGAGCTAACCATGAAGATGAAAATGATCGAGCGCGGCGGGCAAGACCCCGAGACATGTCTGCCAGCGAACCCGCCTCCGTCGACCACCCAGATCCGGGAGACCATCCTTCTCGACATGCGCGTCCAGGCCCTTCGGGTGCCCCTGGTCCAAGCGGGCTTCGAGGTCAGGCTGATCCCCACTGACCAGCGAGGCACCATCCCGCTCCGCCGCCCCGGCATGGCCCCACGCCCGCCGATCCTGATCACCGGGGCGGTCCGCGACTGGTTGGAGAAGGACACGAACCCGATGACCTTGGGGGTCAGCTTGATCAACGTCGCGGGCATCGTTGGCCACCCTGACGGATGCGCTACGTTGTTGCTCAAGGCCCTTGCCGACCCCAACGTGCCCGCCTACGACCTCTTCTGGATGGACTTCAGTCCGGATGGTCGGCGCCACCTGATGCTATTCGTGCGCGAGTAGTCCCTGATCTGCGTAACCGTGGACTACGGCTTCGACTTGCACAGGATCTGCATCACGGAGACCACGTTCGCCCAGATCCAGACGGGTTGGCCGGTGACCCTCCAGGGGCAGGGCTTCCCCGTTGAAGGCGTCATGGAGGTGGACGAGTGGGACTTCAACCACCGCCCCGTGGGCACCGTCCACGTATCCACCGACACAGGACGCGAGGTGTTCGAAGGCAGCCTCGGGGATGCCGAGGTTGATGTTCTTGGCGAGTAGCCGCCAGGCGGGTTGTGACAAGGGAGGTTCTGTTGTCACAAAAGGCCAAAAAACCTTGGCTCGTTAAAACCAAAGGGAAAACCCCGCAGTCTCAGCAACTGCGGGGTTCCTTGCTTTGGTGGTCCCTCCCGGACTCGAACCGGGGACCCTCTGATTAAGAGTCCAAATCATAGGTCTGGAGCGTCAGCACTTACATTCCTTAACTGCTGATATCACTAGCCTGAGAAGGCGTGCGAATTTTTACGAATGCTTGCGAAGTCCGGTTTCCAGACTCACCATAGACTCACGGAGGGTCCGATGGCGAAGAAGCAGGAAGCGACCAAGCAGTTCCTCACCGACACGCGAGTGAGCGTGGCGAAGGCGGGAACGAGCGTCATCAGGATCTGGGACAGCGGTTCATACAATGGGATCGCCAGCGTGCCGGGATTTCATCTGCGCATCACTCCCGGTGGGGCGAAGTCATTCTGCGTGTCGTTCCAGGTGAAGGGGCAGACAGCGAAGGCGCACCGCACCATCGGGCGGGTGGGTGGCATTGCCGCAGCCGAGGCGCGAGAGGAAGCCAGAGCACTTCGGAAGAAGCACGACTCCCACGCTGATGGCCTTGATGGATGGGAGAAGGACGAGCAGGAGCGGCTGGACGCGCTGGCCGCAGCAGCGGCTCAGGCCGCACGGGAAGCGGACCACCAGCAGACCCGCACCCTGGAGGCCTGGGTGGAGGTGTGGCGCAAGGAGCACAAGGGGAAGCTGAAGCCCACCACGCAGGCCAGCTACGAGAGCCTGCTGAAGCACCAGATCCTCCCGGTGCTGGGCAAGCGGCTGGTCAAGGATCTCGATGACAAGGATGTGCGCAAGCTTCATCAGGCCGCAGTGAAGCAGGGCCAGGGGACCAGCGCGAACCGCGCAGTGGCCGTGCTCTACAACCTGCTTAACGCAGCCCAGGCAGAGGATGAGGACGAGGGCTGGAGGACCGCACAGTCCAGGCCGTGGAAGGTGCCAGCAAAGGGCTTCCTGACGAAGAGCAAGAAGCGCCAGCGCACGCTGAGCGCCAAGGAGTGCGCTGCTCTTGAAGCGGCCCTGATCAAGCTGGTGGCAGCAGGCGAAACGAAAGAGACTGCACGGAAGGCTGCGGTAGGCACGCCACGGTATAACGAAGTGAACAAGGACAGGACGAAGGTGGACTCGATTGACCCCGAAGCTGCTGACGCTATCCGCTTCCTGCTCTACAGCGGACTGCGCCTGGGAGAAGGGCTGGGGCTGCGCTTCCGGGATGTGGACCTTGAGCAGAACACCATGACCATCGTGGAACACAAGAATGACGGGACGGTGGGGGTGCAGATGCTGCCACTGAATTCCCATCTGAAGGCCATCATCCAGAAGCGTGCGGGGCAGGAGAAGCTGCTGAAGAAGGACGCCTGTGTGTTCCCCGGCAGGAAGGGGACCAGGAAGGGGACCAGGAAGGGGACGCAGGAGCCACTTGAGGATGTGGGCGATCAGATGGCACTAGCGATGAAGGCAGCAGGACTGGTCAACAAGACGGGCAACGAACTCACGCGCACGCCCACACCCCACGACCTCCGGCGCACCTTCTACACCACCGTGGTGAGGTTGACCATGTCCTTCGACATCGCGGACATCCTCACGCTGCACAGCCTGGGCACCATCCGCGAAACCTACGGCATCAACCCCCACGAGTCCCCCCTCGTCATCCAGGCCAGCCAGGACACAGCGGACTGGTTGGCGGCTGCGATGGCAGGGGAGGAGGTCCAGGTGGGTGTGAAGGTGCCTTCCAGGGCCGCGCAGAAGGCCCAGGCCGGGACTGCCTGAACCTGCCCTGCCTTCGCACCCAGCGGCCCTTAGGAGGCGTGCTAGTGGTTCTGGTCGCACCCTAGTGGCCCAGCGGCTGGACAAAGGCCTCTATCGAGATCTACAGCACCGCTGCGCTACTAATCGCACTCGACTGGGTCAAGGCAGAGAACAGAAGGCAATGCGGGCGGGGTCCGAGTTGAGCCAGGGGTTAGGCCAAGCTCAGGCCTGAATCGTAGGAGAAACGATAATGGGCATTATTGAAGTCAATAGCCTCGACCCATTCTGCTTCAAGTTTGAATCCTTCTGAAAAAATATCGGCACCTGATACATGCCATAGCTTATGACCACTCTCGTCAAAGCGGGCGATTTCAAGTTCTCCATGGGTGATGACTGCCTGGTGAGCAGCAGAATAATGCACACCAAAACATTCGAATGGATCAGCCTCGACAGACCACAGGATTTGAACCGGATCGAGCTCGAGGCAGACTAGCCAGCTATTGAAAACGACGAAGAGGCGATCGCCCAAATAGAGGGCTGAATGTTGATTGAGTTCGTGGAACCCGGTTCCGAACCCACCGAGCGCGATTTCGGGTTTGGAATCTAGTTGAATCCCAAGCACTACCGGTGGCCTTGGCTCATCTGAAAAATTAACCTCCGACCGATATTGGCGAAGATTGTCTTTGGAACTAAATGAATAGTTTTTTGAACCCTCGTCTAAGAGTTCAACTGTTCCAAAGCGGGTTTCGATGCGCATAGGGCCTAACGGAAGAAGCTAAGCGGCCACGCCTGCGCCGAGGCGATGAGCGAAGCCGAGGAAGCGGGGACAAGAGAGTGCGCGGAAGATAATGCAGGCGGGGTCCGGGTTGAGCTGGGGGTTAGGCCGATGCGGAGGAATTGAGCAATTGCCCACAAAATTATCACCACGGCAAGGCAGCCAAGAATTGCATACGAGGAGAAGTTGAGCCAGAACCACATTGGGTTCTTCCTGCGAACTGGACGTGGGAAGATTTCGAAACGGTCAGCGAATGGAAGCTGACCAGTTTTTAGACCCAACTGGCAACCGCGAACAGCTACGTACAAATTGAGAAGGCCCGCCCCCAGAGCTATTGCAGCCTTGAGTTCATTGTTCATGGGGGAGGCCTAACGAACCAGGCTAACCGGACCCGCCTGCGCCGAGGCGATGAGCGGAGCCGAGGAAGCGGAATGAAGAGAGAGAGCGGGGGACATGTCAGGCGGGGTCCGAGTTCAGCCGAGGGTTAGGTGCAGTTCGAGATCTCATTCAATGATTTTCTTAAGAGCAGGCCATTGAGCATAGGCAATCGTATTGCTATCGATGATCAAGATTTCGGCCGTGTCAATTTTTTCGCCTTGGGGGCCTACATCGCTAGTGTCAAGAAGTCTTTTAATTAATATCTTTGTCCCCATAGGGACACCTTGTGCCGCCACATTAATCGGCCTGGTTACCCCCGCCCAATAGAGCCGATAGACAACTGAAGGTCCTTTGAAAAACACAGAAAAATTATCTAGCGATTCTGAGCTTTGATATAAGTATGCATTCAACTTGAGGGTGAACTGGCGTCTGTAGGCAGGCTCTGGCAGCCGAGTAGTAACACACCCCATACCAAGAATGGTAAATGCGATAATGGCGGCTGGGCGTTTTACCACTTAGAGCACCTAACGAACAAGGCTAACCGGACCCGCCTGCGCCAGGGCGCTGAGCGGAGCCGAGTAAGCGGGAAGTTGAGAGAGAGCGGGAGACATTTCAGGCGGGGTCCGAGTTGAGCCGAGGGTTAGGCGCCACGGTGTGGGAGTAGAGGTATTGTAGAAAAGATTAGAGCCAGAACAGAGGCGAGGTAGGCCAATACAAGAAGGTCAAATTTGAACCGGTTTTCGATCGATTCAAAATGGCGGATGAGAATCTTGCGACGAGACAGTACTGTGGTTTCAACCAGAAAAACTGTTAATGAAGATGTGATTATGTATACGACAGGTAGGGTATTGGGTAATATTTTGAAAATCTTGAATTCGATCAAGCTCACACCAACCCCTAAGGGCAAGATTAACGACATATAAAATTGCAGCTTTGCGAAATAATTTTTAACTTGAGTATCAAAATCCGAGATGTTCGTTCGACGCCTTGTGAACCACCAGAACAAATAACAAACGGCGATCTGGATCCAGTTGGCGCTGACTTTGTGCGTTCTGTGTTGCATCAGGCGCCTAACGAGTGAAGCTAAGCGGCCACGCCTGCACCGAAGCGACGAGCGGAGCCGAGATAGCGGAATGCTGAGAGAGAACGGAAGGCAATGCAGGCGGGGTCCGACTTGAGCGGAGGGTTAGGCGCGGGATGGAACCTAAGGTGCCGCCAATGGGTTTTTAATAAATTTACTCAGAATTTGATTGATGACTATGAAAACGAGTGTCCAGATTGCAATCTCAATGACAAACCGACCGATACTTTGATCGCTGGTGAGGTTGATTTTCAAAACCCACAATCCGAACCGGCAAACCACATTGGTGAGCAGGAATGCCAGCACAACCCTGAGTACGCTCTTCATTGCAGTTGTCATGTCGTGATCTCCGGTTCACCGGCGATGGTGGGCGCCTAACGGATGAAGCTAAGCGGCCACGCCTGCACCGAGACGATGAGCGGAGCCGAGATAGCGAAATGTTGAGAGAGAGCGAGAGGCAATGCAGGCGGGGTCCGACTTGAGCGGAGGGTTAGAGCGCTGGGAGGCATGCTCGTTACTTGCCAACAATCTTTACGGCCGTAGATTTCAGCAATTTCTTAAGCGCCTCCTCAGCTTTTTCAGATCCGCCTATTGCTGCTTCGGAGAGATGGACATCAATCCACGTGTCGGCCTCTACCCAGTGGGCTTTGATATGGACTCGCACACCACCAGGGTGTTTGGTGTGGTACATGATTCCATTCCATTTGGACTCGGAAATGGTGGTGATCTGGTGCGGCTCTAGCTCAGGCTTGCCCTGCCACTGTTTAACATTTGCGGCCCAATCCTCCTCCACCCCTTTAAATCGGGATGCAGGTTCGAACCAACCGGAGAGGATGGTACCTTTATTGGTATCTTCAAAATAAAAATATCTAGGACTGGCTAACCCTCCAGATCCTTTCTGCTCCTTTTGAACAAAATTCCCCTTATCAAAAATTAATACCAGTTTGCCTGCTGGCACGAATACGCCTATTACGTCGTCTTTAACCAAGACGTGGACTCTTTGCATCTTTGAAGATTCATTTTCTGTTCGGGGAACACCGAGAATTGGGATGGAGATTAATACGGCTAACAAGATTGATTTCACAAGTTCTCCATTGTGCATTTGAGATTGGGCGGCGTAGAGAGCGCCCTAACGAAACAGGCTAACCGGACCCGCCTGCGCCGAAGCGCTGAACGGAGCCGAGGAAGCGAAACGAAGAGAAGGAGCGGAGGACATGGCAGGCGGGGTCCGAGTTGAGCCGAGGGTTAGGCCGATTGGGTGGATCATCAAGAAACCCATTTGAGGTTGAGCTTGAGTACCCACTTGCCATTGCTCTTTACGAGCCAATATTGCTTTCCTGATGAACATTGGCCCAAATTGCGGAGTGTTCCTGTTTGGACCTTGGCATGAGTATGGTTAAGCACTGTGATGGAAAGGACGGGTCCAAACTGCTCTTCAGGAAGCTGAGTTTGTAGAGCAGCGATGACATCGCCGTAATCATGTAGGTCTGATCCCTGCTGCGGAAATGGGGGACCTTGCATTATGTCCAAGGCAGCCTGTTGCTCTGGATTTGGAGGAAGAAGGATGGGTCTGGTGTTGCAACTAATCGAAGCGATCACCGCAAAGCAAGCCAGAAACTCGAATGGACGGCGATACATCGGTCCTCCTGGGATCAAGCGGCCTAACGGATGAAGCTAAGCGGCCACGCCTGCACCGAGGCGCTGAGCGGAGCCGAGATAGCGAAATGTTGAGAGGGAACGGAAGGCAATGCAGGCGGGGTCCGACTTGAGCGGAGGGTTAGGCATGCCAGGCTCATGGCAGGAAGACTTGTGAACCGATGGGCAGCAGGGCCTTGTCAATTATGCCCCGCACCAGGAAGGGTGTGTGATCGGTTGGCCGACCACGATTGATCATTTCAAGGCCCGCGATAGTTGCGTCGAAGCGTTCGTTGGTGGGTGTCTCAATCACGATTGAGCTACCACCCTTTACTTCCTGAACCAACGAATTTGGAACCCCAGGAACGATCACACAGCCACGACCTGTAATGGCAAAGACATTTTCGATGTGGCAGAGCAATCTCATGGGCGAGCCTAACTAGGGATTCTGCGACAAGGACGTTTGTGTAATTGCCGTATAACGCCGGAAGACAAACACCGCATCAGTTGGCATTGGGATTCTTCCTTCCTTAGATTCTAATTACGCAAACGTAATGGTTGTCGGTTTCGAGGTCATCCAGCGGAAATTTACAGTGCTTAGGTTTGCCCCCCATTCTTGCAGCACTTAGCGGGTTGGTGCCAGGGAACTGAGGCCACTTCATCGCATCGGCTGGTCTGAACCAGTCCTTCTTAGCACATTCCATCGAACAGCCCAGGCTGAACCGCCACGATGACCGGAGCAGGCTCCTCCCACCCCGGGACCTCCAGCACCAGGTCGGCCCCCTCCCAACTCCATACCCAGCCACGGTGGGCCAGGAACGGCTCCAGGAGGGTCACGGGCGTGTGTTCCAAGTCCCAGCCGCATGAGTGCCGGGTGACGAGCAGCACCCTCGCAGCGGCCAGCCACGGCCCCGCTGGTGACCTCACCGTTCCGTGGGCTGCAAGCTGCACGGCTGCATGATCCAGCAAGAGGGTCAGCCCATCCCGTACCGGCACCTTGGGCACCTTGTGCTGTCTTCGACTGAACATGGTCCCTCCAGGCGCTGCTGCGCGGCCTTGGAAGGGGACAGCAGTCTACCCTCAGGGCGACACTGCTTGATGAATTCGCGCATCGCACCCATGCGCCAGGGTGCGCAGGCCATCAGCCGCACCGATTTCCCAGAAATCGGCCAGGGGTCTGAACAGTCGCATTTTTAAGTCCGGTTAATACTTCAGTTCCAGAAGCCCTCAATCGTTCATCCCTAAGGGATCGGGATCGGTGAACACCTTAGGGTGTGTTCACCTCCCGCCTATCGTTCAGCCTGAACACCTGCTAGATCCAGTGCCTGTGCGGGTTTACCTCTGGCCCAGGCCCTGGATCGTTCAGATACTGTTCAGGCCCTGGCCCCCTGCCACCTACGGCTGATGCACCGCTGATGCAGCACTGTCGTGGGTTTGCCCATCTTGAACGATCCTTGAACGATTGCCCAACCGTTCAGCAACTGTTCAAAGCGGCCTGGAATTGGATCAGGCATCAGAAGGTTGTGCCTCTGCGTGTCCCTGCGAATGCCCATGAATGCTGCATCACGCTCACGCCCTGGTGCTCGACCCTGCCCCCATGAGTCTGTGATGCGTCTAGGAGCGGTTCAGCCGCAGATCCTCGGGATGGGCCAGGAGCCACTCAGCCTTCATCTGGACAGCGGCGAGGTGGTGATACATGCACTTGGCCTCGTGCCACTCCTTGGAGTTCTCCCCTGGTAGTTGGACGCGGAACTCTGGCAGCGGCTTGAGCCAGGGCATGTAGACCATCCGCTTCGGCTTGCTCTGCTCGTCCATCGGAGCGTCCCTCGGTCGATCCAGACTACCCCACCGTTGATCCTGGAGGCCCCTAGAACGCACGGAAGCGTGCTCGGGGTAGCCCACAGAAAGGAGCCACCCCTTGCGAGGTGGCTCCCCTAACCGAAGACCCCCGGCGCAAACAGGAGGTCTTCAGATGTTCATCCCCGCCAGCCACTGATCCAGCAGCGAGTTGATCCTGGGGCGCTGCGCGACCTCGACCAGGAAGTCGGTCTGGAGGTATTCCGGCACATGCTCCTGGTGGCAGGTGGTCCAGTTGAGGTCTACGGTCTTACGCACAGCGCACATGGGCGGCCTCCTGCTCAAGCTGCAACCTTTCCGAGGCCTTTAGCTCGGATCGTAGCGCCTTCTCCCGCCTCGCGACCATCAGCCGCCGCTCTCTCAGCAGGTCGAGAACCTCTTCGCGAGAGATCTCCGGCTTCGGTCCCTCCAAGGTGCTCAAGTAGTATTCCCACTCGAGTAGTTCAAACTTGAGGCGCAGGTCCAGGGCGTAACTGCGTTCCCGAAGGTAGGCCTTCAGGGTTTCCCTCTCGTTGCGGCCCCTGAACTCAGGCAGCGGGTTCTCCCACGGCAGGTCGCTGCTCACGACTCACCCCCGTAGATCTGTCGCAGGTGCTGGTGAACCAGGGTGGTCACCTGCTCCTGCTTCAGCCCCAGACCCTTGAAGATCTGCGTCCACTCCTTGGCCGCCTGCGGCTCGACCTGGAGGCCCAGGTGGGCGAGATCCTCGGGGGCCGTGTAGTCGTAGGCCTCGGGCAGGGAGTCACCAAACATGGCCTGTGCGGCCTTGTCCATGCTGGTGGGCTGCGGGGCCACTGCTGCCTGGGTGGCCTTCGGGGCCGCCATGTTGGGATACAGCGCAGCCGTGTTCTTAGGCTCCGATTTCGCCCCGGAGGCCATCGAGGGGAACAGAGTGGCGGCAGCACCGTCCTCAGGGCTTGTAGGCCCGTTTCCGGGCCGCAGGGGTGCGCTCGGGGTGCTCTTGCCGAAGAGCACGGCAGCGATCCGCTCGTCCTCGGTGGTGGGTGCCTTGGCGGCAGGGGCCGCAGCCTGGGAGTTGGAGTAGAACTTCTCGGGATCAATCATGGCTTTCTCCGGTGAGGTGGATGGATTCGGGGACCCCGGTGATCAGGACGATCCTGCCTGGGGGCGGGACGATGTTGTGGCGCTCTTCATATGCGTGGAGAGCATCGGCATCGGCATGGGTCTCGACCTGCACGAAGGAGATCTTCGGCTCCTCTTCTTTTTCGAGGGCTTTGAGGCGGCTGGTGAGTGATCTCATGCCGCGCGCCTGCTGGCCTTGGCAGCATGGGCCTGTTCCAGTTTCTGGATGCGCTCCTCAAGCTGGTGCTCGGCTAAGACCCCAGATAGGGACAGGCAGATATAGGTCAGACACTTCGCCTTGGGCAGCGGCATGCGGTCTGCTTCGACCTCCCGATACAGCCATGCGAGGGCCTGACGGCAATGGTCCTGCGTTGAAAGTCGGCGGCTCATTTAGAGGGTCTCCTTCGCAAAGTCAGTGGTGGTGCGGGTTTCAGGCCGATCCATAGAACACTTTGTGGGGGTCAAAGCCCCGATCCAGCCCTGCCGCCAGATCGGGGAGTGGAGGACGGCGAGGACCTGCCCCGCCGCCGTTTCAACCTTCTGCGCTGCCATCTCCAGGTCGCTCATCACAGCACCACGCCATAGATGTCGAGCATCTCGCTGCGGAGCGTCTGGACCTCGCTCCGGTTGATGGGCGCAGGGATCGCCTGGAGGAGCCACTGCTCAGCGTTGCCGATCCCAGCGTCATCGGTGTAGACCATGCAACGCTGGATGATGCGCAGGGACTCAGGTGGCAGGTTGGCGATCTCAGCGTTGACCATCGCACGAGCGATCTGCCGGAAGAGGGAGGTGATGTCCTGGAGGCGGGAGTAGTCCTCACCCTCGTTGCACATCCGGTCCAGCGCGGACTGCTGGGCGTTGATCTTGTCGTTCAACTCCTGCACCTTGGCGCGGGTCTGCTTGAGGTAGTGCAGGGCCTCGGCCTCGTCAGGACCGAAGGCGGCATCAGCGGCTGCGTTCTTCGCAGCCTCGACTGCACGGGTCGCGGTCTTGAGGTCGCTCTTGGCAGCGGCCACGGTGTCCTGGGCGTTGCGGCGAGCGGCCTTGACATCGGCGTGCAGGGCCTTCAGCGCAGTGAACCGCTCCACCAGGGCCTCGATGGTGGGCGGGGGCTTCGGGGCCGGGGCCTCTGGGCGGGGCGGGTGAAGCGTGGCGAGATGCTCCATTGCTTCGGGGAAGGACATCTTCGGGCCAGCCAGGAGGTGGTGCTGGATCGGCTGGGAGTAGTGCTGGGAGGTCCTGCTGTCTTCGTTCATTGGGTTGCCTTCCGGGCAGTCCAGGGGCAACGGCCCCTGGTGGTGAGTGGGGACTAGCTGCTGTACTTCCGGCTGCTGGGTGTGATCTCAGCAAAGCCTGCGTTGGTGACGGTGTAGGTGTGCTTGTTGCCCTTGATGGTCATGTCGAGCAGGCCCCGTTTGACGAGGTCAGCCAGCTTGGCCTTGATGCCGCCAGTAGAGATGCCAGCGATACCCGCGATGGTGTTCTGCGAGGCATCAGGGTGGTTGTGGATGGCCTCGATCAGGCACGCAGTGTCGGAGAGTGGCTGGATGATTTTCCACTCGGCCATGCCGTTGCTGGAGCTGCCCAACTGCACCGTCAGCGCGAAGGGATCGGGTTGCTCTTCCCGATACTTGGTGAAGCTGATCGTGAAGCACGCACCCTTGGCAGGCTCGGGTAGGTTCTTCGGCTCATCAAGCCTGATGACGGTGTCGAGCCAGTCCTCGCGCCTGGACGCGCCCCGCTGCTCACCGTTTTTGCCAGAGTGGTGAAGCATCGGGACCGCATAGCCCTGGTGCCGCAGGCCCATCAGCCATTGCAGTAGACCATCTTGGTCCGTGTTGCTGTTCTCATCCTTGCCAGCGGTGAGGCAAGAGAGGTTGTCAACGATGATGGCTTCAGGCTTGCGGCCTGCTTCCGCAAGGGCATCGAGCATCTCCTGGAACCTCTGGTGGGAGGAGGTGTCGTTGAAGTTCAGCGGCTTGCCCTCCTGCCACAGAGCTTCGCTGGACAGGATGTCGAGTCCTGCCGGAATCTGCTTCCCAGCGAGCAACCGGATCCGCTTCTGGATGTGCGCAGTGGTCATCTCGCCATCGACATAGAGCACACGGCACTTGCGGTAGACGGGCCACGCGAAGAACCGCTCGCCCCTTGCCATGCAGATGGCGAGCCAGTATGCGAACCAGCTTTTACCCAGGCCCCGTGGTGCGAAGATCATTGACAGGCTTGACGCTGTGAGCCAGGAACCCACCAGGAACTCGATGGGCGGGACGGGCTTGGCTACGAAGTCAGTGGCACTCTCGACAAGGTCGAAGAGTGTCTTCGGCTTGGGCACGAGGGCCGCTGCCTTGACCAGCTTCCGCAGATCCTTCAGTGTCACGCCCTTCGGCGGCTTGTCAGCTAGGTCCCAGCCATCGGGCCAGTAGGACGGGATCTCTACGATGCTGACGCTTGTGGCTCCCGCTGCGTAGGCCAGTGCGGTGACATCCTCTGCGTAGCCCATGCCTGGGGCATCGTTGTCAGGGCTGATGGTGATGGCCCTGCCCTTCGCTGGACTAAAGTCGGTCTTCTTGGCACCGCTCGCACCGTGGCTGCTGGTGATGCAGACATGGTTAGGGAACAGCTTGGCGGCTGCGTCAGCGGACTTCTCGCCTTCGCAGAGTAGGACGGGTGCATCAGGGCGTGCTGCCAACTGGTCTTGGTTGTAGAGCGGCAGTGGGCCGGGAGGATCGCCCATGATCCACCCCTTGCCTGGGACCCAGTGGTATGGGTGGCAGACCTTCTTCGCAACAAGGTCAGCAGGCGGGTCGTAGCGGAGGACCCACATGACGATGAGTCCTTGCTCGTTCCGGTAGGCCCAGGAGCCACCGTGCGTCCACCCGACCGATGGGCTGGGTGTCGGAGGTGGGGCATCCTTCGGAGCAGCTTGCAGGCGTGCTGCTGCGGGGCGAGGAGCAGGTGCTGGTGCCACCACAGGGGCTGTGGAGGGCTTGGACAGTAGCTTCATGGCCTCGGCGTGGCTGATGCCCTTGGCGAACATTAGTAGTGCCGCTGCGCTGTTACCTCTGGCCTTGGGATTCTGGTCCGCGCCATCGAGCCACCTCCCGGTAGTGGCGTTGATCCCGAACGATCCACGGTTCTTGTCTTTGCGGGTGGGGTTGAGCATCTTCCATTCGTTGCCCTCCAGCACGGCACCAGGATCGACCAGGAGTGCGGCTGCTTTGATCTGCTCGGGTGTCTCGATGCGCTTCTTCATAGCCGCACCCGCTGACTGCTGCCGCCCAGGAGCGCAGTGATCGCTGCGACCACTTGGGCGGCTTCGCTGGCTGAGAAATAGGTCGCCAGCTTGCCGATTCTAATTGCGTAGCGGTTGCCGCCAGGGCTGGGGAGCCGCTCCACTAGGAAGCAGCCTTGGCCGTTGTCAGCGTGGATGGAGATGTTCTCGTAGCCCTCAGGCTTCACTGGTCCCATGTCAGCACCTGCCTACGCTGAAAGGGACTGGACGAAAGCTGCGAGGGCCTGCTCGCTCACCAATGTTCTGGTGTTGATTCGCAGGACTGGTAGCTTCTTGTCCCGAATAAGGGACCAGCAGAGCGTGTTCCCAATTCCGAGTCGCTTCGCGACCTCGGGCACGCCAAGCAGTCGGACGCTCCACTGCTCTTGGTCGGTGGTGGTGGCTGCTGGCTTGGTGGTGATGGGTGTTGCAGGTTTGCGGGTCATCGTGGACCTCGGATGCCAAGTGGTGTGGGAGGACCTCTCCCCGGTAGGAGGAGAAGGCTTCTACACCGCAAGGTGTCCAGGGGTCCCGAGTGACTGCCTGGCACAACGAATGGTCACTAGCCCGGTTCGTTGGCAACCGTGTTGGCAATGCTGAGTGGCGCGTAGGTTCGTGTTCTCGGATCGGAGCGCCTTGGTTAACGCCCGACCAGAAAAGGCTAAGTCGGCCTTCGCATGAAAACAAGGGTGGCCCCAGCCCTGCTCCCCGTGTCGCAGGGTGCCGGATAGGCCTGAAATTGACCTACAGCCTCCTGGCGAGGTGTTTTCGCCCAAAACAGGGTCCGCTCGGCCTCGAAAATAAATTTTCGACCAGGGGGTGGCAGCCACCTTGGTGACCCCTCGGTCCCCGCCAGGGGGGTCGCAGACTCATGGGCGGCTCACGGGTCCGAAAACCCCTCGCGAACCGCTGCGTTAAATCGTACGCAAAAACCCCGCAGGCTCAGCGACTGCGGGGGTCTTGAGTGGTGGTCCCTCCCGGACTCGAACCGGGGACCCTCTGATTAAGAGTCAGATGCTCTAACCAGCTGAGCTAAGGGACCACGAGAAGAAAAGTTTACCAGGGCCGATCCGGAACGCAAGACCCGGTTCT